>VFQN01003286.1_pt1 | contig 23480 bp, 31 predicted proteins | sample 3512371 | NCBI WGS metagenome assembly VFQN01 (sample SAMN10412370, study PRJNA504923) | tailings metagenome | isolation source: Replicate 2 from Balatoc abandoned mine | place: Philippines: Itogon, Benguet | collected 2017-08-28
CCCCTGCCCCTGCCCCTGCCCCTGCCCCTGCCCCTGCCCCTGCCCCTGCCCCTGCTGCTCCCCCTGCCCCTGCCCCTGCGGCTCCCCCTGCTGCTGCCCCTGCTGCTGCAGGCTGTCGCACAGGGCGCAGAGCTCCGCGTGCACCTGGATGGCGCTGGGCCGCTCGCGGGGGTTCTGCCGCCAGCACCTGCCGATCAGCTGCAGCAGCTCCCCGGGGACGCCGGCGCCGGGCGGGGGCAGGTCGGGGCGGCGGCCCTGCGCGGATGACGACGCATTAACAGTATTAGCTGTCATTGGGGTCATCTGAAAGTGCCCAAAGCGCAAGGTATGCAATTGACGTCGCTCTTCAGTTGCAAAGGCTTCTGCTGCGCGGGAAACCCACAGGGCTCATGCCCAAGCATCGCCGTGCTGCCTCTGCTAACCCACGGCGTGTACATTCACCATGTACAGCACTTCATGGCTGAGGCATCGGACATGCGCCCCAAACAGCAGCCACACAGGTTACTGTCGTACACAAGGGGACCCGCCTACCGCTAACCCACGCACCTCCATGTGCACCTGGTAGGCCACCTGCATGGGGCTGGCGCCGTGCCAGGGCGGGCGGCGCGTGAGCATCTCGCACAGGATGATGGCGAAGGAGTAGACGTCCAGCCGGTCGGACAGGTGCCAGTTGTCGGGGTCAAAGCACTCCTGAAAGTGAAGGATACGAATTTGAAGGCAGTTATTGTGAGCAGTTGCAACCGGGAGGACACGCAAAACCGCGCGGGCGGGCGTTTCGGTGGGTTACAACAATGTGCATGGGGCATCGGAACAGTGAGATGGAACCCTCAAGGTAGTTAGCCAAAAGCCCCCTGGATACGGGTGACTGGGGTCTACAAAAGGGAGGGGAGGAGCTACAAGCCGTCGAACAGACCCCAAACGCGTCCTGTCCGCTGCCGTCCCTTGCGCGGAAAATCAGCAGGTGCGCACCTGCGCGCTAACAGAACGGGAGAAACCCATTTGAAGATCATGCCGGTATGCCGGTGTGTTGGGGAGAATGGGCTGGACAGGGCAGGGCTCACCGGCGCCAGGTAAAACACAGAGCTCTCCTCCACCCCGAAGACAGAGAGTGTAGCACAAGTATGCATGCAGAAGGGCGCAAACCACGCAGTAGGGGTGCTCATATGCAGCACTGACTGAATTTGGCGGGGCAGGGCTCACCGGCGCCAGGTAGGGCAGCGAGCCTGCCTCCAGGGACAGCGTGGACAGCAACGTCTTGAGCTTCCAGCGAGCCAGACCGAAGTCGCTGATCTTGGGAACGCCCGCCTCCGACAGCAGCACCTGCGTTGCATAAACAAGAAAGAGGTGACGCAACCCAGACAGGGGCATGTGAACACAGTCAGAGTGGTGTCATTACAAGGAAGTTGCAATAGAAGCAAGGCCCTGCCGCTGCGTCACATCACCAAAATACAGTAGCGCGGACAGGGCGGCGAAGGCTCCGCATTTCGCAAGAAGCTCTGCCCCGGGCTCCAGCCCTGCGCCCCTAGTCCCTAGTTCGTTCGCTGTCCTAGGTGCTCACGTTCCCGGGCTTGAGGTCCCTGTGCAGTACGTGTGGGTGCAGGTAGGCCAGACCCGCCGCGATGTCACGTGCCAGGCGCACCACGACGGGTATGGAGGTGTCGGCCTGAGGCAACGCGGGGCGACAGCGCATTACATGTGCAACTTACATAAGTAATCATCTGGTGGTACAGCATCAGAGGCTCTGAGCTTGCTTGGGTTAACATCAAAGTTACGAAGGCCGCAGAAGGGCCACGGGTGCAAGGACCTTTCAAGTTGCACGGCATCCTACAATGGCGCGACGTGGGGTCGGGGACGAACCTGGGCGTGGTAGATGTAGTCGTGCAGGGAGCACACCATCAGCTCCGACACGATGAAGGGCTGCGAGGGGCGGAGGGAAGGGCACGTGGGCCAGGAGCTTCCTACAAAGCGCTGTGCCGCGGCGCCCTCCCCTGGACACAGGCCGCTGGCGGCACCCCTACCGCGTACCGCGTTTGCGTTGTCTGCTACCGGTACTTGAGCCCAGGCATGCTCTTCGCACGGCCCAAGCGGCGGGCACAGAGGGCTTCCACCATTTCCCACAACCCCCATACCGTCACCTGCCGTACCGCTAAGCCCCCGCACCCCAGCTGCACGCAGCTGCCTCCTCACGTTTGGCGGGCGCAAGTTGCCCCCCAGCAGGCGCAGCACGTTGGGGTGGTCCACGCGGCTTAGGATGGACACCTCCAGGCGCAGGGCGGCCAGCTCGGCGGGCACGCCGCCGGCGCCCAGCACCATCTTGACGGCCACCGGCTGCCCCTCGTAGCTGCCGGCCTGCGGGGGCGCGGGGAGGGGGGTGCGTGTTGGAGGTAGGCGGCGCCCTGCACCCAGCCCCAGCCCCGGCTTCAGCCCCACCCACGGCTTCAGCCCCAGCCAAGCTCCAGCCCCAGTCCCAGCCCCAGATCAAGCCAATTCGCATGCACAATAGCAGGCAACGTGTCAGAAGATGCACAGCGGACCACAATTAGTGCCCCAGCCCTATCCACCAGCCCCAGCCCACTCACATGCACGCGGCCAAAGCCGCCCTGCCCCACGAGCTGCCCCACGGCCAGCTGCTCCAGCTCCAGGTCCAGTCGCACGTGCCCGCCGGCACGTGCCGTGATGCCGTACCCGCGTGCCACGCTCTCGTCCAGGGAGGACGGCGGGACGAGCGCCTGGGGGTGGCTCGAGGCGCCTGGCCGCACCCCTTCGGGCCCCGTGCTGAGCAGCAGGGGGGTGCCGGCAGGCAGCTGACCCGGGTGCGGGCCAGAGGCCTGGTCGAATCCCACAGCTGTCGCGAGTAGCGGACTGCTGCTCCCTTCCGCCGCGCGTGTCCCAGAGGCAGCCTCAGACTGCAGTTCGGCAGCGGCTGCGCCGCTGCTGCTGGCCCCGCCGTTGCTGGTTACTTGTGCGCTCGGGTTGTGCTGGCGAAGCAGCAGCATGTTCTCCACAGAAAAGACCTGCTGCGCTTCCTGCCGCTGCTGCTGCTGCCGCTGCCGCTGCTGTTCTTGTTGATGCTGGTGCTGCTCCCGAACGCCAGCCACAGCCGCCAGGCTGCCTCGCAGCCCCCCGCCGCCGCCAGATGTCAGCGCGGGCGGCAACGCTACGGTCGAAACGGGAATCTTCCCGCGCGCCCCGTTCCGTACGGCACCGCCGTCCCCCCCTACACCCCTTGCACCCCTGCGACCGGTGCGCGAGCGGGTACCGCTTGCTGATCCCGTGTTCAGCCGAGCCAGGGCCTCTTCCGGCGTAATGGGCTTCGAGCCCAGGGCAGGGTGTACCGGGGCGTTGGGGGTGTTGCTCCCGCGGGGTGAGGGTCCCGTGGAGGTCGGCCGAGGCGGGAAGTGGGCACAGCCGGACGAGCCGCCGCTTCCGCCGCTGGGCTGTCCATCACTGGGTTGGGAGCCGCCCTGAGCAGCTAGCAGCGGGTGGGCGGAGGGAGTGGAGCTTGGTCCTGGCAGGTGGATAGACTGGATGGAAGCAACGTAGGCGTCCCAGTCTTCGTCCGTGAACTGCATGCGGAAATGCCGGTGCCCCGCCGGAATGGCGTACTCTGGCGGCTGGTCCTGGTCCTCAAACTGGCGCTTGTTGTAGTAAGCGTTGGAGAGTGGTGAGGTGCGCGAAGGCGCCGCGCGAGGCGAGACGGCAGGCTGCTGCGGTCGGCTGCTGCCATGGCGCCTGTTCAGTGCTTCCAGGGCTGCTGCCGGGGTCGTGCCGAGGCTGCGGAATGCTGGCCGGCTGCCGCCCGGAGCCTCCGACCCAGCGGCCCGCATTGCAGGTTGTGATCGGGATGCTGGCCCTGCTGCTGCTGTTTCTGCTGCTGCTGATGGTGGTGATGGTGGTGATGGTGGTCCTGGTGTCGCTGCCGGTCCTGTGCGTCCGTTGTCGGCCTTTGTTGAAGGAGGGGCGCCTTCCAGTGTGGCAGCTGCGGCGGGTGGCGTCCCCGTCGACTCCACTCCCAGAACGGTTCCTGCGTGCCCTCCTATCTGCTCTGCAGTCGTCCGAATCGTCTGGCCGGGGGCCGGGGGTCTGGCCGGGTCCCTGGTGCTCAGGTTAGCGTGGCCACCTGACGCTTTTGGGGTTTCGCCGTTTGCGTAGGTACGCCCTGCATCAGTAGCATTGCTATCCGACATTGGATTTAGGGTAGCATTCTGCGGCGAAGCATCCTCTCCATTCCCCGGGACCGTTGGCTGCGAGCGTGCCTTGTCAGACCCGGTGGGACGAGGGGCGCTTCCGGCATTTTCCGGCGCTCCCAGTTCGACGTCTGACTCCTTAGGCTTCCTCCGGTGGCGCCCAAGAGCGCAAGCCGAGGCGGAGAAAACCACGAACACGGATGCAGCTAGGCAACCCGACACCCAAGCGAGTGCCATGTAAGATTGTCAAACCAAGCACACATTAGAGCTATTCCTGCCTCCACGGTGAGTTGGGCTGATCGTTCACTGACACAGTCGGTTCTAGCATGTATGCGTCTGTGTACGCGTGCGTGACTACCACAGTGCCCAGGTGCTCACTGATTTTATAGCAGGTATTCACAGCTCTTTTGCCAAGCTCTAGTCAGAATGTCACATACGTGGTGCGCATGGAGATAGATGCGCATGGGTCGGCGTGGGTTAGTAATCCCTGCCGAACGTTTTCCGAGGGACAGTGTCTTTTAACTGCTCCAATCAATCACTGCATCACATAGTTTTTGTGCATGTGTGGCCCCTTGGGCCGACCTTTGGGCCTGTTCAACCCTTTTTCGGGTTGCTTTTCGCGGGGCCCAAGCCCGGAATGTGGAAGCTCACAACGCAACCCTGACAAGTATGATGGTAAAAAGATATTAATCCCGGTAACATGATGTCAAAGCGCTGCAGTCAGCGCAGGGGTCCATGAACGCGAAAATATGAACGATTCTGCGCTGTCCTTGGCTGCTGCGGCCGACAAGCTTGGTAAGCACGGCAGTATCAACGAATTCAGTCTTCTTCAGGAGGCCACAGGCTTTTGGAGTCCTGACAGCCAGGTCTACCCTGTACAGGGCACGCCCTTGTGGAAGTCCGTCGTCGCGCAGTGCAAAGCCTGGACTTCAAGCTCCGCAATGGACTTGTCTCCATTGAGGGCTTATCTCAGGTAGCGTGGTATGGATAGTTGGGTCGGCGTACACGGCACCTGCTCCCGTAGCCTGCTCCCTAACCTGGTGTTGCCCTGCCTTATGCAGGAGGCCACAGTCCTCAAGGGCCTGCTGGGTAAGCACCCTTTCACATGCTGCTGCTAGAGCTTGGCACTACCCCGCGCTGCGCATCAACAGCACGTGCTCGCTATCGTAGGGTGTCTGGAGCACTCCGACAACGGCATTCAAACGGATGCTGCCGTCCTCATGCTTGTGGCTCGAGTGGCCGCTGCCCCGTTCACGGCCAAGCAGCTGCTGCACTTGGGGGCAGAAAGGCTGCTGCAAGAACTGCAGATTCAGCGATCTACGGAACTGCAGCCCCTAATCACGGCAGCGCTGTCGGCACTGCTGTCCGCGCCAAACCTTGCAGTGAGTGCTTACGTTTGCAGAGTGTCCACGACGTGGCTGGCGCCAGTGCTGGTAACGCCGCACGGCCAAATGCTCCACACTGCCGACATGCGTGCTGGTGTACCTGCATGCTGTATGGCCGCATTGGAACATCGATCATCGCTGCTTTGCGCGCGTGGCAGACATGACTGCCCCTACTTTTGCTTTGCAGGGGACGCTGCCGTCTACGCCTGCCATATCTGCTGCCCCACCAGGTGAGCCGCCTGGTGTTGCACTAAGCCGTAGCAGCAAGAGCGAGCGTGCCCGCATCGGTCTTTCGCCTTCACCCACATACCAGGGATTGAGTTCTTCTGCGCCAGCTACGTCTCAGGCTTGTCCCACACGTTGCAGGATGGGCCGCAGTCGGTGGTTCGGCCGCCGGGCACAGGGCGTCCGGAACAGCGCACTTGGCACTCGGAGAGGGACAGCGCGTCACGATCCCATTACCTTGGGGCGCCAGCGGACAGGCACATGGGTCCATACAGGAGGGGCGTGGCACGGCGAGCGGCCTTACCACTCCCTTCACGTGGAGCCCCCAGCGTGCCTATACTCCCAGTGCCCACACCCAGCGCCAGGAGGGCCCGGACCACTACCACAGCCATCAGCACAGCAGCCAGGACTATGCAGGTGGGGTCAAGCGATGCAGCCCTTGCTAGCACGCTTTGTTACCCCACAGGCAGCAGCGCATTCAAAACGCATGTAACAATGTGCTAGAGCAGGGCTGCGCTGTCGCATAGAGTCATACTGGGCCTGAGCTGACTACGCTGTCATGCATGCAGGTGTCCGCACATCCCAAACCCAGCACACTTTCAGCGCCAGCCAGCGCGTCCAGGTTCCGGCATCCGCTACCGGGACCCCTGCGCCCTTGACGGGTGGGGCACGGGCTGCGCTGGCGGCGCAGAGGGCAGCGCGCCAGCGTGAATCTGCAGGTGCGTGCACTGGTCACGTTGCCTCCGCACGCCGCCTCCATTCCACTGGTACCACTCCCTCGCACAAGGCCCTGTGTTCCAAGCCTGCCTTTGGACTCTGGGACCTGCAACCCGCTTTTGAGGTTCAGTGTCGCGCCCAACCCTGCCAAACATGGCTGTCACAACTCTCGTACACCCTTTCTGCCCTGCTACCACAACCTCCTGGCACGCAGAGGCTCGCGCCCTTGGCCCCTCCACCGAGCGCGACTGGCTGCTGCGCCCCGTGGCGCTGGGCCAGGCAGACGACCAGGACCTGTTCGAGCTGTCCCTGCGCCTGCAGTACGTGGACGACCCACGGGTCGTGCTGCCCGCGCTGCTGCAGCTGCACGGCAGGGCCCTGGTGGACCTGCCCGCGGAGGCCGTGGCCGCCCGTCACGGCATCGTGGTAAGCAAACCAGACGTTACTTGGCAATGCGTAAAGCCCTACCTTCTAGTATGGCAATGTACGGTTTAGGCGCGCCGATATGCATGCAGGTGGCTGTTGCTTGCTGATTGCAAGCGTTCATGTGTTGAGCCGGTGTCCCATTTTGCAGGACCACCTGCTCCTGCTGGTCACCTCATCCCAGTCCCCGCGGGATCTGGTAGACCTCGCAGCGCAGTGCCTCCTGCGCATCGTGTGCCAGCTGAAGCGCGCACTATGCCTCGCAACCGACACGGCCTACCAAGCCGCATCCTCTGCCTCATCCTCCTCAGCATCGTCAGCTGTAGGCACAGCCGAGCACGGCAGCTCTCCAGCAGGCCAGGACACCTCCAGCTCACCGACGCGGCAACACGCAGACCCGGCTGCAGCTGCCAGGGAACAGCCTCCCCAGATGCTGCTTCCCCACGCGCTGCCCGGAGCACCAGGGACCGCTGGGGCTACAGCTTCCTCGTCCATGGACGCAGGCTTAGCCCTAGGGGAAAGCAAAGAGCTGCTGAACTTGTCACACTTGGCGTACCTGGTAGCGCTCCAAGCGTTCCAGGCCCTCAGCGACCCAGCACGCGTGTACCTGGTGTCGCCGCTCCTTGAGGAGTTGGTGCCGCTGCTCCTGCACGGCCGGGACGGGCCACTGGCAGTTACTCGCGAGCATGACAAGTTCAAATGGGCGCAGCTGCTGCAGGTGCGTGTCTAGCGTACAGACGTACTGGTATAACACTACCGCAACGCCGTGTACTCCACCGCCTTACCAGTTACACACACTCCGTGCGGGCATGCAGCCTGCCTGTGGCTGCATGTACGGTTGACCCCAGCCCACCAATATCGTCGCAGGTGCTGGCCCAGGCGCTCGTCACCAACCTCTCCATCGCCCGGGCAGAAGGCCCAGCCATCCTGCACGCCTACGCGCCAGGCCCCGACGGCCATGGCAGCCCCCTGCCGCCGCTCCTGAATGCTCCCGTGGCCGCCATGCTCAGCCTGTCAGCCGGGCTGCTGTCAGGCCTGCCCCGGGAGCTGTGGACCCCCGAGGTGGTGCCACCCGCCATGACGGACGCCCTGGCAGCCGTGGCACGGGATGAGGTGCTGTGCGGGCTGCTGCCTGGACTCCGATCTGCGGTGCTGCCCGTGCTGGGGGTGCTGAGGGCAGACGTGACGGCGCTGCTGGATGTGGCGGCGGCTGGGGAGGCGGCACTGTCGGCCGCGGAGGTGCTGGTGCGGCAGCTGCCGCTGCTGCGGGAGGGCGCGGTGGCGCCGAGCCAGTGGCTGCACCAGCTGCAGGCGGCACTGCCGGCGCTGCACCTGCCGGGTCAGGAGCAGCTTATGGAAATGGTTGTGCAGGGCCTGGCGCTCGTGTGCAGCAGCAGAGGTGGAGCAGGAGCTGGAGGGCAGGGCCTTGTGCGGGAGTCAGTGGCGCTGGCAGCAGGGGCGGTGGGCGGCGGTGGGGCTGGTGCTGAGGTGCAGTGGGTTAGCGAGGCGGAGGGTGTGTTCCTGGCGCTGCTGTCGCACCAGCGGCTGGACGTGGCGCTGGCGTGCTACGGGCTGGTGGAGGGGCTGGCGGGCGAGGCGAGCAAGCAGCGGGGCCACCCGCTGCTGCAGCTGCTGTCAAGACAGGTGCGCTTGGCAGCGCACAAAGTCATGATACCATGGCACATCAGTGGGCGTTTGCCCTGACAACGCAGTTGTTATCAAAGCATGCATGCTATGCGCTTCTTGTACTGTTGAGACGTTGAGGAGATGGAACAGGGTTGAATGTGGGGTTACCCTTGACCACCCGCAGGCCATCCTGGAGCACCTGGTGGTGCTGGGCCTCGCTGACGAGCGCACCCGCCGCCAGGTGGCCCGCATCCTGACGCACCTCATGGCCGACCCAGACTGCCAGCAGTGTAAGTGCGACCCGTACCTGCACATGCCCCTGCCGCCATCGCACTAGGTGCGCCGGCATGGGTTACAACTGGTACAATGCTTATGCATCTGGGTTTTGATTCTCGCAGGGCCTCGCATGCATGGATGCTGTCCGACTGTGCTTTTCCTCCCCCGACCCCCCGTGTAGGCATCCTGCCGTGGTCGGTATGGGTTCAGATGTACTCCCCTGACCCGCAAGTAGGCGTCCTGGCGGCCAGCCTCGCGGCAGCGACACGGAACGCCGCCGCCAGGCAGCAGGCCCCCAGCCTCGACTGGGAGCAGCTGCAGCAGCTGCTGCCAGAACTCTTTCACTCTGACGCAGACCGCCGGCGCGCCGCGGCTCAACAGCTGTCTGACGCGCTGTACTTCAGCGGCGCGCCGGTGGCGGCGTCGGGAGAGCCGCATGCACAGGACCCTTTCAGGGTGAGCATTGTCGCATATGCACGGCCTGCATCGCTACGCATGGACGCCCTATGCCCACATGGGTGCACCGCACGGTGCATGCCCTTAAAGCTACTGCACACGCCCCTGCCCTCCGCATCCGTGTCGTCTCTGCGTGAAAGGATGAGGCAATCGTTATTGTGGCATACTGCGTTGCCAACACAGGTGGTGCTGGACAATGGAGCCCGCGACGACCTCCTCGTTCCCGCTGCAAGTTGGCGCGCGCACGGGCCTCCAGCGGCCCACGGCGGGGGCGCTGGCGGCGGCGGCGGGAGCCTGCTGTCCCGCGGCTTCCGCCCCGCGGACGTGTCCAACCTGCTGGCCATCCTGGCCAACGGCTCGCTGGCGCCCGAGCTGCGGAGGTCCGCGGCAGAGCAGCTGCTGGCACTGGCGGGGGAGGCGCAGCTGCGAGATGTCATGCTGGAGGAGGTGGGCTGCCTGCAGGATCTACATGCCTGAACCTTAGCAGCGGCAGCCTGTGTTGCTCGTTGCGCGTCACTGCACGCTCCCTGCGTTATGCCCGCTTACAAGCGTCAGCGAGCCTTTCTTTCGCCAAGATGCAAAAAGCACGGCTCAGGCAGGAAAAGGGTACAGCAACGTACATAACCTGTGACCTCCATCCCCGTGTGCATCCACACGCAACATGCGCGCTGTGATCTCGTTCCCAAGCACTTTACTGACACATCCACCGTTGCGCAGGCCAACATGCGCACCATCGCCTGCGTGGCGGCGCTGCGGGACCCCTCCACCGGCGCCGCCCTGACCGCCAGCCAGGCGGGTGCCCTGGCGGCGCAGGGCCTGCTGCCGCCCACCCCCGACCTGCTGTCCACCCTGGACGTGCAGCTGCCCCTGGCCGCCATCAACCTGCTCTACGTGCTGGCGGCACACAGCCACAGGGCACGGGCGTGGCTGGTTTCGGAGCCAGAACGCCATGGGCCAGGGCGGGGGTCCCTCTCCGGCCACACTGATGGAGCTGGTAGTGGAGGTGGTGGCGGTGGTGGGTTGGAGCTGCTGGTGGGCGGTGTGCTGCCGCTCGTGTTCCATACCATGGTCACGGTACGGAGGGCCGTGGCGCGGCTGCTGGCAGCGGTGTGCTTGGGGTACCATGCGGACCGGTGGTCGGGCTGGGGACACGTGTCGGGTGTTGCTTGCATGGAGCAGCAGCTGCAGCAGCAGCAGAGTGGTGTGGGCGGCGGGAGCATGGCAGGAGCAGGGGGCGTTGTGCGGCTGCCGTCGGCGTTCAAGAGGTGCTTCATGCTGCCGTGCCGTGCCATGTGGGTGGAGCTGCCGCCGGCGGCGGGGCAGCGGGAGCCGGCCGCGGCGGCGCTGCAGGGCAAGCCCATGCTACAAGGTGCGCTGGTGTTGCAAGGTGAAGCCCCATCTTACATACTTCAACAACATGAACCACTTAGCATGTATCACGTACGGAGGAGGGGCACTGGTGTTTGGGTGTCAGTGGCCTTGGCCCTGCAATCCATGAATATATCCCCATTACGCCTCCCTCCCCACAGATCTGGTTCTGGAGCAGCGAGAGCTGGTCATCCTGCTGGTGCAGGAGCGCCAGGCGCTGCGGGCGGTGGGCGGAGACCTAGGCCGCCTGCTCGCAGCCATGAACGACAACCCAGGTGGGCGCCCATACACCGCCCCTAAACCCCGCCTCCCTACTTCTAGCCTCTGCTGCACGCAGGACCACATGCCCCTGCACCTGTCGGCCAGCGTACTTGCAACGTGTTCATGTACCTCCCTTGGAGCAGCGGACCGGTTTGATCTCTCGAGCCTCACTAGCACCCTCCGCGGCTCCTTACGCTTTGCAGACAGCGTCAAGCTGCCCCACGCGGCAACGCACTCCCTGGCCGCCAGCATCCGCTCCGCCTGGGCGCCCGCCGCCGTGCCGCACTGCCTGGTCCTGGTGCGCGCCGCCACCTCCCACACGCAGTGCGCGGCGGCGCTGCAGGGCGTGCAGGCGGCGTGCTGCTCCATGCAGGGCCTGGAGGCCCTGGCAGCCAGCGACTGGCAGGTGGGTTACGGATGTGGATTTGGAAGGCTTGCCCGCACCGCACAAACATGCGGTAGTTAGTGCGTTGGGATCAACGACATTGCTCTCAGTGATAGGCAATCCTGGACAAGTACGGTATAAGGCAGTTTGGGAGTGTTGCTGGCTTACAGATCTTGGCTGGCGCAGGTGCACCTGGAGCACCTGCTGGACACGTGCCCCGCCACACACGAGGACCGGGCGGTGTGGTCGGAGCTGCTGGGGCCCGTGCGGCGAGCAGTGGCCAGTGGGGCCATGACACAGGTGAGCTGACTTCCTGGCTAGACTGCTGGTCTCTACCGGTTGCTCAGGTCCACACATAACTACACCTCAACTAGCTGCTGATACCTATGCGCCTGCCCTTTGGCCTTGACCCCCGCAGCCCCAGCTGCTGCAGCTGGCGCTGTACATGCAGCAGAGCGGCTGCCGCCTGCTGTCGCAGCCGGACGCGGGCACTGACCCGGCGCCCCACCCGGTGGCCCTGGCGGGCAGTGCAGCGCTGGGCGAGCATGCCGGCCAGCAGGCCAGCCTGGTGGCGTGCACGCAGGCGGTCCTGGCTACGCTGATTGAGATTGTTAGGTACGTGAGCATGACCCCATTAGCTCGTTCCTAGGCATAGGGCCTATCCATCATCATTGTAGATTTTCACCGCGGGCAGGTAACTTCCCGTTCCTTGTGAGCCACGCATGCATCTGCCTTGCTTCCCAACTTCGCGCAAGCGTGCCATCCAACCATAGGTCCATAACCACGAAACATATCTCCCGCTCCAGGCCTCATTCGCTACACACAACGTTTGCTCGTGTATTGCCCACGCAGGGCTGCACGCGTGCAACTGCCCGCGCACGCCGCCCTCCAGGTGCTGTCGGGGCTGTGCCCCACGCAGCTGCTGCACACGCTGGCGACCTCCTACCTGGGCAGCCCCGCCGCCGGCTATGGATGCCGCGCGCTGGCCGCGCAGCTGCTGCTGGAGGTGGCGGCGGCGCTGGGGGCCCGCGACGGACCCACGGGTCGGCAGGAGACCCAGGTACGACCCAGTTAGTTGCCTGCAGTACGACAATACCGCTGTACGTATGCCAACAGGCTTAGACTCCACCCCTGGGTCTTGCTGGTTGCGGCAGCCTGGGACTCCTGCCGCTTGACCGAAGCAACACCGCAATCCTGTGCGCACAACAGGTTCCTTCTTTTGGTAATGCATTCCTGGGCGAACCCAGGCAGGGCGCCAACCTGGGATAGTGTTATCCCTTAATTCGCAGGCGGTTCTTGACCTGGCGGACCCAGGCCTGCAGGAGGCGCTCTTGGCGTGCCTCCGCGCCCTCCTATGCCACGTGGTGTCTGGGGCCCCGGCAGCTGCTGGCGGCACCACCTCCTCAGCCGTCGCGGGCCGGGCCAGCACCAGCAGCCTCGGGGGCGCCGCCGCCGGCCGGGAGTCCCAGGGCGGCGGCTTCCTGGGCAAGGGCCTCCTGCGGCTGGCCATGCACTGCCTGATGCACCTCACGGTGCTGCTGCCGGTCCGGACGTGGTCGGAGGCGTGGGTGCAGGTGCGTGACCATGGCCGGGGCCTTGCATCAACCCTCTGCAAATCCGTTCCAAGCCGCCGTCACTGGTACCGCTTGAGTACTATGCAACAGTTCGTTGCCCTGGTTACATACGTAGCTTAGAATGTCATGTCGCATACAGCTATTGCCCGCAATGACCTGCCGCAGCTGAGCGGCAGCTACTGGGTGTCGCGGCTGCTGCGGGACCGTGACGCAGTGCTGCGGGCGCTGGCGGCGGAGCTGCTGGCGCGCCTCATGCAGCCGGGGGCGGAGGGGAGCCAGGCCATGGTGGCGCAGGTGCGTTTGGGCGAGAGGAGCAGTGTGACAAACCATTTGGGCCAGCCAGGTAGGCGTAGTCACACGACGGTGTCCCCCGCCCGGCGAGGGATTTGCTTTAGTGCCAGACACACGACCGGCCCAAGGGTAGGGGATCCCCGTGCGTAAAACAGGCCGTCCCTGCTCTCCGTACTTCTTTGAGTGAAGCTTTCCTTCCACACTCCGATACTCTGCAATTATGGCGCCTATCTCGTGCTCTTACCTCGCATGCAGGGCTGGCCTGACGCGGTGCGCACCATGAGCAAGCTGGCGCAGGACCGAGGCAGCTGCTACGCGCTGCGCACCGCGGCGTTGCGCGTGCTGGGCTGCTGCATGGCGCAGGAGGCCCCGCCCGGCGGGCACGCAGTGAGTAGGAGCAAATGCGCACACCACCCAAGCAATTATGCCTTTCAGTATTGTCTCCGGAATCCTGAAACCGGCGTCCTGACTTCGCCCTACATCACCCCTTTCCTTTTCTTAGGCCCCTTTCAGCCCCGACGCCGCGCCGCCCTCCCTGCCCCGGCGGCAGCTCTTCGCCTCCGCCTCCGGCCTCCCTCCCTCAGTCGCAGTGCTCCAGGACCGGGCCCTGTGGGAGCGCCTGTCCTCCATGCTGAGGGAGCAGGACGCGCCCTCGGGCTTCCTGGCAGCTGCCCTGGGGCTGCTGCTGCAGGGACTGCTGCTGGATGGAGAGCGCTCAGCGGGCGTCCTCGCGCAGCCGGGTCTACTGGGCCGGCTGATGCAGATGCTGGAGCCGGGCTGGGTGCAGTTGGCGGCGTGGCAGGGGGCGTCCGGGGACCGAGGGGCGGTGCTGGCGGTGCTTGGTGGCGTTGCGCAGGGGCGGGAGGGAAGGAGGGACGCCGGGGGAGGCTCGCCGCAGCGGGGCGGGCGGCACCAGCATGAGGTGGTGGGAGGACGGCAGGGTCACAGCCGCGCCCATTTGGGGTGGTGCGATCCCACCGCTGCACTGGCGGTGGAGTCGCGGCCGGGGCTGGACATGCATCTGCAGCCAGCAGCGGCAGGTACGCAACCAAGTGCACTTTAGGTGCACTCCGTGTAGTGGGTCAGTGTCAACAGCTGATGGCAACGCGTTCTCACAGCGCACGCAGCACGGATTATATTTGCAGCCTACACCTCCTGCCACTGTTTACCTTAGCCCTGTGTTATGTCCTCTTCCCCCTCCGGACCCGCAGCACCATCCCCGGCGGCCGAACCCGTCGGCGCCCGTCACCTCCAGCACGCCCTCCGCTGCACCTCGCTGCTGTGCCAGGCGCTAGCACACACGCAGCAGGACCCGCCGCTGCTGCAGCTGGGCCTGCTGGGCCACTCCCCCGCCCAGGTCGTCACCGCAGTGCTGCGCGCCTTCGCACACCTGGCCGCGGCCGTCACCACACCGGAAGACGAACGCACAGCACCGGCTGGGTGGCACCAGGAGGACATCGCGGTGAAAGGTCTGCGGCTGCAGGCGTTGGAGCACGCGGCGGCGGCGGGCAACGCTCTGCTGCAGCAGCTGAGCGCTGAGGAGGCTCTGGAGGTGCGTCTCCTCCAGCAGCAAGCCCTGTTCAATTTGGACTGATCGGTTCACCTGCCCTGCCCCCGACCACAACGCAGATGCCTGATATGCGCTAAACGCAAAGGTCAAACCAATACCAAGATGATGAAATTGGAACTGACTACTTTAGGACCACCGCTTGCAGGCGCTGGCACCCCTGGAGGCGTCTCTGAGCGGCGCAGGTGGCCCCGGGCCGCTGCTGTGCCTGTGCGCCGCGGTGGGGCTGTCGCCTGTGGCCCCGCCGGCCCTGCGCCTGGCGGTGGTGTGCCTGGCGGCCAGCCTGCTGGCGCACGAAACGGTAGCTGCGCGCCTGCTGCACATACCCGACACAGGTGCGTCAATCAGCGGGTACCCCTGGCTTGGCTGTGACACTTGCAGCTAAGAGGGTACGTGGCTTACTACATTCGAGGATACAAGTTGCCTATCAAGGCCATTGAACATCGCAGGTGTGTATGCCCCATTAAGCGGCACGTCTGAGATGAATGCCCCCTTTTCCCGTCACAGACTCCGAGCACCTGCTCCCGTCCACCGGCCAGGAAGTGGGCGCCGGCCTGTGCTCCTCCTTCCTGTCCCTCCTGCCCGACGAAGCCTTCCGGGTCGTATCACCGGCCACAGCGGCGACAGCATGGCCTCCCCCATCCGCCCCCCGCAGCCAGAACCCTCACCCCACACCTGGCATAGCCTCCCCGCTCGCGCACCGGGCGTCAACGCTCAGGGGCTCATACGCTTCCGCATTGGGAGGGGCAGCACGGCTTCAGGACGCGCTGCTGCACCCAGGGGGAGCGCTAACCCACGGAGGGGAGCAGCAGGGCGACCTGCAGCAGCAGCTACTAGGACCCAGGGCCTTCGGCTCCTGCGAGCTGTGTGTTATTGTGGGTCTGAGGAACCTGCTGGCGTACAGCAGCGGCGCCAAGCTGGCCGCAATCCAGGCCGGCTTCCACCACCTGCTCATGCGCTGCTGCAGCGAGGCGGCGGCGGCCATGGCGGCAGCGGCGGCGGCCCCCGGGGCAGGAGAACGGAAGGGGGCCTCGACGGCAGGTGGGTCGCACCAGCTACGCGAGAACGCCTGCACTTAGTACGGGTACGTTACACCTGCTGATGTCGTATACAGAACGATACCTGGATGCGTGCATGGCAGGTGGCGCACTCATCGACACATGGTTACGCGCACGCCCTATCTGCAGGGCCGTTGACAACCCCCAGTGCGAAGCTGGCGGCAGTCAAGCGCCTGGCCCGCCGCGCTCCGTCCGCCGCCGCCAGCGCCGTACAGACGCCTGCAGGTGCAGGGTCGGGACATCAGCAGCGGGCCGCAGGCGGGGCGGGCGCAGCCTCTGTCCGCTCCTCCACGTCGCAGCTTCCGAACCCCACTTTCGGCCCCACGCCGGCGGCAGCCTCTCCGCAGCCCCCCACGCGCGGGGGAGGAGGTGGGGTCGGCGGCACCGCTGCGGCCCATGGCCAGGCCCAGGCTGAGCGGAAGGCGGCTGCCCAACAGGCAGCACGTCTAGTCGAACAAAAGGTGCGGGCATGCGCCAATGAAACATCCCGCCCCGTTTCCACGACCCTGATCCCCCAATCCCAGGGGATGCATGTCTAGATTGGTTACAGCCACTAGCTCACCGCATCTATTTGACGATGGCACTGTCCTTGCACACAGATGCTGCAATGGCAATGTGTTTGCTCGCAGGCGGTGGCCAGCCTGTCGCTGCTGAAGCACCTGGCGCACGGCAGCCCCGTGGCCCGCCAGCTGCTGACACGTGACGGCCTGGTGGGCGCCCTGCGGTCGCTGTGGCCGCACGCCGCCGCCGCCACGTGGGGCCCCCTGCTTCACGAGCTGCTGGGGCTGCTGGCCAACCTGCTGCCCGACTGCGCGGAGGCCAAGGCGCGGGTGGCGCTGGAGGGCGCGGCGGCGGGGGAAGCGGGGGCGGGTGGAGCAGCGGGAGGGGGCGCGGCCGCAGGAGCAGGAGGGGGCTCGTTGCTTGGCGGCCTGCAGGCTGTGTTGTTCGGGGTGAGTGGTATCCGTTTTGCAGAATGATGCTTAGCACCCAGGTGGCATCCTGCGGTGCGAATTGAGCTCACGCCAGTGCATGACCCTAGCGACCACGTGGTGTCTAACTGCGGCAGCGTGCGTATGTCAGTTCGCAGCCAACGATGTGCTCGTGGGACGTCCTGCACTTGCGGCTGGTCCGTTCTGCCCCAGGGCTCGTCCCGCCTGTAGCGAGATGTGTCAATCCTCGCGTATTGGCATCGATGCTATCTATCTTATAACACATCCTAAGTGCATGTTGCTGGACACGTGTGATTCGTCCTCCCGGCCTCAGGCCTCCCGGCTGGAGGCTCCCACGTTCCGCCTGCTGTGCGGCGTGCTGCTGGCGCTGGCCGCCTCGGAGGACGGCGCGGGGCTGCTGCTGCGGGGCTCCTTCCTGGCCTCCTGCCACAAGGCGCTGCAGGACATGGCCAACAGCAACGCCAGCGGCAGTGCGGCAGGAGGCGGGCCGGGGGCAGGTGGACAGGCACGCCTGGGGCGGGACCTGCAGCGCCAGGCGGTACTCTTGCAGGTGAGCCGGCCTTTTGCTGGGCCAACCGTCCACCCTGTTGCTCTGGCTGCTCGATGACGGCTTTGGCTCTTACCGGTACGACCGTGGAGTACATGTGTGGCCCATTGTTGCTTTTTTCATTTACCTCGCGGCTTGTCGCTTGTGTGTGCAGGTGCTAACCAACCTCGCCGCCTGGCCCGAGGGCCACCGCGCGCTGCTCAAGTCCGGCGCGGCACCGGGGCTGTTAGAGCTCCTGGCCCGCACCCTGTCCTCCACAGAGGGCACCGCCGCGGCCGCCGCCGCTGCTACCGTCGCCGCCACCGCCTCAGACGCGCGGCAGCACCAGGGGCAGCAGGACCAGGGCGCACACCAGCAGCCCCATGTCCAGCAGCTGATGCACCAGCTGGGCCTGCGCAACGCCTGCCTAGCGCTGCTGCGCAACCTGTGCTTTGCAAGTGAGGCCAAGTCGCACCTGCTGGCGCACCCGGGGGTGCTCCCCGCCCTGGTGGCGGCGGCGGAGGGTGTGGGTGACAACCCAGCGGGAGCGGCCTTCGCGGCGTCGGGGCTGTGGGCGCTGGCGTACCAGGGCGAGAAGGTGAGGAGGAGCCCACCCTACAGCTTGGTGCAGTGGGCTCTGGTACGGCAGCACATAGCTACCACACTGTGCCACGCACGCTGTCACAATGTGCGGTGAGGTGCTGTGTGGCCTGCGACTAACCAGATGTGGCTGCAGCCTCAGGCCGTCGCCTGGCAGCGAGTCCGACGATAAAGCATCAACACCACCACACTGCGGCCGGTTGCCTTCCCGTGCCGCAGGTCAAGGCCACCCTCCGCCGCGTACCCAGCGCCCCGCAGCGCCTGGTGGCCGCACACGCCACTTGCCGCTTCCAGGAGACACGTGTCGCCGGGCAGCTGCAGCACCAGCACCCGCACGACCGCCAGCCTTCCTCGACTGCCGTACAACCCGCCGGCACTCCCAACGGTGTGGAGGTGGGCCTAGGGCTGGCAGCTGCTGTGGGCTTCGTGGCACCAGGAGGACAACAACGAGGCGCGGCGAACTCCACCTTGCTGATGGACGAGGGTGTGCGAGGGCCGGGTGAGGCGCTGCAGCAGCGGCTGCTGTGGCTGCAGCGCGCGGGGATGCAGCTGGGCGGCCTGCTAGAGGCGCTGCAGGCCACGGCAGCTGGGCGTGGGGCGGAGGAGGACAGGGAGGAGCACGGGTGGTTTGGGACGCATGCAGGGGCGGTGGTGGGTGCAGTGTCGCCGCTGATGGTGCGGGCGAGGGCGGGTTGGAGGCCAGACCGGTCGCCTGTGAGAGACCAGGGCGGAGGCGGCGGTGGGGCGCCGCGGGTGCTGTGGTCGCCGGCGTGAGTGTACCTGTGCTGGCCGCTTGGTGTAGTGGAGGTGCTGTCCTGGGTCGTGTGGCTGTGGGTGGTTGCTGTTGGTACCCGGCACGAGAGCTGGTGGCACCCAGGGAGGGTGCGTTTGTGTGTTCCAGCCTGTGCGAAGCTCTTGTGTTGTGCTGGTTGCTGCGTAGGCCGACAAGGGTTCTCCGCATGGCGCTGCACTTTCCTGCTGTTGGATGCTGCCCCCACTCCACCAAAACGCACCAATAGGCGGGCGGCATATGCAGCTCATGGGTGCTGGTGCGTACCGGTATTCGGCATTTGTACAGCGGCACGGAAGGGCTGGGATACAACCAACCACCGGCAACTAATCGTAACGCGAAATGAACTGTAGCATTGCAGATAATTGGGGATAACAGGGATAAATGAGCTAAACTGATATGAGCTACGCAAGCTCAAGGCTTTAACGTAGGGGCTAGGCCGATGCCTCCGAGACCCGGAACGCGTGCTGCTCGTGGGCGCCGCTCGAACCTCCAGACCCTGTTAAGCATTAGTAGAGCTATCCTATATCAGCTTGACCGGGGCATAGAGCCAGAGGTATCCTCGTTGGACGCTGCCGCGGCTGAGAGAGCATGCCGAGACCTTGCCGAGGAGCTCAAGGCTCTACCGCTGGCTGACAACCTTCATGAGTTTATCGCTCTATGGACATACCCAAGCCAGGATACCGCCGCGTACTTGGCTTTCCTCTCTCTGTCGCTGCGGCGGTCAAGCCTTTTCCCAGCTGGCGATGGGCCTGCTGCAACCTACGCCCGCACACGCGACCTCCTCTTCCTGCAGCTGGGCAGGGCGGCACAGGATGTGGGCTTGGAGGTGTGGGGCCCGGTCTGCAGGGAGCTCCTGGGCCCAGCGCTGCTCAGGACGGATGCGCTACAGTGCCTTTCCCGCCTCCTCGCGGAGGCAGCGGAGCAGCTCAAGCCCGCAGCGGCTCTGGTGTTCCCCAGACCACCGCAGGCGGAGGCCGATGGTTCGGAGGGAAGCCGAAACCAGCAGCAACAGCTGGGTCCCGGGATGCCGAGGGAGGTGCACACGGCGCCTAGGACACAGCCGCCCAGCCTAGCGGTCCTGGAGCAGCCCTTGCGGACCCTGATAACACTTTTGTCCATATTCTGCGCGGGCATCCAGCACCTGTCGAGCACCAAAACCGCCGCCGCCGCCATCACCACCCGCACCACCGCAGCTCCTGCTGGCCCTTCCTGCCACGTCCTCCACGCCACACCCGCACTGCTTCACTCCTCTGGGGTCCTGGAGCATTGGGCGCAAGTGGTGCTGCTGGGGCCCCTGGTCGCCGCAGCGAGGGGCGCCGGTCGCAACCCCAACAGCCGGACACTGGCCGTCGCCCTGCAGGCCGACCTGCTGTGCCCCATGTGCCAGCTGCTCATTGCGACCCGGATCGGTGTGGCTGACTTCGTGCGTGGGCCGTGCGGCAGTGGCCTTGCGTCGACCTACATGGCCTACCTGTGCGCCGCCCTGGACGGCGGGGACGCGTTCGGGCTGGACAAGGTGACGACGATAGTCATGCTGGCAGGCACCGCCACCGAATCGGTCTTCCTACAGCGCAGAGACCGGTGGGCTGAGGGGCAGGACGCAGGGGCCGCAGGGGAGCGGTGGTTAGCCAGCTTGCAGGCGGTGGTCGGGATCCTGCTGGGCTGGTACGACGTGCTTGTGGAGGACTCAAGGGGGCTGCTGCGGGCAGGGCGGCTGGGGCGGTGCAGCAGCAGGAGCAGGAGCATGCTGCACAGGCTCCGAACGGCGGCGGGGCTGCAGCGGGTGTGGAGCAGGCCGGTAGCGGAGCCGCGGGCGGCAGCGGCGTCGGGTGCGCTGGGCAAGGGCGGCCGGGGCAGCGAACGGCGGTGGCGAGCAACAGAGGGTTGCTGCCCGCTGACCGGTCCACCACCTTCCACGTGTGCCTGCGCCTGGCCAAGGGGGTGCTGGCATGCTGGGGACAGCCCCTTACAAGGGTGCGGCTGGACATATCGCTTGGGAGCGCAGCAGCTGCTTTGCCGGTGCTGCCCCTGTGCACCGGCGCGGCTGCGGTGCAGTGCGGCCTGGCGTGCGCCCGGCTGGCGCTGCTGCCGGCTGTGTGGGGCAGGAGCCGGGTGAGCGAGCGCAAGAGGGCGCAGCTGCGCGCCTGGTGGGAGGCGTTTGTGGAGGCGGCGCAGCACCCGGAGGCGCTGCTGGCGGGATGCGCCGAGCTGCCAGTGGCCCCCGACTGGACGTTTGACACTCCAGGTGTGGTATTAACGGCGTGAAGGGGCTAATACCGGGCTAGGACGGCATTTGCCCAGTAGTGCGGTACGATCTCGTGCCCCAATTCCCAGGTGCTTGCATGTAGGCAGTGTCCGTGAGTTGACACAATGAAGACACGAGTGCGGCCGCTTAATGCGCGTCCCTTGGTGAAAGTGTGCACCTGATATGTCTGTGACACGCTTCGCTTCGCACCCCTCTTTGTTGTGCCTCGCCCCTGTACAGAGCTGCCAGCTGGGCTGTCTGTCGACGCCACCGCTGCGCTGGAGGCTGGCCTGCTGCCGTGCCTTACCAACGCCATCACCCACATCGGGTCGGGTCCCTACGGCAGCCCCGTGTGGTGCCGCCCCAACAGCTACCCCGGCGTGGCGGTGTGCTGCAGGGAGCTGCTGCTGCTCGGGCCGGTGGACCAGGCGGCTGCGGTGGTGGCAGCGCTGGGGATGCGGCTGCGTGGGGCGGTGGTGGAGCTGGGAGCCGCGATGCACAGGCGTCCGGGGCAGCAGGCTGCGCCGCTGCGGGCGGATACCCTGCGAGAGGTTATGTCGTTCACAAGCAGCAGCCTGGCGCACCTGTTCCTTGACCTTATCTGCCCGGACTCGGCCGGGCAGGGCGGCCTCGAGGGCGGATGGGAGGCAGGGGGGGCAGCAGCAGGGGATGCAGCACCAGCTGGTGGCGCTGCGACCGATGCTCGGTTCGAGCAGTTTGCCCTACGCGCGTCGAACGCAGTTACGACACTGCTGCCGCCGCTGTCGCATGCGGTGGTGCGGTGTGGAGAGCTGGCGCGGAAGGCGAGGGAGCTGGGGGCGGCAGGGGGCCAGAGGATGGGGTACGCGTGGAGGGAGATTTGTGCGGAAGGGGCAGCGGAGCTCGAGGCCCTGGTGGGTAGCAGTGTTACGTGGGCGATGGTGGCCTTGCGGTGCAGCATGGTGCTGGTGGCCAAGCTATTCGGGGCGGCTGCAGTCGGGGAGCACAGCGGCAGCGGCAACGGGGTCCGCAGCGGCAACGGCGGTGGTGGCAGCTGCAGCAGCGGCGGTGGTGGCGGGGACGCTGAGGGGCACGCGGGCGTTGTGGCAGAGTGTGCTCTGGACGAGGCTGCTGCGACGGGCGCGACGGCAGCGGCTGGGAACGGCTCGCCGTGGCGCGACCTCCTGCTGCGGGAGGTGCAGCTGATGCAGCTGTTGTCAGCCGCATTGGAGATGTACCAGGTGGCTGCGACGGCGCCGGTGGTGACACACGTGTACGGCGAAATGCACACGTTGCACGCGCAGCTGCGGGCCTTGCTGTCCCCCGCGCTGGTTCTGTCTGCAGCGGCCTTCCCAGCCGAGTTCCGTGCCGCGGCGGCGCACGCACTGGGCGCAGCAGCAGCTGGGGATTCGGGGGCCGGCCCCGCCGGCCGCGCCCAGCCGTGCATCTCCCTGCCTGAGGTGCATGCAATGCTTGGTTCGGAGGGCGCTGACGGGGTCAGCAGCAAAGAGTCCTCGTACGTGGGCCAGGTGCTAGGGGGCCTGGACCCTGCGCCGCAGGAGGTGTTCCGCCTGGCTGTGGGCTATTGCTGGCCAGGGATGCAGGAGCCGCCTGCACGGCAGGCAGAGCTGCTGCAAATGCTGCAGCCGCCCGCGGAGGCGTGCTCGGCTGTTGCTGCCGCGGGTGCAGCGGGGACAGCTGCTGCTGGTTGTGGGCCTGGACCTGTGGGGAGCTGAGGGGCCTGTCGCTGGTGGACGTGTTGAAGAATGGGGCTTATGGGCAGAGGCACACGTGTCGGGTGAATGCGCTGTGGCTGTGGCGGCTCCGGTGGCGGCGGCGCGACGCAGGGAGCCTGGGAGTTGGCGCTGCAAGAGGAGCAACGTGGCAGCGTGCGCAAGGTGCATAAGTGGCGCTCTGTCTTAAGTGTCGGAAGGCTGCAGTTGGTGACAAGGCTGCGGCTGTGGTTCTCGAGCGGGGATTGGGCTGGTGGTTTATGGCTTTGGAGAGCCAGGGGTGAAGGAAATGGTTAAGGCAGTACGGTGCAGAGAAGCTGCGCAGATAACCCCTGAGAGCTGGAGCGTATGGGGGCGTATAGGGTGGTGTAGCATGCGGGCCGCATGGCATCAGCTGGCGCTCACCGAGGCCGTAACCTCCCCTAGCATGGCGCAAAGGGGCCTGGCCGACTGGGAGGTACAACTGCAGTACCTGTGTGCTAAACAGGGGACCTGGTGCTAAAAGCCCTTCAACCAGTGCTGACCACGTGACCAGTGCAGGAGTGCCCAGCCTGGTAGATGGATGTAGCCCATTCCCTACGAGCACTCATGCATTCCGCCGAACAGCTGCACAGTCAAGGGCCAGTCCCCTGTGCACAGTCGGGTGTTGAGCGTCAAGGTGTTTTAGGGACCCCTATGGACCGTGTGGCCACGCCACCTGAGTTTGATACAAAGTGCGCAGGCCTTGTGTAGCAGCGGGGTGGCGGCGGTAACAGGCAGGCTGGGCACTGGAACGTCTAAGTGTGCATGTCGTTCTCTTTACAGTACATTTTGGGTTCATACCAAAAATGAAGTTTGGGGCCGGCCAAAAGCGGT
>VFQN01003287.1_pt1 | contig 23475 bp, 8 predicted proteins | sample 3512371 | NCBI WGS metagenome assembly VFQN01 (sample SAMN10412370, study PRJNA504923) | tailings metagenome | isolation source: Replicate 2 from Balatoc abandoned mine | place: Philippines: Itogon, Benguet | collected 2017-08-28
AAACCTCCGAGTACTAGCAAGAAATTTGTCCATAACGTGGAAGAGTTTCCAATCCCTGAAAATTATTTTCAGCCAGAAAGTATTGAACTTGAAACTGATAATTTACGCGCAGCTTATGAGCGGCTCTTCTCAGCATCGATTACTGATGGGATCGATATGATCCCATTATTGAGCACTTACTATCACGTTTACAAGTCCATGTTGTTCTTTGAAGAGAAAGAACTTCAAAATGAACTTGATAACTACGCTTCAGAAAATGTGAGTTTTATTAAAACTGGTAACTTTTACTGGTTAGATGTTCCAGGATTAGCGGAGAAGCGTCCATCTGTCCTCCGTGGAGATGAGGTTGAAGCTCGATTGTCACAACAGAATAATGTGGGTGATGACGCAGAAGTCGTATATAGAGGCTTTGTATGGAACGTTGAGCAATCGCGAATTCAAATCAGTTTTCATCCAAGAATTGCTGAAGTATTTTCTGCTAATACTCGTTTCGATGTTCGTTATTTGTTTAAACGAACAAACATCAGAATAATGCATGATACATTAAAAAGAATTTCTGGTTGTACTGGCGAAGCTGCCAAAGTTCGAATTTCCAGTTTATTATATCCTAAACAGCAACTTACCAATTTACCTCAACCTGTGTTGAACAATTTGCATCTTCCAGAAACGTTGAACACTGCTCAGAGACTGGCATTAAACGCCATTATTGGAAATACCGCGACGCATGAAGATAACTCTCCCTTCGTGTTATTTGGACCTCCAGGAACAGGAAAAACCCATACATTAACACATGCCATTATGGAGATCATGAGATTACGACCTCACAGTAAATTGCTTGTATTAGCACCAAGCAATCAAGCAGCGGATTTGCTCGTGGAAAAGCTGAGTCGAAGTTTTTCCGAAACCAAAATGTTTCGATTAATGTCGTACCAGAGAGATCAACGTGAGGTCTCATCAACCGTCTTGAGATATTGTCAGCTCGTTGACAATAGTTTTCTCTTCCCTGCTGTTAGCTCCCTTGAAACTTTTAATTTAATTGTTTCAACCTGCAGTATGTCGAGTAAGTTGTTTTATTATGGTTTTCCTTCAGATTACTTTGATACTATCATCATCGATGAAAGTGGTCATTGTTGGGAACCTGAAGCACTTGCTGGTTTTATGAACTTCTATTCCTCTTCGACTGGTTCAAATCCAAAACTTTTCCCTAAATTAGTCCTTGCAGGAGATCCTCAGCAATTAGGTCCTGTGGTTCGCGCCGATCAATCTAAAGCGTTTGGACTTGCCCTATCTCTCTTAGAGAGATTGACGAAGCATGTTCCTGCTTATGCTTATAACATTGATTCATTCCCCGCCACTGCAGGTTACAATCCAAAGTATATTGTTGAGTTACTTGAATGCTATCGCTGTCATCCTGCAATTATGGAATTGCCTAATAATTTCTTTTATCATAATTCCTTGATTTCGTCTGCGAGTCCAACGACAATTAATACTTTTTTGGGTTGGAATATTCTTCCGAATCCACATCGTCCTATGATCTTTCATGGATGCGTTGGACAAAATGAGCAAGAAAGTAACTCACCAAGTTGGTTTAATTCTACTGAATGCGAGCTTGTGCTTTATTATATCCGCAAATTGAGCGAAGCAAGACAATCACGTGGATTTCAATTAAAAGATATCGGAATTATTACGCCTTACCACAAACAAGTTCAAAAGATTCGTAAAGCTATTCAAACTTTGAATCTTCCTGATCGCCCGGAAAGTAAAATCACTGTCGGAAGTTGTGAGCAGTTTCAAGGACAGGAGAGAAAAGTGATCATCATTTCAACGGTAAGGTCATCCACTGAGCAGTTCGAAAACGACGAGTATTTCAATATTGGTTTTGTTAACAATCCAAAACGCTTCAACGTTGCTATTACTAGAGCTCAGGCTTTAGTAATTGTTATTGGCAATCCAAATGCTTTAAATTTTGACCAACATTGGGGAGGTCTTTTATGGCATTGTGTTGATAACGAGTGTTATACAGGATGCGAGCTACCAACAGAAAGAAGAAACGAAATTCCAACAGACGTTTAATTGCATATTCCTGTTGTTGTATTTTACTTATTCTAAAATTACTTCTACTATTTTATTCTTTGTAAATGTAGCTACAAGTTAAATAAACAGGTGTGTAAATCCGAAGCTGAACTTCTCTTTATTTTACATCATACAACTTATGCCCAAAGTTTCTCATTGCCCAGTATGGGCTTTGGCTTGGAACGATGTGTAATTCTTTAGATACGGAAAACTAACTACAAACGACAAAGCAGTAATAACGAAGGAAAATAGAGAAAGATTATATTGGCTTTGAGTTGTTTCTTGCATCGTAAAAGTTGGTTATCTTTTGTTTGATCCTCTAGAGGATAGAATTGTATGAGTTCAACCAGTAAGTGAATCCTATTTATATTGCAAGAAAATAATCTTAAATCATGATTTTCAATGATAGCACAAAAAGCGAAGGTACTGTTTGATTTTACAGCACAAGCTGCTAATCAGATCAGTTTAAAAGCTGGGCAAATCATTACAATCACCGCAAATGGTGGTAAAGGTGGTTGGTCGAAAGGAGTTGAGGAAGGAACCGGTAAGTGTCAATTTCTTTTTTCCGTAAAGAAATGCTTAGAGTTGTGCTTGTTAAAGGGAAAAATGGCTATTTTCCATCTGATTATGCTCAGATCATAGAAACTCCAGTCGCAGCTGTAGTGCCTCCTCCACCTCCTCCTAAACCGGTTGCTTCTTCTTCCGCTTTAAGAGCGAAGGTTATGTTTGATTTCTCTGGAACTGGTAAAGGAGAAATGCCACTGAAGGCGGGAACTACTATTGATGTAGTAACCAGAGGACCTGCAGGTGGGTGGTCGAAAGGAGCTGCCGGTGCCTTCCCAACTGATTACGTTCAATTTATTGAACCTACTTCCGCGGTAACCAACACGATTGCCGCTGAATCCAAACCATTTAGCGCTTCAACTGCCTCAAATTTCCCCGTTAAGTCCTCAATACCAGCGTCATCGGCGAAATCTGATCCTTTTGCTGATCTACCGATCCCTGCGATGAGCAATCCCGTTAGTTCTTCTACTCCAGCAGCTACAAGTTCAAATACCTTCGACCCTTTCGATACTCCAAGCTCGGCCTCAAAAACGCGCCCCCAAGCTGGCGGTTTTGATACGAAAGAATTAAAGTCTGCATTATCCACCCTGGACAACAAAAATTCAGCGTTTAATTCTGATCCCTTCGCTGACTTAGATAATCAAAGTTCTACCTCCACCTCAACTTTTGCAAACCCAGCTGCAACGGTCAAAACAAATACGACAACTACCACCACCATTAATCCTGCTTCAAACGTTGGATCAGTTCCTGCTGGTAATTCTAAACCTGCTGCTTCTTCCGAACCAACGATTTTCGCGATAGCCAAATACTCAAGGCCCGCCGGAGGGGCGACAGAATTGACGATCGAAAAAGGTGATACCTTAATAGTTCTCAGCAACAAGGATAAAGATTGGTGGTATGGGTCTATCGTCGGAAAATCGAGCAAGCCCGGTTACTTCCCTAGTAACTACGTTGAATTAAAAACCAACACTGTAGAAAATCCGACTGCAATTGCCTCAACCTCTGCTCGCCCTGCATCTGTTGCTTTCCCGAAGGCACAGCCTTCCACCACAGCGGTAGCAGCGACTGCTCCGTCGACAATGAAAGCGGTTTCGAAGGCATCCCTGTTCAGTACCATTATGGGCCAAACCAAATCTTATAAAGCTGCTGATGCTAACGTTTACATTCCTCCGCAAGAAAGAAAGGAAAAGACAATTCCGGCCACTTGTACAAAGGCAGGGCTTGCTGGTTACAAATATGTATTTACTCACCCAATTGATGAGAAAAGCCAAGTTCCAGTTTGGAAATTACCACTTTATATTGACTTATTCGCGGATGGATACAAATCACATTACGAAAAATTAGATGTGTATGAGAGTACACCCGTCATTGTCCGTATCCGCACAACATTAGAGGCCATGCTAGAAGTTACAAAATATGTTGACTTATCAGTTGACGCAGCTACTGAATCAATACGTCGTGTGCAAGACAAGGTTGTTTATGCTATTCGAGATTGTATCGATATTTGTCGAATGATTCCTCATCATGCTGAGGATATGGTCCGACTTTACACTTTTCTTGTCACCTTTTCAATGCGCGTCAAATCTTTGCGAACGGGTGATTTCTTGTTGATTCCATGCGCTTGGACCAGCGAAAATGGTTCTGAGAATGCCGTGTTCCTTCTATTAATGAAAGAAGTTGATGCTAACTTTGGAGGATATGCGGTTTCGATTATCAACGCATCAGATTACCCCGACAGTGGTTTGGAATATCATATTCCCCATGTAAATTCTGTGAGTGGCATGCCTCAACGAAAATTATATTTTAATTTACGGAATGTTCCTGATGAACGCATTCAAAACACTGCTTTTTGGTAAGTCGACTACTCTACTCTTGTCTACTCTATTGTCTACTCTATTGTCTCTTATCCGTCATGTTTAGGTTACTGGTTTTCCGCTCAGTTGCTTGTGCAGATTCGAAAACGAGCGCGAAATTTATCTACGAGCGCTTGCTTCCTTTTTTAACTCGTATGCCTCTCCAAGCTTCTCTAAGTCTACAAGGAGAATTACTGAATGAAGAAATGGAATACCAAAATGTTCCTCGTTCTGGGGATCGCTCCTTTGTTAATGCTCTGTTAGAAAGTGTACGAGTTATGGGTATGAAATCCAATTTATCATACATCGAATCATTTTACTTGTCATTTTTATTAAGATATTCTTTACTGAAGATTAGTTTCAATGATTTATTGATTGAGAGAAATATTGGAGGGTTAGATAAGACTTCGGTTCTTCTTTGTTCTCAAAACGTCGCTCGGCTTGCAGGCTGGTTTAGTAACTTCGAACAATCGACACAGTTCCATAAAGTATTCGAGGATACTTTGGAATTAACCGCCACCATTGAAGAGCGCTGCAATGACTTCGACGTAGAGAAGGTGCCATTACCTGTAATCGATCGAGTTAAAGTTGATCCATGTCCAAATGGTAACTACATCGATTTTTTTGGCCGATTTCGTCGAGAATTTTCGATTGAAAAGCTGGCTGGTGATTCATTTCCACCAGCCATCTTACGCCCAGTTGAATTAACTTTAGTTCCGGACAGAATAACCCATTATTTAGAAATGACAAAGGCAATGCGTCATTGTTTAAATCTCTGTGTCTTGCTTTCGAATCAACGAAGTTTAATCCGCAATTCGTACACTCTGAGAATGTGCTTGATCGAGCATCTCTTTTTAAGAGTGATTCCTTTACCCTTGGGGCTTAACCACCCTGAACGAGAAACTAAATGTTTTTGGCATTCACAACCCATGCGTTATGAGACGCAGCAGGACATTTTAAGATTATTGAATATGCTCTGTCGTCACTTTGCGGCTGCGTCTTTATCTGTGAAAATGACTCGATCGGGTGATGCTATGAGAATTTTAGTTTTTGCTTGCATGGCAACGATTTGTGATGCAACTTTGAGAAAGATTACATGTGATGTTCCATCCCAATGCTCTCTTCACTATTCTGGAACGGCAAAAGGTCCAGTCCGCCCATTCGGATTTGATATGAAAGCCTTTGCAGAAGAAAGTGAATACTTAAAGATGGTTACTGCAGAATCGGTCTCATGTCGTACTCAGGTTCTTGACTATTTCCAACATTTAAAATCCATCGTCCCGGCAGACAACTATTTGTTCCAATTTAATCTTACTAAAGAGATCACCGCAACTGATAAACGATTCATTGACCAATTATCCTTGCAGATGGGATTTGAAAGAGGAAAAGAGAAGGAGTACATAACTAATATGGACAGAGCGTTTTTGGATTATTATCCTGAAATCGGTTTTGTGCGCGACATGGTTTTCATGTTTAAGTTGGTGATGGTTCCCACATCCGACCAGTTGCCTGAATTAAAGCCATGGACACCAGAAGAGGCTGCTTTAGAATGGAGTTTTGAAGAAAATAATTATGTGGTGAAAGGATTTGGAAAGAGCTTAGACTGTTACCAGGGCGCTTTACCCGTCGAAGAACAGCAAGTGAAAGTCGTTCAACGAAAGAGAGGGTTTATTTCTCGAATGTTGCGATACATTGGATTAAAAGGGAAACTTCCGCGAGCAACTCCTTCTCAGGCCAATCCAAGTATATTGCTTGGAGAGCGTGTGGATACCGAGGACGACATTTTGCATATTCGCCAATTACCTGATTTTGATGGAACTTTGGGTGCCAAAGATTGTGAACACATGTTACAATACCTCACTGCTCCGTACTTACGAATTCCGCTGATTCTAACTTTCTTTTCAAATGAAGTTAGACTGAAAGCATTGCGAAATCGCAATATTCAAGAGGTTTTAGATGCTGCTCTATTCGAACCCGGACAATGGCAAGCTTTTGATACCAAACCTGTAATTGCTGAAGTGCCGAACGAATCTCGTGATCATTTATGCACTCCTGTTGGCCTTCTATTTAATGAGTTAATTATGTCACCGAACTTGATCTTGTCGTCGGTTCAAACGATGTTAGAGAAAGTTTTAGATATGGATACCGGTAAATACAGCATGTTGTCGGAATCGATCTTGTACGTTATTCGATTAGTGATTAGAGTAGAAGGTTTTATTTTGTTTCTTGGTCGCAACCGTGCCCACAAGTTGGCCAATAACGGGCAGATTAAGTACTACGGTGCATTCAGTGAAGCTAATGTTCGCGGTCTGACTTGCACCGATGAGATGATGAATTCTGCTCTTTCCACCCAAAAGACATTGAGAGCTTTATTAAATGACCAAGTTTTTAAGATGATTGCTCGCTGGATTAAAAAGGCGAAAGATGAGGGATTGCTTTATCTTGCCTGCAAATTACATGCTCATCTGGCGTTTCTCTTCCGAAATATTCAAACTGAAGAGTTAAATTCAACCGCTGTATTCTCGATTGTTTCTTGCCAAGTTTTCTTGTTCAATAATTACAAATATGATTTAGACATTGATGAGGAGACCTTAAAAAAGAAGAAAGGACGTCGTGATGTTGAGGAGTACAAAGATGATCTTGGAATTCCTCAAGTCGAACTTTTCGATTTGTTCCAATTAAATCGTGTAAAGATCATGGATTGGTTAATTGCGCATGAGGTTGAAAGAAATGAAGTTATGAACTCAATCGTGGAGATGGTAGAGGAATCAGAACGAAAAGTTCGCGGCATTGACGTAGAGTTTAGTGAACCAAGAAAGTGGGTTTCCATTGAACAGTCAGGCCTAAACTTTCGTGGTCGTTTTGTGCCTGAAAATGAATATGATCCAGAGATGTTCACAACAAAACTCTCTGCGGAGGCGAAAGTTAATTTTGAAGCTTGGTTGCGTGAAACCACAACTTTGGCCGTGAATACTGAGATAAATTGTCAGTTGGGTGAATTTACTATTAAGAAGCACGTTACACAGCCTTTGGATCAAGAAGTCCAAGATAATGTGGACTTCGCGACCGTGTTTAAGAGCATTACCCACGACGACATCTTACAGTGTGCTGAGGTGAAGCATACAAGGCGCCGCAAGTGGTTGCGTCTGATTGGGATGGACCACGATATTCAAATTTGGGATGCCGATGAACGCCAACCCATTCATGGATACAAGCGTCTATATGGTCCCTCGGATCCTGAATGGTTGAGAAATTTAGTTGACCCTTGGACGGCTCGAATGTACCCAGGTATTGAATTGTTTATCGGCCCACCTGATCTTTCCAACGCAGAAACTGTCGTTCTTTATGGATACTGGCCAAAAGATCCAAATATTAGACCTACCCTCAAAGAGTTTGTGGTTTACAAATATCCACGTGTTCTACAGGTCTTTAACATTGTAGAATATGGCCGTAGATGGTACAGATCACAAATTTTCTCTTCTGATCCTGTTTTGACTTTACATGCTCTGGAACATCATTCTCTTGCACTTTCAACGGAACTAGCAAGTTGCTGTGGTGATCCTACCACCGCTTACACTCCCGAGCAGTCGATTATAGTAATTAAATATTTTCAAGGCGACAAGGACAACCAACAAGTTTATATTCCGAATCGCTTTCTTTATGGTACCCTTCCTGACGCTATGTTAGATTACTACACTTTCTGGCAGAATAAAGACGATTCTTTAACTGGTTATCTGTCAAAGAAGGACGGCTACTTCCCGACTTCTTTGAATTTATTCGTGCAATTAATTAACGTTAGTCCACCTGATAGCGTTGGCTTTGGCTTCACCAATGCAATGGCTTTTGTAAGCCGCCGACCAGCCTCAGCAGAAGGCAAAACAAACGAAGAGTTGGGAGAAAATAGTCCATGGCTTTACTTAGTGAATCCTTTTGTTTACTTCCATCAATATACACCATACATTGATCAGAGCATTTATAATTTCAAGAGTTTATCCTCTAAATTTTGGACGACGGACGATAACACGATGCATGCAGTGATTCGCACCATTCTTCGCCTGGAAAATTTATCCCACATTTTATTCTGGACCCAAACAACTGGTGGTAAGCAAGAGGCCATTAATTCTTTGATTGATCTTATCGAATTACCGCGAATGCGTTTAACTTTTGAACGCCGAAGCTCTGGTCCAGACGGACAATACAAGTATTACTGTCTTGAGCAAAGTGGATTCTTTATTTCCACCTATCAGAATTCCCCTCATTTGTCTAAATTATTGCAAGATATTCCAATTGGAATTATTTTACAAAACGATTTAGGGGAATACATTGTATTAGTGTCCTCCCTAGCGAAACCCGTTCAAACTCGAATGAAAAAAGGTGTTGATTCTTTCCGACTTGGCTTTGTGCGAACTGACGAAGAGTGGATTAAGAATACTGGCGAGTTAACTTATTTCATCTACCCAATTCACTGTTCGGGGACGCAAATTCAATCAAAATCGATCGCTTCTACCCTCTACTTGCTCGCTATTTATTTTATGACACGTAACTATGAGGCGGCTTTCCGCTTGATTGATAGTTCTGTTTGTGATCGAGCCTTTACTCCACAAGAGCTGCAGATTTACCAACTGTTTGGATCGGTTAAGGATACCGTTCTTGCAGACAGTGCAGCTTGTCGTTTGAAATTTTTCTTCATGACATACGGTTGTAGTGAGATCATGAATTATCCTTGGAATTTGGAATTTGACATTAACGAATATGTTAGTCACTTTGATTTAGTCTCTTCTACGTGTCGATTAACACCAGATGTTGAGTCTTTTATCATGTCCAAGGTTCCAGAGGAAGCGATACTGAAGACGCCAACTGCAGTGAATCGCGACCGACTTATGAAAGTTTGCTTCGATTTATCTTTGACGAAATCAGTCTCGAAGTTGGCAGTGAAAAACTTTTCTGCTTTGTATTTACCGTACGCCAATCCTGAACCTTACCACGCTGAGCCTTTCGATGTTGAGTTACTTGATGTTGATAAACCTACTTTCAAGAATATGCTTGGAAAACTGACATATGTTAAGTATTCTCGTCCTGAACAGATTCCAACAGGGCCCGATTGTTTGGCGTATGTTCTTAAAGTTTTCAATAAAGAAAAGAATCTTGGTTTCTTCCAGCTTTATGAATTAATGGGCAATGCGGTTCCGATGACAATAATTCCCGACACGGATAAACCTGCTCATATCGCTTCACTTCTGTTGCATGTACTCCCAGACAACTTTATTACTGGAGTTCAGAGAGTTATCTTGATGATTATGGAAACTCATCAAGAGCTTACACCTAAATTACCTATCTTTGAAGATAAGCGCAGAATTAAGATGCCCACTCTTGCTGGTTTGGATATTTTCCAAACTCACATTAAAGCTGTTTGTACATTACTCAAGACTAATAAACATGACATTGATATGACTAAATTGAGAACTGTTGTTCCTCCAATTGCGCGACCACCTCAAATTATCACCGCTTCACCGGATGTCCTCAACGCGGCCGTATTTGGGGAGGGAAGAATGTGGTTTTCTCCGCGAGTCGTGGATTACTCTTGTGATAGTCGAATGATCGCAACAAGTCTTATACCAGACATTTTCCATCCTTTCGTCAATCATTACACCGAGAAGGAAATTGTTGACCTCGCAATGCACCCTCTCATGACCTCAGCTATTGCACCAAATATTGCTCAGGCTCCCATTATCAAAAAATCACCAGCTACAAAGAGTGGGAAAGCTGAGAGTGGAATAACCGTGATGAGTCACCCTTCTTCACGTTCTCACATTGCACGAACATCGGTGGAGCGATTGGAACAAGATTTTGAAGATTTCCATAGTGATGCTGCAACCACTACTCTTCCATATGTTAAATTCTTGCCTTTAGATCTTGCTGAATTGAAAACAATTTCTGTCGATTCAGCTTTGCAAAATGCAGAAGAACTTTACAAACGAATGCGTGAACTGAAGGAGAAAGATACGAAGTTCGTTTTTGAGGCGATTCAATTATTAGAAGCGTTTGTCAATGGTACTCATCCTTACTTCGCCAATCACACCATTGCAATCGGCCATAATCTCATGCAGCGTTCAGGAGGTGAGCGATTTATTGGTTTAGACTTTTTAAGTTGTGCACTTGCATCTGCCGACGAGACTGCTGAGTTAAAGAAGTGCAACCCTTTCCTAGAGGCGCAGGATGTGAATGGAATCCACTGTTGCATGGTGTTGCTCATGATGACATTTTGTCGTATTAGTCAAACCAATACTGCCATTATTCAATGCCGAAGTATTTTAAAAGTGTTGCAGACCATGAAAGCTGACGCAGCTAATCGTACAGAGCGATTGTGGAAAGAGTTGTCCGCCCTGAGCGAAATGTTAGGAAATACGATCGGTTTACAACGTACTTACTGCTCAGAAATTAAAACTGGTGTTTATGACGTTGACCCAAGATTTTTACTCTTTGAGTTCTGTCATGGTATCATCTTACGTCCTTCGCAAGTAGTGTTACTACGAAAATTAATTTCTGATTTATCTCAAAATAAATCAGTGTGTACACAGATGATCATGGGGGCTGGAAAGACAACTGTCGTTGGTCCAATGTTAGCGATGTTATTAGCTTCACAAAAATCCTTGATCGTGGAAGTTGTTCCTCCAGCTCTTTTAGAATTCTCAGCAGGAGTATTACGTGAGAGATTTAGTTTATTCATTCCTAAAACTGTTTTCACCTTTACGTTCGACCGATACCAGACAGTGACTACTTCTATGTTGGCAAAATTGGAAATCGCGAGATCCAATCGTGCAGTAATTGTGGCAACCCCATCATCCATAAAATCCTTCACTTTGAAATTTTTGGAACTTGCTCACAATTTAGAGAGACAGAAAAATTTGGTGTTAGAAAAGCGTGAAAAACGTTCTTTCAATTTGATGCAAACATTATCTAAAGTTCGAGGGCTGTTGGGTATGGGGTTCGCTCGAACGTCTTCCTCCACGGAAATGTCAAAAGAAGAAATTGTAGCGGCCCGTGCTCAACTGGCACTCTGTGAGAAAATTTTTGCAATTTTCCGCGACGCTGTAGAAATTATGGACGAAGTTGATATTATCTTACACCCTTTGAAAAGTGAGTTAAATTGGCCATTAGGCTTAAAAGAACCTTTAGACTTTACTTTATCACGAATTGGAAACGGGTTGCGTTGGGGTTTACCAAGTCACTTGCTCGATGCAGTATTCGGTGTTTGCAAAATTCCAATCTTGGCCGATATCGCTGACTCAAAAGTTGCGGTAGCTATCTTAGAAGACTTGGAAAAGGCGGTCGAAGAAGGTTTTCAGAAATATTACATTCAAAAGTCCCCACACTTCGTGCTTTTATCGAAAGATTATTACTTTTCTCAGTTAATGCCAATTTTAACTCGATGGTTATTACTGTGGCTTCGTGCGAGAAAAGTGCCTATTCTCACAGATGATGAAATTTCTCAATTCCTCGCTCATGGAAGTAACACTGCTGCCCCAATTCGTGAGAAGATTCAATTAAAATTACAAGATGAACATGTTAAGCTCTTAAATTTGGGACATGATTGGTTGACATCTTACTTACCTTTCGTTTTACAAAAGATTAATCGTGTTCACTTTGGGTTATTGCAACCACACGATCTGAAATTATTAGAAGATCAAGGCTTGAAAATTCCAACTTCTCGTAAACTTGTTGCCGTTCCTTTCGTGGCAAAGGATGTTCCCTCCAGAGCTTCCGAGTTCGCTCATCCTGATGTACTAATTGGTTTGACAATTTTAGCGTATCGCTACGAAGGACTTCGACCAAAAGATTTCTTTTTACTCATGCGTCAAATGCGCGATTGCTTAGAAGATGAAGGAGGTCCTTATAAAGAACGACCATCTTTTCAAAAATTTGAACATTGGATTCTCACGGCAGGTAAAGCTATTAGAGGAAGTAAGAAGCGTCCTAAGAAACAAGCTCGAGCGTCTATCAAAGAGACGTATGGATCTGCAAATACGAGCGGCGTTACTTCCCCAAATGTTCCCGCTGGTCACAAACCGGCACCGCCACCACGAAAGTCTGGTACAGATATGTCTGTCGCAGCTGCGAATGCAGTTGCCGCAGTGAGTTCCAGTAGTAATGGAACAAATCCTGCTGCTTTATACAGAGCAACCTTGTTCACTAAGATCTTTGATTTGGAAGATGATTTAATTTGGCCTTTGCAATTAATTGATCCTAAGGACCAAGAGCAATTCCGCGTCGTATTTCCACTGTTATGCAAATTACCTCACGCTGTTATGTATTATCTCAATGATCTCATCTTCCCTGAAGTGTTAGCCTACCAAGGGTTAAAGCTTTCTGCTTGCGGTCAAGAGTTAGGTGGTGACTTATTGTTCTCCCGAAAGATTGGATTTTCTGGAACACCTTCTGATATCTTACCATTGGAGTTGGGATCTTGTCAGTACGAACGAGGTTCTGACGGGAGGGTTATGCACTATCTCTCATCGCCTGACATTGTCTCAACCCTGCAAGTACCGCCAAAGTGGGACGCACGTTCTGTGTTGGATCTTGTTGCAACTGCAGATCCTCCCTTCCATGCACTGATTGATACTGGTGCTCTTATTACTGGAATGACCAACCGTGCGACGGCCGAGTATTTATTGAATGCTGGATTGAAAGGTATGAAAGGAGCGGTTTTCCTCGATGAAGAAGATCGTCAGATGATTCTTCTTCGTAAGGGAATGAAGGTTATGAAGCTTTCTGACTGCGGTGTACCCTTAAACGAAAGATTCTCCTTCTATGACCACGTGCATACGACTGGAATGGATATTCGTCAAACTGTGGACGCAAGAGCCGCTCTGACCTTGAGCAAAGATATGGTTTTCCGTGATTATGCACAAGGATCTTTCCGCATGAGAGGCATTGGTAAAGGTCAAACCATCACACTTCTTGTAACACCTGAAGTCTCTGATTTAATCAAGAAGCAGGTTTCTATTGGAGCGACTGGAAAGCCATATGCACCAGGCATCGGCGATTTGAATAATACTCCAACCTTTTTGAAAGATGTTATATCCTGGCTCGTCATTAATAGTATGCGTGTGGATAGTGTGCAGTATAATCTCCTTTGTGAGCAAAGTGTCGCAAATATTTGGCGAAAGCGATGTTTCACTGTCTTGCAGCAAATGTACCGACAACTTGACGATCATGAGAAGTGTCCTCCTCAAGCTAGTCGTGCATTACAAGTCTTCCGAGAAAGAATTGATTTTGAGATTGAGAACTCAATTCCTAAAATTCACAGATATTCTGAGAAGATTAGAAAACTTATTGAAGCACATGGTGATTTGCTCTCCATTGAAATGGATCGAAAGACGGCAGATTTCATTCTCTCATTAATTCGTGAGGAAGAGGCAAAGAACGATCAATTAAAACGTCAATTTAATGCCAAGCAAACCAATTTCGCCGATGCGGTAGAAACGAGTGAATCTGCTGCGAATGAACAGTCTTTCAATCGGGAGCAAGTACAAGAACAAGAGCAGGAACAAGAGCAAGAGCAAGAACAGGAAAAAGAGAAAGAAAAGGAAGAGGAAAAAGTTGAAGAATTGGAAGAGGAAGAGTTTGTCAAACAAAAATACGCTCGTGATGATGAAGATCCAGTACCATGGGCGGTTCAACAATTACAGTACTTCCCTAACAAAGGAAAACTCGGATATTATCCTATGGCGCAGTTTAGTGTATTCCAGAATTATACTAAAGCCAATGAAACTTTGAAATTCCCTGAATTCTTGTGGGTATCTCGAAATCATTATCATCTCGCTTGGACTTTGAGTCGCACTTATCGTCGTCTCAAGAACGTTATCATGGTGTTAGAATGGATTCCTTCACACAAAGAAGCCATAATGACTGGAGTCATTAGTAATAATGGCAAACTGACACAGGCGCAAGAGGCATTGTTGTCTAGATGCTTTAACATGTTTGATCTCGATGTCGATGGCCGGTTAACCGCAGATGACGTCAATCGAGTGATGCAGATTATGGGAGTTGATGAAGTCATGGCTAATTTCTGTCTCTCTAAGTATGCTGATGTCATAGCAGGTTATAAAGGCGGCGGATTTACCTTCCCTGCCTTCAAGGAGATGGTATTAGAGGTTGCACAACAGTTCCGTAAACAAGATGGAAGATTTTACGTATTACTCTCTTTGGAGGAAGCAGAACATTTCCGTGGTCTGATGCATGCTCGAAAAGGGCAAACCTTGATTGGGGACGAGAAATTGCCATCAGTTACTAGTAACCCAACTTCCGCCGCTTTGTGGATGATGAACGACTACGAAGCAACATTCATGGAGTCAACGTTAGGCTACACGAAGGCATCTGGCGCACAACATAGCTCAATGGTGAATTCTTATCGCTTCATGAACAGTGACACCTACTTCGACAATCTGTCCATTACTGTCTTGTTGCGAATCCTCGAGTTGGATCCTTGCGAGCTTCGCGAGAAATGGTGGAATCTGGTCCGAGCTTGTCGCCGTCGACGTCAGATTGTTCTCGATGCGACTTATCCTGTAACAACTGTCTTCACAACGAAGGATGAGTATGAGTTTATGGAGTATAAAGCGATTATAAAACGCGTTCAGACTGGATTACAAGACCGTGGAATGTTAATCTTTGATGCTTTCCGCGCTTTCAATTCCTCAAACTCCGGATTATTATCTTGTTCAGAGTTTTATGGTGCCATGGATTATCTTGGTATTCCATTCTCACCTACACAAATCTATGATCTTGTTCGTCGTATCGCTGTCCAAAATGAGGTAATGACACATAATATTTGGTTCTTCTACGATATACTGACTTTTTTCTATGTTCTTAGGGTCTTATCTCTTATGAAGATTTCAAGAGAGTCTTCCAAGCACCTGAAGATGAGTTGGAATCACATGCAGCTGGTGGTGTAGGAGAATCGAACTTCGAGACAGTTCCTCCAAAGAATATCCCAGAATTGGTAGATATTCAGAAGGTAATGTTATATATCTTTATTTTGACTCTTTAAAGGTTTCATTTCAATCCTTTCCCCCTAATAGAATGCGAATAACAGTGAAAAGGAGGAGAATATCGTTGTCACAGAGGAGATCTTACAGAATTTCAAGGTGAAACTGAAGCCAATCTCCCACTTTAGTGAGGCGTGGAACAGTCAAAATACCCAATCATCGTCACAAGTCTCACTGTGGAACCCTTCCGTCTCCAACTCACTCTTCCAAGGAAACAAAGCAAAACTTTGTCTTGGCATCTATGCTTGCAAGGGGTTCTTAAACCCTTTGAAAACTAGTTCGAAGGGAAGATATCAGTTGATTGAGCTCACTGATAATGCTACGATGAGAATCAATCGCACGAAGGTGATCAAGGCGGTTATTACGACTATCTGTCCACATCCTCTCAAATATAAACAAGTGTGGCACTTTGCACGAGGAGAGAAGTCACTTTATGCTTGGAAAGCTCAAGCACCAGAGGGATTTGTGGCACTCGGAATGATGGTCACCCCATCTGATGCTCCTCCTGACGTCACGGCGATGCGTTGTATTCCGTTATCGTGGTGTACACCAGCTAAGGTCAAACCTCAGAAGATCTGGGATGATACTGGTGCTGGAGGAGGAAAGCCTGCTTCAATGTGGATTATCAATAGTTTAGGAATGGTGGCCATCGTCACAGGCCATGAAGCTCCTACAGAAACTTTCTATGACCTCAGCTCCTCGCGCTTCTTCTTAGATGGGTTTTCATCAGTAACTGATCGTGCGAGCATTGAAGGCAAGTAATTGAGGAGAAGACAATGATAAAAGTTAATTTAGCGTAGTGGAAGTGACTATAGTATTGTTTTTTTTATCTTAGTTTTTTTCTTTAATTTTGCTTGTTGCTTTGTTTCTTTTTTTTCTCTCTCTCTTCCAATTCCAACAACTAATAAGTTCTAATGATGCAACTAATATAACTAACTAGCACAACTATTGATCAAACAATACATTGCAAAGGATTGGCTATTTTTTATCTTCCTCCCAACATCTTCGTAGTGCTTTTACATGAATTTGACATTTCCTCCAATCTCGATCATATTCACCTAAACATTCTTCTAAATCATGATATGATAATGCACACTTCGACTTCTCAATCATCTCTGACAAGTCAACTTCAGCTGCCTTCCGACTCACTTCATCTTTATTCGCTAGGAAACTTCCTTCTCTAATCATAGAGTCCTTATGAACGACATTCCGATTGACTGGTATCGAGCTATTAGAGCTAGATGAAGATGATGATGTTGGCGATGAATTCATTTTCCACTCTATCAAGAGTGAGAGAGAGAGAGAAGTCTTCAGACTGGACTCTCGGACTTTGGGGTAATTAACCGGAGTGTTTATGACGGGTTTTGTGGTATTTTTGTTCTATTTGATCATCGAATAATAGCGATCAACAGATAATAGTTGATTAGTGACTAGGAAGATGTTAATGACCACAGTAATGATGAGATATGTTCAATGGAGAACATATAATATGACAAGATTTCGATTCTTAAGTAGTCAATCACTTGATTTTGATAATTCTTTAATTATTACAAAAAGTTGTGCAACAGTAAGTTAATTTCCCTGTCAATTCATTCTCTGAATCTCAATGATTCATTGTTCTAATCATTATAGAGAATTAAAACTTTACAAGAGAAGAATCACAATGATCATCTCTTTCTTCGTCTAGCAGTTGAAGGTGGTGGATGTTCAGGTTTCCAATACACTTTTAAGATGGAAGATGCTCCTTTGACGGAAGAAGACAAGTAAGAGTCTTATCCTTGTGGTTTGATGTGTTACTTATCAGGTGGATAGGTTGTTTGAGAGAGATGGTATGAAGGTGGTGGTGGATGAGAGTAGCTTCGAGTTAGTCAAAGGAAGTACAATCGACTATGTTCAAGAGATGATGAAGAGTGCATTTGCTGTAACAAATAATCCACAGTCGGAGAAGGCATGTGGCTGTGGTTCATCATTCGCTCTAAAGAATTTTTCTGCTAATCCTGCCTTAGACTAATCTCTCTTCTTTCTCCTCTTTGTTAGTAATATTCTCTCTCTGTTGCTCTTTATCTCCCTTGTGTTGTTTCTTGTATTTCATTTTCTAAAGAAAATCTTATCATACTACAGACTGAGAGTGATGATATCAGGTGGTTTTTGAAGGGATTTACAGAGTTATATTTGTCAAAGAGATAAGGAATACATACAAATGTGGTAAGAAGGAAGGGTCTAGGGGGGAGGGGGCGCTTGAGTTATAAGAGCTCATCTTCGACATTGACTTGTATCTTAATATCAGAGAGAGCATAGGCACTGCAAGTGAGGAAATATCCCTGATCCATCTATCAGAACGTCAGAGCAAGACACCAAGATAAACTCATTAAATTCAAGATCGAAAACAAAAAGAAAAGGAAAAGCTCACCCATTTCTTGGTTAGGAATTGTTGTTCGCCGTGATCTATCTCCCCATGCAATAACTTTGCCACACAAGCTGAGCATTTACCAGAGCGACATGCATAAGGGATGTAACCATCACGATAGAATGGTTCAATAATAGGTAAGGAAGGACCAACTTCACGAGAAATCTCTAAATTTCTTTGAGGATCAACGATAGTTACAACACTCTAAATAGAGAAGAAAACATTAGATTCCTTTCGTTTTGACCAAGATTCCACTGACCTGCACTCTAATAGCATTCCTTCGAAAGCTTACATGATGAATTCGCTGAAATGCAGCAGAGAATGAGATTAAAGTCACAAGAATAGCGATCAGAAGGATGAAGTTCGTCATCTCTCTTCTAACTCGTGTTTTGTGCTTTTCCCCATAATCATGTCTTCGTTATGAGATGGAACCCATTTAATAAAGGGGATGGCACTTGTCTTGGAACATTGGATGGAAACATGCCTACCAAAGGGTGTTAGAATCTTGAAAACATTTCATAATCATAGTATTATTGCTTTAGAAAAACCATCAGGTGTTTTATCGCATCCAAATCCGAGTAAAGATGCAAGAAAACATGATAAATCACTTCTTAATGGAAGTTTTAACGATAAAGAAGAGTGTTACTCTATAAAGATAAGCAGTTCTGATCCTTTCAAGACGTATTTACTTCATAGATTAGATAAAGCGACTAGTGGAGTGATTTTAGTCGCTACAGATAAAGCTATTGCCAGTCAAGTGAAGCGATTGTTCAAGAACAGAGAGATCTCTAAAGAGTATTGTGCAGTTATTCTTGGGCAACCATTGAAGTTGAATAATCAAAGAAAGAATGATGGTATTTGGATAGATGATTACAGTACCTTTTCTCCTGGAAAGAGACCATTGATTCATCTCCAACCACGTCAACAATCTTCAAGTAAAATCGCTCAAACTCGAGTCACGCACCTCCAATCCTTCCCGAACCAGCACCTATCACTCATTAAGATGAATCCTCTCACTGGATTTACCCATCAATTGCGTTATCAAGCAGCGCTTAGAGGAAGTCCAATTCTAGGTGATGAGATATATGGGAATTTTGACTTTAATAAATCGCTCAATACAAAGAGATTATTCCTTCATGCAAGAGCAATTTCATTTCAATTACAAATACAAGACAAAGATCGAGGGAAAACAGAGATTATTGATATTACAGCTGAATCATCGCTGCCTGAAGATTTCTCAAAATTTGATTAAAACAAACTATGTATGAGGTCTGTATTAGGGACAACATATAACGGCCATAAGATTTACTTCGCGGCTTTGGCTAAAGCATCTCCTTTGTCTTGAGGTAAACTGGCGATGATGTCAGGTAATACTTTGACTAACTTATCACCAAAAGCTGCTTTCAAAACCGTGTAAAAGGATTTCCCATCAATCTTTCCTTGTATGAAAGAAGCAGTCTTCTCTTGAAGAACTCCAATAGATACTGTAGGCTTCAATGCTTTTGCATAGTCAGGCACAGAGGTTGGTTTCGTCGCTTTGATTGGAGAAGGTGATGAGGTTGATTGATTAGCATCATCTTCATTCTTCTTGAAAAAACCTAACACAAAATCAACTAAAGAAAATCTTTCATCCGTGGAGTATGTTTTAATGAATTCTCGATATTGTTTCTCTGTAAAGATTTCCTTTGCTGTAACAATCTTAGGATTGTCAAAGTCGAGGTTAAAGTCCTGATTAAAAGAGGAGTAATGTGAAAATTTCAAATATCATTGAATACAAATCGATCATGATTCTCTTACCTCAAAGACTTTAGTATTCGAGACAGAAGTTCTCCATTTATTTGTGATTTGGAAGGAGAAAGAAAGTGAGGAGAGAACTGCTAGAACACTTAGGAAAAGAAGGAAAGATACTGACAGTTTCATCATTGTATAGTCCTTTCACTCAATAATTTCAGTATTTGGAAAAAAGATGTTGTATACAAATCCTTTCACCTTAAGATATCACCATCTCATCATAAAGCTGACATCACACCACTCTCTCGATAATGAAGAGCTCTCGTGATAGAAGAGTTTAAATTCTTAATTTGTTAAGGAATTCCGTTTTATTGGAGGATTTTAGGAAGGTATGAAGGCATCTCAACAACTTTCATGGATGAATCTACCAGATTTCTTGGTCTTAGAAGTTCTATTCAATCTTACATTAACTGAGAGAATTCATGTGATCAGGGTGTCAAAATCCCTTCACTCAAAGTTTGCGAAACATGTCAGACATATCACACTCAAAACAAAGAATTTGACCCAATACATCTTATCTCCTCCATTTCGTCGGTTGATTGAAGATTTGATTTCCAACACATCAAGACAGATATCATGGAAAGTCTTTGAGATATCCCAAGAAGTAGTCGATCTCTTTGCGATTCCACCAACACAAGAAACCAAATTATTCACAACAAAGTTATTAAAGATTCCAGTGCAATTTTGTCGCACATCGCATTTATTAGAATATTTCAGTAAAATTGAAGAACTTTGTCTTGAACCTGATATCTTTACTCTTCAAATGATGGAGGTAGAGCAAATTCTAGGAACTCCACCTGATCCGACTTACCTGTCATCCCTTCAACACCTGTTACAAAGCATAGCAGATCGAGCAGAGATGTTAGGACTGCAAGCACTTTCCTTGTATAGTCTGGATCCGATAGACTCAATCCCTATAATGCATCAACTGAAATCACTTTCTCTTTCTTCTTTCTCTAAGATTACATGTCAATCTCTTCGCTTAGCTGAGTTTTCTCAATTAAGATCATTAACCTTAATAAGATGTAATGGTATAGTTGATATATCATGTCTAGATGGTTTATATGAATTAACAATCAAAGAATGTAAGAATATTGAAGATATTTCTTGTCTTCATAATAATCATAACATTACAATAAAGCGTTGTATTGGAATTCAAGATTACTCAAGATCCTTTTCTCATTCAAGGCATATTAAAATCAGTGCTGAAGTTAGAGGGTGTACCATAGATGTGAACAACCTCCAAGAAGTTGTTTCTTTGAAGCTTTTTGATGTAAATATTCGAAACACTCCATTACCAAAGCAGTTGAAAGTATTCTCTTTACAATATTATTCCAATGGAAATGTTGAGTTTCCTATAAATAGTTTACAAGAATTGAAGTTAAGCGGATATCCTGGTCTCAAATCATGTCACAACCTTAGCAGCTTGCAGCGATTGACCTTATGGTGTCTTGATATCCCTTCACTTGATGGCTTGGGACCGAATATGCAAGAAGTAAAGATCGGTCACTGTAATGCCATCTCTGACTTTAGTCAAATCAAACATGCGAAGAGGGTGAGAATAGACTCATGTCAGCATTTCATCGACTCTCGTATCTTCATGAATGTAGAGCAGGTGATTGTAGACTTTAATGTACCAGTCTTTAATGCTGAAGGTGTGACAGAGTTACGACTTGGTATTTCTTATCCTAACATTAAGATATTAGGTAATTTGAAGAGATGTAAAACTATTGACTTCTCTGTCTATGATATAAAGTTGATCGAGAAGATTTCACTGCTTTTAGTTGATTTGGTAAGATTTTATATCCAACTTGAGAAAGTTGTCATTCATTGTTTGAAGCAAGATATCTCAAGAGTGAAGACTCTTTATGATCCATTACAAGAAGAATTTATTCTTGAGATCCCCTTTACTCAAGATCTTATCATCTTATTGAGGAAGAGAAGATAAGAAACATTGAACAATAAATGGTAGAAGAGAGAGAAGAGGATTTCTCGACTTTAGAGAAATCGAAACAGATCACTCTGTAGGCAGTTTCTCTTGAGAAAGCATCAGCTATTCGTTATATAACAATTTGATTAACAAACTTATAATACAATAAAGGGAAAAAAGCCTTCCTCCACTACCAATTTCACTTTCTTATGATTCTTCATTTCCTGTGACTTATATTACATTCGCTGTTGTCTTGAAATAATGATGCAAGTATTCCATCATATGGGATTTTAAGGAACTCATATCCTCTACAACCTTTCGAGCTATCACTTCAGGTATCTGAGTAATAAATGGTCTTGAAGCATTTACATCATTCTCTCGAAATTCTTTTTTCAGACGATAAAGCCTAATGAAACGACGTAAGAACTTATTTCGAACGACCTCAGCCTTTTCTATCCTTCCGCTAATTACAACAATAGCACCTTTAAAAGGAAGAATATTTTCTCTTTTCAAATATTTCGATTCTAGTTCATTTCCCCATTTCTCTTCAATTTGATCAATACTCAAGAAAGGCGATTCATTATCATTCGGAAACTTATGCTGAAATACAGACGAGAAAATAGGGTAATTCATAAATACTTCGCTTAAAATTTCTTTTGCTTGATCTGACACAGGGAAAACATGTTTATAATCAACTATTGGGGAAGATAATTCTTGTTTAAATGATAGTTCGTTGTATTTAAAATTCTTTGGAATTTGAGATAAAAAATTTTCAATTAAAAACGAATGTCGAGAAACACAACAAACTACTCTTCGAATATTTAATTTAAATAATATTTTTGTAATCTTTTTAAACTCTAATTTTGATGATACATCAATCACTAATGTAGTATCTTCACAAGTAATGGATGCAATAGCTTCTTGAATGTAAAGTTGATATGGATTGTTTAATCTTTTATAATCTTTCAATATACATAACATATCATTAAGATGAGGTAATTGGAAAACATTACTGCTGAAGGAATCTATTTTCAACATCAGCGATAAATTATGCTCATAGCGCCATAAACTATGATGATCAATATTAGCGGCATTTAAGGGGATATCCTTATTAGTGAAAGTTTTATAATCCTTAACCTTATAATATTTAGAGAACTTTAGTTCCTTTTGATCATGACCAGGAATTTTCGATAACTCCACAAATCGATAAGATCCAAGTGGTTGATATTCCGAGAATTGAACATTTGTGTTGAAGTAATTCAAATATTTTAGAATCTTCTTCATTGCGGAAGATAAGGGATCAGCGTAAGAGGATGGTAAAAATCTTAAAAATTGATCAAATGTCTGTAAATATTGTTTTATTATTGCTATTACTTGGGGTAATGTCCGACCAATATTTAAAGCACTAGGAGCAAAATCATTTTCATTAACAATTGTTAAGATATGATCTGCCAGACAAATCGATCCTCTTTTCGCTGCAACAAATTCCTGAACAGGTTTTGTACAAATATAAGGTGAACCAAAAGTGATACAGAATATATTTTTCAAAATATTTTCATCTGAAGTCTTTTGTAAGCAAAGTAATGTACAAACTTGAGCAACTCCACCACCGAGAGAATGACCGACAAAATACAGTTTTCGACCTTTAGCAAGCAAGACGATTTCATCTAATGGGATGCTCTCTGCGCATCGATAAACGGCTCGATGAATTTGACCATCAAAAGCATTTACTTGAAAAATATTAAAGAGCGTTCTCCAACCAGAAGAATTATTTGCTCCCATAAAACCAACCATGACGTAATCGTCACT
>VFQN01003288.1_pt1 | contig 23475 bp, 18 predicted proteins | sample 3512371 | NCBI WGS metagenome assembly VFQN01 (sample SAMN10412370, study PRJNA504923) | tailings metagenome | isolation source: Replicate 2 from Balatoc abandoned mine | place: Philippines: Itogon, Benguet | collected 2017-08-28
CACCCCCACAAAAACAGGATAAAACGAATTGTGTTTCAGATGACCAATCCATTGACGCAGTTCTTCTTTTGAAAACTTTCCTGCGGGGCGATAGATAATTTTGGGAATTTGGAGAGAACTCAAATATTGGCTGGCAAAATCAAATGGATCCAAAGCGGCCAAAAAAGGAAAAGGACGCTCTTCGGCAGTACGCGTCGATTCATCTTGTACATCATAGATGATCAAAGCATCAATGTCCAGATCAATGAGTCGGGCTAAAGTTTTTTCAGCGATGATGCTCACCTTTTCTGAAGGAGTTTCGGATTTTGGAGGAGTGATGCCGTACAATAAAAGTCCAGAGCTTTTGGTAGTAATTTTATCTAAGAACATAAAATTGGAATCGTAATCAATGTTTTAAAGTGGCAAACATAAGTATTTGTACAAATTTAAACGAGACTTCCTACGTTTTTAACATGCTGAATAGGAGAAACTCGTGAGCTTAAACTTAGAGAGTCTATTTTAGCTTTGTTTTTAAATCTAAATGACCAAGAGTCTACCTAAGCCTTACTGAAAACGCTCAAACAAAGGTATAGTAAGAAGTACTATTTATCCTAAATGTTTTATAAAAAAATAAAAATAAGTTGTATTTTATATTTATAAAAGATTTTTTATCTACAATAAGTGTTTTATAAGATATTTTATATTTTAAATGAAAATAGAAATCTATTTTTCATTTATTGATGCATTCATCACTTCCATAAATACCAAAGTGGGTATTGTTTCTCTTGATTGTTTGGCCATGTTCCGATAAAAAAAGAGGCAGACTCTTTCGGGTTGCCTCTTTTTTAGGGGTTTAGGTATTATTTATTCTTCCAAAAAATCTAAATCTTTGTTGTGAGTTTCGGCAATGGTCAAGGTCGAAACAATCCCAATGATAAAACATAGCAGCCCTACCAAAGCTCCTGATTCGATGACACTAAACGAGCTTTTAAAGTAGGCAAATAAAGTGGTCATCAAGACCACTGTCCCGCGTACCATGTTGGGAATGGTAGTGGCGGCGGTAGCACGTAGATTGGTCCCAAACTGCTCGGCTCCAATCGTAACAAACATGGCCCAATAGCCGATTCCGAAACCCAAAAAGAGCGTGAGGCCGTAAAATGCACTTGCCGATTGGATACCACCAAACAAATAAATAAGGGTACATACCAATGTAAAAAGCATCAGAAGCAATACGGCTTTCTTGCGTGAACTCAACCAATGACTCAGTAGCCCACTTACCAAATCGCCCGCCGACAAACCAATGTAACACCACATGATAGAAAGGCCAGGTTTGATAGGTTCGCTGATGGAAAGTGCTTTACCAAATTCGTTGCTAAAGGTGGCTAAAATCCCAATTACAAACCAAGTAGGGACGCCCATGCCGATGCACTTTAAGTAACGCAACAAACGGTCTCGATTGGTAAATAAGGAAAAGAAATTGCCACGGGCTACGTGTTTTTGAGATTTGATGTTTTCAAAAACCCCCGATTCAAAAACGCCAATACGCAACAACAATAGTGTGATTCCCATACCACCCCCGATGAAATAAGCCGTACGCCAATCAAAAAACTCGACGGTAAAGTAAGCGACTACGGCACCTAATAAACCCACGCCGGCCACCAAGGAAGTACCAATGGCGCGGAGGTTTTTGGGCAGGATTTCGGAAACCAACGTAATACCCGCGCCTAACTCTCCCGCAAGACCTATACCCGCAACAAAACGGAGAATCTTATACGTTTCGGGAGTTTGAACAAATCCACAAAGAATGTTGGCAATAGAATAAGTAAGAATAGAACCAAAAAGAACGGAAAGACGGCCTTTTTTATCCCCTAAAACGCCCCATAAAATTCCGCCTAGAAGCAGACCCGTCATTTGCCAGTTCAGAATACTAGCACCCGTGGAAGATACTTCTGACTCCGAAAGACCAAGTGAACTTAAACTTGGAAGTCTGACAATTCCGAACAATAACAAGTCGTATATATCAACAAAATAACCCAAAGCGGCTACAATGACAGGAATACTGAGAAGATGTTGGAGCGTTGTTTTTTGGTTGAGTGTCGTTTGCATTAGAATTGGTTTTGAATTCAATGTATTTTGTAAAAGGCAAAAGGTTGTCTTATAAAGACGAACTTCTCTTCAAAAACCCTTAAAGCCTTTTGGAAGAATTTTGTAAATATGGCTTACAAATGCCAAAAAAGGCATTTATAAGCCCCCAAAAGATGCTGTTATTTTAGACCAGGCAGGTCAGAGTCTACTATTATTTCGCCATTGTTGTTTTTAATTTTGGCCGAAAAACCTTCCCTTAATGAGACGTTTCCAAAAGTTTTGAGCGAAATCACTTTGCCAGTAACCGAATTGTTGATAAGTTCTAATGACCCCTCATAATCAAATGCACAACCATAAATGAGAAGGTTGGTTTTGAAATAATTCGTCATGGCTTTGTTGCTCACAAATTTGATATTGTTGTTTTTGATGGTCGAATTACTAATCGTGACCAAATCCACAGGAGTGGCAATCGACAAAAAAGGAATGGGCTTATCATGTAATACACGAACATTGTCAAAACTGAGTTTTTCTTGCAAAGGAATAGGTGCATTGGGGTAATAAGAACGGCTATATTTATCGTTGTCAAAGTGGATAGAAAGTCCGATACGAGGTTTTTCTAAGAATATATTCCTAAAAATGACATTGCGCACTCCTGCCGTATAAGTGACATCGTCTTGTACCACCCCCCAGTTGATGCCATCCAAAACCATGCTACCTTTTTCGTGGGTGGGTTTGGTGTTGGAAATGTACTTCGTACCGTCGGGTTTGGCCTGTACTCGATAGATTTTCCCATTGGCAATCACTGCATCCGACTGCTGTACTTCCATGCCCTCTTTCCAATCGGTCCACGCCCCTGCTAATATTCGACAAAAATACCCCGTAGTGTTTTCGGCGTTGAGGTCATGACAATTTTCAATGAGGCCATTTTCTATCCATCCTAATTCGGGATTGCCAGTGGAATAGTCGTGAGCATTGAGCGCTACGGCATCATCAAAAGTCTGAAAAACGCCATTTCGAATCGTAAAGCGCTTTCCACGGCCCAAATGTACCCCGTCTTTTTCTCCTTTGATAATGACATCATCAATGATAATATCCTCAAAAGTACATACATGAATGCCATATTGGGCTTTTCCCAAATCCAGACACCGAAAGCGTTCGATTTTGAGGTCTTTGACGTAAAAAAACGCCAGTTGTCCATGAAGACCATAGGCTTCTACAAATTTCCGAACGTCCATTTTGTTGACCAAAATATGAAGCCCTCGAATCGTGATATTTTGGTCGTAAGTTTTGGTGGGAGCACCTTTATTGATAATAACGTGAGAAAAATCTCCCTTTTCGTTTACTTTTTGGATAAATACATTATTGCCAAAATCTAGCGTAGTATGGCTCCCTACGTACACCGTACCAGCTAATTTGTACGTACCGGGCTTACTCACAATCACCGTGCCGCCCTTGTCAACGGCTTTTTGGAGTGCTACGGCATTTTTGATACCACTTGCTTCGGGCGAAAATCCAAAGTCAGAAGCATTGATAAAACCTTTGGTCTGGGCAAATCCCTCACTTAGGATGCCTAATAGGAGGGATATTACCCAAATAAAATCTTTTGTACTTTTCATATACTCAAAAGCTAAACTTCTCCCCAACTTACTTCTTTGGGCAATCGATTGGTGAGGGCTGCTTTGGCGGCTACTCTGCCTGCTGCTTCGCCCATAGGGACGGCATTGCCTGTAACTCGATAACTCGCATGGGCAAAAAAATCACCGCTGATGCAGCGTCCCGCCATCATTAAGTTGTTGACATCTTTGGCTATCAGTGAGCGCAATGGAATCTGATAAGGTTTCATTTTGACGCCGCTGTTGCTATATCCGCCTCCTTCACCTTTGATGAGCGAATGCACATCTACCGTAAATTTTACGTTACATACGCCGTCTTCAAATTGTGCACCTTTGATTAAATCTTCTTTGGTGAGGGTATAAATACCATGAATACGTCGCCCTTCGCGAATGCCAATTTGCGCCGCAGTAGTCACAATCCGAACATTTGACCACATACCACCCAAACTTCGCAAACCTTCAATGATGCGGTTTACTTCGTCGCGAGCTTCGATAGTGGCCTTGGTGATTGCGTCTGCATCTGTTGACGAAACATTGTACTGATGATTGACCATGAGTGCTACCATATCGGGGCGTATCACAAAAAACGAGGGCATGGTATAGCTTGCGTCAATACCTGTTTTCAGGATTTCGGCGTGTAATTTCCGTTTTCCTGGTTCGGTAGGTGAGCCATCTTTACCATTCCCTTTCACATAGCCTGCTTTCACTAAATCGTTTTCGTGAAGTCCGCTTAAAATTACCATCAACGACATAGGTTGTACGCGACTCGTATTGGGTTCGCCTACGTCAAAACCGCAACCTGCCCGTGCGGCAAGTTCGCCATTGCCCGTGGTATCGATAAAAACTTTGGCTTTCCACGCTTCTCTACCCGAAAAACTTTCGGTGGTGATATAGTCTATTTTCTTGTTTTTGTTTTGATAAGCCGCCGTTACTCGCGTGTGTAGCCGTACGTCTACGCCCGCTTCTTTACACATTTGTTCGAGCGTCCATTTCATCAGCTCTGCGTCATATTTTTTGGCAGTGTACTGAGCATCAGAAGTATCAAGGCGTTCGATGATTTCTTTCATGATGCCGGGCTTGCCTTCGTGGTCAATGATATTACTCAATAAACTGGCCGTCCAAACGCCTCCCAAACAACCATGTACTTCAATGAGCGTGGTCTTCGCTCCACTACGCGCTGCACTCAAAGCCGCGCCTATGCCAGCAGGCCCGCCACCGCACACAATGACATCAGTTTCTCTCACGATAGGAATCTCCCGTAACGGTTCTTTGACAGTTTTTTTATCGTCCAAAGGAGTATATTCATTGGCCCATGAGGGCAAGGAGGCTAGTGCCGAAGCCGCACCAGCTTTGAGGAAATCTCTTCTTTTTGGCATGGGTTTTAGGGTTTTTGTTGGTAAAGAGCTTTTAAAAATTCGCCGCGTTTCCAAGATTGGTTTTGGTACAAAGCAGCGGCTTTAGCTTGGTGGGTGGTTGGTAATTTTTTGATCCAATTTTTTGCTAAGGATTCATCAAGGACCCGTTCGGGTTCGATATTGTGATATTCCATCGCATCCATGTATTGAAGTTTATGAATGGTGCGGGGCTTGATATTGACCTGCTCCAACGGGTACAAGTCGTGGAAAAATCCCTTATTGCCGAAATATTGCACTGCTTCAAAATAGGGTGAATCGGCATCCACATCACTCACATAAATGATTTTAGCCTTGTTTTTCAGCAGAAGTGATTGTAATTCCGGTACTTTTACTTTGGTAACGCTCACCCCATTTTTGATGCTCAAATGTGCTGCCAACCCCGCCGCCTGCCCCAATGCCGACCAGGTGGGTTCTAAGCGAATTCCGCAAAAACCTACGTGGCTTGATGAAATCGCCACGGGAACGAGCAGATTTTCGAATTGCTTGGGCAGCATCACACCGTATGGAATTTGAAAAGGCTGCGGAATGAAGTTAAAATCACCTTCTGTCATATCGGCATAAACGGGACCAGGTGCTGACACCCCGTGACAGTTCAAGGCATAATCACAAATCGCTACCGAATGTGGATTCAACACCGACCGAATAGAACCAGGGGCTTGATAAACGTCTTTTTCAGTAAAAACTACCTCGCCCATAATACGGCGGGCTTCCCGAATGTAGAGGCGATTCGGGAAATTTTCGTTATCCACAAACTCGTCTTTGGCTAATCCCCATACCTGTGCTTCTTTGCGAATGTCAGCAGGAATACTTTCGTCGTTTTGCAGAAAGTAAATCATTCCCAGAATATGTTCCCGATGTTCTTGGACAATCTTTGCCCGTACTTCGGGACTGCCATCGGGGTAATCATAATTTTTACCCAATGACGACATGCGCACGGGGGCATTTTTGATGTCGTTCATATCGGCTTTTCTATTGGCAATGGGCTGAATACGAATGACACCATCGCTTGCTCCCGTAAAAACGTGGTAAATTTTTCCACTTGCAAAAACATCGGAAATAGGCAGGTATTTAGTACGGTCGTAATTTGTGGGTCTTTCCACCATTCTTTTATTGGCGGCAGAATCGGTCATAATGACCCGAAAATTATAGGCCTGTATTTTCTTATCGCCTTCGCCGGTTCCTCCTGTCAATATTTGCCCGCTTTTAGAAAAAATATGCCCCGCATAGCGTTCGCAAAATTCAGTTCTTGATTCACGACCAAGGCGATACTCAGCTCCTGCTGCAACAGCCAAGTCGCCTTCATAAGTGGCATCAATAAAGACTGGGGCGGCCTCCCGCTTTCCTGAAATCGTAATGGGTTTATTATCAATCAGATTAACAAAAGTTGCCGATTGTATTTTTGATTCTCCCTGTTTGTTTTTTACGACAAAAGCCTTGGTAATTCGGTGCTGGGTAAAAACTTTTATGGAAGGCTGTTCGGCCAGCATTTGGTTGAAAAGCATGAGTGTAATATGTGGCTCGGCATTGACTCCATAATAACAGTCTCTTGCTTGTTGGGAGTTTTTTCCATATTTATGTTCATAGTACGCCAACGCTCGATGGCGATACTCGTCGAAAGTACCACCAAGGGCTTCGAGCGAAATAAAATCTGTAAACGATAGCCCGCCCGTCATTAGCCCACCAATGTGTTTGTATTCTTCTACTAATGCCACGCTGTGTCCCTGCCGAGCGGCGTTGATGGCGGCAAAAATACCCGATGGAGTAGCACCATAGATGACAACGTCGGTATCGGTCTGTTGTGCACTCAGCCTAACAGTAAGCAGTAAACAAAAAGCCAAGAATAGTTTATTCATTGTTAGTATCAGATAAGTTTTGTAAAATGGAGATGAGGGATTTGTTTTTATCGCTGTCATCTCCATTTAATCTTTAAAGTTTAGCCCAGAAAAGTCGAGCAGCATCAGTATAAACAGTTTGCTCATTTGAGTTTTGAGGAGCATTGGAGTTACGTCCAATCTCACTTTGAGGGTAAGGATACCGTTTAGGCGTACCGTCTGGGTCAGATACGGGGAGGAGTCCTGAACGTCTTAGGTCATTGTATGCCTCGACCGATTGAAACGTAAAATGAAAAATATACTTCTGCGTGATGATATCTTTCAATGTCAATTTATCTGCACCCATAAATACTTTATTCCGGCTTACATAATTAGTGATTTGAGCATTACTTAGCACCGAATTAGCATTAAAAAAACCTGCCTGGCCGAGTGCGGAACGAACGGCTATTTCATAGGCAGTATTTGCTTTTTCTTTCTCACCTAAGCGCAACTGCGATTCGGCTTCAATGAATTTGAGTTCCGTAAAAGTTAATAAAGGAAATGCGGAGGCACGTTCTTTTAGGTGCTGAGGTTTAGAATACAGAGTACCATTTAGAGTAATATCCGTACTTGCTTTTCCATTAGGACCTGGGATAACTTTACCGCCTATGCGAGTAAACCATATTGTAGCCCGTGGGTCATTCAACACATCTTCATTTGCCTCTAAGAAGTAGTTCATGGCAGTTATGATGCCATTTCCAACTGCCTGTACAGACGAATTGCTGAATGTATTTGCCAAAGGATTGGCGTTGTCGGGCACTGAACTATACACTGAAACAGAAAAGTTCTCATTGTTCGCAAATGAGTTATTTATAGCAGTTAAAGCTTGCCTTGCTGTTTCTTGTGGATTTGTATTGCTAAGACGGTTGTGTAATCGGGCTTTTAACCCCCATGCTGTCTTTTTCCAAGAAACCATGTTGCCGCCAAAAATTAAATCATCTTTACTTGGACGAACGCTTGCGGTCAATGCCTGATCACATTTTTGAATACCACTGTCCAATAACTTTTGCATTTCGGTGTATAAATCCTGTGCTTTGTCAAATTGAGGTTGACGGTTATTCATTGGTTCGGCGGCTTGGGTATAGGGTATATCTCCGTACCAATCTACTAACAGTGATAATGTGTAAGCAGTAAGAATATCTGCGATTGCGGAATACCCCACTACTTTACTGGCGTCGGCTTTGGCTCGGATGTCTTTGAGAGACCGAATGGCTACGAAACCATTTTCCCACGCATTACCATTGTACAGTTGCATTTCTGATTGAATCTTGCTGGTTACTCCTGTGAGTGTTGTATGCTCTGACATGAACCCGCTCCCAATTGTAGCAGAACTACCTGCGATTTGCTGAACAATGAGCATCTCAGTAGCAGGAAGTAGGGTATTGAGCGGAGCATTACTCAGCACATTGGGGTTTTTGTCAATTTCATTAAGTACCTTTTCAGAACATCCGTTCATTAAAAAGGCAACTACTGTAATAAGATATACGAAACGTTTCATTGGTTGATTCGATTAAAGTGTGTCAAGGAAAAATTACCATTTCAGCTTCACGCCAGCTCCTATGCTTTTCGTTTGAGGTGTTTGAAACCATTCGATGCCTGCTGAGTTTCCGACACTTGCCCCTCCAAGATTCGACATGTTAAGTTCAGGGTCTACAAACGCCTTGGTAATCAAAAATAGATTACGCCCTGTGATGAAGAAACTAACGCCCGAGAGCCCTAATGCCTTTTTGAGTTTAGCGGGGTTAAGTTCGTACGACAAATTTACTTCTCTCAAACGTAAAAAGGAGGCATCTTGAAGCTGTGCTTCAACGTTATTGAACATGGAAGAACCACTCCAATACGTATTGGCTCGATAAATTGGAAGGTCATTTTTACCTTCAACTGTTAGTTGCCCGTTTACTATTCTTCCTTTTACGGCATCCAATACTACTTGCTCTTCACGGTTCAGTGTTTCTTCTGCCAAACCTCTAAAATAGGCCTCAGTACGTGTTAAAGAAAAAAACTGCCCGCCTTGACGCCAATCCAATTGTAAGCCCAAGGAGAGGTTTTTGTATCGAAAACTATTGATAAAATTAAATTCAAAATCTGGATTTGGGGTTCCTAAGATTGAAGGGGAGCCACTTAATAAAGGCATGCCCGTGGTGGCTTGTCCAGGGGTCGAATTCACCACAATTTGTCCTGATTGAGGGTCTCGAACATAGGTTCGGCCAAAAATAGAAGGATAAGTTTGCCCTTCTTGGGCTACAATCTGAACCTGACCACCATTGGCATCCGACAAGATGATACGAGTCAAACCCGTTGATAATGATTCTACTTTTGTACGGAATTTTGTAAAATTGACGTTAAAATCCCACTGACTATTCCTATTTTTAATGGGAGTGAATTTAAACATAATCTCATGTCCGTATGAACGCATTTTGCCAGCATTTCTGACTTCGTTAGAAGCTCCTGTTGAAGGTGGAAGGGGTACACCGAGAATTTGCCCGTTTGATAAACTATTAAAATAGGTATAGTCAATACCTATTCGGTTATTCCAAAATCGAAGTTCACCACCAAGTTCTATGCTTTTAGTGTTTTCGGGCCGTAAATCGGCGTTGATACTACTGCCATTGGGTAAAAAACTTGTTACCCCATTGTAAGGGAATAAGAAACCAGGGTTAGAACGCACATAACCTAAGTCATTAACAAATAAGGGGCCTACCTGACCTACCTCGGCATAATTGGCTCTTATTTTAGCAAACGTGATTTTTTCATTCAGGGATGGAATCGCTTCCGAAAGAACAAAACTCAATCCAACTGATGGATAAAAAAAGGATCTATTCGATGCCAACATGTTGGAAACAACATCATTACGTCCTGACGCATTCAAAAAAAGCATTTCTTTGAAGCCTATATTGACATTACCATAAAACCCCACTACTCGTTGACTGCTGAGAAAATTACTAACATTGATATTGGTAGCATTGCTAAGGTTTGCCCAACCACCTGCAACGAAGTTTGCCCCACTGGCAAAATCATTTCTTCCTCGGTTATCAAAGATTTCATTTCCAAGGATAGCATTGAAGCTAAAATTTGAATTGATGTTTTTATCGAAGTTGAGGAAAAAATTGGAGTTAATTTGCGTTTGTCGGTTGTTCGATATTTGTATCAATCCTCCACTTGGTGGGTTCGTTCTTCCAACTGGTCCTGTACCCAGTTCATCATAACGAATAGTATTGGTTGAGAAATTATCAATACCAATGCGGTAAACTGCTTTTAAGTCTTTGGTTATCTGGTATTCTGTAAACAAATTGCCGAAAGTACGGTCTGTTTTAGCAATTCGGTAGTTGTTTTCTACAGCCCAATACGGGTTGTTTTGTCCTGCCCGGAAGAAAACTTGTTGGTATATGTTTGTCGGTTCATTATAAGGTTTGCCTTTTAAATTGTAAGAAGGTGGGGTAGAAAATACCCCAAAAAAGAAGGCCGCATTGCCTATCTCGTCAGATAAATCCCTTACTTTATTGTTACTGTAATTGAATGATAACCCTACTTTTAATTTCTTGTAGGGAGTCATTAGCCCGTTAAACTTAAAGTTTGTACGATTTAAACTTGTGTTTTTTACAATTCCTTGTTGATTGGTGTTGCCCACTCCAATCGAATAGTTTCCAAATGTACCTCCTTGCGAGATTTCAAGGTTATTATTTAGGGTTATACCTGTTTTAAAGAAATCCTGCATGTTATTGTAACTTGCAGCTTGCTCTTGCTCACCTCTCAAATTTGTATAACTACCAATCGTACTGATTTTGGCTCCGTAGGCAAACAAACCATTTTGGTCAAAGATACCATTATTACCTTGGGCGTATTCGTACTGTAATTTGGGCAAATAGCTCACTTTATCTTGGGCAATCTGAGACTCAAAAGTAATTGTTGGTTTTTGCTGACTATTTTTACCACTTTTGGTTGTGATGACAATGACGCCATTAGAAGCCCGAACACCATACAAAGCAGCAGCAGCTGGCCCTTTCAGAATATCCATGGATTCTACATCAGAAGGATTAAAATCAATGGAGCGCCCCCCACCCGAAACAGGTAATCCATCAATAACATACAGAGGTTCATTATTTCCCGTCAAAGAGCGTGAACCACGAATATTCACTTGGGCAGGTCTTCCAGGCATCCCGCTACTCAAACGTACCTGTACGCCAGCGGCTTTACCTTGCAATGAATTCTGGATGTTGGTATTTCCAACGGCGGAAAGTTGTTCTCCTCCTACTTTCTGGGAGGCATAGCCCAAGGCTTTTTGGTCACGCTTGATACCAAAGGCCGTTACTACTACTTCGTCGAGGGTTTTGGTATCAACTTTGAGGGAAACATTGATTTGAGTCTGATTACCCACTTGAACCTCTTGTGGAAGGTATCCTACAAAAGAAAAAACCAAAGAGACATCGCCATCAGGAATATCGATTTTATACTTCCCGTTAGGGTCGGTAGTAGTGCCACGCTGTCGGGTAGTAGAACCCGTCTCTTTCACCAATACACTTACGCCGGGTAGGCCCATTCCGGTTTCGTCGGTGACAGTACCCGAAATAATTTGATCCACTGGCAAGATGATAGTCGGAAGTAAAGGCTCTTCCAGCAAACCCACTTTAGCGGATTCTTCTTTTCTTAATACAATCCGATTGCTGACCTGTATATGGCTAATGTTTAAAGGTTTAAGGATTTTTGTCAAAATATTGGAGAGTGTTTCGTTGGTCGCATTTACCGAAACATTTTGATTCAAATTCAAAGTCCTAGAATTAAAAGAGAACTTAACCTGTGCCGATTTTTCGAGTGATTTGAGAACTTGCCCAAGGGGTAAGTCAGATACATGAATAGATACTTTGCGTTCAAGCATTTCTTGCCCTTTGACGGGAGTTGCCAAGGTAATGCCCGAAAAAAGAATAGCTATGAAGATTTGTAAAAGGGACGTTTGCACGATTCTATACAATAACCGTTTGTGGGTCAATGTTTTTTTCATACTTTTGAATTGTTTTAGTTGGTACTATTTACGGTGGTATTGGCAAAAGCAAGCCCCTTACCCTTAGCAGAGGGTATGTCTACGAAACATAGCAGGGGAAACCTTTGAGCGTCGAATATGTAGCAGCATTTCGGCGCTTTTTGTTTTTAGATAAAGCTCTAATAATCAATACATAGGCAGATTGGGTTTGGGTTTAGTTACAACCATTGGATAAAATAATAATCTGATTTCCATTCATTTCATAACGGGTATTTTTGCCAAGACTCTCACAAATAATTTTGAGTTTTTCGGGAAGAGGTTGGTCTTGCAGAGAAGTTGTAAGATAGCAGTCTTTTAACTTCTCTGCGGGGAAATCAATTTCTAGCAAATACGCTTCTTCTAAGAGGGCGAATATTTGAGAAACGGGCGTATCCGAAAACTCAAAATTGACTTGTTCAATCTCATAGGTTGAGGGCGCAGACACATCTTTGTTGGGAAGCGTAGCCATTTTTTCAAAAGACAACCCTTGCCTCAAAAAACGGATTCCTTCGTTTGGTAGCAAGGTCACACTTTTCTTTTCTGCCTTGGTTATCAAATCATTAGATTCTACATTGACTTGCCCTGTTTTGACAGTCACTTCAATATTTGGTTGATTTGAAAATGCCCTGATGCGAAAGCTCGTTCCTACTACTTTGGTGACTACTTCGTTTGAGAAAACCAAAAATGGTTTTTGGGGATTTTTACTAATTTCAAAAAATCCTTCTCCCAAAAGGAAGACTTTACGCTCGCTTCCCGCAAAGCTTCTGGGATAGCTCAGTTTACTCTTAGGATACAACAACACCGAACTCCCGTCTGACAGAGTAATCAGCTGTGGCTTATTGGTATTGTTGGTTTGTTCGATAAGCCCCTCGGCGGTCTGACTGATTAGCTCGGAGTAAGTCAACAATGGTTCTTTGGTTTGGTTTTGTTGGTAAAATACCCATCCGATGCCTAAACCCACAATCACAATAGCCGCCGCGCTCCACCACCAAAATCTATTAGAAGAAGAGGCAAAAGTGGGTTCCGCTTCTTTTTCCTTCAACTGTATTTTATCCCAAGTATTTTGTAAAGCTGTTTGGGTAAGATTTTTGGGTGGAATAGGTACAGCAGTCGCCAAAATCCACAAACGAGCTTCTTCTACCAACTTAGCCCGTTGTGTGTTTTCGAGGCTCCATTCAACCCAATTTTCATGGTTTTCTCCTTCCCGAATCCACCTTTGAAAAGATACATCCGTTAAAAAATCTTCTATGGTATGGTATTGGTCACGCTTTTGCATCTGAAAAAGGGTTTCAGAAACAGAGAGGACAGCTTTTGGGGACGATACTCAGTTTATGGTATTTTTTTTTGAAAAAATTAAAGCATTCTATAAATGAAGAGGGCTAGGAGGGTCAAATCGCCCTTCCATGCTTTGCGCAGATGCTGAATCGCACGGTGAAGTAAATTTGTAACTGACTGATAATTAATGTCCAACATCTCGCCGATTTGCTCAATGCTGAGTCCTTGGTGAAACCGAAGATAAATCGCTTCTTTTTGGCGTGCAGGGAGGTTGTTGATAAGGCGGTTGAGTTGTGATACTTGGGTAGCGGTTTCTTCATCCGCAATCAACTGCTCTTCTATCGAAAAATCAAGTAAAAACTCAATGGACTCCAAAGAGGTGGTTTGTCGAAAGACGTTATCCCGCTGATAAAGACGCGCAATTCGTTTTCGTACACTTGAAAGTAGATACGCTTTGACAACCACTGTTTCGCTAAGCGAGTGCCGATACAGCCACACATCCACAAACACATCTTGAACACAATCCTGCACTCGTTCAGAATGTGACATCAAAGAATTTCCGTAAACCGTCAGAGAAGCATGATAACGTTCAAAAAGCTCCGAAAAAGCAGCTTTATCACCTTGTTTGAGGCGATGCCATAAGATTTCGTCAGCTATTTGTGCGATGCTCACCGTTTTATGATTAGGAAGCTGTTTAAACTTTCTGTTTTTTGTTGATTTTTCGTAAAAAGATGACTGAGAATGCCATAAAATGCAGCGAAACCCAATTTCTTACAGAAAATTCAAATCTCACTAATAGTGCTTTAAACCCATCAATCCAAGCGTTGGCATGTTCGATGACAGACCTATCTTTGTAAAGTTGCTCATCAAAAATATGTGTGCCTGATTTGTAAAGCTCTTGATTTGTGGAATTTCTTGGATTAGGCTTTACATTGAGGATAATTTCTTCCCTTTGGCAAGCCTCTTTAAATTCTTTTGAATCAAATCCTGAATCAGCATTTAAGAATAGACCTTTAAGGTTGATTCCTGCCGATTTAAGGATATTACATATTTCGTCAAATAGTGTTTGTATCTCAAAAAGATCATGATGTTGGCCTTCTTGCGGTGTAGACATGCCAAGCATAATACCCTGGCTATCAGACAAAAACAAGGCATTTGTTGTGTTAGATGATTTTCGTCCCTGATAACCTACGGCATCACCTCCATTCTTTGCTGGCGTATGACTACCATCAAATTCAGCACTTGACAAGTCCAAAAAACTTTGCTTCTCAGATAAAATATTTATCCATGCTTTTTGCCAACATCCATCTTTTGACCACTCATTGAAATGATGATATACACTATTCCAACTCAGTACTTTACCGCTGAAAAACTGTTTAGTTGGCAATTCGCGCCACTGACAACCTGTTTTTAAGCGATGAAATATAGCATCTACTATCTCATTTATTGGAACTGTTGGCTCAAAACCACGTTCTCCAACACTCAAATGCGGTATTATCCATTTTTCCATAATATCTTTACTGACGATTCCCATTGTAGTGAGTTTTATGATTAGTCACCACAAAATTCAGCCTATTTTGGGAATCTTTTCAAAAGTTTAAACAACTTCTAGATTATATAATGTACAAAAGTAGGGAAAAGTTAGATTTTATACAGAAAACATCTTAGTATTGCTCACTCACTTTCTGGTAGGATTATTTACTAAAAAGCCAATCCGAATATCAGATTGGCTTTAAATCTACTTTTAACCTTTAAAATAAAATTTTTGAGATAAAGGGGGATGGATTATCTCGGTGCATTGTTTTTTAATTCACAGAATGCAAACAAATAGTATTTTCTAAAGAATTAGTTTTAATACTTTGGCAACTTTTTCCACTATTTTGGCATTTATTCTCAAATCTTGGTATTATGAGTGCAAATAGATGAAGTTTTTCTGAAAAACAAATTGTGTAGGGGAGGCAAAAAAGATAGTGTTAAGCCTATTTATCAAAGCTATTGAGAGTTTTACAGTCTCTTGGAGGACTCCGAAAGAGTGAAGTTTAGATGGCAAATGTTGTGGATTTTGAGCAACGAGAATTATGGGTAGTAGGAAATCGTAATGTTGGAGACTATCAAAAAGTAGATAACAAAAGAATATCTAAAAAATGTCAGAAGACTAATGCACTACCGACGCTAAAAACGTCGGTAGCGTTTCTGTCTAGGCATTTAGCAATGCATCAGCTTGTTCTCTTGTCAAGAGTTTGTTGTAGAGGGGGCCTGTCACCTCTTGTGCAAATACATTTTCAAGTCCTCCCAAATCGTAGACATCAAAGCCAACTTCTTCAATCAATTGTGATACAAACGCTTTGGCTGCGTCGTCATCACTAGAGATAGGAATGATGAAGCGTGGAGATGCAAAACCTTTGGAAAGTAAAAATTCAAAATACAGCGTATTGAATGCTTTGACAATAGTAGCTCCCTCAAAACGCTCTTGTACTTCTTGGGCGGCACTTTTTCCTTCGGGCAATACAATATCATATTGATTGTTGGTATCAATGATGATTTTGCCCGTCACGTCGCCCATTTGATTGCGCATATCATCCATGATTGCAAACTTTGCTGATAAGACTACCACATCAGCCTTCTGAACAGCTTCGGCAGGCGTACCTACTTCTACGGATTGATACTGACTCAATTCGGCGGCAAGTTGTTGCAATTTTTCGGGGTTTCTAGACCAAGAAAGAATAACACTGTGACCTGCTTTGGCAAAAATTTTGGCTACGGCACCACCTATGTTGCCAACTCCAACGATTCCAATTTTCATGTTTTTTTAGATTGATTTTTTCATAAACGTTTGACCAACTTACCGTAAGACGGCAAGAAAAGAGTCAAAGTAGAGAAAAGTATTCACACTGTCAATATTAAGCCTAAAACTTTATTTTCCATCGAATTGACCAATGCCTTATGTGCTATTGACAATGCCCGCATCAATGCCTACAAACGTACCAACAACCTACCGATTACTTTTGAACTGATTCTGAAAGAATATACCTTGCTGCAACCTGATAAAGAACGCGACCGCAATGACAGCATCAAGTCAGTAATGAAGCAATTGATTAAAAATAAGTTCTTTTCGGCCTGATTTAATCAAAAACAGCTACATCGTCAAGAGGGACGGTTTTCCAAAAGATGGTTCCATGGGTAAAACCCTTGAGGTAATTGCTACCCTGCTGAAAATGAAGCAGGAAGGCGCGTTCAAAAAAACAAAGGATTGGTGGTGGTACCCACGACGCTGCTCTCCAACTGGACCAAAAAAATAGCCAAGTTTGCGCCTGAACTAAAACCGCATGTTTACCACGGTCCGGGTCGCAGTCTGGCATTGCTGCAAGAGGCCGATCTGTTGCTCATTATCTAAGGCGTGCGACTCATCCAAAACAAACGCGAATTGACCAACCTCACCGTCTCCGACGGCGAAACCTGGCTCGGCGATTTTGAGCAACCAAGACCTGCGTGAATTGGTGAAATTGGGGTAGAAATGGGTGGTCAGGAATGAAATAATCAGCATCTATTTTATTCAGAAAGTCCAAATAATGGGCTTATTTACTAAGCTCTTCAGTTATCAAAACTTTGATTTCGTTTATGCTTTTCTTGAGCCGAATTGACTGCGCCTGATTGCAACGGAGGATCAAAGATCCTCCGCCGAGAGCGTATCAGCTAGCTTTAGAACTATAGGAAGCAATACTTTGGTCTTCATTTCAACATCACCGCCGGTGAGCATTTTGCTGGTGCTCTGCTGCGACAGCTCGTCGGCGTGTTTAATCTTTCCGGTGGCAACCTCAACGAGCCGGGTTTTGAGCGTGGCGGAGCCGTTTGTGTTGTATTCGTCGACAGTCCCCGTCAGCACATAACTGACCTTGAGCTGCTTGCCAACGCGCACGGCAGCGGCTGTCGAAGCCCCATTGACCGCGACCAAATCGGCTTGTGATGCCTCCCTCGTGTGCCGTACATCCACGATGTGAACTTGGTTGGTTTTCATCAGTCTGAAGGCGATACTGGCCTGAAGCTGCCGCTTGGCTTCTGCCGACATCCCCGACGCGTTGGGGCCGGGCGTGAATTCGACCACCGCTATCTGCGGCTTCTCTTCTCTCGTTAAGGGGCGTTTTGTGGGGGCCTGAGCGCGTGCTACACCCGTCAGAAAGACTCCCAAAATCAATGTTGTCACTAAGTGTTTCATTTTTGTTTTCATTTTGTGTGCGTTTGTTTTTAAAAGTTATGAATCAAATTTATTTTCATCCCATTCTATTCCCGCTGGAAACAGTTCTGCCTTGCGCTTTTGCATTTCAGCAGCGATTAAAGAACTGCCGCCGCCTTGCTGTTCCAGTTTCGAAATAATGGTTTGATAGCTTTTCTCATCTCTGTTTTGGCTCAACTTAAAAACAGTATCTAGTCTATCTACTTTCATCTCAAAACCGGCAATGGCCGGCATCATCTTTTTTAAAAATCCATCCGGAAGGTTGTCATAAATCGTGGGAGATTGAGTGTTTCCTTTTTCAAATTGTAATGTCATTTTTTTCATTAATCGAATCAGATCGGCGTCCGGCATAAACTTTATTTGACCATGGATGTGTACACTCATATAATTCCATGTTGAACCTATTTGTGGATTGCTGTACCAGGAAGCACTTACATACGTATTGGGTCCTGTAAACACAACGAGTGCATGGGGATTTTCAACGAAAGCCTTATAGTGATCCGTGTTTTGCATAATGTGTCCCTGCAAAAACAGTTCACCCTGTCTTTCTTCAATCAATAGCGGGATTTGTGTAGCAACTTGTGTGCCTGTTAAATGACTTCCGGTCAAAAAAGCAAACGAATGTTCTTCCATAAAATCTATTATCGCTTGTCTATCCTTTTCTTTGAAATAGGAGAAATTATACATTGTTGTTTTGTTTTTAGTTTGATAATCAGTCGTTTAAATCGGCCTGAGTTATGCATTCAATGCGTAGGTGAAATGAATGACCTGCATGGGAGCACCACCGGTTGCCCGGTAAAAGTGAATGGCCTGACTGTCTTTCCCATCTGCCTGTACAAACAGTTCTTCTGCACCCTGACTGCGGCAGTAATGCTTCAATTGCGTTAGTAATTTCGTACCGATACCCTGCCCTTGATAGGTTGCACCAATCGCAATATCGTACAGATAAACTACCGGCTTTTCTGAATGATACTGTGGTAAGACATGGGCCGTTAGTCCCCCCACAACCTGATTGACGAACTGGGCAACGATAACTATAAAATCTGGCTTGGCTAACAGGCGTTGCAGGTGTTCGGGCCGTGCCTTCGTTTCCATGTCGGTTTCAAAAACCTCGCGGAATAGATCAATCAGTTCGGTGAACAACGCCACGTCATCGGGTGCCAGTTTTTTGACTTCAACATTCATTGAGATAATGCATTATAAATTACTATAAGTACTTACGCAAAATTAATTTCTATTATTTATTGCGCTGAAAATAGATTTATTTGGCTGATAATCTGTATGTTACGATTAACTATTAACAGGCAATTACTTACGCAGGTTTTCGACATGGAAAGGCATAAGGGAACCGGATAGGCCCGGCCCCTCGTACACCGCTTACTTCTTCATCACTTTGGTCGTGAAGGTCTGTTTTCCGTTGCTGACCTGCACCAGATAGAGCCCGGCCGGAACCGGCATTCCGTTGTGGTCCGTGCCGTTCCATTGCACCCCGTTTTGGGCTGAGGCTGCATTGTTTGGGGTGAGCGTAGCGACGGGTACGCCGGTCAGGTTGAAAATTTGTACCGATATGGCCCCGCCCTCCGCAAAGGGGTAGTTGATTTCGACCTGCTCCCGAAACGGATTGGGGTAGGCCCGCACCTGAACGTCTTCCGCCGATTCCCGGTCGAACGACGACGGCGCGCCTTCTTGCCAGTGCGACGGGATAGACGATCCGGCGGCTTTGCGTGCCCCGACCGGACTGGCTCCAATCTTGACGGTGCCGACCGGTGCCCTCAGGGTCATGGCCCGATTGAAGGTGACTGCACCGGGGTATGTACCGCCAGCGAAGTACACCTGCGCCCCGTTAGGCGCGCTACCGGCCGCCTGACTCGCAAATAGGTATGGCCTGTGAATTTCGCCGGTGGGGGAGTTGGACACCCCGTCAAAATCGACGTAAACAGAGTTAGGATCGTAAAAGTCGTTCAGCTCGTTCCGAAGCACGTCGTCACGGAAACCCCGACCGTGCCCCAGATTGAGGTCGTTGCCGGCATTGTGTATGCCGATGGCCACGTTTGTTCCCGCAAAGGTGATGGGGGCACCTGCGTCGGTGATGCCCCACCATGGCAGTTGGTACAGCACAAACAGCTCGCGGTCGTCGGTAAAAACAGGATTAAGGTTGCTATTCTGGGGCAGCAGGTGCGTCTGCGAGACACGCAGGGTCCGGTACGTAGTGCTGCCTGCCAGGTAGTCGCTGTTAGTTTCTCCGTAGTGGAAAATGTCCACCAACATGTTTCCGTCTCCCTGCTCATTGATGGTGGAATTGCGGGGGTTGTTGGCAATCCGGAAGTACTCCCGCTGGCGTTCGCCAGGTCGTAGGCCGGTGCCGTTGGGCTGGGGATCAAACAGCATCCAACCGGCTCCGCTGTCATACTCATTACCGGCGTTTTTAAAGTCAAGTCCGAAGGAATGGGGGGCTGTTCTGGTTAACAGGGGATACTGATCTTGGGGCGAAGGATGCATAACCGTGGTGCCGACCGAAGGCGGTACGTTGAATTCAATGATGTCGTAAGAAGCCTCTGAAACATATTCGGTGTACGCTCGATCGTTTGCCACAATAGCTCCATTGGGGGCAATCCAGCCTGTGCCACCCGTCAAGCTTCCATTGGTGAATCGGCCCACGGCCTTCGCATAAGGGTAGTTTTCTGTGATGTTGCCCGCCATAGAGGCCACCGGCTGGGGCTGCGTAACGAGCGTGCCCCCCGCCCGCTGGGTATTCGGAGTCAGTCCGGCCTGCGGGTCGGTGACCTTGATTTCTGAAACGCGCACCGTGTTTTTCTCACCTGCTGCCGCGAAGAGCGACACCTTTACCCGGTCGCCGTTGAAGTACGCCGAACTGTAGTTCCAGTTTTGCAGATCCACCGCGAGGAGTTTCTGTTGCGCGCCGTCGGCTCCTTCCAGAAGAAGATAGCTGGTTTCGCCTAATTCGGTGCCCTTAAAATAGAGTCGCAGGAAAGAACTCCCAGACTGGGTGACTTCCGTCAGCATGTTCAGCTGAGCCTCTTTCGGTGGAATGCCCTGGTGCGTAAAGGCGTAGGACACCCGCTTTTGGGCCACCGCGCTGCACAGACCGACAAATCCTATGAGCAAGAGATTGATTAATTTCATGTTTTCTGCTGGTTTTTTGGAAATTTTACTGAAGACTGACCAACACCAGTACCAAGCCCTTGCCTGTTTCCAGCGAAGTCATGGCTTTGCCGAGGATGGCCCCCCGGGCCTTCCCGGAGTCGGTCGCTTTCATGGCGTGGCCAGTTGTTGGCGAGGTGGTGAGCAAATCGCCCGGTCGGATGGCCCCGTACTGCGCATCGACCCGACAGTAAACGCGTCCCGTGAGGGCCACCGGGTACTGTCCCCCGGCAAGGGTACCGGCCTGCCCCATCAGCATACCTGGCTGCACGTCGCCCGCGCCGCTCACAATACCGGCCACTGTGGGGTCGTAGGCCCGTTTGGCCACTCGCAACTTACCGGGCTGTTCGGGGTCGATGCTCACGACGGTACCTGGCATTGGAATTTCGGCATCGATCACGTCGAAGTGTTCGGCCAAATCTGCCCCTCCGGTAATTTCCAGGATTTTGGTGCTGGTAGTCCCGTTGACCTGCAAGGTTTTGGAAGGGTTTGTCAGGCCAATCCCTACGTTTCCGCCGGGCGTAATTACCATCGTGGCGTCGTCAGAACTGGCCGTTTTGGAGAACACCAGTTTACCCGCCCCAGCACTCCAAGTGTTATTGGCCACCCCAATCCGCCAGGCAGCTCCACCGGTGCCGGGGTTGATGAGCTTGAGCTGCATATCGCTTTCCGAAGCAATACTAAACCGGGCTTCATTATCGGTCGTGCCCACTTTCACCTTACCCCCGCCATTGACCAGCAACACGTCCTTATCCGAATCGTTGTTTAGGTACAAAGGGTCACTGCTTTCGATCTGATTACCATCGAGGGCGAGCATGTGGATGTTGTTGCCTACCTTCGAGTGAAGGCGCAGGGCACCATTAACCGCTGAATTGCCCGATTTGGTGACGTTTTTTCCGTAGATGGTGAATTCGACCGGGTTGTCGAGGTTTATGCCCAACCGCGCTACGTCAGGATCCAAAGCAAACATCAGGTCTCCGTCGTGCCGGATGCGGAAGTGGTTTTCGTTGTTGATAGACCAGGTATTGGTCGTGCCATTGCTGGCGGTTCTCCGCAGTTCGATACTGGCTTTTAGGCTACTGAGTGATGCCCCACCCAAAGAACTAACCCGTAAATAGGTGTCCGATGTGCTGTGAATGTCTAAGTTTCGATTCGGATTTGATAAACCGATACCGACTTTGGTCGGAGGATTAACGTACAAGTTGCCGTTTTGCGTCTGCCATTGGGCCAAAACTTGATTTGCGCTGAACAAAAGGCCCGCAGCCGGTAGGAGATGTATGAAATACTGACGCATGATTTTGAAAATGATTGGTTTAAAAGAATTATTGGTTTAAAATAAATGAATTGAATACAGGGCTTCCCTGGCCCAGCGCAGGGGGCTGCTCTGGGGAAACATAGTTTGCGTAGGTAATTGATTGGGGCGAATGAGGTATTCGGTACGGCCCCGTGCCTTTTGTAGGGTATTTTACTCCTGTTGGAAGTTGACCCGAAACAGAATCACCACCGTTCTCGCCTTTTGGAGCGACCTGAGCCTGCCGGGGTACAAAATGCAGCCCACTGGCTGCTGCGCCGGGGTAGCTTTTGGAACTTTGGTTGTACAAATTTTTGTCTCCGTGTCATAGGCTTGCTTAGGACGCAAGCCTACCATCGTAGGAAGAATGAGACGTTTTTTCATGGCTTTGTTTTTTGTTAATTATGAATGAGATGGCCTACTGCTTATCGATAATTGGCGAATACTTTACTGCCGCAAAGGTAGGGTAGGTTTTCGCCATGGGGCTGACACCCATCTCCCATATCATAGCACTGATGTAACATCTACTATGTTTTTAACAAAAACTATCTGATTAGCAATGTTTTATGATTTTTAAATTTATTTCTTTATTTCTTTTTGCCTGACAAATTCGGAGGGAAGCACCCCAAATTGGTCTTTAAAACACTTTGAGAAATAGGAAAGATGGTTGAAACCCGACATGTAGGCGGCTTCGGCGATCTGAATGCCCGGCTGTTGCAGGAGGTCGGCGGCTCGTTGTAGCCGGATGCAGCGAATAAAATCAGAGGCAGACTGGTCAGTCAGTGCTTTCAGTTTTCGGTGCAATTGCATCCGACTCATGCCCATCTCACGCTGAAGAGCTTCTACACTGAAAGCCTCATCGGCTATGTGTTCGTCGATGAGGCGGATGATTTTTTCCAGAAACTCGGCCTCCCGGTCGCGGATGGGGGCGTTCGTCGGTTGTAACATTACTTCCCTGCTGTATTTTTTACGCAGCAGATTGCGCTGAGTGAGAAGACTGCTGATGCGGGTAACCAGTTCGTCTAAGGCAAAGGGCTTGGCTAAGTACTGTTCAGCCCCACCCTTAAACCCTTCTTTTCGGGAATCGACATCGTCTTTGGCCGTTAGCAGAATAATCGGGATGTGACTGGTCAGGTCATCTTCCTTCAGGTTACGAGTCATCGAAAAACCGTCCATCCCCGGCATCATTACGTCAGAAATAATCAGGTCAGGGACCAGTCGGCGGGCCATTTGCAGACCTTCGTCCCCGCGCAGGGCCTGCACAACCCGGAATCGGTCGGAGAGTTGCAGGTGGAGGTAATTGTTTAGTTCAGGGTGGTCTTCCACCAGCAGGAGTGTCGGCTTGTCTTCCCCGTTGAGGTCAGCCTGCTCTTCTTCTGCCAATGGCTCGGGCACAGTCATAGCGATGCCTTGGGGCTGATCGGCAGTGCGTATTACCAATCTGTCGGGGTTTTGCGTTGTATCAGTGACTGGCGGCAACACCACCACAAAGGTACTGCCCGAACCGGGCTGACTCTCTACATAAATTGATCCATTGTA
>VFQN01003289.1_pt1 | contig 23469 bp, 20 predicted proteins | sample 3512371 | NCBI WGS metagenome assembly VFQN01 (sample SAMN10412370, study PRJNA504923) | tailings metagenome | isolation source: Replicate 2 from Balatoc abandoned mine | place: Philippines: Itogon, Benguet | collected 2017-08-28
TGATCCAGGTGACCAAGCGCGGCCAGATCTTCATGCTCGACCGCCGCGACGGCACGCCGCTGGCCGAGGTGAAGGAGCTGCCCGTGCCGCAAGGCGCGCAGGAAGGCGACTGGGTCTCGAAGACGCAGCCCTACTCGGTGGGCATGCCCGCCATCGGCAACGAGCCGCTCAGCGAAGCGCGCATGTGGGGCGCCACCTGGTTCGACCAGCTGGCGTGCCGCATCGCCTTCAAGCAGTTGCGCTATGAGGGCGAGTTCACCCCGCCCACCACCACGCCCAGCCTGCTGCATCCGGGCTACTACGGCGGCATGAACTGGGGCAGCGCGTCGGTGGACGAGCACAACGGCCTGCTGATCGTCAACGACATCCGCATGCCGCAGCGGGTGCAGCTGATCCCGCGCGCCGAAGCCGACAAGCGCCAGGCCAGCCTCGAACACGGCGTGGGCATGCACCCGCAGGGCGGCACGCCCTACGCCATCACGCAGCAGGCCTTCAACTCGCCGCTGGGCATTCCGTGCCACGCGCCCGCCTGGGGCACGTTCACGGCCATCGACCTGAAGACGCGCCAGATCGTGTGGCAGCGCCCGGCGGGCACGGTGGAAGACGCGGTCGTCAACGGCGTGAAGGCCGGCGTGCCGGTGCCGCTGGGCATGCCCACGCTGGGCGGCCCCATCACCACGGCCGGCGGCCTGACGTTCTACGGCGGCACGCAGGACTACTACCTGCGCGCCATGGACACGCTGACCGGAAAGGAACTCTGGAAGGGCCGCCTGCCCGTGGGCGCGCAAGCCACGCCCATGACCTATGTGTCGCCCAAGACCCAGCAGCAATACGTGGTGATCTCCGCCGGCGGCGCACGCCAGTCGCCCGACCGCGGCGACTACGTGGTGGCCTACAAGCTCAAGGGCAACTGATGCGCTGAGGCATGCCGCCGGGGCCGCTCTGCGGCCATCGCGCTGTCATCCAGAAAACGGCAGGAGGGGCTCGCCCCTCCTGCCGTTATTTCATGGCGGGCCAGCGCAAATGCTCGACCACATGGTCGCGGAACCACATGTGCGCCAGCGACTGCGCGCTGCGCTCGTGCCACACCAGTTCGTACTTCACCGGCTGCAGGGGAAACGGCGTTTCACGCACTTCGAGATCGTGCCGCCGCGCCGCAGCCAGCGCCAGGCGACGGGGCAGCAGCGCCATCAGGTCGCACTGCTCCAGCAACGCAGGCACCACAGAGAACTGGCTCACCACCAGGCCGATGCGCCGCTCGATGCCGACGTGTCGCAGCGCCGAGTCGGCATAGGTGAAGGCTTCGCCGTCGGGCGAGATGGCGATGTGCGCCACCGAGCGGAAGGCCTCGAGATCCCAGGGCATCGCCGCCACCGGGCTGGCCCGCCGGAACACGCACACGTGCTGGTCCATCCACAGCTCGCGGCGCGAGAAATGCTCGGGCAGATCCGAGAACAGGCCGACGCCGAAATCCAGCGTGCCCTGCGCCAGGCGCGCCTCGGTGTCGCCCAGCGTGCGCGTAACCAGGCGCAGCGTGAGGCCCGGCGCCTCGTGCTGCAGCCGCGCATACCAGGCGGGCACCAGCAGGTGCACCAGCATGTCGTTGATGGCCAGCGACATGCCGAAGCGCGCGCTCGCCGCATCGAACGTCGCGGGCGAGGCCGCGCGGCGCAGGATCTGCAGCGATTCGCGGACCTCGCGCCAGAGCTGCTGCGCGCGCGGTGTGGGCCGCACGCCGCCCGCGGCGCGCACGAACAGCGGATCGCCGTGGATGTGCCGCAGGCGCGCGAGCGCGTGGCTGACGGCGGATTGCGTCAGCGCCAGCCGCTCGGCCGCGCGGGTGACGTTGCCCTCGCGCATGACCATGTCGAACACCTGCAGGCCATCGAGATCGATGCGTCGGGTGTCGCTGGATTCCATGCGTGGGGGTCGTGGGTACGGGGCGCGGCCGTCACTCCATCACGAAGCCGGTCGCCTGGACGACTTTACGCCACTTGTCGGTGTCCTCGGCCACGAAACGGCCGAACTGCTCGGGGTTGCCACCGACGGCGCTCGCGCCCTGGTCCAGCAGCATCCGGCGCACTTCGGGCAGTTGCGCCACCTCGCGCGTGTCGGCCGCGATCTTCGCGGCGATGGCCGGCGGCAGGCCGGCCGGCGCGACCAGGCCGACCCAGGTGGTCGCCTCGAAGCCGGGCACGGTGTCGGCCACCGTCGGGACGTCGGGCGCGGCAGGGCTGCGTTCGAGCCCGGTCACGGCCAGCGCGCGCAGCTTGCCCTGGCGCACCTGCGGCCACACGGCCGGAATGTTGTCGAAGGCCACCTGCACGCGGCCCGACAGCAGCTCGGACAGCGCGGCACCGCTGCCCTTGAACGGCACGTGGACCATCTGCGTGCGCGTGGCGATCTTGAACAGCTCGGCCGCCAGATGTACCGAGCCGCCCGCGCCCGTGCTGGCGTAGTTGTAGCGGTCGGGCTCGGCCTTGAGCAGCGCGATGAATTCGGCCATGTTGCGCGCCGGCACGCTGGGGTGCACCACCAGCATGTTGGGGAAGGTGGCCACCAGCGACACCGGGCTGAAATCCTTCATGCCGTAGGGCAGCTTGGGGTTGACGGCCGGCGCCACCGAATGCGTGGAGGCGGTGGCCATCAGCAGCGTGTAGCCGTCGGCCGGCGCGCGCGCCACGAAGGTGGAGCCGATGGCTCCGGTGGCACCCGCGCGGTTGTCGATCACGACCGGCTGGCCCCAGCGCTCGCCCAGCTTCTGGCCGATGAGGCGCGCGATGACGTCGGTGGCGCCGCCCGCGGCGAAGGGCACGACCAGCGTCACTGGCCGCGCCGGAAAGCGTTCCTGGGCCAGGGCGCCGGGGGTGCCCAGCAGCAGCGTCGCGCCGGCCGCGGCCAGCGCGGCCAGGTGCCGCCTGCGCGAGGGGGTGGTTGTGAAGGTCGTCATGCGTGTCTCCTTGGAAATCGTTGTGTCGTTGCTTCGTCCTGGTCGTCTTGCCCGGGTCGACGCCGGTGGCCCACGCTTCAGCGCAAGTCGAAGTAGGCCTGCGCGTTGTCGTGCAGCACCTTGCGCAGCACCTCGTCGCTGTAGCCCTCGGCGCGCCAGTCGGCCAGCACCTTCTCGTAGCGCAGCACCGGGAAGTCGCAGCCGAACATCACGCGGTCCTGCAATCGTCCGGCGATCTCTTTCTTGAGGGCCGGCGTGAACTGGCGCGGCCCCCAGCCATGCAGTTCATAGGTGACGTTGGGCTTGTGCAGGAGGATGGCGATCATGTCGTCCTGCCACGGATAGGCCGGCCGTGCCGCGAGGATGCGCAGATCGGGATAGCGCGCGGCCACGTCGTCGATGTGGCGCGGGTGGCCGTCGTCCAGCTTGATGCCGTTGCCGCCGGGCAGGCCCTGCCCGATGCCCGTGAGGCCCGTCAGGATCATCACCGGCACGCCCGCATCGACGGAGCGGCGGTAGAACGGATCCCACAGCGGATCGCTGGCCGGCACGCCCGTCACCTGGCCATTGACACCGAAGCCGACGAAGCCCGCGCCCGCCGCCAGGCAGCGGTCGAATTCGGCAATGGACTCGGCGCCGCGGCGCGGATCGAACTGCAGCCAGTGTCCGGCGATGGCGTCGGGATGCAGGCGCTGCTGCTCCATGGCGTAGTCGTGCATCTCGCGCATCTCGTCGATCGGCATGAATTTGGTGATCGAGAGATCGAGCAGTGCGCGCACCTTGTTGCGGCGGAAGTAATCGGCCTGCTCCTGCTCGGTGAAATAACTCACCGGCGTCTTCCAGATCTTTTCCTGGCGCGCCAGCTCCTCCGGGGTGCGGAAGATGTAGCCGCGCCGGGTGCCCCAGTGCGAATGGCAGTCGATGAATTCCATGGTGTCTCTCTTGTGTGTCGGGCTGATGCGTGACGGCGGCCTCAGGCGGCCGGCCGCTGGTCGATGAGCCGGCGGATCTTGGAAGTGGACGAGAGCCCCGTGAGCGGACTGAGCTCGCCAGGCGCCGCTGCCTGCAGCACCAGCTTCACGCCCAGCGCCTCCTTGATGCGCACGGCCAGCGCGCGCTCGATGGCGGGTGCATCGGCCGCATCGGCGCTCTTGAGTTCGAAGCGCACGCGCATGTCGTCGCGGCCGGTCTCGGCGTCGCGTTCGAGCACGCACAGGTATTCGCCGTTGACGGCCGCATGCTCGGCCACCAGCGCGCCGATGGCCTCGGGGAAGATGTTGGTGCCGCGCAGCTTGACCATGTTGTCGGCCCGGCCGAACAGGCGGCTGATGCGGCGGTGGTGGCTGCCGCAGGCGCAGGGCGCCGCGTCCACCCACGACGAGATGTCGTTGCTGTTGAAGCGGATCATGGGCGCGGCATGCTTGAAGAGGCTGGTGACGTACATCACGCCCTTTTCGCCCGGCCCGCGTGGTGCGCGGGTGTCCGGATCGACGATCTCCACGTGCATCGCGTCCTCGAAGACGTGCATGCCGCTGCGGTGCTCGCAGTCGGCCGCGATGGAGCCGAATTCGTTGGTGCCGTAGGTGTCGTACACGCCGCAGCCCCACAGGTCTTCCAGCGATTCGCGGTCGTCCAGCCCCAGATGCGCGATCAGCCCACGCAGGCCGAGCGAGCGCGGATCGATGCCCATGTCGTCGCGCGCCACCAAGCCGATGTTGCGCAGGTAGGGCGCGAAGCCCACCAGGAAGTCGATCTTCCAGCCCTTCATGATCTCGACCTGCCGGCGCGTGGGCGTCTGTGCGCCCGAGCCGGTCATCACCGGCACCGCGCCGGTGTACTTCCAGATGCCCTCGCGCGCCAGGAAGCCGCCGTTGGTCAGGCCGGTGGACAGCGCCACCTGCACCAGGTCGTACGGCCGTACGCCCTGCATGTAGAGGCGGCGGCCGGTGATGATGTTCATCACCTCGCGGTCGCGCGGCGTGTAGAGCATGGCGCGCGGCATGCCGGTGGTGCCGCCGCTGGTCTGCAGCACCAGCGGCACGGGTGCATCGCGCGTGGCGTCCAGGCCCAGGAAGTCGCCCCAAGGCGGATTGCGCTCGATGCTCTCGCGCAGGTCGTGCACCGAGAACGGCGGGATCTCCTTCAGATCGGCCAGGCAGCGCACGTCGCCGGGCTTGAGGCCGGCCGCGCCCCAGTGGCGCTGATAGAACGGAATCTGCCAGCCACGCTCCACCTGCTGCAGCAGGCGCCGCTCCTGCACGGCGGCGATCTCGGACGGCTGCAGGCGGAAGGTGCTGTCGAAGTAGTCGGGCGCGGTGGGGAATTCATCCCACAGCGCGGGGAAGTCGAGGGATTCGTAATAACGCGGAATGGCCTGGCGCGCCCGGTGGCCATCGGAGGGCGCGCGCGCCGCGGCCGGTTCGTGCGGGTGCAACTGTGGAGTCGTCATGCCGGGCAGGTTAGCCCTGCACGATCGGCTCCGGATGATGGATTGCGGGTGGCGACATGCACGCCATTCATGATGCGTGCGTTGCGGGGATGCACGGGCGACGCCGCTGCCCCTGGCCGCGCGGTGTCACCGCGCCATGATGCCGCTCAGAGCCCGGCCGTCAGCCGCGCGCCCACACCACATAGCCCAGCACCAGCAGCGCGAGCCAGGCCGTCTCGATCAGGATCAGCGCCAGCGGGCGCCAGCCGCAGCGGGCCAGCTCGGCGAACGACGTCTTGATGCCCAGCGCGGCGATGGCCACCAGCAGGCAGGCGCGCGCGACGTCGCCCAGCGCCGCCTGCACCGGGGGCGCCAGCGCGCCGACCGAGTTGAGCACCACCATCGCGACGAACAGCCACAGGAACCACGGTACCAGTGGCGCGCGCCGCCCCGCCCCGTCCTCGCTGCCGTCGACGCCGCGCGCACGCAGCACGGCGACGAGCGCCATCACCACGAAGGCCAGCATGGACACGCGCAGCAGCTTGACGACGATGGCCACGTCGCCCGTCTGCGCGCCCAGCATGTAGCCGGCGCCGGCCACCTGGGCCACGTCGTGGATGGTGCCGCCCAGGAACAGGCCCGCCAGGTGCGGCGGCAGGCCGAGCGTCTGCGCGATCAGCGGGTAGACCACCATGGCCACGGTGGAAAACAGCGTGACGGCCACCACCACCAGCAGCGTGAAGCGTTCGCTGTCGTCGCGCCGCGGCAGCACGGCGGAGATGGCCAGCGCCGCCGAGGCGCCGCAGATGGCCACCGATCCGCCGGTGAGCATGCCCTGCTGGCGCGACAGTCCGAAGCGGCGCGCCAGCAGCAGGGCCAGGCCGATGGTCGCGGCCATGGCGCCGACGACGACCAGCGCCGTCACCGGCCCCAGCGCCGCGATCTGCGCCGCCGTGATGCGCGCACCGAGCAGGCCCACGCCCAGGCGCAGCACGGCGCGGGCGCAGAACTCGATGCCCGGGCGTGCGCGCGCCTCGCCGCTCAGGTAGTTCAAGCCGATACCGAAGAACAGCGCGTAGAGCAGCTGCGGGCCGCCGTACAGGCCCGACACCGCCGTGGCCGCCAGCGCGACCAGCACCGCCAGCGCGGTGCCCGGCAGGCGGCGCGCCGCGCCCTGCATCCAGGGCTGACCCGATGTGAGGGCCACTGCATCCGACGCCAGCTGGGATATCCGACTCATGCGCCGAGACTAAGGCGCCTCAGTTGATTGGAAAAACAGATAATCCAGCTCTATATGATCGACTTTACAGATCGACGCCTGCGCCTGAGCCTCACGGAGCTCGAAGTTTTCGTGGCGATCGCGCGCGAGAATTCCACGCGCGCGGCAGCCGACCGCATCGGCCGCTCCCAGTCGGCGGCCAGTGGCGCGCTGGCCGAGCTGGAGGCCACGCTGGGCGTGCAACTGTTCGATCGCGTTGGCCGCCGGCTGGTCATCAACGAGAACGGCCGTGCCCTGCTGCCGCGGGCCTCGGCCCTGCTGGGCCAGGCGGCCGAGATCGAGACGCTGTTCGAGGCGCGGCTGGCGGCGCCGCTGCACATGGCGTCGAGCTACACCATCGGCGAATACCTTCTGCCCGAGCTGATCGGCCAGTGGAAGGCGGCCCGACCCGAGGCGCGCGTACACCTGGAGATCACCAACACCCGCCATGTGCTCGACGCCGTCGCCGCGTTCGACGTGGACCTGGGCTTCATCGAAGGCAGCGGCACCCACGCCGACTTGCTGGTGCAGCGCTGGCGCGACGACCGCCTGGTGGTCGTGGCCGCGCCGGGCCACCCGTTCGTGGGCAAGCGCCCGTCGCTGGCGCGGCTGGCGGATGCGACCTGGATCGTGCGCGAACGCGGCTCGGGCACGCGCGAGGCCACCGACCGCTGGCTCATCGACGGGCTGGGCCGGCTGCAGGTGGAGCTGGAGCTGGGCAGCAACGAAGCCATCAAGCGCGCCGTGGCATCGGGGCTGGGCCTGGGCTGCCTGTCGGAACTGGCGGTGGCGGGCGCGCTCGCACGCGGCGAACTGGTCGAACTGGCGACGCCGCTGCCCGTCATGCATCGTGTGTTCTCGATCGTGGTGCATCGCCACCGGCCACTGGGCCAGACCGCCAAGGCGTTCGTGCAGCACGTGCGCATCGAGCCACCCCCTGGCGAGCCGTCGCGCAGGCGAAGCTGATGGCGCGGGCCGGGTGAGCGGCAACCGGGCCTCAGCGATCGAACACGAATCCTTCGGCCGGGTGCAGCGCCCACCCGCCGTCGCCCAGCAACTGCAGCACGTGCGTGTGATGGGCCAGCACTGCCGGCCGGTGCGCGATGCTGATCACCGATGCGCCGCTGGCGCGCACGCGTTGGTAGAGCGCGGCTTCGTTGGCGCTGTCGAGCGCGCTGGTGGCTTCGTCCAGGATCACCAGGCGCGGATGGCGCACCAGCACGCGCGAGAACGCCAGGCGCTGCTGTTCGCCGATGGAAAGCACCTTTTCCCAGTCGCGCACGGCATCGAGCCCGCCGGCGCGCCGGGCCAGCTCGGGCAGGTTCACGTCGTGCAGCAGGCGCAGCAGCGCCTCGTCGTCCAGCGCGGTTTCGGTGGCCGGGTACAGCATCTGGCTGCGCAGCGTGCCGTGCTGCAGGTAGGGCCGCTGCGGCAGGAAGAAGGTCTCGGCCATCGGCGGATGGTGCACCGTGCCCTCGCCCGCATGCCACAGGCCGGCGATGGCGCGCAGCAGCGAGCTCTTGCCGCAGCCGCTGGGCCCGGTGATCAGCAGCGCGTCGCCGGACGCGAGTTCGAGCGACAGGTCCGTCGCGAGCAGCCGGTCGAACTGCGGTGTGTAGAGCGTGAGCCCGTCGATGGCGAAGCGCTGGCCTTCCTGCAGGCGGATGCGCGTGCGCACGGGCGGCGGCGTCACCGGCCCGGTGGCGGCGGCCGGCGCAGCCGCGTGGCGTACGGCACGCAGACCCTGCGCCCGCGCCAGTCGCCGCGCGCGGCGCTGCGCGCGTTTGAGGGTGCGCGCGGCCGCGGCGGCGGCAGCGGCCGCCTCCGGTTCCGGCGGCTCGGCGCGCTGGGGGGCGCCCAGCAGCGCCTGGGCCAGCGTGTCGAGCCGGCCGATGCCGGCGACGAAGCGGCTGAGGCTCTCGAAGTTGTCCACGATGAGCGACACGGCCGCCAGCACCGCCGCGAAGGCGCCGGCCGCCTGGATGGCACGGCCCACTTCCATCTCGCCCGACAGCACCGCGTCGGCCAGGATCACCGCCGGGATGACCACCGTGAGCTGGCTGAACGCGCGCTGGAACAGGTTGAGCGAGCGCTGCCGCTTGATGAGCCGCGCGTAATTGTTGAACACGTCCTGGAAGCTGCGGTCGAGCTGGGCGCGCTCCTGCGCCTCGCCGCGGTAGAAGGCGATGGATTCGGCGTTCTCGCGCAGCCGCATCAGGCCGAAGCGGAAGTCGGCCTCGCGCCGCAGTTGCCAGAAGTTGAGCCGGATCAGCGGCGCGCCGAACACGTACAGCGCCACCAGCGTGCCCACCAGCGCATAGACGGCGAGGAAGCCCACCAGCACCTTCGAGATCGACCACAGCACCGCGCTGAACGCCACCAGTTGCATCGCCGCGCCCAGGAAGATCAGCAGGAAATGCGTGGAGCGGCCGGTGAAGGTGTTGATGTCCTCGCTGATGCGCTGGTCGGGGTTGTCGATGGCGCTCTGGCCGTTGAGCTCGTAGTAGCGCCGCTCGCCCAGGTAGCCTTCGAGGAACCGGTGCGTGAGCCAGCGCCGCCAGTGGTTGCCGAAGGCATCGCGCATGTAGTAGTAGAACGCGTACACCGGCACCGCGAAGGCCAGCACGATGAGGCAGGTGCGCACGGCGCCCCAGAAGCGGTCGCGGTCCTGCGCGGCCAGGGCGGAGGTCATCTCGCCGGTGCGGTCGACCAGCATCACGGCCAGCTGCGTCTCCAGCAGCATCAGCATGATCAGCAGGGCCATGAGGCCCCAGGCGGTGTAGCGCCGGTCGCCGACCCAGTAGGGGCGTGCGACGTTCATGAACTGGCGCCAGGCGGCCATGCTCAGGCCGGGTCCGCGCGTTGCCGCCGAGTCGTCCTGCCCGCCTCGCGGTGGCTCGCCCTCCGTCGCGGATGACACGGGAACTGCAGCGGCGGTGGAAGACATCGGCGAAGGCGGAGACCTGAAGGCGCCAACGGTAACCGGAGGCACCGGCGCGGCGTGTCAGACGCCATCCCCGCGTCGCTACGGAAAGCCGCTCCAGCGATGGCTTGTCGACTGGGCGGGAGGGCCACCATAACTCTGGTTGATTGCTTATCACGCATCGGTATTTCACAGCCGGCCACCCGGCTCCTAGGATGCGCCGCATGCAGGGCCACGACCCTGCGCACGGGCACCATCCAGGAGACACACATGAACACCCACGACACCGTGCGCCCCGCACGTCCCGCCCTCGCGCCACGCACGGCGCGCGTCCACCTCTTCGCCGCCGCGGCGCTGGCCGGCCTGCTGGCCCCGGGCGCCGCCATGGCGCAGGACGCCTACCCGTCACGGGCCGTGACGCTGATCGTTCCCTACACCGCCGGCGGCGGCAGCGACAACCTGGGCCGGCTGATGGCCTCGGGCCTGGCGCGCAAGCTCGGCGGCTCGTTCGTCGTGGAAAACAAGCCCGGCGGCTCCACCAACCTGGGCAATGAGCTGGGCGCGCGCGCCAAGCCCGACGGCTACACCCTGCTGCTCGGGCAGGTGACCATGTCGATCAACCCGTCGCTCTACAAGCAGCTGCGCTACGACGTGGTGAAGGACTTCACGCCCATCATCTACTTCGGCAGCGCGCCGGTGGTGCTGGTCACCTCGCCCAGCTTCCCGATCACCAACCTGTCCGACCTGGTGCGACGCATGAAGGACAACCCCGGCAAGATGAACTTCGGCTCGGGCGGCGTGGGCACCTCGGTGCATCTGGCCGGCGAGCTGTTCAAGTCCAAGGCCCAGGTCGAGATGACGCACGTGGCCTACCGCGGCAGCAGCCAGATGGTGACGGACCTCATCGGCGGGCAGATCCAGATGATCTTCAACACCGCGCCCTCGGTCGTCCCGTTCGTCAAGTCCGGGCAGCTGCGCGCGATCGCAGTCAGCGGCCCGCGCCGCCTGCCCGATCTGCCGGACGTTCCCACCTTCGCCGAAGCCGGCATGCCCTCGTTCGATGCACCCTCGTGGTACGGGCTGGTCGCACCGGCCGGCACGCCCGCGCCCATCGTCGAGAAGCTCAACCAGGCGCTCAACGAACTGCTCAAGGAACCGGCCACGCTCGAGCGGCTGCGCCAGCTGGGGGCCGAGCCCGTCGGCGGCACGCCGGCGCAGTTCGCGCAGTTCATGGCGACGCAGCAGGAGATGTGGGCCAAGGTCATCCGCGATGCCCGCATCACCGCGGAAGAATGAATGTCGATTGAAGTGGACACCCCGCCGATGGCCGATTTCCTGACACCCGCCGCGCTCAAGCACCGCCTGGAGGCGCCGGACGAACTGGCGCTCATCGACGTCAGCGAGGAAGGCGAGTTCGGCATGGGCCACCTGCTGCGCGCGGTGAACGTGCCCTACAGCCGGCTTGAGCTGCTGATCCGCCCGCTGGTCCCCCGGCTGGATTGCCCCATCGTGCTGGTCGACCAGTCCAACGCGGTGACCGCACGCGCCGCCAGGCGGCTCGAGGCACTGGGCTACCGCAACCTTTCGGTGTTGCAGGGCGGTACCGAGGCCTGGGCCGCCGCCGGCTTCGAGCTGTTCCGCGGCGTGTACGTGCCGAGCAAGGCCTTCGGCGAATGGGTGGAGCACGCGTTCGACACGCCGTCCATCGATGCGCACACCCTCTCGGCGCTGCTGGCGCAGGGCGAGGACATCGCAGTGCTCGACCCGCGCACGGTGGCCGAGCACGCAGCGCGGCACATCCCCACCGCCATCGCCTGCCCCGGCGCCGAGCTGCTCTACCGCTTCCGCGACCTCGTGCCCTCGCGCGACACGCTGGTGGTGGTGGCCTGCGGCGGCCGCACGCGCGGCATCATGGGCGCGCAGTCGCTCATCACCGCGGGCGTGCCCAACCGCGTCGTCGCGCTGGCCGACGGCAACCACGGCTGGACACTGGCCGGCTTCGACATGGAACAGGGGCTGGAGCGCCACTACGGCACCGCCAGCGAACACGGCGCGGCCTGGGCGCGCGAGCGCGCGGATGCGCTGCTGCACAAGTTCCAGCTGCCCACGGTGGACCTGCGTACGCTGGCGCAGTGGCAGCAGGCCGATGCAACGCGCACCACCTTCACCTTCGACGTGCGTTCGCCCGAGGAATACCGCGCGGGCCACCTCGCCGGCGCGCGCAGCGCACCCGGTGGCCAGCTGATCCAGGCCACCGACCAGTGGATGGGCACGCTGGGCGCGCGCGTGGTGCTGGTGGACGACGACGGCGTGCGCGCCGTGCTGGTCGCCTACTGGCTCACGCTGATGGGCTGGGATGCGCACGTGCTGCGCGACGAAGCCCACGCGCCCGCGCGCGCAGCCGGCCGCCACGCACCGCAAGCCGCGCACGCGCAGAGCCCCGACGCCGCCGCGCAGGTCATCCGCGAGAGCCAGCCCGCCCCCGTGCGCGCGGCCGAGATCGATCCGCACGCTGCGGCCGCCCGCCTGGCGCAGGGCGCGCTGGCGGTGTCCGTGGACAGCAGCACCGACTACCTGGCCGGCCACCCGCCGGGCGCGCTGTGGGCCAACCGGTCCCGGCTCGACGGAGTGGCCACGGCCGCCGCCGGCCGCGCCGTGCTGCTGTTCTCGGCCGACGGAGAAAGCGCCCACCTGGCGGCGGCCGACCTGGCGGAACGCGTGGATTCGGCCACCGGCATCGCGGTGGTGCGCGGCGGGCTGCAGGCATGGAAGGCCGCGGGCCTGCCGATCGAATCCGCGCCCGAGGAAAGGCTCACGCAGGACGAGCGCGTCGACACGCTGTTCTGGGCGCACGACCGCCGGCGCGGCAACCCGGAGGCCATGCGCGCCTACCTGGAATGGGAAAAGAATCTCCTGAGCCAGGTCGCCGCCGACGGCTTCAGGTTCGCGGCCCGCGCCCCGGGCGCCGCCGCGCCGCAGACAACCAACGGATGACAACCATGGGACATTTCGTCGAAGTACCTTCGCGCGACGGCCAGGCCTTCCAGGCATGGCTGGAGGAGCCGGCCGATGCCACGGGGCCGCGGCCCGGCATCGTGCTGCTGGCCGAGGCCTACAACGTCAACGACTGGGCGCGCGACGAAGCCGCGCGCTACGCCCGCCACGGCTTCACCGTGCTGGCGCCCGATCTGTACTGGCGCATCGATCCGCTGCAGTTCATGCCCTACACGCCCGAGTCGCAGGCGCGCGCGCGCAGCATCTACTCGCGGCTGGACTTCGACCGCGCCACCGACGACTGCGGCGCCTGCATCGACTTCCTGCGCCAGCGGCCCGGTGCCAACGGCCGCGTCGGCGTGGTGGGCTTCTGCATCGGCGGCAAGCTCGCGCTGCTGGCCGGCGCGCGCGAGGCGCCCGACGCCGCCGTGGGCTTCTACAGCATCGACCTGGAGCCGCACTTCCGTGAAGTGCCGGCCATCGCCTGCCCCTCGATGTTCCACTTCGGCGCGCTGGACACGCGCGTGCCGGTGGCCTACGAACAGCACATCCGCGAGCACAGCACGCCCGGCCAGGACATCGCCCTGCACATCTACCCGGAAACCGGCCACGGCTTCGCCCGTCGCGGCCAGCCGCCCTACCATGAGCCTTCCGCCACGCTGGCCACCGACCGCACGCTGGCGCTGTTCGGCCGCGCGCTGCGCGAGCCGGCCTGATTCCACAGGAGCCCCCGAATGAACCTCAGAACCGAACGACAGCAACGCGTGCGCGAGACCGTGGCCGACATCATGGAACTCATGCACGGCCAGGCGCCCAGCCGCGAACTGCTGCGCAAGGCCTCGGCCCGCCTGCAGCGCCTGGCCGACGACAGCCACCTGTTCCCGCTGGCGGACTTCCCGCCGCCCGCGCCGGACTCGGGCACGACCTCGCAGCGCTACCAGCTGAGCGAGCAGCCCGACCGCCAGTTCGCGCTCTACGTCAACACCATCATCCCCGGCAAGACCACCAAGCCGCACAACCACGGCACCTGGGCCGTCATCGTGGCGCTCAGCGGCGAAGAGCTCAACCGCATCTACCGCCGCACCGACGACGGCAGCCAGCCCGGCCGCGCCACGCTGGAGCAGGTGGACCAGGTGGTGGTGCGCCCCGGCCATCCGATCGAGTTCATGCCCGACGACATCCACAGCATCCACGTGGACGGCGAGCAGACGGTGCGCCACCTGCACTTCTACGGCCGCGCGCTGGAGACGCTGACCGATCGCGTCGGCTTCGACACCGACAAGGGCACGGTGCACAACTACAACAGCAACTTCATGCGCCCCACCGTGGGCAGCGACATGCCCGCCGCGCAATGACCGCTAGCGCGCCGGCGGCGCCATCGCGCGCTCGACCACGTCGCGCGTGAGCCGCGGCTCCAGCATCTCGATGAAGTGGTAGCCGTACTCGCGCAGGTAGTTCTTGCGATGCAGCACCACGTAGGTGGCGTTGTCGGGGAACACATGGCTCATGTCGATGGCGCGCAGGCCCGGATCGCGCGCGGCATCGAACGTGATGGAGGGCAGGATGGCGATGCCCAGGCCGTGCTCGACATAGGCCTTCACCACGTCGGCATTGGGCGCGCGCAGGATCGCAGGCATGTCCAGCTCGCGCGCGCGCAACGCCTCGATCACCTCGGCGCCGGTCTTGGAGGGCTCGTACAGCACCATCGGGTACTGCGCGATGTCGGCCAGCGTGGGCTGCCCGGCGGCCAGCAGCGGATGGCCCGGCGGCACCAGCAGCACGCGCTGGTAGGTGTGGCACGGAATGGCCTGCAGTTCGTCGGTGATGCCGCTCATCGAACTGAGAATGCCGACGTCGGCCTCGGCCGCGTTGAGGATCTCGGCCGTCTGCCGCCCGCCGCCCTGGCACACCGTCACTTCCACGTCGGGATAGCGCTGCACGAACTGCTGCAGCACGCGCGGCAGGATGAAGCGCGCCTGCGTGTGGCTGGCCGCCACCACCAGCGTGCCGCTCTGGCTCTGCGAGCGGTGCCGGCCGATCTCGCGGATGGCCGCCACCTCCTTGAGCGAGCGCTGCGCGTGCGCGATCACGGCCGCGCCCTCGGGCGTGATGCCGGCCAGGCGGTTCTGTTTGCGCAGGAAGATGGCGAAGCCCAGCTCTTCCTCGAGCTGGCGGATCTGGGTGCTGATGCCCGGCTGCGAGGTGTGCAGCGCCTGCGCCGCCTTCGAGACGTTGAGCCCCGTGCGGGCGACTTCGCAGATGTAGCGCAGTTGCTGGATGTTCATGGCATGAGGCCGCGGGCCGGCCCCGGTACGTGCGCCCACGGGCGATGCGCGGCATTGTCGCCCGTTACCCGCGTGCACGCGGCGTGGCCAGTGGCCGCATCCACGAGAATGCAACGATGGAAATCCGGCAGCTGAAGTACTTCGTGCGCGTGGTCGAGCTCGGCTCCATCAGCCGCGCCGCGCGCGAGCTGGCGCTGGTGCAGTCGGCCCTGAGCCAGCAGATCAGCCGGCTGGAGAACGAGCTGTCGACGCGGCTCTTGCAACGCACCACGCGCGGCGTGGCGCCCACGGCAGCGGGCCTGGCCTTCTTCCGCGAGGCGCAGCTCACGCTGCGGCATGCCGAGCAGGCCGTGCGCGCCGCGCAGCAGGCGCGGCTGACCGGATCGGTGAGCGTGGGGCTGGCGCCCACCACCGCGTCGCTGCTGGCGCTGCCGCTGATGCTGGCCATGCGCCAGCGCTATCCCGACGTGCGGCTGCACCTGGTGGAGAGCATGTCGGGCCACCTGGCCAGCATGCTCAACGCGCGCGAGCTCGACCTGGCCGTGCTGTTCGAGCCACCGGGCGGCGTGGCGGGCGGGCGGCACCTGCAGATCGAGCCGCTGTTCGCCGAAGACATCTACCTGATCCGCGCCGCCGGTGACGCGGCCGGCCCGCATGGCGGCGACGGCGAACGCAACCCGGCATCCGTCGCGCTGGCCCGCCTGGCCGACGAGCCGCTGATCCTGCCCACCGGACCGCACGGCCTGCGCAGCACGCTGGACGCCGCCTTCCGCCGCGCGGGCACCGCGCCCCGCGTGGTGATGGAGATCGACTCGCTGGCCGTGGTGATGCGCGCCGTGCGCGCCGGCCTGGGCTCCACGCTGCAGCCGCGCGCGGCCATCGCGCACGGCGCCGCCGAAGCGGGCCACTGGAGCGCCATCCGCGTGGAAGACGAAGGCGTGCAGCGCCTCAATTCGCTGTGCAGCCTGTCGGACGACGAGCTGTCGCCCGCCGCGTTGGCGGTGCGCGTGGTGCTGATCGACTGCGTGCGCCAGCACATCGCCGACGGCCTCTGGCCCGGCACCGCGCTGGCCGGCTGACGCCATGGTGCTCAGTCGCCCAGCGCGCCGATGGGCGACGGCTGGCGGCGCTCCACCGCGTGGCGCAGCAGCGATGCGACGCGGAACACGCCGTGCGCGAACTTGCCGTAGGGCAGCGTGACGAACAACGCCATCACCGCGCCGAGGTGCAGGCACAGCATCAGCGGCAGTGCGTGGGTGCCGCGCGTCCACCACAGCAGCAGGCCGGTGGCCGAGGTGAGGAACAGCAGCGCGATGAAGCCCATGTCCATCGGCTTCTGCTCGGCCGCCACGTGGGCCGGGTTGCGCCGCAGGCGCAGCCAGGCCAGCCCGGCGGTGCCGGCGCACAGCATCAGCCCGCCCACGGCGCCCAGCAGCTTGGGCAGGCTGGGCAGGTCGTAGGGCGCCACCTGGCCCAGCGCGTAGTGGTAGACCGTGCCCAGCGACGTGGCCGCGAAGCACAGCATGAAGCCGTAGAAGGTGAGGTGGTGAAAGCGCCGCCGCGCCAGCGTGAAGCGGTCGTCGGCCTCGTTGCAGCCGGCGCCGTGGCCGCCGTCCAGGTAGCGCAGGCGCAGCGCATCGTGCGTGGCCTCGGCGGCGGCCGGGGCACTCACCGGCGCGCCGGACGTGACGGGTGTCACGTCGCGCCAGAAGCGCGCCACGCCCATGCCCAGCGCGAACACCACGAACACGAACACCGGCGCGAACATCGACACCAGCAGGTTGTGCGGAAAGATGCGGTAGAAATTGCCGCCCCCGTGCGGCCCCCACAGCCCCTGCTGCATCGCCGCCGCCAGCGCCAGGAACAGCGCCAGGCCCAGGGCCAGCGCCATCGACAGCACCAGCCCGTTGCGTTCGTACAGCCGGCCCAGCGGGCGCGGCCAGGCGTATTCGGCATAGGTGCGGGCGCGCACCCGCGCCATGGCGCGCGGCACGTCGATGGCGAATTCGTGCGGCGACGCGTACTGGCAGGCGTGCAGGCAGGCGCCGCAGTTGTGGCACAGGTTGGCCAGGAAGTGCACGTCGGCCGTGCCGAACTCGAGCCGGCGCGTCATCGCCGGGAACACGGCGCAGAAGCCTTCGCAGTAGCGGCAGCCGTTGCAGATCTGCAGCTGGCGCGCCACCTCGCGTTCGGCCGCGCCGCCATCGGGCGCGCCCACCACGACAACGGGAATCTTCGCGAGCGAGGTGGACGGCCCGGTGGCCAGCGCGCTGGCCTCGCGGGTGAGGGCTTCAAGCGACTGCATGGGCGGGCTCCGGGGAAGGGGCGGGTTGATGCGGCGCCAACGCCGCGCGCGCGGCCTGCGTGCCGGCGATGCGGCCGAAGGCCGTGCCGATGGACATGCCCACGCCGGCCGTGTAGCCCTTGCCCAGCACGTTGCCGGCCATCATCTCGCCGGCCACGAACAGGTTGGGGCTGGGCCGGCCGCCGAAGCGCACGGCGGCGGTCTCGTCGGTGCGCAGGCCCAGGTAGGTGAAGGTGATGCCCGGCCGCAACGCGTAGGCGTAGTACGGCGGCGTGTCGAGCGGGCGCGCCCAGTGCGTCTTGGCCGGCGTCACGCCCTCGGTGCGGCAGTCGTCCAGCGCCGTGTGGTCGAACGTGCCCACGCGGCAGGCCGCGTTGTACTGCGCCAGCGTGTCGGTGAAGGTGGCCACGTCCACGCCGATGCGCCCGGCCAGCTCGGGCAGCGTGGGCGATACCACGCCCGGGAACACCGGCGGCATGAAGCGGCCGATGGCCTTGGCGTCGATGATCGAATAGGCGATCTGCCGCGGCTGGTGCGCCACCAGCCGGCCCCAGATGGCGTAGCGCTTGGGCCAGAAATCTTCGCCCTCGTCGTAGAAGCGCCGGCCTTCCGCATTGACCACCACGCCCAGCGACACGCAGTCGATGCGCGTGCAGATGCCACCGTCGTAGAGCGGCGCGCGCGCGTCGATGGCCACCATGTGCGCCTGCGTCGGGTCGCCGATGCCATCGGCACGGTGGTCGTCCAGCATGTGGCGCAGCAGCACGCCCTGGTTGAAGCGCGAGCCGCGGATGAGGAAGTTTTCGGCCGGCCATTCGCCGCGCTCGTTCTGGCCCCAGGCCTCGCGCAGCCAGCCCAGGTTGGATTCGAAGCCGCCGGCCGCCAGCACGCAGGTCTGCGCGGCGATGCGTTCGCCGGCCACCGTCCAGGCGGCCACGAAGCGGTCGCCGTCCATCTCGATGCGCTCCACCGGCGTGTCGTAGCGCACGGCCACGCCCAGCGCCTGCGCGCTGCGGTAGTAGGCGTTGACCAGCGCCTTGCCGCCGCCCATGAAGAACGCGTTGGTGCGCGCCACGTGCAGCGCGCCCGACAGCGGCGGCTGGAAGTGCACGCCGTGGCGGCGCATCCAGTCGCGGCAGGTGGAGGAGGCGCGGATCACCAGCCGTGCCAGGTGTTCGTCGGTCAGCCCGCCCGTCACCTTGAGCAGGTCTTGCCAGAACTCTTCTTCGGGATAGGCATCGACCAGCACGTCCTGCGGCGCGTCGTGCATGCAGCGCAGGTTGCGCGTGTGCTGCGAATTGCCGCCGCGCCATTCGCGCGGCGAGGCCTCCAGCAGCAGCACGCTGGCACCCGCCTCGCGCGCCATCAGGGCCGCGCACAGGGCGGCGTTGCCGCCGCCGATCACCAGGACATCCGGGTCTCGCACCGTGGGTCTCCGTCTTCTTCGTTGTACGCAGCGCACTCTAGGCGGCGCGCGGCGAAGGCGGAAGCCGGCCCCGGCGCGTGGGGCCATCGGAAATCGTGATGGGCCGGGGCGGCCAGCCTACGCGCGGAAGCTGCGCGCCATCATGGCGACCTCCGCACGGGGCAGGTCGAGCTCGGCAGCCAGCGCCTTCCATCCCGACACCACGTCGCGCACATGCTCGACGATGGTGGCGGCCTCGGCGGCCGACAGGCGGTACAGCGCTGCGGTGCCGAGGAGCGGTTCGAGATCGGCGGCGTCGGAAACGCCGTCCCACGTCAGCGCGTGGTGGTCCCTGGCCGGATTGGGATTGATGTCGAACGCCGGCGCCAGGCGCCAGCCCGAAGGGCCGAGCAGGAAGCCGTGGTTGCGCAGGTGGTCGTCGCGGTTGCCCACGAAGAGATTGAAAACCGCGCGCCGGAACAGCTGCCGCAGATCGTCGGCCAGCCCCGAGCCGCCGTTGTCTTCCAGCGCCTGCACCACGTGCAGATAACTGCCGCCCGCCTCGCCGTCGTACCGCTCGGTGAGCGTCATCGCGCTGGCGTACATGCGCCGTGACTGCGGTATGCCGTCGGCCCCGCCGCCAACGCGGTCAAAACGCTTCACGGCGTACGTCCAGTCGCGGTCACCCAATGGCAGGCGATCGGCATCAGGCATGTCGACGCCCGCAGCGCGCGCGAGCCGGTACGCCAGGTATTCCCAGCTGCCCCAGTCGTAGGTGTCGCCATGGCCGGGGAACTTGGCCAGCCACAGCGAACCATCCGCGCCGGTGTACGTGGCCTTGGGGCGCGCACCGCCCAGCGATGTGCCGGCGCCACCAGCAGCGACAGCCATCGCTCGTATTGGGGCATGTCTTCGGGGCGGGGGCCATCGAGCTGCCTGGCGACGGCGGCCAGCTCGCGCAGATCGGTCACCGGCGGCGCCGGCAGCGGACTGTTGTCGACGAACACCTCATCGGGCGGCACGCGGAAACGCAGTGCACCCGAACGGGTGAAGTCGTTCACGCCGAGCATGAAGAACAGATCATTCATGCGCGCGCGCGGGCGATTCTGGTGGGCCGCGGCCTGAACTTCGCGCCGCTCCATGAGCACACGCCCCCATCGATCAGGGGCGCAGTCGGCGAACACACCGAAGCCGCGGCCCTCGCGCGAATGCTGCTCTCCGGCCACCAGATCAAGCTGCGGATCGATGGACACCGCAGTCTTCGAGCCCAGCCACTGCGCCGTGTACTCGAAGCTCGGCGGCAGATCGACCCGTTGCTCGCCCGGAAACAGGTTGCCGATGTGCGTGCACGGGCCCAGCTCCGGCGCATCCAGATGCACTTCGATCAATGGCCGGGTTGCCGGTTTCCTGGTGGCCATCGTTTGCCTCGCTGTCAGCGCCTCAGGCCGCGCCGCTGCTGCCCTTGCGGCCCCGGGCCTGCAGGGAGCGCGCATCTTGCAGCTTCAGTCCCAGCGTGTCCTGGCTAGCCACCTGTTCGATGTCGCCCTCCAGGCGCAGCACGCGCAAGGCCTTGAGATACGAGCCCAGCGAGACGTTGGGATCGCCTGCTTCGAGCCGGGCCAGCGTCTTGGGATCGATGCCCACCCGCTCGGCGAACAGCGTGGCCGACAGGTCACGCCGCGCCCGGGCCAGCTCGATGCGCTGGCCGAGGCCGGCCGCCAGCTTGGCCAGCGGAGGCGTCAAAGAGCGGCTGATGCGGGGCATTCCATACTTTCCGGGGAAGGCGGGATTTTCGGGAAAGTATACCCATTCACTCCATCGGACAAGGGAAATATTCAGGAATACTTTCCGATAATTCGCTACTTCACCGGAAACTATGCCGGAACCAGCGGTTGACGGCCGCCCGCTGCAATGCAGCCCTACACGATGCCGCGCAACAGCTCGCTCGCCCCGTCCCACACGATCTGCACGCCCAGGCACAGCAGGATGAAGGCCGAGAGCCGCAGGAACACCACCGTGCCCGCCTCGCCCAGCGGCTTGAGCAGCTTCTGCGCATAGCGGAACGCGAGATAGAGCAGCACGCCGATGGCGACCAGCGACAGCACCGCGCCGCCCATGCGCGCCAGCGACATCGACAGCCGCGCATCGGCCAGCGACACCCCCACCGTGATGGCCGCGGCGATGGAGCCCGGCCCGCAGCTGATGGGGAACGTGAGCGGATAGAACGCCTGGCGCCGCGCCATCTCGGGCGTGAACGCCTCGGCCAGCTCGGTGCGGCTGTCCTGCGTGGGCGAGCTGGTGTGCAGCAGCCGCCACGCCATCGACGCCACGATCAGCCCGCCGCCCACGCGCACGATGGGCAGCGAGATGCCGAAGAATTCCAGCACGTACGAGCCCACCAGCATCGAGCCCATCAGCAGCATGACCATGTTGCCCGCGATGCGGCGGGCCAGCGCGGCGCGCGTGGCTTGCGACGCGCCCTCCGTCAGCCCCAGGAAGATGGGCGCGGTGGCCGCCGGGTTGAGGATGGGCAGCAGGGCGGCGAAAACGAAGAGGAAGCTCTTGCCGGCGGCGGCGAGCAGTTCCAGGGTCATGGGCTTGGGATCCTTGTGGGGTACGGCGCGGTGCGTGCGGAGAACGCGGATAAGGCGGGTAATACAAGCAGTGCGAGTAATGCGGACAGCGCGCGCGGGCAGCCCCCATTATTCGTTGCCCGGCCAGACCCCCGGCCGCCCGAGCCAAGCGGCCACCAGGGCGAGCGAGTGCCTCAATCGCCGCCGCGCCGCTGCATCGCCCGCTCTTCGCGCATCCAGCGCCGCACGCCATCGGCATCCCTGGGCAGATCCTTCAGCGCGGCGCGCTGCCAGGCGATGGCCTCGCGCAGCTGCTGCGCCTGCGCGCGCAGCGGGGCCAGCGCCTTGTCGGGGGTGAGACGCGCGCCGCCTTCCACGCCGAACTCGTCGCAGAACGCCTGCGCCGCCGCTGCCACCTCGCGCTGCAGCGCGGCCAGTTGCGCGGCCAGCAGCGCCTGATAGGGCGCCAGCGATGCGGCGGGCGGTACCCTGCCGTTGCCGTTCGCGTCGTTCAACAGCTCCAGCAGGCCGAGCAGGTCTTGCGCGGCATAGGCGCGGTTGGTCTGCTGCATGAGCGCGGTCTTGCGCTCGCGCGCCGCGGGGTCGGGCTCGCGATCGGGATGCAGCGCACTGGCGACGCGGCGATACACCTCGCGCAGCGAAGGCACGGCCGGCGCGGCCTGGCCCGCGCGCGTGCGGCTCTTGCGGGCCGCGTGGTGCGCGGCGCGGCGCTTGTCGGCGGCAGCGCGGGCGGCTTCCCAATCGCTGTCCCCATCGGATTCCCCATCCTGCGGCGCGGGTTCGTCGGCCGCGGCATCCGGCCCGCCAGCGCCGTCCTGCGGATCGATGCCTTCATCGTCGTCGTCATCGCCATCGCCCGGCGGCGGCACCGGCTGCGCCGTGGCTTCGGCATGGCGGCGCTGAATGTCCTGCATCTCGGCGCGCTGCGCCTGGGCACTGCTGGCCGAAGCCAGCATGCCGGCCCAATCGGCCACCAGCTCGCGCAGCGCGGCGCGATCGGCCTTCGACAGCCCGGGGTAGGCACTGGCCACGTCCAGTTGCTGCACCTGCTGCGCGAGCAATGCGCAGTAGGCGTCGTGCAGCGGGGCGATGTCGCGGGCGTAGCGCACCTGGGCGGCGTCGCGGGCGGATTGCCAGGCGGTGAGGAGGGCGCGTTGGGTGGCGATGCGCTGCTGGAGGTCGTCGAGCGGGCCGGGGCCTGGCCCGGCGGAGGGGGCGATGGCAGCGGTGGGGGTGGGCAGGCGAGGCATGGGGCGGGGATTGTGCCTGCTGATTAGGGGCTGCCGAAACAAGACGCCTAGCGGGATGTGACTCAAAGACGGCTGACGCTTCGACGGCGGTCAGGGAGACTGGTCACTCCTTGGACAAGGAGGTCTTTTTTGGAACACGTTATTCCCCGTCAGTACGAATCCGAGCCCCAAGGAGAGCGCACACGTCGGCTCGTGGAGGTCCGCGGCTGGGCATCAGACAACTTTGTGATTGACGAGCAGCCGGCAGTCGTCATCAATCTGGAGGCAGATGCCCTGGCCCTGCTGTCATGGGGCTTTGGGCAGTTGCAGCAGGTGAATGTCGCCTTGGGCGAACTCAGTGCCGCGGGCTACTCACATGATCCGTCGCATAAGACGCTCGGGTGCATGCTGCATTTCTCGATGCAGGCGGAAGCTGTACTTCGCGTAGGGATTGAGAGACTACGAGCACGGATGAGCAACGAACACCTCTCGACCCAGTAACCGGCCCTCCTAGTTAGGCGCTCCCAGCATAGTCCTCAGCTCAGCAATCGAAAGCGTGGCTGCTTTTTTTCTATGAATCACTGCGTGGCAGCTAGGGCAAACCGGCACCAGGTCGTTCGCCGGGTCAATGCGCTTGGGTTCCTCATAGGTCGAAACCGGCTGTACGTGATGAACATGGATGAGACCTTGCGCGTAAACACCATAGCGCTCACCCATATCAATCTCGCAGGCCACGCAACGGGTGCCATGGATAGCAATGGCCTGTCTTCGGTACTTCGGGTCTCGCTCGTAGGTTGTCACGTACCGGAGATGTGGACGCCCTTCCTCCGCAGACTCAAACTCATTTTCGACCATTTCATTTACCTCCGACACAGGCATGCTGAGCATCATCGGACCGGCGTCGCCAACAATGGCTGCGTAATCGTTTGCCGACAACGATCGAACCCCATCGCGCCAATGATTGGTCATGCGATTTGGAGGAATCGTCTCGTAGTAGCGGCCGTCTGCGCGCCTGATAGGGACAGGATTGCGGAAGCGCGCAAAGTGTTGAATTCCGTCTAAATCTGATCCACTAAACGCGTTAGTTTTCATTCAGAT
>VFQN01003291.1_pt1 | contig 23452 bp, 17 predicted proteins | sample 3512371 | NCBI WGS metagenome assembly VFQN01 (sample SAMN10412370, study PRJNA504923) | tailings metagenome | isolation source: Replicate 2 from Balatoc abandoned mine | place: Philippines: Itogon, Benguet | collected 2017-08-28
CAGTTCTCCTACCACAGCCTGGTCCCACCCCTACATAGCTTCTCGCCAAGACGCATCCACAGAACACAAGCAGGCCCCCTGTCGTGGCTCCCCACCACCCTCATGCCCAGGAGGAACTTAACGCCGTGACAGCCGCCACCTGCAGGGCTGCGGCCGTCGCTTTGGACCTGCCCCTATAAAACACACACTGGAGCATGCAGCATACGGTACATGCGATACCAACATTCATCCAGATTCATCATCGTCCGTGTGAGGAAAGGTCCGGGTGATAGAGAGAAGCCAGCAACGCAGCAAACACTTGCACACCGCAGCTGGTTGCGACGGCCCCGTGTCAACGCATGCAACGGTGCCAACTTGCAATACGGTTCATGCCAAGATCCAGACAAGCGCCATGACGTATGGCGCGTACTGCTGATACCGAGTACCTCTTGTCCTGACAGTGTCGCTGTCCACACGTTGATGGAGCTAGTATGCATGGCATCTAAGCCACTAGATCGCAGATACCTCTTAATCTTACGCACGACGCCCGGCGCGAGGTTCCATGCCCGCAACGCAACACCACAGCTGCCGAAGAGCCCCAACCCTGCTCCCGGTCGTCAGCGCTGGGCGTCCGGAAGGGAGCCATGACCTCTCAGTCCTTGTGCACAACTCTTCCCGGCCTGCTAAATATCTAGGTGTTTTACTTCTGCCCTTGCGGCACTACGACAAGCAATGATCAACCGGCAAACGGCAGGCGTACGCTAACGGCCTAGCCCACGGGCCTAACGCTCCCTCTCCCTTCGCTCCTCTCGGCTGACCCTGACGCTCCTGATCTCAGTGCTGCCCTGGAAACACCTGGGCGTCCGCTCCTTTGGGTGCTAGCCTCAATACTGCGCCTGACCCGGACTCCCGCCCGCCAGGGGCGATGCGTACGGCCCTTCGCCGCTCGCGGACGGCGCCAGCGCGCTGCCACTCGCGACCGGCGTGTCGTACTCGTGGTGGGCGGGGCGGCGGCGGGGGCTGTTGAACCAGCCGGGGGGCAACGGCGGGCGGCCGGGGGTGGCGCTGAGGCCAGGGTGGCCCGCCAGGGGCGTGTTGGCGCCGGAGGAAGCGCCGTCCGAGGGGCGGCGCTGGCGCAGGGTCATGATGGCCTGCGTCGACAGGAGTCGAAACGGGCGGTGAGCCACTACCTAAGTTGTAACATTAAGATACCAAGTGGCAGCCGGGTTTGAACGAAGGTACCAAATGGGTGGGTTTGAACGTAAGCAAACAACGTGGCGGTTGGAAGGGAAGAGCAGACCAGGCGACTGCTGGTGCGACGGTGAACATGGGGGCTCCAAGGCATGTCAGGCTCCACGTGTTCCAGGTGAATCCCGGTGACACGCAACTCACCGGTACGGCAAACGGCAGCGGGGGACCACCCAAGCCCGCCGGTTGCCCACTTGCCGCTGCCACCGCCGCTGCCGCTGCTGCCGCATTGGCCACCGCCGCCAGCCCATCGGTCGATTCGGCCGTGCCGTACTCGCCGGGAAAAGACTCCGGTACGGCATGCCTCGGAGCGCCATACATGCCGTACACCTGCGGCGCGTTGACCGTACTGCCGCCCGCCGACCCGAGGGACACTTGCCGTACAAGGCCGGAGGCGTTGGGCAGCCCTGTGGAGTTAACACGTGACACGCGCCCGGTGGGTGTTCCGGGACCCAAGTCATTGCCGAAGAAGTTGGCAGCGCCGGCGGGGTCTCCCCTGCCGGGGGACGGCTGCCCCGCCCAGGCGGTGGTAGAGCTGGCGTGGTGGATTGGGCTGGTGATGATGGGCGGCGGGTGGTGCAGCTGATATTGCTGCTGCTGGTAGTGTGCTGCGGTGCTGTGCCTGGGGCTGTTGCAGTTGCTGCCGCCGGTATCCCAGTGCGGCATGCTGCGCGAGCGTGGCATGGTGGGCTGGTAGTACTGCTGTGGTGCAGCATGCGGTTCGTACCACAAGGGAGGCGGGGGGATGATGGCGGGCGGGCGCTGGCGGGGGGAGGCACGTGTGGACGGTGCCCCGCTGCCGGTCGGCTGGGGCGGTAGGTGCGGCGGGGCGGCTGAAGGTGACGGGAGGCGGGGGGACGCCACGTGTATGACCTGCGGGGATGGGCTGCCGTACTGTACGTATGGGTACGGCGCGGGAGAGGCGCCGTAGTAGACGGGCGGTTGCGAGGAGTGTTGCGCAAAGGACGAGGACTCGTGACCGAAGGACCTGGTGGGGGCACGGGCGGAAAAGGAGGCACGCAGGTCAAGGTCGGTGGGTGTCATCATGGCAACAGCCCCGCCCTGCCTTCTTGTATTAGCCCGCAATACCTAGGCTTTCGTACACGCTGTGAATCAGCCCAGACACGGGACCGCCTAAGTGGCTTTCGCCATGGGTTTCACCCCACATGACTCGTCTGTCCTCTCACCTCTGCTGCGTCAGCTCCGGCGCGTGTCGCCAGGGGCTGTGCGGCCCCCCGCCCCCCGCCCCGTAGCCCCCTGGCCCTCCGGCCCCCGCCGCGTCTTTCAGGCTGCTCATGCTCGCCCGTCGGCTCAGCAGCGTCGGCGACATGACTAACGCGCTGCCGTACATGCCCCCGCCCGCCGGGACCCCCTGGCCCGTGGGTCCGTTGTAGCTGGTGCGCTTGGCGTCGCGCCCGCCGCCGCCGCCGCCGCTGTAACGCTCGCTGGCCGAGTTGCGGCGGGCGCGAGAGGCGGCGAACACAGCGGTGGCGGCGGCCTGGAGGTCGATGCCGCCGCCGCCGCCGCCGCTGGCGTTACCGTGTAGGGCAGGGTGGTGGCTGGGGTGGGGCGAGGCGCTGGGGCTGTGGCCGTGGCTCCAGCGGAAGGCGAGGCCGCCGGCGCCGCCGTGAATACTGCCGGCGCTCTCGTAGCCTGCAAGGTAACACGGACGGCAAGCCTTAGCCTTAGAGCCTTAGCCTTTAACCCTTTCAACATGCAGTAACTAGACAATAACTATGCAGCAACACTACACGGCGACGTCAAGGTGCAAGGAGACCAAGAGTAGGCACCGTACCAAGGACTGTCCTACAGTGAGACGTGCGCTTGAACAGCCGTACCTGAGCTCATCCGGCGGCTCCGCGACGGCCGTAGAACGGGCCCCCGCGACGGCGACGGCGGCACGCCGTATCCCGGCATCGGCGGCGGCCCACTGTGGCCCATGCCGCCGCCGTACAGTCCCGCCGGTGGCGGCGGCGGCGGCGGGACGTTGACCAGGTTCACCACGACGTTGATGGTGGCGGCCTGCTGGCTGATTGCGTTGGCGGCAGCGGTTGCGTTTGCGGCCGGAACCTGGTACTGTCCGCCGCCAGGAGATACCCTGTGCGCCGCCGATCCCGCATCTGCACTGTACGATGGCGGCAGGGTGCTGTACGGCACCTGGCCGGCACGGTCTGATGTGGCCGGCGGCGGCGCCGACATGAACGGCTGCTGAAGGCCCACAGCAGGGTTGCGCGGTATCGAGGGCGGTTGCCTTGTCCGGTGGTACGACGAGCTGTGGCTGTCCGACTCAGACGCGTCGTACGGCTGGCCCCTGTCGTACCGCTCCTGCCCATACTGCTGCTCCAGTGACGCCCGCCGCTGCCACTCCGCCCGCAGCTGCTCCTTGAGGCGAGCATTCTCCTCCCGGATCCCCTCCTCTGACTCCTGCCATCCGAGCTGCTCCTTCCCCGCCGGCTGCTGGCCCCCAGGACTCTTGACAAGCTGTCGTACGGACGCCGTCATGTCAATGTCCGTATCGGTCTCGTCCTCAACTGCCGCCGCCAGCTGTGCAGCCGCCATGCCGAACGCTGACACACGGGGCGCCGAGACAGGGCTTTCGAGGCTATCCACAGCAGCAGACGCAGACGCAGACGCCCCGGCGCTGCCCACGACACCAGCGGTAGCGCCCCTTGCAGCGAGAGCTGCAGCTGGCACAGACCGGCCGGCGGCGCTCTTGCTTACCGTTGCAGCGGTAGCGGACGACGCAGCGATTACAGCACTGGCCTTGCTGGATGACACCGTAGCCTTGCTACGCGATGCAGCGGCCATGGAGCCCACAGCTGACGCCTTGGATGTTGCTGCTGCTTTTGCCGAGGCAGTGCTGCCCTTGCTTGGAGCTGCTGCAGCAGTAGCAGTTGTAGCTGCAGCAGAAGCAGCAGCAGCGGCAGCGCCTGTTGCTGCCGACGTGGCCGATGCCCTGCCCGCCTTGCTCGCAGAAGCGGCGGTTGCGCCGGCAGCGCTTGTGCGACGGGTCGTGGAGGCGCGCGTGTCACCCTTGGGTGCAGCTGCAGCTGCAGCTGTTGTTGCCGTTGCTGCTGCTGTTGCTGTTGCGTGCTGGGATGCAGGCTTGGCCCCGCTACCTGACCGGGCAGCCGCACGTGCTGCGGAGGGCACCGTCGGCGCAGTCGTGGTCGCAGTAGCAGGGATGCGCTTGGAGACTGGGGTCTTGACGGTGGTACTCGTTGCGGCGGTGGCCGGAGCGTGTGCCGAGGAGGCGGCGGCGGCAGCTTTGGACGAGGTGGGCATTGCAACTGGAATCCTAGACGCACGTGCGGCTGTGGGTGTAGTTACAGCAGCGCGCTGCGCTTCGGCTGCCGCTCCTGCTGCTGCCCCTCCTGTTGCTGCGCCTTTGGCCACTGCACTGCCTATCGGCGGCGTTGTCGGCGTTGCTGCCCCAGCCGCAACCGAGCGATTTGCCCTCGCGGGGGCACGCGGGTCGGTCCTCGGGGTGAGGCTGCTGGGGGTGGCTGCCATCGCTGCCGCAGCGGAGGGCGACACCATGTACTTGTTCACACCGCCGTCGGCACCAGCGTCATCGCTTGCAAGCGTAGCCTTATCGTCGGCGTCACACCCTTCGTCACCAGGAGCAGCAACGGCTGCGTTCGGCCGCACCACGGGGACCTCAGCGACAGCTCCAGCGGCTGCAGCGGCCGCCATCCCGGCCGTGTCGCTTTCAGGCCCCCCAAACCCATCTGGCGTCCTTTCTTTGCTCGCCGCCTCTGCAGCCACGTCGCTGGTGGGCTCTGCAATCCCCGAGCCGCCAATGTCGCTACCCGCAGCAGACACACGAGCAACAGCAGCAGTAGCAGCAGGGCCTGCAAGAATGGTGCCGGCGGGCGCTGTTATGCTGTCTGGCCGGGGAAGCTCGCCCGTCCTGGCCAGCACCTCAGCGCCCGGCAGCTCCCTAAGCCGCGCCGCGCCCACCAGCGACGTACGGTACGGCTCCTGTACGGGAGGCCCGCCGCTGGCAGCGCCTCCGAGGTTGCTGCGCGTGTACGTCCCGTTCGTGCTGCTGGCGGACCGTACGGATGCGGGCAGCGGAGGCGATGCCGTACCGCCCGGGTGCGGCGGCGGCGGCGACGGTGGCAATGACGGGGCCGCTGCGACGGCAGATACGGTGGGCTTGGTGGCGGCTGAGGCGCTGGCGGAAGCCGCCACGGCGGCCGGCGGGCGAGGCGGGGTGGCTGCAGCTCCCAGGGTGTATGAATGGGACTGTTGAACGGAGGCAAGGAGCTGCTGTGTGCCTGGCAGGGGGTGTGGGAGGGAGCCGGGGGCTCCTGGGTCGGTGTGGCGGACGCTGGCGGGCGCCAGGGCCGACGCCGCGGTACTCGTAGCGGCCGCTGCGTTGCTTTTGGTAATCTGCTGTTGCTGGGGCGGGGTGTAGGTTTGTGGCTGTTGCCGTTGTGGGTGGGACGAGTAAGACGCATGAGCGGCGCTGTCCGCTGGGCTGTCCGACCCGCGCGTCATGGTAGTGGCGGTTGGGCGGGCCGCCGCCAGCAGCGGCGCCAGCGGCACCGCCGCCTGCGTGGACGCGCTGTCGCTGTACGTGTGTACGGCGATGGACGGCATGGGCTGCGGCAGTACGGCAGCCTCCTCGTCCACGACAAGGTGGCGAGCGGAGGCGTCCGGGGGGCCCTGGTACTCGACCAGGCAGCACATGCGCTGCCGTACGCAGGCACCGCAGCCGTCGTCCGCAATCTCCGCGGACACGGCAAACAGCCCCATGATCGCCAGGGGCAGCGCCAGGACCGCCGCTGCCACCACGACAACGCCGCCGATGAGGAGCGCCAGCAGCGGCATCAGCGGTACGACAAAGGTACAGCACAGCAGCGTACGGCGGCTCTGCGGCTCCATGCCCTTCCATGCACGTGTGGCAGGCGCCAGGCAGGGGTGCCAGCAGAAGGCACGTGCCCACGCGTAGCACTGGGCCTTGAACCAGATGGACCGAGGGACCGTCCGAGCGTCCGCCGCCAGCGCCGCCGCCTGCCCATCGTCTTCCGCCGCAGCTCCGCCCACCTGCCGTACCCTCGTCGCCACCATGCTGCCGTACTCCTCCTGCAGCTCCTGCAGCTCCCGCAGCCGCGCCGCCCAGTCCCGTACTGCTGGCAGCAGCCGCTCCGCGTCTCCATCTGCCGTACGGCCGGCCCCTGGTGTAAACCCGGGCAGCCTGTCGTACGGATGTACGACAAGCGCCGCCACCAGGGCCTCCCCGGCGTCCACCAGCCCGCCCTGGGCCCGCTGCACACCCGCCCCCTCCGCATCCTCCTCCTGGCCCTTCTCTTCGCCGTCCTCCAACCCCGCCCCCTCGCCCGCTTCCTCCAAGTGCACTAGGCCCGCATGCACCGTGAAGCCGCCACCGCTGCCGCCGCCGCCGTCACCTCCAGGCCCCGGCTGGTCGCCGCCGCCGCCGCCACCACCACCATCCCTGGAGCCCCCATGCCCGTCTGCACCGCCAGCGCCGCCAGCCATGTGTGCGTACGACACCACGCCGTTCCGCATGTCCAGCTCAGCGTCGCTGTCGCTGTCGCTAAGCGCTGCGTTTGACGCCACCGGCAACCCACTCGCCCCCGCTTCCCCTGGCCCCGCACCGTGCCCCACGCCCGGCATCTGCACCTCTGCCGGCCGCTGCACCTCACGCCTCGACTTGAACGATGCAAACAGCGCCCGCGCACTCCAGCTCTTGCGCCCGCCAGACGGCCGGCACGCTGGCGTACCCCCGCCCTCAGCGCCGTCGCCGCTGGCACCGTTGGGCGACAGCAGCCCTCGCCCTGCCGCCCCCGCGCCGCGGCGGGGGCGTGCGGGGTCGCGCAGGCTGCGGCTGAGGTGCAGCTTGCGGCGGGAGGCGGCGGCGCTGGGCGGCGTGGAGTGAAGCAGGTGGCTCTGGGAGCGGGCGGCGGCGATGGCGGCCTGCAGCGGGGGTGAAATGGCACGCGGTCGATGGGACTCCGGCTTCTCAGTGACATGGCATATGACCAGCATGACGTGTATCTCGCAACAGACACGTATCACCCTTGTGTTCACTATGAGCCCGTTCTCTCCAACACAAACGCTTACACATGTGAAACATGCTGGCGGTGTACCACTCCTTACCCCTCACCTGTATGAGGTTGCGCCGCCGCTGCGGCGCGCCGACCCCTTGCCGCTCATTCTCCAGCATCAGCGCCATTGCTGCCGCAGCAGCCGCAGCAACCGCAGCAGCATCCCCCTCCTGCCGCCCCCTGCCGTCCCGTGAACGCCCTTGCCCCGGGCCAGGCTCATGCCACGGGGCAGCTCCCCCTGGTCCCCGTGCGATGGTCCCCGGCCCCGGCGAGATCACCGGTGCAGCCCACGGCGCCCAGCCGCCTTCCCCCGCCGCCGCCGCCGCCGATGCCCCTGCTGCACCGTGCGGCCGCCTGTGCCCTCGGGGCGTGCCATAGCCGCCACCGCCGCCGCCAAGCGCCCCTGCAGGCGTGGCGACGGCTGCGCCGCCGACCTCCACGTCAGCATTCGAGTGCGGCGCGAAGCCATTCAGGTCCAGGTGAGGCGGGCGGGAGCCCAGCTGCCTGCCCACGGCGTTCGGCGTCCCTGCGCTGCCGCGAGGGCTGACGATGCTGCCGCCACTCCGACCGAGTGGGGACACCGCCTGGCGCTCTCTGTCCCTGTCCCTGTCCCGGTTGCCGTCCCTGCCAGGGCTGTGGCTTGCGGAGTCAGAGCGCTGGTCGGCGCCAGGCAGCAGCGCGCGCCGCCCCGCCTCCCGCCACACCTCCTCTGTGATCGCCGCCGGCGCGGGGCGCACCGGCGTGCGGACGGCGTCCCCATCAACGCTGCCGTACCCTTCGCCGCCGCTGCCCTGCCGCCGCCCCTTGCCGCCGCCACTCCCCGACCCAACGGACCGCAGAGACGACGCGCTGCGCGACACGATGTCCCCCAGCTGCTCCACCAGGCTCCTCCTCCGCTGCCCGCCGGGTGGTCCCCCATCGGCCACCCCCCGCTCCCCGCCCTCGCCGTCGCTAAGCAGCCGCTCCTGCACCCCCATACCACCGCCGCCGCCGCCGCCGACCCTCCGTCCTGGCGTTCCGGTCTTCGAGCCCACAGCAGAGGTGATCCCGCTGCCCAGCGACCCGGCGGACCGCTGCGGCCGCCTGCCACCAGGCCGCTCGCCCGTACTCCCCTCCGCCGCCGCCGGCAGCAGCCCCTTTCCGTTCCCTTCACCGTCGCTGTCGGGCGCCTCCGCTGCGTCGCTGTCGTAGTAACCGACATCGTCAGCTGCGCCGCCGCCGCCATCGCCACTGCCGCTGCCGCCGCCGTCGCTGTGGCGGCGGGCGGCGGCGGCCCACGGGGGCGTGTGTACGGCGCCGAACTCGGCGGCGGAGGCGAAGTCGTCGCGCAGTGTGCTGACGGCGACCAGGTAGGGGTGAGAGGCGTCGTGGGGGAGGCCGCGGAAGGACGCCCACGCCTCACGCAGCTTGATAAAGTTCCTGCATGGCGCACCGTACCGTACCGTAAGGTGTGCAAGGTGCGGTCAGTGGGGCATGACCAGGGGCGAGTGGGTGTGACTAATGTGGCGTGCCTGCCGCGTACAGCTGGCGCCGCCGCCTTCGCATTCACCGCAACTCTGCAACCACGCTTGCCCTCCCGATGGCACAAGTGGACCTTGACCCAGAGCGACCCATACAGCCCGCACTAGTCCCGCTCCCAGGCTCTCACGTGAGGCGGTTGGCGGGCCGCCGGTCGCTCCACTCCATGGTGAACTGCCCTGGGGAGCAGCCGCAGCAGCCCTGCTCCTGGAACACGCTGCGGGGCGAAGGGGCGGGGGCCACAAAAACGGAACGGAAGGTAAGTGGGCTGCGGGTTAGCGGCAAGTGCTGCTGCTCTGCCACAGCCCTGCTTCTGGAACACGCTGCGGGGCAACGGGCAGGCAAGGGGTGCAGGGGATCGACCAAGCTTCAGAGCGGCGTATGTGGTTCAAGTGCTGCTGGGCTGCTACCGGTGCACTGCGGGCACCCGAGAGTGCACATCGGGTAATGGCATGGAAGCTTGGCGGGATGCGGGCTTGCAGGGCTGTAACGGAAACGGCAGGAGGTCATAGCGCGGCCCTGCCCTGCTCATGGGTGACGCTGAGGACGGCGCAAGAAAGGAGACAGGCAAAGAGGACGGACGGCTTGGGGCGCGGCTAGCCGGGGGCCCCTGAGCTCCACTGCTACAACGCTTTGCCCTGGCGCGGATCACCTGCAAGCAGCTGCAACCCACGCAAGCCGGGTGTGACCACGGCCCCTGGCCACCGCCCAACATCCAGCCCTGCCCTACCCGCAGTCCCAGCACTCTGCTCACCCGACCCGGTGCGACTCGTCACCGATGCCACGTGTCATCCGCCACGCCACAAACAGCGCGTGCGCGCCGCACCGCGGCTGCCGCACAACCACCTCCCTGCACCCCGGCCCCGGCCCGGGCCCCGGCGCGCCCCCGCCGCCCTCCAGGTCCTCAGAGGCCCCTGCCATCCACAGCTGCGAGGGGATCTGCGACAGCGCCGTCGAGCCCTGCGTGTAGGCCCCCGTGCCGCCAGCCGCGGTGGCGTGCTGCGGCGACGTGCCGAGGCCCAGACCAGCGCCTGCCCCCGCCCCGTCTCCCGCCCCCTGAATACTATGGCTCAGCGCCAACATCCGCAGGCTGTCCGGGCCACCGCCGCCGCCACCGTGGCCGTGCGCCGCCGCCGCCGCAGCCATGTGGCCGGACGCGGGGCTGCCGCTGACGGCACGCGCCGCCGCCGCCGCCGTCGGCACGGAGCCCGACCGTTGCCAGCGGCCCACCAGCGGCAGCTCTGGACTGTGAAGCAGTGGTGTCGGCGCGGCCGCCAGGCCGTCGGCGCCGTTGGGGCCGGCTGTGCCGTCGGGGCCTAGCGGCAGCACCAGGCGCCGCAGCGGCCACGGCTCCGGGTCATGGACCGAGTGGGGCTGGGGGCCTGGGGTGACCCCCAGCTGCTCCGGGCGCTGGATCAGCTGCTGGCGTGGGTGTGCGTGTGGGTGCTGCTGGTCCCTAGAACGGCGGTGCTGCTGGTAGGGGTGCTGGTCCTGCTTCTGCTGGCTGGGGGTGTGGGTTAGGGGCTGGGGCTGCCGGCGGCAGTGGTGCTGGTCGAAAGCGGGTAGCAGGGGGCTCAGCAGAGAGGAGGGCTGCGCCAGCGGGTGCGGCAGGCTGAGGGGGACGTACTGCGTGTGGGGAGGGTCGAAGAGCTCCGCTGCGGGGGACAAGAGGGAATGGGTATGCTAAGCCGCAGGAAGCAAGAACTCTGCAAAGGTTGGCGTAGTCAGTGGGGGCGCGAGGGGGCAAAGCGGCGTGGCGCGTTGCACCCAATTTGCTCCGTACAGCACCTTTCGCTGCGGCAAGTGTGCCCAGCCTAAACCGCCTGTTCCGCACCACCACCACAGTCGCTACGCGAGGGCCTCCTCCGGGCCCCCTTGCTCACCGTACGTGGCCTCGTACAGGTACTTGCTCCGCGCGTACGCCCGCGCCCACTCCTCCCCATCCAGCCGCAGGTGCGCCGGACCCAGCAGCACCGTTCCACCGGCACCACTGGACCCTTGCACCCCGCTGTGCGCCCCGCCAGCCCCCGGGCCCGCCTCCGCGCCAGCGTCCGCCCCGCCGCCCCCCTGCGCGAAAGCCCTGCACGCCCTGCGGTACCATCCCGCCATGGCCATGTGGGCGCACCAGAACAGGGCCACGTCCGCGGGCGGGACCAGCACCTCGTCGTCGTGTATTAGCGCCAGCACCCACCACTTGGCGTACCTGGCAGGCGCGACATAAGGTTGGGGCGCAGTCGTTACGCGGGCATGCAGCTTCCTGGTTTTGGGGTTTGACTTTCAGCAACAAAGCTAGGGCAGCGATGGAGCTGCTCCGTTACTTGCTGGCACGCGCACAGCGCAACATAGCAACTCCTTAGCCCACACCCATATGGGCTCCCACACGCACACCTACACCCGCACCCGCACCCTCATCCGCCCCCACCTGGCTCGCGCCTGGCGCATGGCCCCCCGCTGGATGTACTCGGGCCGCAGCAGCGAGTGCAGCAGCCCGCCCAGCAGCTGGCTCAGCGACAGCAGGTCCGCCGTGACCTCCGCGGCGCACTCCATGCCGTACGCCCCGTCGTACGACAGTACGGCAGGCCCGCCTGCAGCCGTTACGTCGGCGGCGCTGCCCGGCGGCGGCGGCGGCCAGAAGGGCTGCGGCGCGTCGGCGAAGAGGGAGCCCCACAGCTGTTGCGTGGGGTGCGGGGGTGAAGAGCAGGAGCGGAAGGCGAGCGTGGTGGTGATGTTGCCCCCTGGGGGCTGCTCCGCGGCCTCCTCCTCCCATGCAGCGGCTGGCATGGTCATGGAGCCGTACTGGTGGTGCTGGTGGGCAGGGGGGTGGTGGTTGCTGGGGGTGTGGCGCTGCGAGGGCGGCCGGGCGCCCACGGCGGCGGCCTGCGGGGGCACAGCAGGCAGTGCAGCAAGCGGCAGGGTGACGGTAAGCCGGTACGGCAGTGAGAGGCCGGAGCTGGCTTGTCAGTTGCAGGCTGGTTTCATTGCCTGATTCCATACCGGGACCAGGGGGCCTGCACGTGAAACTCATTCAACCCTTGCCACCGCCCCCTGGCTGCCGGCATGCTCCCCATTAAGGCCCCAGCACGGTGGTGGCGTCATGTGCACAAGCGGGCCGCCAGGTGTCTGCTGCCAGCGTGGATTTGCAGCTGCTACAGCACGTGGACTGTGGACTCACTGCTGTTGCAGCCGTCACCACGGCGCATGCAACGTTGAGGTCCCGCTCGTATGCGTCTGGAGCGCAGCGATGCAGGAACCACATCCACTGGACGTCCAAGGGGGGCTGCGGCAGCTTGAGCAGCACGTGGCTGGGTCCCCTGCCGCGGGCGCTGCCCGCCCCTGCGCTATGCTGTGCCCTATTGGATGCCCCTGGACCCATTGAGCCGTTGACCCGGCTGTGAGACCTTTGACTGGCAGCTGCCGCCTGGGGAGGCATGGGACATGGCCGGTCCTGCGGGTGCGGCCCGTCATAGCAGGCTGCGCGCAGTAGCGGAAGCCAGTACATGCGGTACCTCTGGAAAGCGCTGTATGCGTAGTAGCCTTCGTATAGGCCGCCTGTGGAAACGGAATGCAAAAGTGAGAGGACGGCATTCGCACGAGTTGACAGAGCAATGGTCCTGTATATTGCAGAAGTCAGGATTATATGCCATGTTACAGCGGTATTGGGCAACGTACGCAGAACATAAAGGTGGTGTGGTTGGCTCCCCACCTTGAGGCACCGTGTCTACTGCGTGGAGAAGCCGCAAGAGCGCAAGCGCATTCCCCATTAATCTTTCTGGAAGCTGCTTCTCAAAGCATGATAGCAGCATAGAGACGACATCCACCGCTCCCGTTGAGCTGTCGCCGGGCCGAGCCCCGCTCTCCTCACTTGCCGCCGGCATCGCTTGATAGCGCTGCGCAGCCGCATCAATAACGACGGACATGTTGCCCCTGCTGCTCCTCTGCTCAGCCCACTCTGCGCAGCTCGCGACCTCTTGGCAAAGGTTGTGAACTGCGCAGCCAACTCCCGCTGAGCCCCATCATCGTCATGTGGTGCTAGATCTAAGCATAATTAGGCAAGTAATTGCAGACAAACGGGTTGATCAGAGGGGGGAGACGTAGGGTTCAGGGCATTTCTGTCACGTCGCCCTATGCAGTACAATGCATACAGCAATATTGTGCGATACTATGCTAGCCTTTAGTGCATATGAAGAGGATAATTTTGCGGCCTACCTGCCAAGGTAACCCGCTCGTACGATTTTCTAACCAACGGCACGCCCGCCTCGTCCCGCCGCGTTGTCAGCACGTGTTGATAGGTCCTGCCAGCCAAATCACCCCGCTAAGTCCGGGTTTCAGCACAGGGTTCCCTGGTCCTTCGTCGTTGCTCGGGGGCAGCCGGCGGCGCGTGGAGCGATTGCACTCCCACCACTACCCCACCATTGAGCAACAGATGTTCCACACCCTCAGCGTGACACGCAGGATGGGGTGTGCATCTCGCCCCACCGCAGGGACGCGCACGCTGCTGTACAGTGTACATGCCACGTGGCTGTGCCCACACTGCAAGGAGCTGGATGCTGGGCAGCCAGCATGGCCGGTCGGTATGAGTATGACACGCACTAGGGTTATAGCGTTACAGTCATGTATGCTATTTACCTCGCATCATCGTCCTCCTTCAAACCCCGTGCCCGCTTCCCAGATTGCATTACGCGCTTAGTATGACGAGCCTACTCATACACCTGCCTATACCTTTGCCGGGCTTGTGTTGCCACGCACAGTCCTCTACCTGCCTTGTGCCCTCGCCCTGTCCGCTCCCACCAACACGCGGAACACCAATGCATCTCTGGAAGGCTATCCAACAGAGCTGACACACCACACTTCGACAGTTGGACACTCAACGCAGACATGCTCCGGAACCGGCTCACTCCGCATCGCCCCGTGGCCGCCACCGTAGCCACGCCCCACCGCCGCCTGCAGCCCCCAGCCGCCGCGCCACGCGCCGCCAAGCGCGCAGCAATGGACTGATTAGCCGACCCATACGGCCCCCGCTGCTGGTCCCGCTGCCGCCTGCCTTCCTTGCCGCCAGTGCATGCAGCTCCTCCAGCATGTCCGGTTGCGCCTGGCCTGTGGGCGGGAGAGGGGGTTACCGCGTGGAGCGCGAGGAAACAGTGTGAGGCGTCCAGGAGTCGGGAGCACGCTGGCAGCTGCACGCGAATAGCAAGTCCGGGGAGGGGGAGGGAGATCCGGGTGCGGACGCACTGCACCTAGCACAAGGCACCACCAGCACGACTGCTCAACCGCAGGACGCTGTGGTCCCCCACCCCCCCACCCCACACCAACATCCATCCCAGCCTCGCCCCGTCCCGCCTGCCCGGCCCCGCCCTGCCTAGGGCGGTACGACACGCCGGTACGACACGCGCACGACCCCTTGCATTCAGCAGCAGCAACAGCAGCAGCCACCAACATCACAGAGCCCGGCTGGCCGACGCGACCCCTCAGCGCTCCCATGTGCCCCCCCTGTGCCGGGCCCCGGCCTGCCTGTACGGCACGCGCCCACGCACGCACCCATGGTCTCGGGCAGCAGCAGCACCAGCAGCCCGGCCGCCATGTTGGCCACGCCCATGGCCACGAAGGTGGCGGCCAGGCCCCCGGCGCCCAGCAGGAAGGGCGACACGGCGCCGCCCACGCGCCCCACCGCCGCCACCACGCCGGTCGTGAAGGAGCGCACGGGCGTGGGGAACAGCTCTGGGGCGAGGAGCATAGCAAGGAATGTGTTTGCATTGACCGTAATCACGTAATAGTGACGTCCTTGGTGGCCAGCACGTTTAACCGTACGGTATGCCAAGTACGGTACGACCTTCGTCGCCACTCGCCATGCAAATCGCAACACTGCCTCCACGCAGACTTGCGCACAAGCAAGAGTCCACAGAGCAGAGAGCACACAGCATCGGTGCCCACCTGCCGCGTACATGAAGAGCACTGCCCACGCCGCCGCCACGCCCAGCTTGCCCACTAGTGCCAGGCCCAGGCGGGCGGCGGAGGCGGGCGGCGCCGCGGCCCACAGCACGCAGCACAGCCCGGCGGACACCATGCTGCACACCACTGTGGGGCGGCGGCCGGCGCTGCAAGGGAGAGGTGTGGGAAATGGGGATGCAGATGAGGCACCATCACTTGCAAACCAATTGAGGCGGCGCCTTGATGTGCATTACTCAAGGTTGGCAGCCGGTGCCGGCGCGCGCACCAAAAGCGTGTCAGCAATACTCATGCGCCGATGCGCGTAACTGCATCGCAGTACACAGCCAACATAATCCAGTTAGCAAGCCATGTGTAGGGACACTTCACCACCCTTCCCTTCCCACAAGGTTACTACTTGGGGAGCAGACCGACAGCCTAACAAACGTAGTCCACGGCACGGCGCCCCCACCCACCGGCCCACCAGCGCCCCCACCCACCGGTCCACCAGCGCCCCCACCCACCGGTCCACCAGCGCCGCCGCCGCCAGGTAGCTGGGCCCCTCTATGGCGCTGAGCAGCAGGAAGTTGAGGTACAGCGACAGCGACAGCGCGTCGGCCGCGAAGGACAGCGTGTAGTAGGTGAGGCAGTTGGCCAGCGTGCCCAGGCACACCACCAGGAAGGACAGCAGCGCCACGCGGCTGTGTCTTAGCATGGACAGCAGCGTCAGCTGCTGCTGGGCTGCCGCCATGCGGCTGGTGGGGGTGGCGGTGGGACTGTGCTGTGCGGTCGCGGGGCCTGCTGCGGGGAGGGCAGCTGCATCGCCGCCAGAGCCTTCATCTAGGTGGTGGTCTTCGGGCAGGCGCTCCGTGTGGGCTATGGGGGGCGCGGGGCTTGTCGTTGGCGAATGCGGCCCGCCGGGTGGGTATGGGCGCGAGGGCTGAAGGATGGGAAGGTGAGATGGGGGAGAGGTCGGACGGGGCAGCAGCGGCTGCCGCTGAATCGGGCCCCGGTCCTGCTGCTGCGGCGGCGCCCGATGCATGCTTGATGTGGGTGCCCCATGAGCGGGAGAGACCATGGCCGACATAAACGGCCCGTGGGTTACCACATCGCTTCCCCACAGCGCACCGATGGGGGCAGGCGACGGCACGGGCTGCTCCCTCGCGCCACCTGCCCCCAGTCCTCCATAAGCAACCGGCGACAGCTGGGCCCCGGGGATGCGCGGCAGGGGCGCGGATGTCGCGGGAGCGGCCGGCGCACCCCGAGCGGCGGGGGAGGCTGCCACGGATTGGATCGGATGCGCGTCAAGGCTCAGCCTCCCTGCCAGGACACTCCCCTGCACGTGGCCCGGCGCCGCTGGGGGGCTCTGCGCCCAGTGCCCTTGCGGCGGGGATTGTCCCTTCCTGTGCCGCACACTTCCGCGGCCAGGCGGACTGCCCAGCGTGCGACTCCTCTGTACGGCGTGCGGAGCTGCGCGGCGCACGGGACTGAGCGCGCCGCCCGCCAGCGGCGGCACGGCAAAGAAGGTGTACTGCCGTGGCAGGTTGGCGCCGGTTGCGCTGAGGGTAGCGGACAGCGGCCTGCCAGTGGCTGACATGGCCCGACTGGGGAAGCTCGGCGTTCGGGGGCTCAGTGTTTGGGACCCGCCTCCCACGCTCAAGGGGGTCATGGTGGCGGCGGCCGCGAGGGGGCTGCCGGTGGCAGCGGCGGCGGCGGGGCCGCCGTCTCGACGGCGGCGGCTGGCGGCGGCGGAGGACGACAGCTGCGGCTGTGCGCCGGCAGTGGCAAAGGGGCTGACTAGGGGTAAGGCGCGCAGGAGTGAGTTAGGCAGGGCCGCTAGGGAGCTGGGGGTCCTCTCAGATCCACGTGCGCCGCCGCCCCCGCCGCTGTGAGCCCCGGTGTTTCTGTCGCCTTCTCTGCTCTCAGCCGCACGGGGTGTCAGGGGCGAACCGGCTGCTTGCGCCCTACGCTGTGGGGTCCGGGCCGCGCCTTGCGTGGTGTGCAGACCTTTGGGTGCGGCTGCGGCAGGAGACGTTGGTGGGCTGCTGGCGGCAGGTTGGAGGTGCACGGGGGAGCCGGCGGCGCTGGCGGTGCTGCTCAGGAGGCGGGGCAGCATGGGGGCTGGCACTGGCGGTCCGGGGTACGGGTGGGGGCTACGGCGGACCAGCTGCTGGCCGGCACGTGACGACCACCAGGGCCGGGAACTTGCCGCTGCAGTGCCCACCACGTGCGGACTGAGGGGGCTGCATGGCTCGCTTCCGCTGCTGCCGCTGCTGCCGCTGCTGCTGCTGCTGGATGCCGGTGCCGACAGCAGGCGGAAGATCCCTCCCAGCATCGCGCCCTGACGCCTCTCCCGGCGTACTGCCACACCCTGCTGCTGCTCCGCATCCCCGTCGAACCTGTCTCCTCCCTCCCCCGCCTCCTCCTCCTCCCCGGGCCCTTCCGCTTCCCGCCCACCTGCCGCAGGTCCCACCAGGATCGCGGTCTCCCCCGTGGTCGCCGTCTCCCCATCCTCTGCCACCGCTGCCCTCTGGCGCCCAGAGCTAGGATTCCTCATCACACCCGCCCCCTGGTATTGCCCCTCTCGCTCCGCCTGGCACGCTGCACTGCCATCGCCCTCTGCATCCAGCCCTGGCGGGTCCGCCGGCCACTCACCCACTCCCTTCTCCCCCTCCTCCCACCGGCCCACAGACCCCGCCACTTTGCCCTCAGACAACCTCCACCCCAGCTGGCTGATGCCTGGAAAGGTGAAGATGCGCCGTAGAATGCCAGCCATAAAACCCCTGACGCCTCCTTGTGGGCTACCCCCTCCCTTAACGTCCCGTGCGGCCGTGGCCCCTAATGCTGGCACGTCCAGCGCTGATGCTGGACTGCCGTCTCCATTCCAGGGCAGGAGGAGGGCCCGCGAGGTGCGGGAGCTGCACCACAGCCCGGGGGCCAGCCATCCGGCGTTGTGGGAGCCGCGGTTGCGCAGTTGCATCCACCTGAGGGATGGGGCCCACGGCGGGTGGTGGCTGTTGGATTGAGGCTGCTGCTTTACTACATGACAGCGCGAGGAGTACCGGTACACACGACTGAACGAAATATGATAATGCCCATCAGGGAGGTGGGAGCCAAAAGTAGTAGAGCTATTTGCAACTCTGTCGGTTGAATACTGAAGCCGAGCGCAGGCCAGGCCCCCGTCGAACCACGGTCGTTCTAACTGATGTACGGTATGCCGTACCTGAGCACCGCGAACGCCTCCGCCTCGCGGCCCGGTCGCGTCAGCAGCCACCGCGGCGACTCGGGCAGTAGCACGTACGTTGGCAGTACGGCAGCGGTTAGGCCGCCCAGAACGTACGACAGGGTGTGCCAGTCGGTCAGGGCGGCGGCCATGCCCGCCAGCAGGCACGTGCCAACGATGAAGAAGCCCTGCGTGCGGGGGCCCATGCGCACGGGCCATACGGTAGGCACGCCGGCCGCATCACGATCAGCATGCCCATGGCACTGCACAACCTTGCGGTAATAGTTGCAACGCACCAAGGTTTAAGGATCAACGAGTTAAACCAGCACCTCAGCCACCAGGCCGCCACTCGGCCTGCTGCGGGGCGGGGCTGGCGTGCATACATCACACCCAAGCAATGGCGATGTCCTCCCCACGCTCTCTCACCATAGCCATGCCTTCACTTTTTTGTGTCCTGCCGGGGCCACACACGGCCGTTGCACCCCACCCCTACCTTCCCCTTCCCATCCGCCCCGCTGCCCCCACCTGCGTGAGCATGGAAGCCAGCCCCCTCCGCGAGGGCCCCACCGCCTCCGTCACCAGCAGGTAGGAGCCCAGCGCCAGGCCTGGAGTGGTTCAAATTGGGGGGTAGCGGCAGAGCTGTGAAAGTCAGGTTGCGGGGTGGAAAGCGGGAGGTAGGAGCACAGCGCCAGGCCTGGACGCAGGGAGTGCAGGATGGCTGTTAACAGTGGAAAGGCATGGGACCAATTGGACCTCAAATAATTTGGCGCGGCTACCGGGACAGAGGTGTTCAAAGAGGCAAGCCGAGCTTGGGTGTCAGCACACCGGTCACGGCACAAGCACCTGTCTGCCGCATGACCGCCACAGGCAGCACGCCAAAGGCGCCGTGACGCCAGTGGAGGGCATACACCTGCTCGATAAGTGTTGCCTTTCAACGTACATGTAAAAACAACCTACCGTCGCCGATACGGCATCCACCCACCCGCACACGCGCAGCACGCCACCACCCGCAGCACCACCACGCCCACGAAGCTGGGCACCAGCGGTGCCACCGCCGTAGCCGCCGCTGCAACCCACACGGAGGCGAACAGCGTGGCGCGGCGGCCGAAGCGGTCCGCTGCGCGGCCCACGGCCAGCAGCCCCAGCAGCAGCCCTAGCAGCGACAGCGAGTTGAACAGCTGGCCGTTAAACTGGTCCCTAGGGGCGGGTGTGTGGGCGAGGCATGTGTGGGAGGTGTGGCACCTGAGACGGCGCGCATTGGTCCTGATGGGTGGCTGGTGACACGTGCCGTTTCAGACGCGTGCCTTACAGGTGATATCGCGCTGCAGTGGTACAAGTGGTATAAGATTACTAGGGCCATGCGGCGGCTTGTCGGCTCACTTGCAGGCGAAGTCGTATTCCGAGATGATGCTGAAGGTGGGGTTTGACCAGCGGTAGGGCGCAGAGGGCGCGGTGGCGGGGCCCAGCGCAGCACAAAAGCGGGCGGCGGCGGCGGAGGCGGCGGCGGCGGTGCAGGCGGCGGCGGCGGGGCTGGCGGGGTCGCACACCGCCTGGCCGGCCTTGATGGGGGAGGCGGTGAAGAACACCATGGCAAGGAAGATAGCCCCCTGTACGGCGTGTGGGGTGTACAAACGGCGGCGTTCAAATCTGGAGGTTGCAATGGCAGCCAGTAGCAGTATTACCGTTACGCCATGCGTCTTAGCCAGTCGGCGCAAATGTACAATTTTCCAGTGCAAAAAGTGAACATTTCAGCTCTGAATACGGTGAGGTGGTGCACGCAGCCCCGGCCCACTTGGACCCAACGACCCATGGGTCGGTGCGCCCTGCCAACCTCCGCCGCCCCCTACCCCTGTGGGTTGGACCCTATCGGCGCTCTTTGGCCTCCCCTATGCCCCACGTACGGCCACCCAACAGATTATCTCGTGTCTTCTTATGCTGCAGCGTCAAGCCCTGTACAGCCCAGGCCCACCTGCGGCACCATGGCCAGGCTGGCGATGAAGGCGTGGCACAGCTGGCCGCGCCCCAGCGCCCCGACGTGCTGCTCGATAATCTCATCCACGCCGCCGGGACCGTCATCATCTCCTCTTGAATCCGCTTCTTGATCTTCATCATCTTTTCCTGGGCTTTCATCTTTATCTACAGCAGCGCCGTCGTCCAAGTCTCCATCGCGAAGAAGGAGCTCGAGCGCGGCTGCTAGAGCGCGGCCCGCGGCTTCCTCAGAGCCAGCATCTTCTTCAGCAGAAGAGGGGCGGTCGCTGGAGCCTGGATGCTCATGGGTAACGGCTGGGCAGCCAGTTGGCGCGCAGGGGGAGGATGGGGCCCGCTCCCGCGAGCTGCTACCCTCGGACGCCGCCATTGATCTTGAGGCGGCTTCCATAGCTACGTATTACTAGGGTCGAGACTCAAAAGGACGGCTAACACCGACTGCTATGTGGCCAAACTTGCTATTTGCATGGGGAATCCCTGCAGCGTGTTGCGTGCTGGCGTCACAAAGTGTACTCTTCGGGCCAATTCGGTGACTTTTACAGGCAGTATATTGTATGTGACAAGACAGCAAGAGCTGTTGCAAAGGTACGGGGCCGAATGCGAATGTGCCACTTGGCGACACTGCCTTTCCGGCCCTTCCCGCTTCGCCACGACAGCGATATGCCGGTATGGTGACGCGCCCAACACAGCTGAACGTGAAGGTTATGTGGTGTGAACTTATTGAAGGTTAGCTTCTCGCATATTGGGTAACGTGAACCTGCTGGAACCGCCTTTCCGGTCTTTGCGTTCGGTGCGCAAGCACACCGCACGTGCACGCACGGGCACCACAGGCCCACCCTGGCCCACCCAGCTGTGCCCACCTGCGCACCGCAAAACTAGTTTACTTGCATTTCAAGAGCTAGAGCCTCGCACACATTCCTATCATGGGTCTGGTAGTTCGTGCTTACGGGAAGCCCCCATGTCCCGTCAGCAGCTGGGCGTGGGCAAGCTGGGGACATTCCCGCCTTCCTCGCCCCACCCTGCCCTGCGAGCCAAAGAGGAAAGGCCCAGTCCGCTGTCCATGACGTGCATGCTCAGTGACAGAGTTACTCACACGCCGCTTGGAGCAGGAGAGCCCCTATAACCTGGAAGCAGAGCCCCACCCAGATGGCATGTAGGCATGTGCAACATGTTCTCAGGTCCCACGCCGCCACGTGACAGCCGCTTGACGTCCACAGTACGCAGGGGTATTATGGGCGGCCGGAAGTGTTCTAGATGGCGGTTTCAGCGGCCGGTGCCTTTCCCTTGACATACGGACCCTCTCGGCGAAACAATGCGAGCCTTGCGAGGCCGCACCGCTCACCGGGTGGGCTAGGTTGGCTTAAATGACTGTATATTTACTATCAAGCAATCTCAAATCGCCAGTATGGTATGCAGGAACCCAGGAAGCTCGGCTTGGGGCTTTCCGCGAGACGTCAAATAACCGTGTAACCGCACGACCTGGAAACGAAACAAAGATGCCACAGATAATAGTATAACTGTAAAATTAGAATCAGTATTTATCGCGTAAATGGGTTCCGGGCAGCGCGACGGCATGTGACTGCGTGCGTTTGCCCAGTAGCGGTACGCCCGCCGGCCTCAGCGGCAGCACGATGTGCAATCATACCGTCGCCAGCGCCCAACTCGGCTTTAGCGGGCCTCACTCTCAACGGTGCAATACCGCTTCGCGAGCTAGGCAACTAACACCTGACACATTCCAGGTGACTGCAGCGGCCAACCCATCGGCCCTGCAGAGTTGCTCCCCTAGGCTCGGCGCGCGGTGTCACGCTTGACGCGAGATCAGGACAAACCACATGACCTGCATTCTCAGCGATAGCTCGCGGCACCTCTAGGAAAGCAATACTCCAGCTCCCCTTACCAACCGACGCCATCGCCCCTTGGTAACCTTCGGCTTACTGAGACTTGAAAAGCAGATTACCAATCTCCACTTACTATTACATCATCCATACAAAATTAATAACATTCACAAACGGCCTGCTTGGGCAGCGGTTGGCCGGCACGTTCCCAAGTCTGCGGGTGGCGGGACCAGAGCTCCACGCCATCGGAGCAGCACGCATTGCTAACAGCGGAACCAGCCGGAGATACCTGCCATGCCACTTGGACGAGGTCGCACACGGTTCAGGGCCGCTTTGGCTCTGCTGGCCTGTCTGTCAGCAGCACTGTGGGGAGCAGCTGCGCCCGCGTCTGCCCAGCAGGTGTATCCCGCCCGAGGTGGGGCAGGGAAGGAGGCTGGGAGTCTGCAGCTGCCTTCCTACCAGTATGCCCCAATCGTCACATAGTATGCCTCAACTCTCTTGTACGACCGGGTCACGGCGCCAGGCAAGGCGTAGTCCCCAGCTCCCTTCGTGTACTAATCTATCACTAATATACGACTGTGAAACCATACTGAACCATACATACCTCGTAGAGACCTCGTAGCGTAGAACACACACGCTGCATGCCGCCACGGCACCAGTATGCGCCACCGCAACACAACACACGAATCCACGAGTTACCGCAAACACGCCGCTGGCCAGCTACCGGAATCACCAGCGCGCCCTCAAGCCTGCCGTTCTTTCCGACACTGCACACGTGCAGGCGTGCTGAATGTGATGGACACGTCCTTCGGCGGCGGCGGCCACCAGTCCACGGTGTGGCTGGTGGTGCGCGCCAAGGGCATGTTCCGCCTTACGCCCGCGCCCGAGGCGCCCCCGGGGCTGCTGGAGGACGCGGTGTCGGGCTGCCTGGTCAGCGTGGCCTCGCTGCAGGTGGGTCGGTGGGTCGGTGCAGGGGAGACCCTTGTGGCGTTGTGGGTCGGTGGGTCAGGTGGGGCTGCTTGACGACGTGGTATCGGGCTGCGTGGCCAGCGTGGCCGCACTGCAGGTACGGTATGTGGAGTAGGTGGTCTGGGGCGAAATTGATGGGTGGGGCAGGTGTTGGGGTTAGGCTACCACCTACAAGAGGAGCGGGGATATGGAAACTCGGTCCAGCCGCATGGCGGCAACGGGGTTAACAGGGATCCGAGAGTGAGGAGTGCCTGCGTGCGGGCATGTGCCGATAGCCCGATACTCGGGGAAAATTGAACACGTGTGGCCAGCGTGGCCTCACTGCAGGTGCGACGGGTCGGTCAGTTAGGCGGTCCGGGGCAGCCGCCCCCGCAGAAGGGAGGGTGAAGGGGTACCTGGGGCCCGGGGTTCAAGGTGTGCGCGAACGGGCAGGTCAGGGTGATTGGGGGATGGGGAAAGACTTGGACGGGAGGCCGAAATGCATCGGGGGTCCACTCGAGGTGCTTGCCAGCGGGCACGTGCCACACAGCTGCAGGCTTGGACTGTAGGGCTCCACGCGCAATCGTGGGCTGGCGCATTGGCGTTAGGAAGCGCTTTGAGCGTTGTCAGTCAGTGTTACACGGCGGCGAGGGTTCTCCCCTCCGCAAGTGCAACGACCCATGTACGAGCCGGAGGCTCAAGGGCCGACAAACTCG
>VFQN01003292.1_pt1 | contig 23450 bp, 29 predicted proteins | sample 3512371 | NCBI WGS metagenome assembly VFQN01 (sample SAMN10412370, study PRJNA504923) | tailings metagenome | isolation source: Replicate 2 from Balatoc abandoned mine | place: Philippines: Itogon, Benguet | collected 2017-08-28
GGACCGAAAATGAAACGCCTATGATTCTCCTGCCGCCTTCCGCACAACCCCCTGAGTTGAGTTTATACACCTGCCGCCTGCCGCTCATCCCCCTGAAACAGCCTTACATACACAAACACATACACTCGCCTTGTTCACCTTCCTCTTTATTCAAACATGCCGCAGCTGCACTTAGAACGTGTAGTCTTCCACCTGGCCGTCTTTCACGTACCGAATCCCCACACCACCGTGCCACTTGGGGTCAGTCCCTTGCCCTGCAGCGACGTGAACACCGCCAGCTGTATAGTACATCGAAGCACAATGTCAGCGTGCCGCTCAACAGTGATCAGCACGCCCACAATCCAGCCGCCCACGACTCGGCATGTCAGCAAGGTGTACAACATGCACAGTCGGTTGGGTTCTGCAGACACATATTGCCCGTTCCCTAGTCTGAGGCCCGAGGAGTTGCCAGGCGGGGAAAGCCACAGGATCAGTCAGTCAGTCAGTCAGTGTTACACGGCGAGGGTTCTTTACCCTCCACAAGTGCAACGACCCATGACGAGCCGGACGCTCAAGGGTCTCCATTCGTAAGACCAAGAACGTTTTGATCAGCACGGCACCTCAGCGGCAATACGGTAGCAGGGGGTCCATGGGGGCCGCGGCCATGGCCATGGCCTGGCACATCCGAGGTACACGTGCTTGGAGTAGCGAATAATACGATGATCGCCCGTTCACTCATCTGCTGCGCTCAGTGCGTGCACCTTGTTGCCAATACCAAATGCCCTAATCACCCCCACGGCAAATTGCATGTTGGTAAGAACTCCATTGCCCACTGCTCGTCCGCCACAGATCTCTAATTCCCTTCCGTACTACCCACCTACCGCACCACTGAGACACATGCACAAGTAGAGACGATGTGCAAAACCCCGCACGCCAAGAGTGCTTGCTCGCTGTCAGAAGCTACTCAGGTGGTGCAACAATAACGCAGCTGAATCGCCTTGCGCACACGACTTACTACTAATATGAAATACATCGAACTACCGCTCGCTATCCTTACTACGGTACCGTAACTTGGGACTCCCTCGCCTACACCTGCATCTCCTCTGAGCCTAACATTCCTAATGCGCAGCACCCCTAATGCGCAGCCCCCTGCGCCGTGCTGCCCTGTCCGTACACCCGCTACCCCCCTACCGGCCCACGCATCCACTGCTGCTGCTGCTGCACCTGCTGCTGGCCCCCGATGGGCCGTGGCCCCTGGTACACCCCAGGCCCAGGGGTGTACACCGGCGTGGCCACACCGCCAGAGCTCATGGGACCCGGCACATGTAGCTGCTCGTGTCCGTACCCCACCGGCCCACGCGGCGGGTGCTGCTGCACCGGCGTCTGCATGCCCGGCGGGTGCTGCTGCATGTACTGCTGCTGCTGCTGGTGCGGGTACTGCTGCGGGCCCATGCCGCGACCGCCCATTGCCGGCTGCGGCACCCCTGGGCCGCGGGGGCCCTGCCCGGGACCACCGTGCGGCAGCCCGCGGCCGGGAGCCGGCGGCATGTAGCCGCGCGGTCCGAAGGCGCCGCCGCGAGGGGGACCTCCTGGCCCGGGGGGCCCTGCCGCGCCCGGCGGCACCAGGCCGGCTAGCGGCGGCGCGCCCACGCCGTACTGCACCTCCCGCACAAAGCGCGCGCCCAGGCTCTCCAGCTTGACCTCGCCGCTGGTGGCCTCGGCGATCTCCACCAGGCTGTCGATCTGTCAAAAGGCGACGGCGCAGATCGGGAGATGCTTTACATGTAAACCAGTTGCCAGGTAGAGCTATGCCAGCTTATCGAGCGGGTAAGGACCCCACCCTACAACTGGGGGCTGGTAGGCTCTTGTACCGTAACCACGCCAGCCGAGTCCGTAACGCCACAGCTGCGGATTGTTACTGCCCCGCCCCCGCCCCGGCCCCTCGCCCACCTTCTTGACCTTGTGCGCCGCCTTCTTGCTGACGAAGGGCTGCGCCATGGCCAGCAGCGCGCGCGCCCAGGCGCTGGGCTGCACCAGCACGATGTGCTTGACGTTCTTGCGGTACGGCTTGGCCAGGCGGCGGTAGGCCCCCAGCGCCCACACGGAGGACACGGTGGCGGCCTTGACGCCCGTGCCCAGGCTCAGCACCACGATCACGTACTCCTGGAGAAGGGGTTTGGGTTCAGCAGGTTGTTGTTAGGGAGGGAGGGCCCGGAGAGGCAAGGCACTCTCGCAGAAAGCAAGGCCCTGCTGGAACATGAACACGCGATATCAGTAAAACATGCATGCAGGCTTCCAGGTCAACAGGTGCGACTCAACTTAAGCTCCAGGCAGCCAACCTGTGGCAGCCACTGCTCGCAGCTGGAACGTGTCAAAAACGAGCTGGTGCGTGTGACCCCACGCAAACGGATCGCCCCGCACCCCGCTCCCCCGCACCTGCTGCACCAGCGGCTGCAGCGCCCCCAGCACGTACTCCAGCACCTGCTCCTTCTTGGCCTTGGCGGGCAGCATGGCGGTGTTGAGCACCACCACCGGCCGGCCCAGCGTGTCGCGGCCCTCCGTGTACAGCAGGCCGGGGTAGGGCCCCACCAGGCCGGGGGGCGGCGGGGCTGGCGGGCGGGGGCCCATGGGCCCGTGGGGCATGGGCCCGTGTGGGCCCTGGGGGCGTGGCGGGGCGCCGCCAGGGGGCTGCATGGCGCCGGGAGGGGCGAAGGGCGGCCTGCGGCGATAAGACGGGGTTTGGAAGGACGCTGTGAGAGGGAGTCTGGGCGGGAATACAAGGTGGACTGGCCGTAAGGAGCTGCAGCAGGGACATGCACGGTACTGTGGTGGACATGCTAACGCATGGAACAGCGTTACCGTGCTATTCACAACAACTGTCGTAGGTAGCAGGATAATGGTCCCCCTTGGCAATTGAGTTACCAGGTAACCAGGAGCCCTGTTCGGGGAAACCCTTAGCACACGAGTACGACGCCTTTCAACCCCCCCTTACCTTTGGTGCATCGCCCCTTGCGGGCCGCCGTGGCCCATGTCCGGCCTGGGAGGGAACGGCTGTCCAGGGGAGCCCCCCGCCTGCCGTATCTGCGGCGGCCCTCCCTGCAGGTACTGCCCCTGCCCATGCCCCGGCCCCGCCGGCCCCATGCCTCCAGGCGGTACCGGCCCGTGGGGCCCGGCCACACCCGGCCCCGGAACCATCCCCCGCGCCTGGCCCAGTGCGGGGGCAACGCCAGGACCGGAGCTATGTGCAGGATGGCCCCCAGGGCCCACCGGTGCAGCACCGGGGCTGCGGCCTGGCTGTTGGCCCATGGGGCCCGGCATGGGGCCTTGACCGCCCATGCGCATGGACTGAGGCGGCGGCATGCCAGGTGCGGCTCCGGAACCGGACGGGCTGATGGCTGGGCCGTGAGCCCCCGGGGAGCCGGCATGGCCGAAGACCTGCGGACCTCCGGGCACGGGTTGCCGCTGCTGCTGCTGCTGCTGCGCATGTTGGAACTGCTGGGTGTGGAAGGGGTGCGGAGGCATGCCGGGAAGCGGCTGCTGCTGCTGGGGTAGCGGCTGGCGGGGATGTTGCTGCGGTTGGTAGCCGGGTGGGGGCGATGTGGTGTGCTGCGCGTGAAGCGGAACGCCCGCAGGCTGCGGTGCCTGCAAGCATGAGGCATAAATGACAACATAATGCTGTCAGAAGGCCACAGTCAATGCAGCAGCCCTTGCATACCCCAGCGAGCGGCATCAAAGATGCGTGCAGTCATGCAGCAGCACAACCGAAAGGCCTCAACACCCCTTACCGCCAAACCCACCATACCTGAACACCAGCCCCACTCACCATGCGCGGGTCCTGCTGCGACCCCACGGGCGCCCCCACCACCGGCCGTGGTGGCGCCGTGACCGGCCCGCCGGAGCCCACAGCCGGCTGCGCCGTCCAAACGGCCCCATGGCCAATGGCAGCCACACCGCCCGCCACGGCGGCCGCACCCGCACCCGCACCCGCCGCAAGCGCCGCTGCCGCCGCAAGCGCAGCGGCCCCGCCCCCAGACACTGCATCCGGCTGGCTGTGCCGCATGTGGAGCTGCTGCTGCTGCGGTGGAGGGGCGGGTGCGGCCGCCGGCGCGGATGCCCGCTGGTTCAGCCCTGGGGCACCCTGCTGCAAGTGCGGCGGCTGCGCCTGCCACTGCTGCTGCTGCTGCTGCTGCTGCTCCTGGCGTGAGAGCGCTGCTGCGACCGCTGGCAGGACGTGGTCTGCTGCAGACAGGGGGACATCCTCCACGCCGCCCCCGCTCTCGTCGTCCGTGTCCCCGGCATCAAAGGGGTCGCGACGCATGGACCGCTGTGCCCTGAGCGCCGCAAGCGAAGACAACCCCGCATTGCCACCGTTCCCCACCGCCCTCGAACCCGCAGCCCCTGCAATACCGGCCCCATTGGCAGGTGCTGCTATTGCAGTCAAGACTGCCGAAACCGCTGCAGCAGAAGCATCGCCGCCGGCGACGGCTGGGAAAGAACCGCCGTTTGCTACCGCTGCGGCCGCCACCACCGCCGCCCCCGCCGCTGCCGCTACCCCGAGACCCAGGCCTACCCGCCCAGAAGCACCCAGGCCCCCGCTGCCCTCTCCACCGGAGATAATGTCCACCTCGTACCTGCCGATCGACTCCTGCTTGCCCAGCGCCCGCTCCTCCTCTGCCCGCGCCTCCGCCTCCTCATCCAGCCCCGCCGCCAGCTCCCTGTACGCCCCGCTGCCGGCGCTCCCGTCCTCCCTCTCCAGCCGACCCAGACCCACACCTGCACCCACACCCACAGCCCCCGAGGCCCCGCTGCGCTGCTCCTCCACCGCATCCTCATACTGCTCATCCCCGCCCGTAATATCCACCCGATACGGGATCGTAGTAATATCCGCCTCTGTCGCCTCCTCCTCCTCATCCTCATCGCGTGCCATACCGTACGCAGCCCCAGGCGCTGGACCGAAACCCAGGGCCCCGGCAGCAGCCCTGTAGTCGTCCACAAGAGTAGAGGGCTCGGCCACGGCACTGAGCTCACCGCGGCCGCTGCTGCTGTCGCTGCGCCGACCGGAGGCGCCCCGCTGTGCGCTGTGCAGCGGGATCTCGTCCACGGCATCGTCGGCATCGCCGTACGCTGTGCCGTACGCCGGAGCCGACCCACGGGTCGCGGCATACAGAGGACCGGAGGTGGAGCCCCAGCCGGTGCTCCCATAGGCTGAAGCACTCTCTGTGGGGAAACCGGGCAGCTCGCCAGAGCTTGCGTCCCGGTACGCATCCCTGCCCGCTGCGTAGTCCTCTTGCTCAACGCCTGCAGGTGGGAACAGCTGCGTGACCGGCTGCAGCGTGCTCTGGGCTGCCTCGTACGGCAGAGGCCGCTCGGGCCAGTCTGGAGACGGTGCCACGCCCAGGCCGTCGTCCCCCATCGCCATCCACGGCGCCACGCCCGCAACCACCGCAGCTGCACCAGCAGGCTGCCCAGACACCGCGCCCGCCACGCCCACAGCCCCTACACCTGCTGCTGCCGCTGCTGTTGCTGCTGCCGCCGCTGCCTCAGGCCCCTCCAGGACGTACGCGGGCTGCCAGGCAGGCGTCGTCGGCTCGCCATCCGCTGCACCAGCCGCTAACGCCGCCACCAACGCATTCCGGGCCTGCGACAGGCGTTCCTCCCGTGCACCGTACCCAGGCTCTGACGCCCGCGCGGGATACACTGCTGCCGCCGCCGCCGTGGTCTCAGGCATCCCGGCACTTGATACCGACGGGTCGGTCTTGTCCTCCATATCCAGGTCATCGTACGCTGGGGGCGGCGGCGGCGCCAGGGCAGCTGCCGCGGCCGCGACCGCAGCCGCGGCTGCCACTGCTTCGTGGAGAGGGAAGGGCTGCTCCAAAGACTTGGCGGAGTTGATGCGGTGCAGGAAGTCCGCAGCGGAGATGCGCCCAGCCAGCTCCGTGGAGCCCAGGCTGCCGCTCCAGGCCCTGCTAGCTGAGCTGGCGCCGTCGGTGGCTAGGCCCGCGGCCGCAGAATCCGCCTCCGAGCGGTGGGGAATCTCCAGGGGAGGTGGCACGAGCGCGGTGGTGGGCTCGCTGTTGAGGTCCAGGTCGTCGTAGGCAGGGGGCGGCGGGGAAGGTGGGGGGAGCGGGTTGAGGCTGGGGGCGGGTAGGGACGGGGCGGAGGAGTCGGGGTCGCCCGAGATGGTGCCCCAGGTGGTGGCGGTGGGCACCACCACTGCGAAGGACGGGGCGGTCTGCAGCGGTGGTGGTGCGGTGGTGGAGTCTTTGCGATGTGGGTCGGAGGGGACACTGCCGGGGGCGGGGCTGTCGTCTTGGTCGCTGTCGTCGGTTTGGCTCTGCCTCAGCTGCTCGGAGTAGCTGGGAGGTGGTAGGTCGGCTGTGTCCGCGGGTGCAGCAGCGAAGCCGGAGACCGGGGCGGAGGGCGGTGAGTGGAGGGCGAGAGCTGCAGCGGGGAGGCTGCTGCCCTCGTCTGAAGCCGCCTGGAACCCGTTAGCTTGGGCGTAGGATGGCGGCAGCTGGCCTGCGGCGCCTGCGGGTGGCTCCCGCTCCTTCTGGCCCCATGCAGCGGAGTCCGAGAAGCCAGAGGCTGCGGCCTCCGCCGATGCGGTCCCGCCGTTCCCGCTCCCTGCCCTATCCGCCCCAAAGGACTCGCCGTCGCTGGGGACGCTGCGGTCACCTGTGGCTGCAGCCTCCGCTTCCTCGCCCTCGTCCCCGTCTGGGGTTACGATGGAGAAGCACTCAGTGGTCCATGCCTTGCTTTCGGCAGCGCCAGCAAACTCCTGCAGGACCTCCGGCGCTGCATCGACGCCCGCCAGCCACGATGCCGGGTCCTGCTGTCCCTGGTTGGTCTGCGGGCCGCCACCGGCTCCCCACAAGCTTGACCCAGATGCGTGCCGCTGTGGCGGGCTGTCGGGCTGCACGTCCCTGCTGAACTTAACCGCATCGCCCCCATCTGGCTGCGGGCTGCGGGCTCCGTCCGCCCTGTACTCGTCTGTCAGCAAGCCAGCCCCGCGAGGATCCGCAGATGATGTCCAGTCAGCACCATCCCGAGGCTCCGAGCAAGCACCGTCTGCGGTCTGCTCGCCGGCGCTGGGCCCGGGCTGCCAGAACGGAGCGGAGAGGGCGAACGGGTTGGTTCCAACTGACCCAGAGCCACCAGGCTGCTGCGTAGTACGGGTTGGGGCGGTTGTGGCACAAGGGGAGATGCTCGATCCGTCCGGGTACCAGCCGGAGGTGCTGTGCGGGGATGCGGTGCGGTCGTCCGGAGTGCTGGAAGCTGCAGCATCTGGCCCCTCCTGATGTGCCGGGTCTGTGGTCGGGCTGCTTACCACGTGCAGCCTGCTGCGGCTGTGGCCAGCAAGGCCTTGGTGGGAGGCATCCTGCTGCTGTGAAGGCGCGCTGCCGTGTGCATCCGAGGAGTCCCAGCCACCCACGGCCAGAGAGCGGGACGACACCTGGGCTGATGATGTTGCGGTCAGAGGCAGGGAGGGTGGGTGGGAGCCGTAGTCCGAGCCGTCGACAGCTTGTAGCGCCATATCTGCGGCTTGAGAGCTGAGTCCTGAGCTGATGCGCTCGGACAGGCTCGCGGCGCGAACTGCCACGTCCCGAGCGGCCTGCACTGCACTGGATGCTGCCATGGACGCTGTGCGCGTGTACCTTGCTACTTGGGCCAAGTCTTCATCATCCTCATCTCCTGGCAGCTCCTGTCCTGAGCTGCCATGTTCGCCGTGTGCTACTCCTGCGGCCAGTGCACTGGCATTCGCTTGCCCCTCAGCGGCGCTTTGATACACCGAGCTGTACCGCACGTAGTTTAACTCGTCTCCTTCCGCCATATCTACATCTGACTCCTCGTCGTGCGCATAATTCCCACGCCACTGTAATGGCTCCTCCGAGCGTAAAGATGGACTTCCAGATGGACTAAGTGGAGCCATTCTGCATTTGTGCACTTAATATTCGCTAATTTACTTCATGGCCTAACAATACATGGCGATGCGTAGACGAGTTGTTCTTGGGTTGAGACTCTCAACTTGAGAGTGCATACAACCAGGGAGAGGGCACGGGTCAGCAGATCACGAGGAGCGCAAGTCCACGCTCATGTGTATACGGTATATACGGCCTATTTCCTGCGGGCAAAAGGCAGGTGGCTACTCTCGCCTACCCTTCGTACGGCCCATGCATGACCCCCCATACGCTCAAGCTGACTCAAGTCTGCCCCTCCCCGACCCGCCCCTCCCCGACCCCGCTGAGCGCTCCTTCTCTGGCATGGACTCGCCTCTCCGCAAAGAACCACAACCCTGTGGAGTGGCCAACGATTCGCATGCGTGTTACAGTTCAGCAGAAGGCTGGTGCTCAAGATAATGCATCCCTTACGTGTTCAACCCCCTGCCACACTGCAAACCCTTGCTCAACACTCAAACAACCCGCTTAGCCATCCCCTCTACCGAATCGCCCAGACATCCCCTGCCCTCAACCCTCCATATCCGACGCTTCAAGGCTTCAAAGACATACAATAGCATGCAACGCCTGCTCACAGCTGAACGCTGCCGGCCATGCCACGGGGTTGTTATCACTGAGCATGTACGATTGGGTGCACCGATGCCCACGTGATGCCCACGCGCACGGCCGACCAGGCATACTCAACACTTGATACAGCACCGATAGGCCAAACGTACACAGCACAACTGAGACTCCTGCTACAGTTCATGCAGCACAGCGATGTGCTTTGCTGCATGCGCAACCCCATGCACACACGAGGTGCATGGCACCAAAGTGGCATCCGCACTGCAAATGCCGTGACTCGCCGTCACACGTCACAATCACACGCCGCCGCCCACTTGAGGCCTAGAGTACATTCTTTCGTGCACGCGCCGTGCTGTCAATCCAGGCACGGATACCGATACAGAGACATCACACAGCGTTCACGCCCAAGCTCGGCGCTGACAATCGCTCCTGTGGTCGCTGCTCGCATGGTGGCGGGTCAAACAGTAGACAAGCTCTCGTTGAAGCCTGGTCACATCTCTTTGCCCTCTGTTCACGATTGGAACCACGCGTCAGCATGAACGTACCACACAAGCTCTCCGCAGCAAGCAGGTCAAGCGCGCCGGGGGTCAGCTCTCACACACCACAACGCCTCGGTTCCTCTCCACAGCGCGCACTACCGGTACTCTTCACCTGTCAGTACACGCGGTCGCACGTGTACGGCTCACAATCCGTGGCGTAATCACTCCGAAGCTCCACACGCCTAAGCGTCCCACTCGCGGAGGGTAGCCCCCGGAAGGATCTTGCGGTTGCTCTTGCGCGCGCTGCCGATCGTGCGCATCTGCTGGTACTTGCCGCGGCCCCCAAACTCAAGCTCCTCCTCCTCGTCATCCTCCTCATCGTCATCATCGTCCTCCTCCTCCACATCCTCCGCAATGTCCTCGTCATCCTCCTCCTCCTCCTCCTCCTCCTGCTGCTGCTCGACCTCCTCGCCAGCGGCCACGGCGGACTTGGGCAGGAAGCCCAGGTCCTTGGCAGGCACCCACCTGCACACGGGTGACACCACAGCAGGACGGGTCAGCCATCCGAGACGCAAGGTTCAGCTCCAAAAGGTCCCGCAGCGTGCAGAACAGGTACCCAACACGACCTTCCCGACCGACCCGACGAAGGCACGATAGGACAGCCCTCTCAGTGGCCGTGAAGATGGCACTGCGGTACCGCCGCAGAGTGCCGCTGCGGCAATGGACCGACATGGATCCCCTGGAACCACATGCATCTGCGAAGGCCTGTGGCGGCGGCACGCGGCGTGAACACCACCGCAGTGGACTTGCACCATCCCAAAGCACTTCGTGCCTCCCTCGTGCTCCCTGCTCCCACCTGTCCGGCACGCCGAAGTGGCACGCCGTCTCGATGGCCAGGTTGTACAGGTTGCCGTTGCCGTTGTCGTACGTGCTGGTCACCAGGCGCAGGAAGCCGCTCTCGCCCCACGGCTCGCCCCAGCTGCACGGCAGCAAGCGCGAGGTCAACCCACACCAGGGTCAGTATCGTGGCTTGACACTCTGTGTACTCGTCAGGCCAGCACCGTTCCGCATTTGCTGCAACAGCCTCAACAGCCTCTTGCAAAGCCCCCGTTCAAGTTGCCGCTGGCCCACCTGTTGCGGATGATCCAGTACTCGACGCCGTCCTCCACGCCCCAGCCCACAACGCTGACCACGTGGTTGATCTGCGGCCGCTCCTTCCTCTCAGCGTACACGCCGCCTGCACGTCACAGCACAGCCATGTCAATATTTTATCGGCTACTACAAACAACATGAGCCAGCAACGCAGCAGTCAACGTGACCCTCAATAGCGGCCGGCCTCGTCCACAGAAGCTTACTGCAACCAGGTGCATAGAAGCGCACATAGCCCATCTCCTTTCAGCAGCCCCACCTGTGTACTCGTCCAGCGCGTCCGTGGAGTCGATGCCGCAGCTGATGGGGCCGCGCGCCATGATCTCGGCCTTCATCTCAAAGCGGCCCTGGGCACGTGGGCAAGAGACATGGATGTACGTCAGCGGCCAAGTTGCACAAACGTGACGACCGGGGCGCCGTTGCACGAGCCGTGTTTGCCCTGATGCTGGAGCCGATTTCTCGTGTGGCTAAGCCCCAGAGTGTGTCAGCAGTCCTTGTGTTAGCGTCATGCCCATCCGTCATGGCCACCAGAGCGAGCAACGACACGGTGGTGGGAAAAAGCCCGAAGCGCAAGTACGGGGTCCCCAACTTACCCTAATCCTGCCGTACTCGGACACCGTCAGGCGGTTGTACTCGTACACAGGCTGGCAGCCGGTTCCGGGCCAGCACGTGAAGCACTGCTCCTTGTCGCGGCACTGCAGGATGGACAGGGAGGCGAAAAAAGCCGCAAGCACAACGAGTCACACCTGCAGCAGCTGCATGGACAAGTCATTGCTCAACGCCGGTTTGCACTCGTTGAGGCAAGAGGGCACGGCATAGCCGAACTGCAGCCCAAGCTGCCGTGCCGTCGCGGGGTATACTGCAAGCACCGGCCCTGTGCACGCTTGCAATCTGCCCCTCCTTCCCCACCAACAACACAAACTGAGGCCGCACCTTCTGGTTCTCCGCAATGTAGAGGTTGCACGTGTCAGGGGGGATGCCTGCAAGACACACAAGCACGAGGCAAGCACTTGTCATCATTGACGCACGTCATCATCAGACGGCTAGGCCGGCACCCGACTGCCAGGGCTGCTCAGAACCCTAGCACGCTTGGGGCCATCCACATGAGCCTTCTCCCTCCGCACGCTGCTTACACAGTGCACCATGCAGTGGGTCCCTGCACCCACCCTTCTTGGCGGCGTACACGTACACCATGCGGTCGTCTCCCCCGTTGCAGCTGCCGGCCGACCCGCAGCTCACGATGTTCTGCACAGACAGGTGCGTGCCGGGCCAGGCACCCTGCAGCACCAGAGTACGGAGAGGAAGGGAGAAGAAAGCCATTTAGCATCTTGATATGCAATGTGGACACCGGAAACGAGCAGTACGGGGTAGGGGCGTGTGACGTGCGGCCAGAGCACGAGAGCATGAAATGAGTGAGTACCGGAATCCTTATGCATGTTTCCGGAGGCGCTCGGTTGCCGTGTACTACAAAATGCGCAACAACCATCGTCCGCGTGCAAGGGCGCCTGCGCACGTGGCAGCAGCACGCGTCATGTACACGGTCTAGGGATGCACGTCATGCACCTCAGCCCTATAACGCACCCGCATCTTGATGTTCATGCGGTCGGCAATCGACGAGGAGGCGGCGTGAGCCCAGCAGGAGCCGCAGTACTTGGGGATATGCCTGTGTGGGGGAGCGCGTGCACGGGGTCAGTGGAATTCCCTCAGAAGCAGGTCCAAGGTCCGGCGTGAAGGGTCCAGGGCACGCCAAGCAGGCATCAAAAAGAGTGTAGGGTACATTAACGCGTACGTGTGCGCATGCGATCCAGGTTTCAGGCTGGCATACAACAAAAGGACTTACTGGTTGCGAACGATGCTGAGGTAGTTGCGACCGTCCACATTGCGCCTTCGGAATTAGGGCGGTGGGAGCAGGGTAGGAGGTTAAGGGATGCAAGGGCATGCAGGACAAGAGTCGTTCGGGTGCGTAGCACACCAGTTATGGAAGACCTTGGGTACACAGTAGGTACAGCTATACGCGGAAGTGGCATGCAGATGGCTGTTCCCACGCTTGCACACATGCACCGTGAGCTTTGCGCTGCGGTGCTGCAAGCAAACGCAGGCCTGTAGCTTGCATACGGCGACTGACTGCCCAGCCATTCTGACTATTCGATATGGCTCTTCAACACATTATACCCGCAGGGTGTCTGAGTCGCCTCGACGTAATGCAGTTCGCAACATCACGCAAGCCCTAGTCCAAGGTCCATCAGCTTACCAGTCCCAGGCCTTCAGTAGCAGCCATCCGTCAGCGGGTGAATGAGAAAAAGGGTGTAGTAAGTAAAACGTGTAGAGCGTCAAGTCAATGTGCCTCTTGGCCATGTGTCGCTCGGCTACTGGGTGAGCAGCAAGCAGGTTTGGCCACGAGGTGGCTTACCTTTGGAAGGTCTGATTCCTCAATGGTCTCATGCGGCCGCGGTGACTTTCTGCGGCGCGTAGTGAAGACTGCCATGTTATAGCCCTAGACAATTGACGCCAGCCTCCCCGGCGGCTGTGCTGAACTACTCACATTAGGTCCGGAATGTCATCGTTACGTGTAATTAAGGTAGCAAAGCGGCTCGGTTTGCCGGTTGACTCGCGCAGGACAACTCCCGCGCTGGCAAAAGCGGCAATAGCACATAGCAAGGCGGTCACGAAAAGCAGGTGAAGTCGCGCCATTGTATCCCTTACTATTGGTTAATCACCATAGGGAGACCGAGGACGATTTGCCTTTTGTGTTGCGAAAATCCACCGTCCAGGCCTCATGCAGGTCGTACAAATGACTAACTGTGTTGACGTGTAAAACCGATAAGCAGGCAGAAACCAAGCCATGCTCGGTACCAGGCAACCTGATAGAAGCAGGCATATGCGTGCTGCGTCGGCGACTTCTCACTTTCTCCCTGATCAACCGAAGTGCCGCACCAAAGGCACGCGGCCCTGAGGCCACCCTTGGAGGCCACCAGCGAAGCATTGGACGCCCGGCCGCTGAGCCTGCAACCCCCGAGGCTCAAAACTCGTTCCCTCCCAGCGCCCCCGCCAACGTCCCCCACCCACAGCCCCCCACAACGTCCGCTATCTTGAGATCCATGCAGCCCGCAAGCGTTCTGTGCCATGCCAGCTGACGAAGGGCAGTGCTGGGTGGTGCGCAAATAGGGACGTACGGGAAGGGCATAGCCCACAGAGACGCCCGGCACAGCCCACAATATATGCACTTAAAGGGCGCTTTGTGAGCTGACTTTACAACTCAGGACTGCACCCAGCTCCGTTCCATGTTCCACCCCTCCAAGTAATGTGCCACGTACGAGCGTGGCCTTGCGTGCCAGTGCACTGCCTATGCAACGCCCCCTAAAGCTTTCGCATTCAACAACGGAGCAGCATTTCAAATTATATTTAATTAAAAGACACGCCTGGACTGCGGGGAGCACGCAAGCCATCAGGAGGTAGACCAGGGGTAAACGAGCAGGACCATGGGAGCTCCCCTGGGCAGGACGAGCAACCGTTACTACCACCTGTCCTGTCATAGATATCCGTCCAGCGAAAGGGGAGCAGGCAAAGGTTTCACGTGTGCTTATCGCCGCGTGTATGTACTGTTGCAAGCTGCCGTGCCTAGAAGGCGGTGCGTTGCCTCGGGCCCACCCAACCGTCGCGCTAGCTGCCCCAAGCTGCCCTAATGCCGAGGGCCTTTTCAAGTACAGCACAGCGCGTCATTAGCATATAATGAACATGCAACTCTGAGCAGGGCACAGCGGACACGCACGGCGAGCAGCAGCCCTTGCCGCTGACAGGCGGGATTCGTTTTGAGGCTCGCGAGACGGCAGGGCTTGTTGTGCCCTGAAGCCCGCAGTTAAACGACATGAATTACCTGAAGCAAGTTGTGGGCAGGCTCCAGCAGACTGCAAGCCTTCTTCCCAGCCGTCCCGTCGCCTCGGCCCGCCTGTTGGTATCCCCAGGCGCGGGTGCAGCCGCTACCGCTTCCTCGCCTGGCGCCCTGCCTTGGACACGGGCCGCTCCTTGGAAACGGGCCGCCTCCTGTGCCAGCCCCAGTAATGGCGCCTTTCAGTCTCCGAGCGGTGGTGGGATTTTGGCCTCATGGGGCGCGGCGTTGAGGGCGGTGGCAGGGAGGGGCACAGGTGGCGGTAGCAGTACCGGGGTGCTGGCCGGGCAGCAGCTGGCAGGACGAGGGGCGGCTTTTAGCGCAGCAGCAGTGCTGCCACGTGCTGTGTGGCCAAGCGCCCCTGGGATCGCCGCCAGCACCGGCATGACCCCTGTCCCGCTGGCCGGCGGCATTCGCAGCCTGGCTGGGAGGAGCAGGGTCAGGAGCGGAATCAGCAGCAGCAGCGGGTTCAGCAACAGGTGCAGCAGCAGGTGCGATGCGTGCGACGGGCAGGATGTAGCCTGTGCGTTACTCCTTGACCGTACTGTTGCTCTTGAGCTTTTCCTGAGGGGCTGCTTAGGGGCTCTCGGTGAGATGCGCCAGGCAAGGTTTCTCACAGAGCCTGATACAGTCTTGGGAGTGCCAGCCTGCATGCTACCGGTACCCATCATGCACTTGCCCCGAACGCAGGCTTGCACCCCACCCTGATCCACCCAACATCGGCCCCGTAGCGGAATTACCGGAGACCAGCGGAAATGCACTCGCACATGCCGGGTACATTGTAGGTGCCCGTCAGGGTTCATACACGTGATTGTTCGGTTAGGCTAGCCCAAACATATGGTTGTACCCTTTTGCTGCCCACGCAGGATGTTGAGCCAGCAGGCCCACCACGGAGGGCAACATGGCACACGAGCTGCAGGCAGCGGCTGGAGGCTTGCAGCCTTTGCGGCTAGCGTCGCCTACCTGACGCTCAACGTGAACGACTATGTACGGCACATGGAGCAGATGCCGTACAGCGGCAAGACGGTAGCGGTGCTCCCCTCAGCGGTAAAGGAGAGAGTTAATAAGAGTGGCGAGCACGCATTCAATCTGGTGAGTTGTTGCAAGTGCACGCAGAGTCTTGGGCGACGCAGGTGGCTGGGCCAGTTTGAAAGCCGGGGTGCTGGGCTTTCCTGCCTGGAACACTATCTGCATGTGATGTTTACACTACCAGGGTAAGGAGGGGCGAGAGCCAGCCAGCAGCCATACGACATGACCTCTAGGTGTGAAGCCTGGTATGTGTGCCGCCAACCGACCGGCTGCATGCGCTCTGCGTTTTACCCCACTACAGGAGGTCGCTTCCGCCGCCAGCCAAGGCACGCTGCTGCCGCCCTCCCACCCTGACGTGCTGCTGGTGCTTGCAGGCATGGAGGCAGAGCCGCTCGACGGCAAGCCAGGGGAGCGGCTGCGGGGCCTGCGGTGGGAGTTCCAGGTGGTGCAGGGCGACAGCAGGGAGGGCGGGGCGGAACGGCCGCTCTACGTCAGCCCGGGGGGACAGGTGAGCCCGCGCAGCCCGGCACACTGCTAGAGCATTATGCATGCACGCTAGAGCATAATGGCGCTTGCTTACGCATGCTGGGTTGCGCAACGGGGCTAAAGCAGTGGTGACTGCAAAGTGGTTGCATAGAACGAAGCTGCACAGTTGTTCAGGTGCCGTACATCGTTCTGTCCAGGTGGTGGTGCGCACGGGCCTGCTGGACTCCCTGCATCGTGACGAGGACACGCTGGCCTTCCTGCTGGCGCACGAGGTAGCGCACGTGGCGCTGGGGACAGAGGCAAGTGTGCGCCGGTACAATGATACGGCATAGGAACTGTCACGAATACCGTATGCACTAAATGAAAACATGGAGAATGTGGTTGAGGAGCCGATGGGCCGCGGACTGCGATGGGCGCACCGTTCATGGGAAGCAGGTCGCTCATAGCATAGCTTCTCCATTGGAGCTCCAAGGGAGGGCCACCGTATAGTACTACTTCTCATGTGCCCTCAGCACTATCACTTGTAGATGGGTGTTCCGTTGCCCGTGCTAACCTGCGCTACACCACCATGACACACTGTCCACGCTGCTGGCCAGCCGTTGATCGCGCGTCCCCTTGCTTCGCACCTGCACTAGCACGTGCTGCCGCCTGTTGGTTGACCGCGGCTGCTGAGAAGAGACGCAGAGTGGCCCCTTGCGATCACTGGTGATCTCTGGGATACACTTGACACAGGCACGTACAGGTGCACGTGGCAGGGCGGCCTCAGCTCGGGGCGGGTCGGGTGTCTTGTTGGTCAGCCGCATTGAAAGTAGGAGGCCGCAAATTGGCGCTTTCACCACCATACACGCACACACCCATATCCCACACAGCCTTCGCCGATGCGTAACTTGCGCCGTGCCTACATAGATCCGTCATTACCTATCCCGTTCTTGATCTGAACCTGTCTGAACACTCAGGGCGCGTGACTACGAGGCTTACACCCTGGGCTCGGACCTGGTGGTCCGTGCGGCGGGGTTCGACCCCCTCCCGGCGGTGGGCTACCTCGTGGAGCAGTACAAAGCGACGGCACAGGTGCGAACCGGCACTGCGCGTGACAGGATACGGTGCCCGAACAGCAATTGTAAGACAGGTATCGGAAGACGATAAGAGTAAGCAAATTCGGTCGATGGGGAGGTGTGGCTCTATGGGTGCACCGTGCAATGGTCGTGCCTTCCGCTGTGCTTGACCACCGACCCCTGTGAACGCTCCCGGTGTCGTGTGCCGTATCTGGCAAAATCTAGAACGATACGCTCAGCCACTTGCTTATATGGATCACCTATATGATCACTGTAAGCGCACTGTGTATACTGCATGAGTCTGGTCTTAAACTGGTACATATACTGCATGGCCACTGTTCCATGTCCGCTTTGGTTATTGTAACATCCTTGTTGTCCGTAACAGGATCCCCAACACCGTCTGCTTCCACGGCACGAACGCATGGGAGAAGCACTGCGCATCGGAATGGCCATCACAACCCAGTACGATATGATAGAGATGTACACCAAAGCATGGGGTGAGTGCACGTGCATGCAAAAGGCGTTATTGCGCGCCTTGCCTTGCCGCCATCTGGCACTGAACTGCTGGTCCACTTTGAGCCCCTCCCGTTTGCTCGCTTGCGCCCCATGCGCCCTTGCCCACCCGCATGTAGTGCGTCTACATGTACAGCATTATTCCGCCGCAGGGGCTCCCATGACATTTGTGTCCTCGCCCTGCTGTACCTGCAGGGCTGCGCCAGGGCGGTCGCTCAGGGGAGGACCTGGAGGACATGAAGCAGCGCCGCCGTGCCCGCCTGCGCGACCTGCTGCGGCAGTGGTTGGGCGCGTGGAGGGATGCGTGGGAGGAACCTAAGTGATTTTTATTGCGGGCCGTGCTCTGTGCCACACGCAACCACTGGTCCGAGAGCATGCGTGCGTGGCAGTCCTGGGGCAGTTGTCATTGAGGTGCAGCTGGGTGCAGCGGGGCGATGGCAGGGGCACACGCGCATGCAACGGTTGACGGCTCAACTGCCAACAGGAGCTGCCGATCAGGTTTGCACTACTATTGCCTGACGCTGTTGTGCCAATCGCAAACGGCAACGGACTGCCATGCTATAAGTGCACATGCTTTGAGGAACGGCCTGCCATTGACATGTGCGCCTGGTAGCAACACCCTTGGCGTGGGCTCTGCTGTTTCTTATATGGACACGGTAGTAACGGAGCTCGCTACCTTCCTTATTCCCTGGTGGGCTTGCAATATTTATGATGAGGTTGCCAGTATAGATGTTCTAACTTGGCGGATAGGGGTAGGCACATGTGGGGCACGCGCCCGTGGGCGCCGTGTGGGCTTCGTACGGTAGTAAAAAGACTGCCAAATCAACGTGCAAAGTGGTCATTGGCGCTGATGCATGGTTGAAGGCAGTCTTTGGTACCTCTATCAGTGCATGCCAAGCGCGCTGGCGGGTTGACGGACGATTTGGTTGCTTCCGGCGGGACGGAGACACACAACTCAGCAAGGGCTACCGAGAGGCAGCACTAGCAGCCAGTATGTATGTATGGATTTACAGTTTTGGTCCCCTTCCAGGGCCCAGCCCCGTCCCACCACAGCCAGTAGGAGGGACTCAGCGCCGTTATTAGGCAGTGACAAGACTCTGCAAGACTACTCAATACCATGTATGTACCACGAAAACCTGTGGAGTATGACTAAACCGTACGGCAGCGGTAACACCGAAAGGCTACCATGGCACGTGTGCCTGCGTGCTGTTGATGTACTTGAATGACGAACAACAATGCGCCACTGCTCCGTAACAGGCATTCCTGTACTTGGCGCCGTCCCAAGATAACTGTTGGCTCCATGCTGCAGGAAGAACATTCAGTGAGGCCGGCTGCCAGAGCCCCACCAGAAGGTCACTGCCAGAACTGGTTACTGCTGGGCCCCTTCAGGTCGGAATTTCGTCTCCTAGTGGCTCTGTAGGGCATGCACGCTGTAGTGTGTACTTCACGGCCTTGCTGGTCGCTGCAGCCACCGACGGCATATTAAGGTCATACGATACGGGCAAGATGCAATATGCACGTAGCTTCACGTCATTTAAGCCTGTTCCACGCAAGCGTTCGCAGCCGACACACGTGGGCCAGGCGGCTAGCACCAGCAGCGAGCGCCGCAGTCACACGTCAGGGTAGACCCAGGAAGCGCAATAGGAAACCGTGCAATCACCCTGGGAACCAGCGCACTTGGCTAGCGGTTGACAATTGTAACAGCTAATCCGTTGGAATGCCTACCTCTAGCCCGGTTCAGCCAGGTTCAGCACGCACGCAGTGCCGAGGGACTGCCGCCTGACACGTGTCCTCATTGTTCATGCATAAGGGTACAGACGTCGTTACCCCGGCCTACATGATGACTGCAGAGGACCACTGCACCGACCGGCGTACTGCTGCACACAACAATGGAATTCGACAGAGCACACCGGCCAGCCGGCAAGCGCAGACCTGACATGACGGCAGTCACCACTGAAGGCCCTAGCCAGTGTCCGCTGCCCACCGCTCATGCTCACCCCTCTCAAAAGCGACCCGAAGCGGGCAGCACCGCTCATGACTCACGCACAGATGCAAGACGCAAACAACAAAGTCACGATGCACAGCGTCAATGAAATGCATGCACCTCCCGGCTCTCAGTCCTGGCTGCCTGTCGGCCCCACGTACCGCGCCCGGATCAGCCCCTCCAGCATCTGGTTCACGAGCCACCGCCCCGTAGGCTGCACGTCTAGCCGGTTGTGGTCCCTGCGAGGACAGGAGGGCACGTTGGGGGCTGCATCAACAAGCCCGCATCATACCACCATGCAAGCCGCTGACTCTTGAGAGAGTGAGCCAAGTTACACAACTGCACAGCCAGCTTTACCTATCCCAACTTGCCAGACGGTTACGATGCATTCGGCGCCGCTGGGCGCTCGTAGACCCCAACCCGACAGCTGGCCCTTCCAGACTGCCCTTCGACACCAAGCCGGTATACGACAATACGGTACCCACCGCCTGACTATCCTTCCACACGGCCACCTGGCGCACTCCCCAAGCACCCCGCCGCACAGGCCCGCACACACCTCTCACCCTTCTCCCGCCCCCCCTCTGCTCACCTGACGTATTTCCCTCCCCGCAGCTTGTACTGCAGCACCACGGTGGTGACCACGTAGCTGCTGCCCTCCACGTCGATCTCCTCCCCGCACGCCGTGTTGGGCGGCAGCGCGTAGATGCCCAGCGAGCGCGGCGGGGGCGTCACCACACGCACCTCGTACAGCCCCGGCGTGCGGGCCTTCTTGGCACCGTCACGCTTGCCGCCGCTGCGCGCCCAGTGCTTCCCACTCGGCCCGGAGCCCTCCGATGCCGAGCCTGGCCCGGGCCCTTGAGCTGCTGCGCACTGCGCGGGTGTTAGGGAATCACGCCACAGATGTGTGACATAACTCGTGTGAACTAAATGCGACAGGTGGGCAGTGTGGTTGGCTGGGGTTGCGGGCTTGCAATTAGGGAGCTGCAAGGGTGCAGGTTCGAAGAGCAGGGCGGCGGCACTTTGTGGCGTTATTGCAGGAGGGACTGTGTGCGACGCAGATCGCACCCGTGCAGGTCAAGCCCGGCGCTAGACGAAGCGTAATGCCCCCGACGCTGGTTGACGGCTTCGATAAATGCACCCGGGCCACCAGTTGGGATAGGGTTGTGCAGCACGGACAGCTGCGTGCAAGTCTGCCGGCCTGACCCACTAGGACGTGAACTGCATAGGACTGCTCATATCAAGTATCAGGTGGTTCCCTTGACCTCGACAGGCAACTCGTGGGACTGGTGCTCAGACGCCGTCTGAATGGCCTCTGGTCCGGTGCCTGCCGGTGCACGTGCCCTGTTCCTGACCCTGCCTGCCTTACGGCCCAGATGGCCACACGCCAGCACCGCCCCAGAGGCATACTGACAATGTTTATAAGTCGTTTCATTACATGACCCTCTTAGGGACCACCGTTCGGCTTACTTTTACTGTTAGGGTCCGCGATGGAAGCGAGCCAGGCCACACAGGCGCTCCAGACGCTGCTCGCCCCGCTGCTCGCCCCGAAGAGTGCATTTGACCTTTATATTGAAGCATTTCACCGCGACACGCCCGAAGGTAAGAAGAGCTTAAATCACAGTCGCTGCCGCGAGTGGCTGTGGCTGTGCTTGCGCTATGGCTATGGTGTAATAGATGTAAATTTGCTCACAGGCATATGTAGCAGCGTGCTCAACAAGGAGCAAGCACCCGTGCCATTCGAGCTACTCACCTCTGCCCGGCTGTGCGACAACGCATACGCCAGGCCGTGGCTCTTCATCTTCGCATGGGCGCGCCTGCTTGCTCCTGGCAGAACATGCTAGTATGAACACAATTGTCAACGTGTATTACCTCTCTTCTAGGGCTGTTACCAAATAGCACTGTAAGCTCGGGTAGAGCCGGGAGCTCCCTCCAAAGCTGTACGCGTTCGGCAGCTATCGACCGACGTGGCATACGCTCAAACAGTGCAAAATTGACCCAAAGTGCCAACTAACTCAGGCCGGGCGTCAAGCCTCAGCGGCGGCACCGAACAATGGCGTGCCGAGTCAGCGCTATCCTCCTTATCGTAACGGTTCTCGGGACAGCTGCGCTCGCCGCCCGCCCGCTGGATGCTGACTCGCACACTATCAGGACATCAGAGAACCAAGACGCACTGGAGAAAGTCGCAAGTGCGTGCGGGGCGACTGGTGCAGCAGTGAAAGGGTTGTTGTTCGCTCCGCCTCCGCCGTCGGCTACACGGGCCGCTGCCAAGCCACGCACCTGCGCAACGCGCAGCACCATTTCACTCACTCGCACGATCTCACAAGCTTTTACAACTACCCGTAACCCCGACTCCCCTCGCAGAGCTGGTCCTGCCCCACGGCTACCCGCTGCAGGTGCACAGCGTCACCACCGAAGACGGCTTCCTCCTAACCCTGCTCCGCATCCCGCACGGCCTGGCAACCAAGTCGGACGCCACCGCCACAGACCCTTTCCAACAAACCACAGACCGGAGCACCCTCAGCAGCACCCAGCCGCGCGACCGCACGCACGCCGCCCACACAGCCGCCGACAGCCGTACAGCCCGCGGCACTGGCCGTGCCGCTGCTGGGTCCGGCACCCTTGACGGTGGCGGCAAGAAGACCTCCCCTGGCCACGGCCTCGGCCTCCGCCGCCCGGTTGTGTTCCTGCAGCACGGGCTGCTGGACAGCGCCGCGGGCTACCTGGTCAACGGGCCGGGCAAGAGCCTGGGCTTCATACTGGCAGACCTGGGTGAGGGGGGCATGGCGTGGGGGCATGGGGGCATGAGGGGCACGCGGGGGGCGTTGGCGGAGCGGGGCCCGACCTGAGGGGTTGAGGGATTATGATCAAAAAAGTTGTTGAGCGGCAGTGGGGCGGGTACGCTGTGCCACCAGGTCGTTGGCAGGCGCTTGGGTGTCCGGATAAGCGTGGCGCGCGTGGCGCCAGGACACGAGGGGGCGTGACTTGGAGCTCTGGCACCCCCACACGTGCTGCTGCCAACGCGCGCCTTCTACCATGCCGGACCATGCGAAGCCTCCAATCCACGTCCCACGGTCCCAACTGCTCCTACCTCCCACAATACGGACGTGTGCCAGCTGCCAGAGCACTTGTCCGGACCTGCAGGGCCGGAGGCTGCGCACCCTGCTCAGCAGCCTGCTGCCTGCGTACAGGAGCCTTACTGCCTCTGCTGCTGGAGCCCCCAAAGTATAACTTCCCACTATTGAGACTTCGGTTTCCCACTTAGTTCTGTTGGTTAAACCGCCCCAAGTTCATGACAACTGTGCCCTACTCGTCCCCGCCAGGCTACGACGTGTGGCTGGGCAACGTGCGGGGCAACTCGCTGTCGCGTTCGCACAAGTGGCTGACGCCCGACGACCCGCGGTTCTGGGAGTGGTCGTACGACGAGATGGCAAAGGTGTGCACGGCAGCCTCTGTCAAATATTCTGCAACCACAGCCTCTGTCCTCGTCACGTCGTGTACGATAATCCCAAATGTGCAACTCAGCTTACTTGCTGATGCCCCTGTCCATCCAAGTTCATGCACCTACACCTCCGCCAAGGCGTACACCACGCCGCTCGCAACGCGCTGCCGTACACCGTGCCTCCGCCCGCCATCCCACACGCAGTACGACATGCCCGCCATGTGGTCGTACGTGTTGGCGGCCGCGGGCGCGCCGTCGCTGTCGTACGTGGGCCACAGCCAGGGCACCACGGTGCTGCTGGCGGCGCTGTCGTCGCAGCCGGAGCTGTGCGGCCGCCTGGACCGCGCGGTGCTGCTGGCGCCTGTGGCGGTGGCCAAGCACATCAGCAGCGTGCCGCTGCTGGCCATGGCCGCCATGGGCACCGACAGCGTGAGTAGTGCTGCCTCGTGGGGGGTACGTGCACGGTGGTGTGGGAGTTCGGGAGTGCGGAGATGCTGGAGTGTGTGGGTATGGGTGTTGGAAAGGCGGTGCGGGTTGCAGGCGCAAGGCCTGGAGTGAACGAAAACAAGCAAAAGTGACCCATACGCCGTCGTGTTCATGGGGTGTGGGTGTGGGGTGCAGGGCATGGTTGGAGGGGAGCGTGGGGCTCCCGATTGGGGATGCAAACACACGTGCCAGAGTCAGGGGACTGCAGGGTGTGGGGCAAGTTTTGATGTGCTGGGTCGGGTCCTGCCTGTGTACTAGCAGATGCTTACTACCGGTGCGTGCCTCTGCTTGCCATGGCCGCCATGGGCACAGGCAGCTTGGGTGGGGAGCGGGGGACGGTGGGCGTGGGCATGGACGTGCAAGAGTGTTCAGAGTGTTGAGAATTAAGACGCAGAGTGTTGAGAATTAAGACGCATAGGTATACAAACGCCAACGACCTTCAGGCT
>VFQN01003293.1_pt1 | contig 23446 bp, 20 predicted proteins | sample 3512371 | NCBI WGS metagenome assembly VFQN01 (sample SAMN10412370, study PRJNA504923) | tailings metagenome | isolation source: Replicate 2 from Balatoc abandoned mine | place: Philippines: Itogon, Benguet | collected 2017-08-28
GATCCAGGCCCTCGCGCCCAATCTGGCGCGGCCTCGCATTGAGCCGGTCAAGCCTTGCCGCGATGGCGCCGGCTTCCCCGGGATCGGTCTCGGTGAGCAGGCGGACGCCGAGATCGGCCTTGTCGATCCGGCCACCGGCATTGATCCGCGGCCCCAGCAGGAAGCCCAGATGCCAGGCCTCCAGGATGTTCGGGGCCTTGGCCTCGAGCGACAGGCGGGCAAGCCCGGTATTCTGCCGTTTGGCCATCACCCGCAGGCCCTGCCGGACGAACGCCCGGTTCAACCCCTGGAGCGGGACGACGTCGCAGACGGTGCCCAGGGCCACGAGATCGAGCAGTTCCATCAGGTCGGGCTCGGGCCGCCCGCGCCGGCGCAGGTCACGGTTGGCGGCGACGAGCAGGAGGAAGGTGACGCCGACCGCCGCCAGATGCCCGTAGGGACTTTCCTGGTCCTGGCGGTTCGGGTTGACCACGGCGAACGCCGCGGGAAGTTCGGCTTCGGCGGCATGATGATCGACGACGATCACGTCCTGGCCCTGCATGGCGGCATGAGCCAGGGGCTCGAACGCGGTGGTACCGCTGTCCAGCGACATCACCAGCCGGCAACCCTGCCCCGCAAGGCGGTCCAGCGCGCCGGTGTTCGGGCCGTAGCCATCCTGCAGACGGTCGGGGATCTCGATCACCGCCTCGATGCCGCAGGCGCGCAGCCATCGGCTGAGGAGGGCGGCGGACGTGGCGCCGTCCACGTCATAGTCGCCGATGATCCCCACCGGCTCGCCATCGACCACCGCGTCGACCAGCCGCGCTGCGGCCTTGTCCATGTCGACGAGGTGGGAGGGATCGATCAGGAAGTCGCGCAGGCGCGGCTCCAGGAAGCCCTCGACCTGATCCAGCCCGACGCCGCGCCCAGCCAGCACCCTGGCCACGACGTCGGACAGCCCCTTGCGCTGGACGAGGGCGCTCACGAGATCCGGGTCGGCCGGGCGTTCGCGCCACGGCCGACCCGACACCGGGCTGAGTTGGTCCAGCAAGAGCCGTTCAGCGCCCGAAGTGCGGGACCACGCCGCGCTTCTGCCCGAGATTATGCTCGGCCAGCACCGTTCGCACCGTGCCGGTCTTCGACCGCATGACGATCGAATGGGTGGAAATCCTGGTGCCGATCCGGCGGATGCCCTGGAGCATGGTGCCGTCCGTGACGCCCGTGGCGCAGAAGGTCACATCGCCCTTGGCCAGATCCTCGAGCTCATAGATGCGATCGAAGTCTTCCACCCCGAACTTGCGGGCGCGGGACTTCTCGTCCTCGTTGCGGAACAGGAGCTTGCCCTGGAACTGCCCGCCGATGCAGCGCAGTGCGGCGGAGGCCAGCACGCCCTCCGGAGCGCCGCCGCTTCCCATGTAGATGTCGACGCCGGTGTCCACCCGCGACGTCGCGATCACGCCGGCCACGTCGCCGTCGCCGATCAGACGGATCCGGGCGCCGGCATGGCGCACGTCGGCAATGAGGTCGGCATGGCGCGGCCGATCCAGGATCATCACCACCAGGTCGTTGATCTGCACGCCCTTGGCGTCGGCGAGGCGGCCCAGATTCTCCTTGGGCGCGTCGCCGAGCTTGATCACGCCCTTCGGAAGGCCGCCACCGATGGCGATCTTCTCCATGTAGACGTCGGGTGCGTTCAGGAAGCCGCCCTTGGACGCCATCGCCAGGCAGGCCAGCGCATTGGCGCCGCCCTTGGCGCAGATCGTGGTGCCTTCCAGCGGATCCAGGGCGATGTCGACCTCGGGCCCGCGGCCGGTACCGACCTTCTCGCCGATATAGAGCATGGGCGCCTCGTCGCGCTCGCCCTCGCCAATCACGACGGTGCCATCGATGTCCAGCACGTTCAGCGCCGAACGCATCGCGTCCACGGCAGCCTGGTCGGCCGCCTTCTCGTCGCCCAGCCCCATCAGCCGGGAGGCCGCGAGTGCCGCCGCTTCGGTCACGCGGACCGCATCCATCGCCAGATTGCGGTCTTCACTCTGATAGTCGCTCATCATCGGCCTCTTCGGGGCGTTGGCCCAGGGTCCTTTGCTTGTTCAGGCGCGCTCGATGCGGATCATCGTCGGCGCTTCCAGCACCACGGACAGATCCGCGATGGCAGCAAGAGCACGAGTCATCGCACCCTCCGGCGCCTCGTGGGTGGTAAGCACCAGGGTTACGGGCTGCTCAGGATCCCGTCCACGCTGGATGAGGCTTTCGATCGAGACCCGATGATCCCGCAGCACGGCGGCGACGTCGGCAAGCACGCCCGGGCGATCGACCACTTCCAGCCGGAGATAATAGCTTCCGATCAGATCCTCGGTCGGCGCCATCGGGCGGTCGCGCAGATCGCCCACGGCCACGCCGAAAGTCGGCAGGCGCAGCCCGCGGGCGATATCGGCGATGTCGGCGACCACGGCCGATGCGGTCGGGCCGGCCCCGGCCCCCCTGCCCTCGAACATGGCCGTGCCGACTCGGTCGCCCTCGACGGTGATGCCGTTGAACACGCCTTCCACCGCGGCGATCGGCGCGTCCTGCGGCACCATCGCCGGGTACATGCGCAGGACCAGGCCCCCTTCCGCCAGACGGGTGGTTCCGAGCAGCTTGATGCGAAAGCCGAGCTGCCCCGCGAACGCGATGTCGACCGGCTTGATGGCGCGGATGCCTTCGGGCCGCATCGCATCGAAGCGGGGGGCGCAGCCATAGGCAAGGCTCGCCAGCAGGGAGAGCTTGTGCGCGGCGTCGATGCCGTCGACGTCGAAGGAGGGATCCGCTTCGGCGTAGCCTTTCGCCTGGGCCTCGGCCAGGACCGTCGCGAAATCTCGGCCGGTTTCGCGCATGGTGGTGAGGATGTAGTTGGACGTGCCGTTCAGGATGCCGGTGATCTTGCGGATCCGGTTCGCGGCGAGCCCTTCCCGCAGCGCCTTCACGATGGGGATCCCGCCCGCCACGGCCGGCTCGAACGCCAGCGCCACACCGTTGCCCTCGGCGAGCCGCGCCAGTTCCGCCCCGTGGTGCGCCAGCAGCGCCTTGTTGGCGGTCACCACATGCTTGCGGGAGGCAAGGGCGATCCGGACGAGGTCCAGGGCGATCCCGTCCGAGCCGCCGATCAGCTCGCAGACCAGATCGACGTCCGGATCGGCGGCGAGTGCCCGCGGATCGTCATGCCAGCGATAGCGGTCGGCGGCGAACCCGCGCTGCTTCGACCGGTCGCGCGCCGAGACCGCCGTGATCTCGATCCGGCGGCCCGTCCGGCTCGCCAGGACCGGCGCATTCTCCTCGATGACGGCGACCGTGGCAGCGCCGACCGTGCCGAGCCCGGCAATGCCGATCCGAAGGGGATTCACGCCGCCTCCATCACTGCGGGAGCAGCCTTGACGCCGTGGCGCTGCAGGAACGTCCTGATGTTGCGGCCAGCCTGCCGGAGGCGCTGCTTGTTCTCCACCAGGGCCAGGCGGACATGGCTGTCGCCATATTCGCCAAAGCCGATCCCTGGCGCGACAGCGACCTCGGCCTCCTCGATCAGCAGCTTGGCGAAGCCGAGCGACCCCAGGTGGCGGAACGGCTCCGGGATGGGCGCCCAGGCGAACATGGTGGCCGGCGGCGGCGGAACGCTCCAGCCGGCCTTCGCCAGGCTGCTGATCAGCACGTCGCGGCGTTCCTTGTACATGACCCGGATCTTCTCGACGCAGTCCTGCGGGCCGTCCAGGGCCGCGGTAGCGGCCACCTGGATCGGCGTGAACGCGCCATAGTCGAGATAGGACTTGATCCGGGTGAGCGCCGAGATCAGGCGCTGGTTGCCGGCCGCGAAGCCGATGCGCCAGCCCGGCATCGAATAGGTCTTGGACAGGGAGGAGAACTCGACCGCCACGTCGAAGGCACCTTCCACCTCCAGGATGGAGGGTGGCGGGCTGTCGAACCAGATTTCCGAGTAGGCAATGTCGGACAGGATGAACATGTCCTTCGACTTCGCGAAGCGCACCGCCTCCTCGTAGAACTTCCTGTCGACCACCTTCGCCGTCGGGTTCGATGGGAAGTTCAGCACCATCATGGTCGGGGAAGGCACCGAATGCTCAGCGGCATGGGCCAGCTCGCGCAACAGGTCCGGCCCATCCCGCATGGGTACGTGCCGGATGCCGGCGCCGGCGATGATGAAGCCATAGGGATGGATGGGATAGGAGGGATTGGGAGCCAGGATCGTGTCGCCCGGGGCGGTGATCGCCTGGGCGAGATTGGCCAGGCCCTCCTTCGAGCCCAGCGTCACGCATATCTCGGTTTCCGGATTCAGCTTCACGCCGAACCGCCGGCCATAATAGTTGGCGAGGGAGCGGCGCAGGCCGGGGATGCCGCGGGAGGTCGAGTAGCGGTGCGTGCGGCCGTCCCGGACGGTTTCCACCAGCTTTTCGACGATGTGCTTGGGCGTCGGCGTGTCGGGGTTGCCCATGCCGAGATCGATCACGTCCTTGCCCGCCGCACGCGCATCGGCCTTCAGCCGGTTCACCTCGGCGAACACGTAGGGCGGGAGGCGGCGAATGCGGTGGAAGGGTTGCTGCATCGAAACTGTCCCGGCAGTCCCGCGTCAGTGCGGGCGGTTCGGCGTGGCCGCGGCCCTCTAGCACGATCGGCACCACGAGGACATGCGCCCGTCAGCCGTTCGCAGGCAAGACTTCCACGGTGACCGCCTCGCCGGGGGTCGTGGTGTCCAGGCGGCGTTCGACGTCGCCCGGCGGAACGCCGGCCGAAGTCACTTCCTCAACGACCAGATCGGCACGTTGCGCGGCAAGGGCCGGATCGCCCGAGCGGCCCACCACCAGGAGGCGACGGCCCTGCAGCGCACCATCCTGGGCGACTGCCTCCAGCATGGGCGCCAACGCCCGCTGCGTCGGCCCGTCGCCAGGCTGCTTCAGCGGGAACAGCCACAAGCGCCCCACTGCGAGCGGCTCTCCCGATGGCGCGGCGGCGTGTTGCGTGGTCCCGTTGCCGCCCGCGGCGGACGTTGCGGCCGGGGGCGGCGGCGTGACCGCCTCGACATCGCTCCCGCTGAACAGCCCACCGAGGGTGGAAAAGAAATCCGTATTCTCTTCCGGCATGTCGTCGCCGGGTGCCGGAACATTCTCGGCACCCTGCGCGGCGCCGGCCGGCGACGGCTGGTTGCTGGGCACGCCACGGGGGGCCGGCACGGTGGACGGTTCCACCGTGGTGTCCACCTGGGGATCCACGCCGACTACGTCGTCCAGGAAGGAGGACAGATCGCCGCTGGTGTCGCGCCGCTCCACCAGGACCACCTTCTTCGGCGCCCTGACCCGGGCGGGCGCCGGGGTGGCGGGTTCCGCATGCGGCTCCACCTCCGGCGATGGTGGCGGCGGCGGAGGGGTTGCACCTTCGGTCGTCCGCACCAAATCCGAGGTGTGCTTGGCATAGGCCATGTCGGCCATCAGGCCGCTCTGGATCTGGCGCCGCTGCTCGACGGTGTAGCCAAGCTCGGGCCGTGGCGGCACGTCGCGCAGATCGGGATAGCTTCCCTCCAGCGGCTGTGCCGCGGCTGCGGCCGCGGCATCCTCGGCGATGATGCGGTCGACCACCTCGTCGGGTTCCGTCGCCGGCCCGGAGGTGCAGGACAACAGAACCGGAACGACGCAGACGGCGAGGCCGAGCGAGCGCGCCATCCGGGCGACATGAACTGGCGACAGTGAGCCACGGGATGAAGTCGACATGCGGCGCCCGATCGCGGTTGAGGTTCGAAGTTCCGCCCGGCATCGTTGGCAGGTACGGTGCCCCGCGTCTACACGAGCGCTGGTGGCGGAGGCAAAGGCACGAGGAGCCGGTCGCACATGACTGAAGCATCCAAGCTGACCGATCCCGACGACAGGGACATGGCGGCAATTCTCGGTCAGATCGCCGGGCGCAGCAGGAAGCTCGTGCAGGAATTCATGGAGCGCCAGAACCTGCTGGACCGGCAGCCGTCCGGCATGGATCCAATCGGCCTTGGCAGTGCCATGATGGAGCTCGGTAGCCGGCTATGGGCCCACCCGGCCGAGGTGATGAACGCCCAGTTCTCCCTTTGGCAGGACTATCTGCGCCTGTGGAACTCGACCACGTCGCGCATGCTCGGTGGTGCGCCCGAGGCGATCGTCGTGCCCGAGCGGGGCGACCGCCGGTTCAAGGACAGCACCTGGGAGGAGAACCCGCTCTTCGACTTCATCAAGCAGTCCTACCTGCTCACCTCGCGGTTCCTGCTGAAGACGGTAGGAGAAACCGAGGGCCTCGACGAGAAGACCCAGGCCAAGCTTGCCTTCTACACCCGGCAATTCGTGGATGCGCTGGCGCCGTCGAACTTCATCGCCACCAACCCGCAGGTCCTGCGGGAAACGGTCGAGACCAAGGGCGAGAACCTGCTCAAGGGGCTCGCCAACATGCTGGAGGACCTGGAGCGCGGCAAGGGCCGCCTGTCGATCAAGATGACCGACCTGGACGCGTTCGAGATCGGCCGCAACATCGCCACGACCAAGGGCAAGGTCGTCTACCAGAACGACCTCATGCAACTGATCCAGTATGAGCCGCGCACCGAGAAGCAGTACAAGCGGCCACTCCTGATCGTCCCGCCATGGATCAACAAGTTCTACATCCTGGATCTGCAGGCACGGAACAGCTTCATCAAATATTGCTGCGACCAGGGTTTCACGACCTTTGTGGTTTCCTGGGTCAATCCCGGTGCTGACCTCGCGCACAAGGGCTTCGATAACTACATGCAGGAGGGCATCCTGGCCGCCCTCGACGCGATCGAGCAGGCGGTTGGCGAGAAGGCGATCACGGCGATCGGCTACTGCCTGGGCGGCACCCTGATGGCAGCTACCCTGTCCTACATGGCGACCAAGAAGGACAGCCGGATCAAGGCGGTGACGTTCTTCACGACGCTGGTCGACTTCTCCGAGCCAGGGGAACTCGGCGTGTTCATCGACGAGGAGCAGCTCAAGAGCATCGAGGCGCAGATGGCCAAGACCGGCTATCTGGAGGGCGCCGAGATGGCCCAGACGTTCAACATGCTGCGCGCGAACGACCTGATCTGGTCGTTCGTGGTGAACAATTACCTGCTCGGCAAGGAGCCGTTCCCGTTCGACCTGTTGTACTGGAACAGCGACAGCACGCGCATGCCGGCGGTGATGCATAGCTTTTATCTGCGCAAGTTCTACCACGAGAACAAGCTCGCCGAGCCGAACGGCATATCGCTATGCGGCGTCCCCATCGATCTGCGTCGGCTCCGCCTGCCGGTCTACTGGATCAGCACCCGCGAGGATCACATCGCTCCCTGGAAGAGCACCTATGCGGCGACCCAGCTTTATCGCGGGCCGAAACGCTTCGTCCTGGCAGGCTCCGGCCATATCGCGGGCGTGGTGAACCCGCCCGGGTCAGGCAAGTACGGCTACTGGGTCAACGAAGAGCTGCCCGCCGAACCGGAGGCATGGCTTGCCGGGGCCGAGCATCACCAGGACAGCTGGTGGAACGACTGGAGCTCGTGGAATGCCGGCCGGTCGGGTCCGATGGTGCCGGCGCGCGTTCCTGGCGCGGGAGGGCTGCCCGCTCTGGAGGATGCGCCGGGCAGCTACGTGAAGATGCGCTCGGACATGGACGGATCCGCCGACTCATGACGCCGGCCGCTTCAGCGTGGCGGCAGCCAGCCGGCGCGTCCCCCGCTCCAGGTGCGCCCAGCGCGCTTCCTCGTTGACCGAGTAGTAGGGCACATATTGCGGGGCGCGTTCCTGCGGCACGATCGCGTTGGTCAGGTTGTCCAGCACCAGGAGCTGGCCGTCGACCAGGACCAGCAGGACGGCATGCGCCAGGTTGCGCACCGTGTCCTGGACCACGACCATGCGCATGTCGGCCGCGGGCACGCCGAGCTGGCGCAGCGAATAGTACTTCAGGATGGCGTAGTCCTCGCAGTCGCCGGTCCGGCGCAGGAACTCCAGTGGTGACGCCCAGTAGTCGCTCCGGCCCCACACCTCCATATCGGAATTGTAGGGAATCCGGTTGGCGAAGCGGTTGAGCGCGCGGACCTGGCTCAGGCGGTCCTGGCCGCGCAGGTCCCTGAGCAGCGCCTGCCAGGCAATGCCCGCCTTCGAGGTGCAGGCCTGCTGTCCGACCGCACAGGCATGATAGAGCGGGCGCTCGGCTTCCGCATGCGAACTCATCCGCCGCCACTGCGGCAGCGCCAGTTGCCGATCGGCACGGACCTCGGCCGAGTTGAAGATCGCAGGCAACCCGGCTGCTGCGGATGGAAGACTACATGTCATCATGAGCCCCGCTGCGGCGAGGCCCGCAAGGATGATGCTCGGCATCATCGTGCGCTCCGGCTTGCGCGGTCCCTACTTGAGCCCGTCGCGTTTCCCCGGAGCGCAGGATTGCGCTGGAAAGATGAATGAATTGCAAAGGGGCTGTCCCCACCCGCCGGGCCTCATACCCTGGGGCTCAGGCGTCCGGCCGGTCAGCCGAGGTTGATGACGTCCCAGATCCTGGTGTCGCCGGCGCGCAGCCGGTTGGCCGCGTCCGGGATCATGCCCTGCGCCTTCGCCGCGCCGTCGAACTCGGTGCGGAACGGGCCAGGACCTTGTCCGAGTTGCAGCACTCCCAGCAACAGCGTGAAGCCGCGGTGCATGCATGGGCGCACCGTGTGGGCAGATCCTGAACAGCAGGAATGCAAAAGGCCCGCATCGGTTGCCGATGCGGGCCTTCGTCAGGACCTGCCCGCCGGCATTACCGGCGGCTCAGAACCTCAGGAATGGCAGCAGGAGCCGCCACCGTGCAGCTTGCTGGCTGCGTTCCTTTCCGGCGGCAGGTCGATCACCGGGTTCTGGTCGAAGAAGCCGGCAGGCATCAGCTTGAAGCCGCACACCACGCAGGGCTGCACCGGATGGTCTTCCGGCCGCGGCAGGTGGTGCAGGCCGAAGCTGTGCCAGAGCACGATGTCGGTGTTCTCGATCGGGCGGTTCTGGTCGGTCCAGACCTCAATGCCGTCGTCGCCGGTCGACTGGTTGACGAACTCGCCGGCCGGATAGCGTTCCTCGGGATGGTACGGCGTCACCCAGATATGGTTCTGGATGAACCGGCCGCGCTTGCCCGACGGGCTGTCCGGGTGGGTGAACGGCGTCACCGCCGACATCGGCTCCAGCTTGTAGGCAGTCGACTGGCCAAGCCAGTTCTTCGCCTCGGAATTGACGATCTTCCAGTAGCGCATCGTCGCCTGCTCGGCCCGGCGGCGCCCTTCCAGCTCGGTCTTCAGCGGGGTCTGCTGGACGTAGAAGGCGTTGCCGTACGGGTTGTCCGGGCTGCCGACCGGGTCGACCAGCGTGTCGCATTCGACCACCGTGTTGTTCGGCCCGTCGATCTCGAGGTCGAGGCGCGCGCTGAACACGTGCTGGTGGATGTGACCGACGACGCCCGGCGCCACCTCCGTACCCCACTTGCCCGGCTGGCCCGGATGGCAGGCGGCGGTGTTGATGATGCCGGTGGCCTTCATCTCGTATTCGACGCGGCCGTCCTGGTGCAGGTACCAGTAGGAGGCGTACTCGTAATTGCCGATCGTGGAGATCGAGGAGATCACCAGCTTGCGGGCGCGACGGACCTCGGTGCGCTCGGTGCGCAGGTCGTAGTGCTTCCAGGACAGGCCGGCGTCTTCCTCGTGCAGGCAGATCGCGTTCTTGATGGTGCGCGGCTCGCCGAACAGGGTCGGCACCACGGCATCGAAGTAGTGGATGTAGCCCAGGCAGTCGCAGCCGAGCTCCAGCGAGTTGGCCATGCGGCCGAAGCCCAGCTCGCCATTGTCGAACACGTTCTTGCGGTAGTGCGAGCGCTCCGGCGTGCCGTAGGGCACCACCATCTCGGCGATCGAGCCGCGATACATGATCGGGCGGCGCCTGTCCTTGTGGGTGTAGCCCACCATGTGCAGGGTGAGGCCTTCGCGGCCATTGAAGCCGACCCGGAAGTCCCAGTTCTCCCAGGTGACCTTGTTGCCCTCGACCACGAAGCCCGGGCCGTCCGGCTGGATCACGTCCAGGCGCGACGACGGCTCGCGGTATTCCTTGATGATCGCCGAGTCGTAGTTGAGCGGCGTGCGCGGCACCGGGATGTAGTCGCCGGTTTCCTCGAAATGGTCGGTGACCTCGATGATCTCGGCGGTGGCGAGGTCGACCAGGACGTGCAGGCCCTCCACCGGATGCGCATAATAGTTGTCGAGCGGGAAGGTGCGCATCCAGATGAAGCAGTTCATCACCCGGCGGCCGGCCTCCTTGTCGTAGCCGAAGCTGCCGACCGTCCACGGATCGACGGCCATGTACTCGACCTCGTCGAGCAGGCCGCGCTTTTGCAGCGCCGCGCGGAAGTCCGGGTGGTCCTTCACCTTGCGCTCGATGTCGAGGATCTCCTCGACGGCGACCATGGCACGGGCGTTCTTGCGGAACTCCTTGGAGATCACCTCGCCCTTGGCCAGGTCGACCCGCCCGATCCAAACGCCCATCTTGCCCCGTTCATAGGCGTTGAAGCGGGCGACGCGCTCGAAGGGCTCGCCCTGGACGTAGTTGCGCACGACGTCCTTGGGCGGCTCCTGGATGTCGATCGTCTCGACCCGCAGGTTCTCGCCGAAGCCGAAGTGATCGCGGATGACCGCAGCAGCCTTCCTGATCTCGTCCGCGCTCAACGGGTCCAAGGGATGCTCGGGCCGGACCACGGGATTGGCCAGAATCGTCTCCTCGACGCGCAACGCCATCATTCTCTCCAACGGTCTCTGGTGACGGACGCTCGCCGCCGTCGCACGGCCTAACCCCGCACGAATCGGGCCAGGAGTCGCGTCCGGCCGTGCCGCCGAGAGAATCCGATATCCGGCCAGCTCAGCAAGTCAAAAGTTCGGTTAACGTGAAATTTCGTGCGAACGAGTGCAGGCAATAGAAATACGCACAGAATCGAACACTGCAGCGATGGTCCGAGCTTGGGGCAAGCTGCCATCAGGATGGCAGGCCATGCCGAGGGCTCGGACGGGGGAGCATCCGCGGCCGGTTCAGCCGCCGGCCAGGATCCGCTTGCGCTTCTTGATCTCGGCCCCGGCGAGCTGGTCGCAGCGTTCGTTTTCCGGGTGGCCGGCATGGCCCTTCAGCCAGTGCCAGGAAACGTCGTGGCGCCCGCATGCCGCATCCAGGCGGCGCCACAGGTCCTCGTTCTTCACCGCACCCTTGGCCGCGGTCTTCCAGCCGTTCCGCTTCCAGCCATGGATCCAGCGGGTGATGCCGTCGCGCACGTAGACGCTGTCGGTGAACAGGTCGACCTTCATCGGCCGCTTGAGCGCTTCCAGGGCCTCGATCGCCGCCATCAGCTCCATGCGGTTGTTGGTGGTGAGATCCTCGCCGCCGGACAGCTCGCGCTCGGTGCCCTTCCAGCTCAGCACCGCACCCCAGCCGCCGGGACCGGGATTGCCGCTGCAGCCGCCATCGGTATGGATGGTGACCCGGCCGGGATCGGCCGCTTCAGCGGACACCGCAGGCTCCCGGATCGGTGACGCCGCGGAAGAAGCGGAGCTTGGCCAGATATTCCAGCGGGTCCTTGGGCTGGACCAGGGCGCCGTCAACCTGGTTCAGCCAGTCGTACAGCCGGGTGAGCAGGAAGCGCAGCGAGGCGCCGCGGCAAAGGCGCGGCAGGGCCGCGACCTCGGCAGGCTCCAGGGCCCGCTCGCCGACATAGCCGTCCACCAGCGCCCGGGCGCGTTCCGGCATGATCCGGTGGCTGCCGTCGAAGCACCAAGCGACCAGACAGACCGCAAGGTCGTAGGCCAGGAGGTCGTTGCAGGCGAAATAGAAGTCGATGATCCCGCTGACCTCGATGCCGCGGAAGAAGATGTTGTCGGGGAACAGGTCGGCATGGATGACGCCCGCGGGCAGGTCCGAGGGCCATTCCGCCACGATCTCGCCGAAGTCCCGCTCGAGCTCCGCCGAAAGCCCCGGCACAACCTTGTCGGCGTCTGGCTCGCACCGGTCGAGCAGGCTGCGCCAGCCATCCACCGACAGGGCGTTGGGACGCCGGATCGGGAAGTCGCGGCCTTCCCGGTGGAGCTGGCCCAGGGCCGCGCCCAGCGCCCGGCAATGGCCGGGGGTGATCTCGTCGGTGCAGCTGCCGTCCAGGAAGGTGACGATGGCGGCGGGCTTGCCCATGAGCGTCCGGCGGACCGGGCCGTCCGTGCCATGGAGCGGCCGGGGGCAGTGGATGCCGCGTTCGGCCAGATGCTCCATCAGGCCCAGGAAGAACGGCAGGTCGGCCGGATCCACGCGCCGCTCGTAGATCGTCAGGACATAGCGGCCGGTCTCGGTGTCGACGAAGAAGTTGCTGTTCTCCACGCCGGCCTGGATGCCGTGGTGCGCGACCAGCCGGCCCAGCGGATAGGCCGCCAGGAAGCTTTCGAGGGTGGCTCGATCGACCGGCGTATAGACCGCCATGAGGGCTCCGAAGGTGGCTCAGGCGGCCTGGGCAGGGCGCCGCTTCGGCAATGGCGGTACACGGAAAGTGACGTTCTCGTCGACCAGCTTGACCTCCTGGATGGTCACGTCGAAGCGCGCGCGCGCCTCGGCGATCACCTGGTCCACCAGGATCTCCGGCGCCGACGCGCCGGCGCTGATCGCCAGGCGCCGGACGTCCTGCAGGGCCGGCCAGTCGATGTCGGCCGCCGTGCGGATCAGCTCCGCGCGCGGGCAGCCTTCCCGCTTGGCGACCTCGACCAGCCGCATCGAGTTCGAGCTGTTCCTGGCGCCGACCACCAGGGTCATGTCGCAGCCGGGCGCGATCGCCGCCACCGCCCGCTGCCGGTTGGTGGTGGCGTAGCAGATGTCCTCGTTGCGCGGCCCCTCGATGCCGGGGAAGCGCTCCTTCAGCGCCGCGACCACGCTGGACGTGTCCAGGACCGACAGGGTCGTCTGGGTCGAGAAGGCCAGACGGTCCGGGTCCGGCACCTCGAGGTTCGCCACGTCCTCGACGGTCTCGACCAGCAGCACCGAGCCTTCCGGCACCTGGCCCATCGTGCCGACCACCTCCGGATGGCCGGCATGGCCGATCAGGATCACGGTGAGCCCGGCCTTGTGGTGGCGCTCGACCTCACGATGGACCTTGCTGACGAGCGGGCAGGTCGCGTCGGCGTACAGGAGACGGCGGCGCTTGGCCTCGTTCGGCACCGACTTCGGCACGCCATGCGCCGAGAACACCACGACGCCGTCATCGGGAACCTGGTCCAGTTCCTCGACGAACACGGCGCCCATTGCTTCCAGCTCCTCGACCACATGGCGGTTGTGGACGATCTCGTGGCGGACATAGACGGGTGCGCCGTTCTCGGCGAGGGCCTGCTTCACGATCTGGATCGCGCGGTCCACGCCGGCGCAAAAGCCGCGCGGGCTGGCGAGGACGATCGTGAGCGGCTGTTTCGACGAGGTCATGGCTGCCTTCGGTGGCGACGGATGCTGGTGCGGATAACATGAAGGACCGGAAAAGACGAGGTTCACCCCGGCATGAACTCCAGGAGGACACCGCATGCCTCCTCAGGTGCGATGCTGGCCCCTCCGGCCGGATCGGCCTTGAAGGGGACCTCATGCAGCTCCAGGAAGCGCCGGGTCCGCTCCGGATCGGCCACGTTCACCGTCATGGCCACGGGCAGCGGCGCCGCGGGCTCTTCCGCCAGCGCCAGGCGCGGATGGAGCATGCCGATGTCCTGGGCGCGCGCGAACAGAAGCGTGGCGCGCCCGACATGGATGGCGGCGACTTCGTCGGTCCAGGTCACCGCCGCCCTGCCGAAGACTTTCGACAGCACCTCGACCACCGGCGCCGGGTCGGGCACCAGCCAGGTCACCGAGCGGATGCCGGTGGCGCCGTTCGGATGGGCCAGCCAGGCTGGCCGGCGCAGCAGTTCCGGCGTGAGGTGCTGGCAGGCGAAGAAGGACAGGCCGGCGGTCTGGTCCTGCGCCGGGTAGACATTGGCAAAGCGCAGCATTTGCCCGTCGGGCCCGCCGCTCTCCAGGAGGCGGCCCAGATCCCTGGGCCCGTCCGGCCGCAGGCCCGCCTCGGCCCAGGCGGCGGCGGTGGCCGCCGGATCGGTCGTCCGGAACACGGCGCCCAGCAGGCCCTCGCGCTGCGCGAGCAGCCGGTCCAGGCCGTTGCTGAAGCCGGACGGGTCCACGATGCCCAGGAGTTCCAGATAGTCGTGCTCGAACATGATGCAGTAGTTGGCTGTACCCCAGCCGACATGGCGGCCGCGCGGGGTCAGGTCGAATCCCAGCCGGGCATAGGCCAGGCGCGCCGCCTCCAGGTCGCGCACGCCGACGATCAGATGGTCGATCCCGTCCAGATGCCCGACCATCACACCCTTGCCTCCCCTGGACACTGCTCTAGAGCTTCGCGGCGCTGGACTAGCAGGAGACTTCTCCCGTGACGATCGGACTGATCTGCGCGATTCCCCAGGAACTGGCCCATCTGCGCGACGCGCTGGAAGCCCGGGAGGTCGTCGAGGTGGCGGGCCTGCGCTTCGACCATGGCCGCCTCGACGGCCACGAGGTGATCCTGGTGGGCGCCGGCATCGGCAAGGTCAACACCGCCTTGACCGCCACGCTCCTGTGCGACCGGTTCGCCTGCCGCCTGATCGTGTTCACCGGCGTCGCCGGCGGCCTCGACCCGGACCTGCATATCGGTGATGTGGTGATCGCCGACGGTACTGTCCAGCACGATGCCGGGGTGATCGAGGACGAGCGGATCCAGACCTACCAGGCCGGCCACGTGCCGTTCTTCAATCCGACCGACCAGCTGGGCTACCCGGTCGATCCAGCGCTCTTGGCAAAGGTGAAGGCGGCGCTGGACGGCTTCGAGGCGGGCGTGGTGACCGCCTCGGGCGGCAGCCGGCCGGCCCGGATCGCCTATGGGACGATCCTGTCCGGCGACCAGTATCTTCATTGTGAGGTGACCCGGGAGCGGCTGTTCCGCCAGCTGGGCGGCCGGGCCATCGAGATGGAAGGCGGGGCACTCGGCCAGGTCGCCAAGGCGTTCGGCGTGCCGTACCTGGACATCCGGGCGCTGTCCGACTTGGCCGGCAAGGAATCACGCTTCGACTTCGCGAGGTTCGTGGACGAGGTCGCCGCCAGCTCGGCCAGGATCCTGCGGCGGCTGCTGGCCAGCCTGTGACGGAGGCCCCCCTGCCCCGACCCGCGCGGCAGGCCTCCCTGCCCATGTACGACCTGCCGGAGCTGCGGGACGCGACGGCGGCTTGGTGGGCGGGGATCGCGCGCCACGCCGGGATCGAGCTGGAACTGGCCCGGCCGGGCGACCTGATGGCGCACTGGACCAGCCCGGACCTCCTGTTCTCGCAAAGCTGCGGCTATCCCCTCACCCATGCGCTGGAAGGCCGCGTCCGCTACCTGGCGACCCCCTGCTACGCAGCGGAAGGCTGCGCCGGCCCGCTCTACCGCTCGGCGGTGCTGGTGCATGCGGGTGCCCCGTTCGCCCGCTTCGCCGACACCCAGGGTGCCCGGCTCGCCATCAACGGCCATGACAGCCAGTCCGGCTGCAACGTGCTGCGGGTGATGGCGGCCGAGAGCGGCGAGGCCCGGCCGTTCTTCGGATCGGTCACGGTGACCGGCTCGCATGTCGCCAACATCGCGGCGGTGGCCGAAGGGCGTGCCGATCTCGCCGCGGTCGACTGCGTGACGCTTGGCCTCCTGCGGGCGGTGCGGCCGGCGGCGGTCCGGGACGTGCGGGTGCTGGCTTGGTCGCCGGCGGCACCGGGCCTGCCCTATGTCACGGCTGCGGACCTGCCCGAGCCGGAGCGTCGCGCCCTCCTGGCCGGCCTCAGGGCCGCGGCCGCCGATCCGCGTCTCGCCCCGGTGCGCCGCCGGCTCCTGATCGATTCCATCCAGGTGCTGGATCCGGCCGCCTATGCGGTCATCCCCGGCATGCACCGCCGCGCCCAGGCACTCGGGCTGACCGAGCTCGACCCGGCCGGCGGACCGGCCAGCCGGCGAACACTGCCCTCCGGGACCGCACATCAGGTCCCGGGTTCTTTCGGACAAACCTGCGAGCAATGCGGCCTCGGGTTCATTTGTGCAATTGTCCCATAGCGCCCTCCGCCACGACGGCGGAAGTCCGTCAGCCAAGACAGCCCGGGGCCATCGATCCGCTGCCTGCGTAGAGGATGGCGCGCGGAAGCAGCCGCGTTCGCCCACGTGGTGCAATCTCGGGTTCGTTTGGAAAAATCCATGAGCAGCACGGTCTCGGGTTCGTTCGTGCATTTTGGCCGGTCCGATCCCGGGTTCGCCCGCGTGATTCGCTGGTGTTGGCGTTCCTGCGGTCGTCGGGTTCGTTCGTGCAATTCCTCTTTGCTGACGTGACGTGAGCAGGAGCATCGGACGGCATGCATGGCGGGCATCCTGGGCCTCGGGCGGTCCAGGATGCATAGCATGTCCCTGACAATATTCCTATTAAAGCTGTGCCAGGTCGATCCGGCCGGTGACGGGCGGGGCTGGCGCCAGCCGGTCCGGGCCGATCCGGAAGGCCTCGCGCAATTCGGCCGCAACCGCGTCGGCGCTGTGCTCGTCGCGTGCGTGCAGGCAGGCCAGCGGCGTGCCGGGCTGGACAGCAGCGCCGACTTCCAGGACCCCTGACAGGCCCACGGCCGGGTCGACCGCGTCCTCCGCGCGGCGGCGGCCACCGCCCAGGCGGATGATGGCGAGGCCCAGGGCGCGGGCGTCGATGGCGGTGACGAAGCCGCCGGCGGTGGCGGCGAGCGGGCGGACCACCGGCGCCCGCGGCAGATGGGCGTCCGGCCGCTCCAGCAGGTCGGCGGGGCCGCCCAGCAGGGCGACCATCCGGCCGAAGCGCTCGGCGGCCCGGCCGCTCGCCAGGGCGTCGCCAGCGCGGCGGCGGCCATCGGGGATGCCGGCCATGTCCAGCAGCTCGGCCGCCAGCGCCAGGGTGACCTCGTGGAGGCGGCCGCCGGTGATCCGGCCGCGCAGAAGGTCGATGGCTTCCCCCACCTCCAGCGCATTGCCGGCGGTGCTGCCCAGGCACATGCCCATGTCGGTGAGGAGCGCCCGGCAGGACAGGCCGGCCGCGTTAGCCACCGCCACGATCGAGCCGGCCAGCGCCCGCGCGTCGTCGATGCCCGGCAGGAAGGCGCCGGAGCCGTGCTTCACGTCCATCACCAGATGGGCCGGGCCGGCGGCGAGCTTCTTGGACAGGATCGAGGCGGTGATGAGCGGGATGCTCTCGACCGTGCCGGTGACGTCGCGGATCGCGTAGAGGCGGCGGTCGGCCGGCGCCAGCTCGCCGGTCTGGCCGACAATGGCGCAGCCGGCGTCGCGGACGGTTTGGCGCAGCCGGTCGAGCGGTATCGCCGTGCAATAGCCGGGGATGGCGTCGAGCTTGTCGAGCGTGCCGCCGGTATGGCCCAGGCCCCGCCCGGACAGCATCGGCACGTAGCAGCCGCAGGCGGCCAGGACCGGCGCCAGGACCAGGCTGACCTTGTCGCCGATGCCGCCGGTCGAGTGCTTGTCGACCACCGGGCCCGGCAGGTCGTCCCAGTGAAGGCGCTCGCCGCTGTCGGCCATAGCGTGGGTCAGAGCGGCGGTCTCGGCGGGCTCCATGCCGCGCAGGAGGATGGCCATCGCCAGGGCGGCCACCTGCCCCTCGCTCCAGCTATCGTCGCACAGGCCGCGCACAAAGGCGGCGATGGCGGCATCCGGCAGGCGGCCGCCATCGCGCTTGAGGCGGATGACCTCCTGGGCGAGCATTCAGTAGCCGGTCGCGGTGCCGGACGAGGCGGCCCCGCCGGCGACGCGGACGAGATCGTCCAGGAGCGAGGACGCGCCGAAGCGGAAGGTCCTGGCCGAGATCCGGTCAGCGCCGAGGATCGCGTCGCCCAGGTGCAGGTAGCGGGCGGCATCGTCGGCGCTACGGATGCCGCCCGAGGCCTTGAAGCCCACGCGCAGCCCGGCCTCCTCGCAGACCCGCATCAGGACCGCGGCCGCTTCCGGGGTGGCGCCGGCCGGAACCTTGCCGGTCGAGGTCTTCAGGAAGTCGACGCCGGCCATCACCGCGGCGCGGGCGGCTGCGGTGATGCGGTCGGGATCGGCGAGCACGCCGGTTTCCAGGATCAGCTTCAGCGTGGTGGCGGGGCCGATCGCGATCCGCACCGCCTCGACCAGCTCGCCGACGATGCCGACATCGCCTTCCATGATCGCCTGGACCGGCGCCACCACGTCGACCTCGTCGGCCCCGTCCGCCACGGCCGCGGCGGCCTCGTCGGCCGCCCGCGCGAGGTCGTCGGAGCCGTCGGGGAAGTTGGCGACGGCGGCCAGGCGCACGTCGCTGCCGGCCAGATGCGGCCGTGCCTGGGCGAGGAAGGCCGGGTAGATGCAGACGGCGGCCACGCCATGCCGGACCGCCTTGGCGCAGAGTGCCGCGATCTCCGCCTCCGTCTCGCTGCCGGACAGCGAGGTCAGGTCGACCAGCGGGATGGCACGCCTTGCCAGCGCCGGGGAAGCCGTGGCGGCAGCGGCCGAGGCCAGGAGGTCCTGGGTGTTCTTGTCGATCATGCGCGGGCGAGGTCCGGTAGGGCGGCAGCGAGCAGGTGGCGGAGCTTGGCCCCGGCGATGGCCGCGGCGGCCAGGGTGTGGTCGTGGCTGAGCTCGGCGGGCGTCATGCCGGCGGCGAGGTTGGTGACGGCGGACAGGCCGGCCACCCGCAGGCCCAGGCTGCGGGCGGCGATCGCTTCCGGCACGGTGCTCATCCCGACCAGGTCGGCGCCGAGCGCCCGGAAGGCGCGGATCTCGGCCGGCGTCTCGAACTGGGGCCCGAGCGTGGCGAGGTAGACGCCTTCCGGCAGGTCCAGGCCCAGCCCGGCGGCGGCATCCCGCAGGACCCGGCGCAGTCCGGGGTCGTAGACGCTGGTCAGGCCCACGAAGTTCGGGCCGCCCAGGAGCGGGCTGGTGCCGAGCAGGTTGATGTGGTCGGCGATCAGCGCCACCGAGCCTTCGCCGACCTCTTCGCGCAGCGAGCCCGCGGCGTTGGTCAGCAGCAGGCGCCGGCAGCCCAGGTCGTGGACCAGGCGGACCAGCGGCAGGATCGCCGTGGCGGGCTTGCCCTCGTAGAGATGGACCCGGCCCTGGAAGCACATGACCGGCACGCCGGACAGGCGGCCCAGCACCAGCTTGCCGGCATGGCCCTGCACGCCCGCCACCGGAAAGCCCGGCAGGTCGGCATAGGCGAAGCCCACGGGCTCCTCCAGCTCGTCGGCCAGCCCGCCCAGGCCGGAGCCCAGCACGATGGCCACGGCCGGGGCGGCGCCCGGCAGGCGCTGGCGGACCACGGCCGCCGCATCCTTGGTCGGTGCGGTCGCTTCGGATTGGTCGGAAAGATGCGACGGCGTGAAGGCGTGCGGCAGCAGCTCGCCCATGCTGGTGCGCAGATGGCGACCGTCGGGGTGGCAGAGATGGACGGGGGTATCGGGTGCGGCGAACTCGGCCAGGCGCTGGCGGCAGCCGCCGCAAGGCGCGATCAGCTGCTCGCCTTTGGCCAGCACCAGAACCTCGGCGATCCGCCGCTCGCCGGCCGCCACCATGATGCCGATCGTGGACGCCTCGGCGCACTGGCCCTGCGGGTAGGCGACGTTCTCCACGTTGACGCCGGCATGGATCCGGCCGGACGCGGTGCGGATCGCGGCTGCCACGGGAAAGCGCGAATAGGGCACGAACGCCCGGTCCAGCACGGCTTCGGCGGCGGCGAGGAGGTCGGCCGGGGCGCTCACCTGCTGCTCCGCACGGGGAACCAGTCGGGGTCCAGGATCTGGTCGAGGCTGAACGGGCAGGCCTCCGGCACCCGGCTCCAGCGTTCGCCGGGCGGCTTCGCCATCAGGGCGCGACGCCGGGCAGCCTGCCAGGCATCCGTGAGCTCGCCGTCCAGCCGGCGGCGCAGGCTGGGGCTGAGGCGCAGGAGACGGGCCAGGTCATGGCGCTGGGTGACCACCGTGACGCGCCAGCCGCGGCGGGGCAGCTGCGCGGAGGAATGACGCAGCTTGAGCAGGTGCTCGATGATGGTGGCGAGGCGGCTGCCGGCCTCCGCGAGCTGGCTGTTGCCCAAGCCTTCCAGCTCCTCCGCGAGGTTCTGCCAGTCGATCGGCAGGTTGGACGTCGCGGCCGCCGCGCGCAGGCGCGCCGCCTGGGTTTGCGCCCACAGCGCGAAGTCGCGCGCGTGGAGATCGGGGTCGGGCAGCGTGGTCATGGCCATGGAGCGGATCATACATGGGGAAGGCCGGGATGGTCAGCGGTCCTTCACGTAAGGCACCCCGATCGCCTTGGGCGCCACCGCGCGGCCGACGAATCCCGCCAGGAGGACGACGGTGACGAGATAGGGGATCGCCTGGACGAACTGGGTGGGCACTTCGCCGATCAGGGGCACCGACATGCCCTGCAGGCGGATCTGCAAGGCGTCGGTGAAGGCGAACAGGAGGCAGGCGAACAGGGTCGGGACCGGCCGCCACTTGCCGAAGATCAGGGCGGCCAGCGCCAGGTAGCCCTTGCCGGCGCTCATGTCGCGCAGGTAGCCGGCATTCTGGGCGATCGAAAGGTAGGCGCCGCCGATCCCGCACATGGCGCCCGAGACCATCAGGGCCCGGTAGCGCATCCAGGGCACCGAGATGCCGGCCGTGTCGACCGCGGCCGGGTTCTCGCCCACCGCGCGCAGGCGCAGGCCGAACCGGGTCTTCCAGATCACCCAGAAGGTGGCCGGCACCGCCAGGACTGCCAGATAGACCAGGAGGTTGTGGCCGGAGATCAGCTCGGCATAGATCTCGCCCAGGACCGGGACCCTGCGGGCGCTTTCGGCGAACGGCAGAGTGATCGACGGGAAGCGGGCGCTGTCCAGCGTCACCGGGATCCGGCCGGCCTGCTGGAACCAGGCGTTGGCCAAAACCGGCCCCAGGCCCGCCACCAGGATGTTGAGCGCCATGCCGGCGACGACCTGGTCGCCCCGGTGGGTGATGGTGGCGAAGCCGTGGACCATCGCCAGCATCCAGCCGAACGCCATCGCGGCCAAAAGGCCGATCCAGGCGCTGCCGGTGAGTTCGGCGGCGGCGGCCGCGGCGAAGGCTCCGCCCAGCAGCATGCCTTCCAGCGCGATGTTGACCACCCCGGCGCGCTCGCAGAACAGGCCGGCCAGGGCCGCCAGGATCAAAGGCGCGGCCAAGCGGATGGTGCTGTCCAGGAGGAGGAGGGCCGGGATCCAGTACTCGCTCATGCCGGCAGCGCCCGGCCTTGGCGGAACAGGCGCTCCAGGGTCGGGCGGAAGAAATGCTCCAGCGCGCCCGCGAACAGGATCACCAGGCCCTGGACCACCACCACCATGTCCTTGGTGATGGCGGGCATGTCGAAGGCGAGCTCGGAGCCGCCCTGGTAGAGGGCGCCGAACAGGATGGCGGCCAGGAGGATGCCGACCGGATGGTTGCGGCCCATCAGCGCCACGGCGATGCCGACGAAGCCGTAGCCGCCGGTGAAGTTGATCAGCAGGCGGTGCTGGCTGCCCATCACCTCGTTCAGGGCGATGAACGAGGCCAGCGCGCCGGACAGCGCCATGGCGATCATCTGCCAGCGGGCCGGCGAGATGCCGGCATAGATCGCGGCCTGGTCGTTGCGGCCGACCACCCGCAGCTCGAACCCGGCGCGGGTCTTGGAAAGGAACAGCCAGAACAGGAGCGCGCAGATCAGGGCCCAGAAAAAGGCGAGGTTGAGGGGGCTGCGCGGCAGGTCCAGCCCTAGCGCGGCCGCGATCTCCCAGAGCTGCGGCATCCAGGCGTTCTGGGCGAAGGTCGCGGTTTCCGGCGAGGAGCTGCCCGGGCGGATCAGGACGTAGACCAGCAGGTAGGTCATGATCGACGCGGCGATGAAGTTGAACATGATCGTGGTGATGACGATGTGGCTGCCGCGCCTAGCCTGCAGCCAGCCCGGGATGAAGCCCCACACCGCCCCGAATAGGGCGGAAGCCAGGATGGCGAGCGGCAGGACCAGGACGAACGGCAGGTCGCTTAAGTAGAGGCAGACCAGGCTCAGGCCCAGGCCGCCGATATAGGCCTGGCCTTCGGCGCCGATGTTGAACAGGCCGGCGTGGAAGGCGATGGCGACCGCGAGCCCGGTGAACACGAAGTTGGTGGCGTAGAACAGCGTCCAGCTCAGCATCTCGGCATCGCCGAACGCGCCGCGCACGAGGTAGCCGGAGGCTTCCAGGGGGTTCTCGCCGAGCGCCACCACCACCAGCCCGGCGATCAGGAAGGCCACCACCAGGTTGAGCAGCGGCAGGAGGCCATATTCGGCCCAGCCGGGCAGGCGCCGGGTTCCGCCCGCGGCCATCAGCGGGCGTTCCGTCCGAACCGGACGATGTCGTCGTTCACCATCGGCGCCTCAGCAATTGCGCTCCCGTCGTGCCGGCCATGGCATCCCCGATCTGGTTGGGCCCCGGCATTCCAGCGCCGGCCATCGCGCACGAGCGCCACGAGGACGAGCTTGGCCGGCTTGGCGCGCCGGATCAACTCGGTACAGCGATGGGCGGATGAACCCTCCGGGCATTCGGCAGGTGATGCGGACCCGGCTCCACGCGCCCGCGATCACGAGCATATCCCGCCGCGAGGCGCTGGCAGCGTGGCGTGGGCGGAATCTCGCTTGGACCGGAAGCCGGGTCGCGCCGGCGTGGTGCTGTCACGACATCGGCCGACAGCCTCCAATCCGAGGACCTAAGCCAAGCGGACGCGCGTGAAGTGCGTTCCTTCCTACCGGGCGCCGCGGCGATCCCGGCATGGATTGCCGGCATGGGACCGGCCATGGCCAGCGGGGACGATCGGCATCAGCGGGACCCCGGCTGCGGTGGAACGGGATGACCTTTCACCGGCTCGAAGTGCCGTGGGCTGGCTGCGGTCTGCCTCAGGCCCGTCGCGCGGACGAGGAGCTTGCTCAGCTCGCGCAGCCACAGGACCGAGCTCGCGACCACGGTGCAGACCAGCCAGTCGCCGGCGCTCAGGCTCTCGGTCGAGAACGCCTGCTGCAGGAACGGCACGTAAGTCACCGCGACCTGCAAGAGCAGCGACAGCGCGACCGCGATCCAGAGCCAGCGGTTCCTGAAGAGTCCGTGAAAGGCGCTCTGCTCGTCGGAGCGCGCATTGAAGATGTTGAACACCTGGAAGAGCATCAGCGTCGTGAAGGCCATGGTCTGCGCGTAGCCGATCGTGCCGGAGCCTTCGATCAGGCCGCCGGGAAGCGACGCGTCCAGCACGCCGACCGTTCCGACTGCCATCACCGCGCCCACGAACAGGATGCCGGCCCACATCCGGCCGGCGACGACCCGTTCCCCGCGCGGCCGCGGCCGCTCGCCCATCGTGTCCGGGTCG
>VFQN01003294.1_pt1 | contig 23438 bp, 16 predicted proteins | sample 3512371 | NCBI WGS metagenome assembly VFQN01 (sample SAMN10412370, study PRJNA504923) | tailings metagenome | isolation source: Replicate 2 from Balatoc abandoned mine | place: Philippines: Itogon, Benguet | collected 2017-08-28
GACGGCCGGGACGGCCGTCCCTACCAATCGAGGGCACCGAGGTGGACGGCCGGCGCTACCGCAAGTGCCGCGATGCTGCGAATGCCGCGCATGCCGGAACCACCACGGTAGGGACGGCTCTCCGAGCCGTCCGCGCTGCATCGCCCCGCGCCCGGCGGACGGCCGGGACGGCCGTCCCTACCAATCGAGGGCACCGAGGTGGACGGCCGGCGTGCCCCGAGCGCAGTCGAGGGGGACGGCCGTCTCTACCGACCGACGGTCATGCGTCGTAGGAGACGGCGTCGCGGCGCGGCTCGAGCACGGCCCGCAGGTGGCGACCCGTGTGCGAGCGCTCGTTGGCCGCGATGGCCTCGGGCGACCCGACGGCCACCACGCGTCCGCCCTCGTGGCCGCCCTCGGGCCCGAGGTCGATCACCCAGTCGGCCGTCTTGATCACGTCGAGGTTGTGCTCGATCACCAGCAGGGAGTGCCCCGCGGCGAGCAGCTTGCGGAACGCGGCGAGCAGCTTGGCGATGTCGTCGAAGTGCAGCCCCGTCGTCGGCTCGTCGAGGATGTAGAGCATGCGCTCGCCGCCCTGCGTGGCCAGGTGCGAGGCGATCTTGATGCGCTGGGCCTCGCCACCCGAGAGCGTCGTGGCCGGCTGGCCGAGGCGCAGGTAGCCGAGGCCAATCTCCTCGAGCACCTGCAGCCGACGCAGCACCTTCGGCGATCCGTGGAAGAACTGGAGCGCCTCGCGCACGGTGAGGTCGAGCACCTGGTGGATGTTCCTGCCACGGTAGGTCACCTCGAGCACCTGCGGCCGGAAGCGGGTGCCCTCGCACACGTCGCACGGCACGAAGACGTCGGCGAGGAACTGCATCTCGACGCGCACCTGCCCCTCGCCCTCGCACGCATCGCAGCGCCCGCCGGGCACGTTGAACGAGAAGCTGCTGGCCGTGAGCCCGCGCGTCCGGGCGTCCTTGGTCGAGGCGAACAGCTCGCGGATCGGGTCGAACGCCTTGAGGTACGTCACCGGGTTGGACCGGGGCGTGCGACCAATCGGGGCCTGGTCCACCAGCACCACGTCGGACACGAGCTCGGCGCCCTCGATCCGTCGGCACGCGCCCACGGTCCGATCCCAGTCGCCCTTGGCCTTCTTGATGCCCGCGTGGATCACGTCGTGCACCAGCGTGGACTTGCCCGACCCCGACACGCCGGTCACCACCGTGAGGAGTCCCAGCGGAACCTCGACGTCGACGTCCTGCAAGTTGTGCTCGCTCGCGCCGATCACCCGGAGGCGCTGGCCCGTGGGCTTGCGGCGCGCGGCAGGAATGGCAATCGCGAGGTCGTCGCGGAGGTACTTGCCGGTGAGCGACCGCGGATCCTTGCGCAGCCCCTCGAGCGGCCCCGCGTAGACGACCCGTCCGCCGAGCTCCCCGGCGCCGAGCCCCATGTCGATGATCTCGTCGGCCACCGCAATCATGTCGGCGTCGTGCTCGACGACGAGCACCGTGTTGCCCTGGTCGCGCAACTGCCGGAGGATGCCGATCAGGCGGAGGTTGTCGCGCGGATGCAGGCCGATGGACGGCTCGTCGAGCACGTAGAGCGTGCCGACCAGCGCCGACCCGAGCGCCGTGGCGAGACTGATGCGCTGCGACTCGCCGCCCGAGAGCGACGACGACAGGCGGTCGAGCGTGAGGTACTCGAGGCCGACGTTGCTGAGGAACGTGAGGCGCTTGACGATCTCCTCCTTCAGCTTGTCGGCGATGGTCGCCTCGCGTGGCGAGAGCGTGAGTCCGCGGAAGAAGGCGAGGGCCTCACGCACCGTCATGGCGCCCACGCGATCGATGGTCAGGCCCTGCACCTGCACCACGCGCGCTTCGCGCCGCAGCCGCGCCCCACCGCAGTCGGGGCACGTCTGGTACCCGCGATACCGGCTCAGGAACACCCGGACGTGCACCTTGTACTTCTTGCGCTCGAGCAGGGCGAAGAAGCCGCGCACCCCTTCGTAGCTGCCATCGCCGTCGACCACGAACGCGCGCTCGGCGTCGGTGAGCTGCTCCCACGGCACGTCGAGGCGCACCTTGCCTTCCCGCCCCTGGCGCTTCAGATGCGTCAGGTACCCGCGGTACTGCGGCTTGGTCCACGGGTCGATCGCGCCCTGCGCCAGCGTCTTGCCCGGGTTGGGCACGACCAGGCCGAGATCGAGTTCCATCACGTTGCCGAACCCGTGGCAGGTGGGGCAGGCGCCGAACGGGTTGTTGAACGAGAAGAGACGGGGCTGGGGCACCTCGTAGGGAATCCCGCAGGTCCGGCACTCGAAACGCTCGGAGAAGACGTGCCGCACCGGTGGCGTTCCCTCGTGCACTTCGAGCGCGAACGCGGCTCCTCCGCCTTCCTGGTAGGCGATCTCGAGCGAGTCGGTGAGGCGGGCCACCACGTCGGGGCCGGTCCTGATGCGATCGACGATGACCTCGAGGGTCGTGCGACCTTCGAGCGCGGCGATCGGGACATCGGCGAGGGCCTGCACCTGGCCGTCGAGCAGCACACGGGTGAAGCCGCGGCGGCGCAGCGTCTCGACCGTCGCCTCGAGCGACAGGCGCACGTCCTTCTTCGTCGTCCGTCCGCCCGCGCTCGCCTCATCGTCGCCGCGGACGGCGTCCTCGTCGGCGGCGGCCACGTGCAGGCTCACGACCGGCATCTCGAAGCCGAGGAGGAGCCGCGTGCCCTCGGGCAGCGCGGCGAGCCGCTGCGCGACGATCTCGGCCGACTCGCGGACCACCTCCTGGCCGCACGACCGGCAGAACGTGCGGCCCACGCGAGCGAAGAGCAGGCGGAGGTAGTCGTGGATCTCGGTGGTGGTGCCCACCGTGCTCCGCGGGTTGCGGATGCTGTTCTTCTGCCGGATGGCGATGGCCGGCGAGATGCCGTGAATCGCGTCCACGTCGGGGCGTTCCATCCGCTCGAGGAACTGCCGGGCGTAGGCCGACAGCGACTCGACGTAGCGGCGCTGCCCCTCGGCGTAGATCGTGTCGAAGGCGAGCGACGACTTGCCGGAGCCCGATACGCCGGTGATGACGATCAGCTTGCGCGCGGGCAAGGTGACGTCGACCTGCTTGAGGTTGTGGGTGCGGGCGCCCTTCACCACGATGTCGCGGATAGGCGCGGGGAGCGAAGTCGACATCAATCTCTCAGCATAGCAGTCCGGGAACCGGGAATCGGGAACCGGGAACCGGGAACCGGGGGCTGGTAGGGACCGCTCGCCGAGCGGTCCGTCACCTCACCACACCTCCCACGATCCGTGATTCCCGGCATTCTCCCTGTGCTAGAGTTCGCGCCAATGAAGATCACGGTTCACCCAGACGCAGCAGCCCTGGGCGCGGCCGCGGCCGACGAAGTGGCGCAAGCCATCGTCGAGGCCGTCCAGGCCCGGGGGCGCGCCCGCATCATCGTGGCCACGGGCGCCTCGCAATTCGCCTTCATCGACGCCCTCGTGGCCCGCACCGACGTGCCGTGGCCACAGGTGGACGCATTCCACCTCGACGAGTACGTCGGCCTGCCCATCACGCATCCGGCGAGCTTCCGCCGCTACCTGAACGAGCGGCTGTTCAGCCGCGTGCCGATCGGGTCGGCGCTCCTGCTCGATGGCGAGGCCGACGTGTCACAGGTGCTGGCCGAGGCCAGCGCCGCGATCAGCGCGGCGCCCATCGACCTGTGCTGCTGCGGCATCGGCGAGAACGCGCACCTCGCGTTCAACGATCCGCCCGCCGACTTCGACACCGAGCAGCCGTACCTCGTCGTGAACCTCGACGAGGCCTGCCGTCGGCAACAGGTGGGCGAAGGCTGGTTCGGCGGGCTCGACGAGGTGCCCACGCAGGCGGTGAGCATGTCGGTCAAGCAGATCCTCAAGAGCCGCCAGATTTTCTGCATGGTGCCCGACGAGCGGAAGGCCGCGGCGGTGCAGGCGTCCCTCGAGGGCCCCGTGACCCCGATGGTGCCGGCCTCCATCCTGCAGACCCACCCGAACACGCGGCTCTTCCTCGATCACGCGTCGGCGTCGCGCCTGGCGGCCGGCACCGCGGCGTCCGACGTCTAGACCCGTGGCCGGCACACCGCGCACCATCCCTCACCTGCGGTGGTACATCGCCGTCCTGCTGTGCTTTGCGTCGGAGTTGAACTACCTCGATCGCCAGGCGCTCTCGGTGCTGGCGACGCAGATCCAGAAGGACGTCGGCTTCACCGACGCGCAGTACGGCCAGATCACGTCGGCGTTCCTGATGAGTTACTCGGTCATGTATCTCGTCAGCGGACGCATTCTCGACGTGATCGGGACGCGGCGCGGCTACCTCTATTTCGTGTTCGCGTGGTCGCTGGCCGCGATGAGCCATGCGGGCGCGCGCTCGGTGTTCCACTTCCAGGCGGCCCGCTTCGCGCTCGGCGCGGCTGAAGCGGCCGTCATCCCCGGCGGCGTGAAGGCCGCCACCGAGTGGTTCCCCGTCCGGGAACGCGCGCTGGCGGTGGGCATCTTCAACGCCGGCACCGCGCTCGGATCGACGCTCGCCGTCCCGCTGATCGGCGCCATCAGCCTCTACTGGGGATGGCGGGCCGCGTTCATCATCTCGGGGGGCCTCGGCCTCCTCTGGCTGCCCCTGTGGTACTGGCTCTATCACCGGCCCGAGGACCACAAGCACATCACCCCCGAGGAGCGTGCGCTGATCACGGCCGATCGCGCCGAGACGCATGCCCTTCCCCCGCCGCCCATGCGGGTCCTGCTCCGCATGAAGGAGACGTGGGGCTGCGTGGCCGCGCGCGTGCTCACCGATCCCATCTCGTACCTGCTCAACTTCTGGGTGCTGAAGTACCTCGAGGACGTGTACGCGATCCCGCGCAGCACGCTGCTGGCCGTGGGCTGGCTGCCCTACGCCGCGCTGGCCACCGGCAACATCGCGTCGGGCGCCATCCCGCGCTACCTGGTGAACTCGCGCGGCTTCACCGTCAACCGCGCCCGCAAGCTCGTGACGTTCAGCGTGTCGGCCACGGCACTGGTGCTGTTCCTCGCGCTGGCGCGCATCGACTCGCTGGCGCCGGTCGTCGCCGGCATCGGCATCGACGTGACCACCTTCGCACTGATCTGCGTGACGGCGGCGATGTTCTGTCACGGGGCCTGGGGCAACGTGATCCTGCCGGCCGAGGTCTTCCCCACCCGCGCGGTGGGCTCGGTCACCGGGCTCGGGGGGCTGCTCGGCAGCGTCGCCGGCGTGATCACGCAGCGCGAGATTGGCAAGGTGGTCGAGACCGCCGGCTACGCCCCCGTGTTCCTCATCTGCTCGCTCGCCTACCTCACGGCCTTCCTGCTCGTGGTCGTGCTGATTGGCGAACTCGGGCGCATTCGCGAGATCAAGGCCGATGCCTGAGCACGCGGGTCCAGCCTTCGTCGACCTGCAGGTCAACGGCTTCGCCGGCGTGGACTACAACGCCGCCGGCGTGTCGTCGGAGCAGATCGCGGCGTCGTTCGACGCCATGGAGCGATCGGGCGTCGGCCTGTGCCTGCCGACGATCATCACCTCCACCACCGAACACTTCGCGGCGTGCGCACGGGCCATCCTCGCGACGCGCCATCCGATCGTCGCGGGCCTGCACATGGAAGGCCCCTGGATCTCGCCGCAGGACGGCTTCCGCGGCGCGCATCCGCTCGCCTGCGTGACCGGCGCGAGCCTGGACGACTTCCGGCGACGCCAGGACGCAGCCGAGGGACGGATCCGGCTGCTCACGCTGGCGCCCGAGGCACCCGGAGCCCTGGACGTCATCGAGGCCGTCGTCGCCACCGGCGTGCGCGTGGCCATCGGCCACAGCAATGCCACGACGGAGCAGGTGGCCGACGCGGTGCGCGCCGGCGCGACGCTGTCGACGCACCTCGGGAACGGCTGTCCGGCGGTGCTCCCGCGTCACCCGAACGTGATCTGGGATCAACTCGCCGAAGACGCCCTGACCGCGTCGATCATCGTCGACGGTCATCACCTGCCCCCGTCGACCGTGCGCGTGATGGTGCGGGCCAAGACGCCGGCGCGCTGCGTGCTGGTGACCGACGCGATGATGGCAGCGGGCGCGGCGCCGGGCCGGTACCGGCTCGGCGACCTCGAGGTCGTGGCCGACCCGTCGGGACGCGTGGCCGTGCCCGGGTCTGCCACGCTGGCCGGATCGTCGCTCACGATGCCTGCGGCCGTCGGACACGTGTGCCGCTGGGCCTCCCTAGATGTTGGGGTCGCCTGGGCGATGGCCTCAACCCAGGCGGCCGCCTACATCGGCGTTCCTATCCGAGGTGAGTCTCGCGTGTGCTGGAGCGACGACTTCTCGCGCGTCGAAACGGTGGAATTCGTACCCGCCTGAGCACCCGGCCGACACGAAAACCCTTGTGTCGGCTGGATTTCCGCCTGCACCATTGACGTCCGGGACCCTCCGCGCCGATAGACGGTGTGGCGAGTCCTGGTCACGACCCGGTGCAGACGACACGAACACAACGCTGGCTGACGGTCTACGTCACCAGTGTGATTGCGGTGGGCCTCGGCCTGCTGGTCACGGCCCTGCCGACGGTGGGCACGCGGCCGTACGCCTTCGTGGGCCTGCTGGTGCTCGCCACGGCGCTGTCGGCGCTCAAGATTCACGTGCCGCTGGCCCGGGGCTGGGCCACCATGTCCACCTCGTTCGCCGCGCTCTTCGTGGCGATGCTGACGGTGGGCTTCTCGTCGGCGCTCGTCATCGCGGCCGTCTCCGGCTGGGTGCAGTCGGCCTTCCACAGCAAGACCCGATCGCCCCTCTGGCGCCACCTGTTCAACAGCATGATGCTGGTCGTGTCGGTGGGCACCGCCGGCGCCGTCTTCCAGGTGCTCGGGGGCCGGCTCGGCGAGTTCGAGCAGGCGCTCGAACTGGCCCCGCTCGTGGGCGCCACGGCCGCGTACTTCCTCACCAACTCGCTCATCGTCTCGACGGCCGTCGCCATGTCCACGGGGCAGCGGCTGTGGCCCTGCTGGCACGACAACTTCCTCTGGACCGCGCCGGGCTACTTCCTGACCGCCGGCGTCGTCTCGCTGGCCGCCCTGGTCATCAAGTACGACGCCTGGGCCGTCGTCGCCTTCGTCCTGATCCCGATCGGGTTCATCTACCACTCGTACAAGGTCTACTTCGGCCGCCTGCACGAGGAACAGAAGCGCGTGCAGGCCATGGCCGATCTCGAGGCCGCCGCACGCGAGGACCTGGCCGCCGAGAAGGAACGCCTGGCCGTCACGCTGCGCAGCATCGGCGATGCGGTGATCACCACCGACCTGCAGGGTCGCGTCACGATGCTGAACGTGGTCGCCGAGCAACTGACGGGACGCACCACCGACAAGGCGCTGCACAAGGCCATCGACGATGTGCTGTGCCTGTGGGATCCGGAGGGCACCACGGTGCAGGAGGTGCCGGTCGCGCGGATCCTCGAGACGGGCCGCATGCCCGAGGCCGAGACCAACGCGTCGCTCATCGCGCCCGACGGGTCGCGCCTGTCGGTGAACCTCACCGGCGCCCCGATGTCGGACGGCGACGGCCAGAAGGTGGGCGTGGTGCTGGTGGTGCGCGACATCACCGAGAGCGTGCGCCTCACGCAGGAACGGGTGCGCGCCAGCAAGCTCGAGTCGCTCGGCGTGCTCGCCGGCGGCATCGCCCACGACTTCAACAACGTGCTGACCGCGGTCGTCGGCAACATCGCGCTGGCCCGCAACGACGAGACGCTCTCGCGCGAGACGGCCACGTGGCTGGAGGAAGCCGAGCGCGCCTGCCTGCGCGCCCGCACCCTCACCCACCAGCTCCTCACGTTCTCGCGCGGCGGCGACCCGGTGAAGCGGCCGATGCACCTCGGCACGCTGGTCGATGCGACGGTGCGCTTCGCGGTGAGCGGATCCAACGTGCGGTGCAGCGTGGACGTGGCGCCGGACCTCTGGGCCGTGGAGGCCGACGAGGGCCAGGTCGAGCAGGTGGTGCACAACATCGTGCTCAACGCCAAGCAGGCGATGCCGCGCGGCGGGCAGGTGCACGTCTCGTGCAGCAACGTGCGGCTGGGCCCGTTGCCCGACGTGCCGGGTGGGCCCCGCCAGTTCGTGCGCATCTCGATCAAGGACCAGGGTGTCGGCATCCCCGCCGAGCACCTCGAGCGCATCTTCGACCCCTACTTCACCACCAAGCCCTCGGGCACCGGGCTCGGCCTGGCCGTGTCGCACGCCGTCATCAAGAACCACGGCGGCCTCCTGCAGGCCGAGTCGGCGGTGGGCGCAGGCACCACCTTCCACATCCTCCTGCCCCGCTCCACCAAGCGCGTGGCGACGGTCACGCAGCCGACGGTGGCCATTCCCCACGGCGTGGGCCGCGTGCTGGTGATGGACGACGACCGCTCGATCGCGACGGTCACGGCCTCGATGCTGCGGTCGCTCGGCTACACGCCCGACATCGTGTCGGACGGCGAGATGGCCGTGGAGCGCTACCTGCAGGCCCTCGAAGCCGGCGAGCCGTACGAAGCGGTGGTGATGGACCTCACGGTGCCGGGCGGGATGGGCGGCGCCGAGGCGCTCGCGCAGCTGCGCGAGTTCGACCCGCGGGTGTGCGCGGTGGTGATGAGCGGCTACGCCGACACAGGGCTGCTGGCCGACTACCAGCAGGTGGGATTCGCGGGTCGCCTTGCCAAGCCGTTCTCGCTGCGCGACCTGGCGGTCACGCTGCACGAGTTGCTCGCCGGCGCGCGGCGGCGGGTGCCGTCCGCCTAGCCGCAAAGGCAGGGACGGCTGTCCCAGCTGTCCGTGTTTGGTAGGGACGGCTGTCCCAGCCGTCCGTGGTTGGTAGGGACGGCTGTCCCAGCCGTCCGTGTTCGGTAGGGCCGGCTCTCCGAGCCGGCCGCCTGGCGGGGAGCTTCTACCGCTTCGTCAGGTCGCGCAGCCAGATCTCGCGGAACTTCATGTCGCCGGTGCCGCCCGAGTGGAGCTGCAGGGCGATGGTGCCGTCGAACGAGCGCGGCTGCGGGTCGGTGAAGTCCACCATGACCACGCCGTTCAGGCGCGAGATGTAGCGGTTGCCGACCACCTGCAACACGTACTCGTTCCACTCGCCACGACGCACCACCGACTCGTTCTCGGGCGCGGGCCACACGATCCAGTTCCGGCCGTCGCCGTAGATGCCGCCCGTGTGCTTCATCATCCCGCAGTCGACCTCGAACTGCAGGCCCTGCGACACGTCGGCCGTGCCCGGCTTGAAGCCCGTGTGGAAGAACACACCGCTGTTGCCGTCTCCCTCGCACTTGAAGTGCAGCGAGAGCACGAAATCCTTGTAGGTCTTGTCGGTCTGCAGGTACCCGTAGCCCTTGGTCACCGCCACGCCGCGCAGCACGCCGCCGGGCTCGATGGTCCACTTCTCCTGCCCGACGTTGTTCCAGCCGGTCAGGTCCTTGCCGTTGAACAGTTGCACCCAGTCCTCGCCACCGCGCACGGGGCGGGGCGCCTGCTGGGCCAGGGTCGAAATCGCGGTCGTGGCGAGGATCGCCAGGGCCAGGGAGAGAGGGCGGATGAGACGCATGGGCGGAATACTACAAGGAACAGGCAACCGGCAACAGGCAACCGGGGAGCGAGAATGCCGAGAATGCCGGGAATGCTGCGAATGACGCCACCACGGTAGGGACGGAGGTGACGGACGGCCGGGCCGGCCGTCCCTACCGGCCCCAAGGGTGGCGACCATGGCGAACGTCCCGACCCTCACACTGGGGGCTGGTAGGGCCGGCTCGCCGAGCCGGCCGTCACGTCGCGTCCGTCATGTCACGCCCACAGCCGTCCCCCTGCATGACGTCATGCGATGCGTCATGCACCAGACATGAGGCATCATCGCTGGCGTACCATACGATTCAGTGGTCGCCACCTTCATCGTCTACGACGAGCTCGACCGGTGCCCGTACCTGGCCGGTCATGTGGCGCGCCTCCCGCTGAGGGTTCCGGCGCGACCGCTGACGCGCGCCGAGGTCGATGCCGCCCTGTCGGCCGGCGACCGCCGCCAGGGTGTGTTCCTCTACCGTCCCAGCTGCCCGGCGTGCCGGGCGTGCGAGCCGATCCGCATCCCGGTGGCCGAGTTCGCGCCGTCGGCGACCCATCGGCGGACGCTGCGTGCGGGTGATGGCCGGTTCAGGCTCGAGGTCGGGGCTCCGGTGGCCGACGAGCGACGTGCAGCGCTCTACGCGCGGCACAAGTGGGGCCGCGGGCTGACCACGTCCGACGACCACGAGGAGACGACCGACGTGGAGACGTACGCGGCGTTCCTGGTGGAGACCTGCTGCGAGAGCGTGGAGTTCGCCCTGTGGGACGGCGACACGCTGGTGTCGGTGGCGGTGGCCGACCGCGGCGAGCGGTCGCTCTCGGCCGTGTACTGCTGCTTCGACCCGGCCTACGCACGCTACAGCCCCGGCACGTACACGATCCTGAAGCAGTGGCAGCACTGTGCGGCCGAGGGGCTCGAGCACCTGTACCTCGGGCTGTACGTGGCCGACTCGGCGCACCTCTCGTACAAGGCGCGGTTCTACCCGCACGAGCGGCGCATCGGGGGCACGTGGCAGCGGTTCGAGCGCGACGGAGACCGGGGCCGGTAGGGACGGCTGTCCCAGCCGTCCGTCTGCGCCGTGGCGGTCCGTCCGTCACCCTGCGCGCCCCTCAGTCCCGTCGGGCTGTGCTACACTCGCGGGGTTGTCCGCCGCGCTGCGCGGTGGCCGACAGCCTCCCTTCGAGGCCGACGTAGCTCAGTTGGTAGAGCAGCTGATTCGTAATCAGCAGGTCGCCGGTTCAAGTCCGGCCGTCGGCTCCACTGCAAGTCACTCACAACAAAGCAGTTACGGCTTCGACACCTTCTGCTCTGCGTCGTGTCCGTTACGATTGGTCAACGCAATCGTCAACGACGTGTTGACCTCGCTCGCGCCGTTGTTGATGCCTAGCTTCGGTGTACGCGACGTCGAAGGCTTGGGCGGCTTCCGTCGCGCGCTGGTGACGATGGCGTCAGGCTGAGGCCTTGCGGCGGCGAGCGTAGGTCCGGCCCATCAGGGCGATGCCGAGGCCCGTCAGGATCAGGCTCGCCGGCTCGGGGACCGGCGCCGCCGTGGGGACCGCCACCTCGCCGACCGAGTCGACGTACGCGACGCCTATCGCGTCCAGGTTGCGACCCACGAAGTTCTTCTGACGCGAGGTGCTCGAGGTCGACAATGCCGAGAAGCCGATGATCGTGGCCTGGCCTGGGATGGCAAAGCCGGTGTAGGTGAAGATCAGGTTGGTGATCTCCGAATCATCGCCCAGGTTGATGAGGACGTTCGGCGGCGGGGTCGGATTGCTCAACGCGGTCGAGGCGGTCCAGCCCTCTGGCGCGATGATGGAGTCGGGGACGTAACCGGCGAAGTCGTAGATCCGGAAGAAGTGTCCGCTTTCGATCGTTTCGATGGCGGTGCTCTGGGCCGTGTAGTGCCAGCGCCAGTTGGCACCCTCGGCGACGACCGAGCTGTTGGTGATGGTCAAGCCCCGTGCCGTGGTCGCCCCCCCAGGAGCGTGGCCAGGCCGAGGGCGGCCGCCGCCAGGTACTTCGTCAATTCGTGCCTGCGCATGTGTCGAACACTCCCCGTGAGGTGTCTGAACGTGGTTCGCCGCCGATCTCTGCAGTCGTCACATCCTGCGAAGACGACGCCCCTCGGATCGAATGACCCCAGAGTCCTGCAGTGGATTTCGGCTGAGGTGGAACAAGCAAGGCTAGTGCCGACGCGTCGGATACTGCCAAGTCAGCAAGATCGGCCTGAATTTCACGTTCCGCGCGCGGAGTTTGATGTCTGCCCCCCCCTGAAAAGTCAGCTCTGATGATGACTAAAGGGGTGGCGGAGACGTCCATCCTCCCGCCTCTCCACCAGCGTCCTGGCGTTCAGCATGCTTCTGAGCCGTGAGCCTTGAGCCTTGAGCCTTGAGCCCTGAGCCGGCGCCTGAGGATCGAGTGCACGGCTGGTGCGGCCCGCCCTCCGCCCGCCGGGCCCCGACACGCCGTGGTCAGTCGGCGAACGGCTCGACCACACGCGCCTCGCAGGGGAGTCCCGAAAGGACAGCGTCGATTCAGCGACGACTCGTAAGAGACAACGAACGGCTTGACGGTGCTGCCCGGCCGCGTGGCGTATCGATCCTCGACACGCTGCGCCGCGTCGGCTCCCGACCAGCGGTCAGACCGCGGTGTCTCGCGCGATGAGCGCGTCCACCGCGCGGCCGAGTTCCTCCACGAGGAACGGCTTCTGCAGGAAGTTCGTGTCGGCCGTGAGCAGGCCCCGCTGGGAGATGACGTCGGCCGTGTAGCCCGACATGAACAGCACCTCGAGGTGCGGCCACCGTCCGCGGAGCGCGTGCGCCAGTTCCTGCCCGTTCATCGCGGGCATGATCACGTCGGTCAGCAACAGGTCGACCGGCTCCGCTTGCGCGCGTGCGACTGCCATGGCCTCGACAGGACCGGCGGCCTGCAGCACCACGTAGCCCAGACCTTCGAGCATCTGGGCGGCCAGCCGGAGGATGCCCGGCTCGTCCTCCACCAGCAGGATCCGGCCCGGCGTGCCGGGCCGCGGCTCTCCCGGCGGCTCGGCCACCGCCACGGACTCGCGGGCGCCCACGTGCCGGGGCAGGAAGACCTCGAACGTCGACCCGTGCCCGCGTCGGCTCGCCACGGTGACGAAGCCGCCGTTCTGGCGCACCGCGCCATCCACCATCGCCAGGCCGAGTCCCGTGCCGGCGCCCACCGGCTTGGTGGTGAAGAACGGCTCGAAGATGTGGGCCATCGTGGCCTCGTCCATCCCCTGCCCCGAGTCGCTCACGCTCACGACCACGTAGTCGCCCGGCAGCGCCGTGCCGAGCACCGTGGGCTCGCGGACGGTGCGGTCGCCGGTCGTCACCGTGATCGTGCCGACGCCGCCGATGGCGTCGCGCGCGTTCACGCACAGGTTCGTCAGGATCTGATCCAGTTGCGACGGGTCCATCCAGACCAGCCACGACGCGCCGGGCCGCCAGTCGACGGCGATCTCCTCGCCGACCAGGCGCCGGAGGAGCGACAGCATGCCGGCCACCGCCTCGTCGATGGCGAGGACACGCGGCGTGACCGCCTGCTTGCGGGCAAACGCGAGCATCTGGCGGGTCAGTGCGGCCGACCGCTGCGCGGCGGCCTGGATCTCCACCAGGTCCTGGTGCAGCGGGTGCGACGGCGGCGCCTGCCGGAGGGCCAGGTCGGCATGACCGAGGATCACCGACAGCATGTTGTTGAAGTCGTGGGCGACCCCGCCGGCCAGCCGGCCGATCGACTCGAGCTTCTGGGCCTGCGTCAGCCGCGCCTCGAGCACGGCACGCTCCTGCTCCGCTTCCTTGTGGACCGTGATGTCCACCATCAGCCCGCGCAGCCAGCGCGGCCGGCCCCCCTCCTCCACCACGCGCACGATGTCGCGCAGCCACCGCACCCCACCGCCCTTCGCGAGGAACCGGTACTCGAACTCGTGCGACTCCCCGCGGCGGGTGCAGGCCACGCAGTACTGCACCGTGGACTCGCGATCGTCGGGGTGGATGTGCGACGCCCAGAACCCCGACTGGTACCAGTCGCTCACCGGATACCCGAGCAGGCGCTCGGCATACTCGCTGACCGACGTGAACTCGAACGTGTCGGCATCGGCTTCCCAGACGATGCCATCGGTGGACGCCACGAGATCGCGCAGGCGCTGATCGCTCGCGCGCAACGCGTCGGCGGCGACCTTCCGCTCGGGGCCGGCCGCGGCCGCGCCAGACCGATCACCCGCGCGCCGCAGGGCGACCGCGATCCGCCACGGCAGCAGGGCCAGGTATCGGCCGTCGGCATCCTGCACGAGCACGTCCACCTCCGCCTCGCGGAAGGCCAGGGCTGCGCTCGCCTCGTCGCCGGGTGCGATCAGCACGACCAGGGCGACGCCGGCCAGCGCATCGAGCAGGTCGGATGCCAGGCCGTCCGACAGCCGATGGCTGGCCACGACGACGTCGACGGGCTGGGTGGCGAGCTGGGCCAGGGCCTCCGCGATGGACGACGCGGACAGCAGCACGGGCATCGGCCCCGACGGCTGCGCGGTGAGGAGGGCGCGCGCATCTGCGAGGCCAGCCCCCACGAGGAGGACACGCCCGGGCGCGGGGTGAGGGAGGGCGACGCCAGGGTCCAGTGCCATGCAGGGTCGTGCAGCGCCATCCTACCGCGGAGGACAGCTTCCCGGCATCCGCCTTCGCGCGTCGCGCGTCGGCGGGTCACGTTCGCGGTGTTCGCTCTGATAGATTTTCCCTATGGTCAGCCTGCCGCTGACGCTGCTGCTGGTGGCCGCCGCCGCCCTCGTCGGGGCGTGGCTCGCACGCCGGGCCCGCCGGGCCGACGTGCGCGACGCGGCGGGCCTGCAGGCCGTCATGGCGCACGCCAGCGACGCCGCCTATCGCCGCGACCTCCGCACCGACACCTACGACTACCTGAGCCCCGCGGTGCAACGCGTCACCGGCATCGCCCCCGACCGGCTTCGCACCATGGCTGCCGAGTCGCTCCTGGAACGCGTCCACCCCGACGATCGGGCGCGCGTGCTCTCGGCCCTGTCGGTGCCGGGCTCCCCGATTCAGGGGCGCGTCGAGTATCGCCTCCGGGCCGATGCGGGCGACTACCGCTGGGTTGCCGACCACTACGCCATCGAGGTCGACCGCTCGGGCACGCCGACGCATCGCAGCGGCATCCTCCGCGACGTGTCGGATCAGAAACACGCCGAGGCCCAGGTGCAGGCCACGCTCGAGAGCATCGGCGACGGCTTCCTCGCGTGCGGCGCCGACTGGACGGTGCTCTACGTCAACGCCGCCGCCGAGCGGAAGCTCGGTCGCCAGCGCGACGACCTGCTCGGGCGCCGCGTCTGGGACGTGTGGCCGCCGAAGTCCGACACCCGCCTCGAGGCGGAGTTCACGCTGGCGGCCTCGGGCGAGACGCGCGACTTCGAACAGCACTACCCTCCCCGCGACCGCTGGTTCCACATGCGCTGCTTCCCCCGCGAGGGCGGCGGCCTGTCGGTCTACTTCCGCGACGTCACCGATCGCAAGAAGGCCGAGTCGGCCCTGCGTGTCAGCGAGTTCCGCTACCGCACGCTCTTCGAGTCGATCGAAGAGGGCTTCTGTGTCGTCGAGGTCCTCCTCGACGAGACGGGACGTCCCGTCGACTACCGGTTCCTCGAGATCAACCCGGCCTTCACGGCCAACACAGGCCTGGAGGACGCGATCGGGCGTCGCGCCCTCGACCTGCTGCCGGATCTCGAGCCGTGGTGGGTCGAGACGTACGGTCGTGTCGCGCTCACGGGCGAGGCCGTCCGGTTCGAGAATCGCTCGGCCGCCATGGGGCGCTGGTTCGAAGTCCATGCGTTCCGGTTCGGCGAGCCGGAACTGCGGCAGGTCGCCATCTTCTTCAAGGACGTGACCGACCGGAAGGCCTCCGAGGCCGAGCGGGCCCAGTTGCTCGAACGCGAGCAGAGCGCGCGCGCCGAGGCCGAACGCGCGAGCCGGCTGAAGGACGAGTTCCTCGCGACGATCAGCCACGAGTTGCGCACCCCCTTGAACGCGATGCTCGGGTGGTCACAGATCCTCACGCGCAACCCGTCGGATTCCGGGACGCTCGCGCAGGGCATCGCCGCCATCGAGCGGAACGCCCTCGCGCAGGCGCGGCTCATCGACGACCTGCTCGACATGAGCCGGATCTCGCGTGGCCTCATCCGCATCGAGGTGCAACCCGTGGACCTCGGGCAGGTGATGGCGGCGGCCGTCGACACCGCGCGCCCGGCAGCGGACGCGAAAGGCATCCGTGTCGAGTACGACTGCCACGAGGCCGTGGCTGTCGTCGACGGCGATCCGACGCGGTTGCCGCAGGTGGCGTGGAACCTCCTGAGCAACGCCGTGAAGTTCACGCCGCGCGGGGGCACGGTCCGCATCGCACTGAGCGGCACCGGCGACCACGTGCGCCTGACGGTGGCCGACACGGGCCAGGGCATCGAGCCGGCGTTCCTGCCGTACGTGTTCGAACGCTTCCGTCAGGCCGATGCCTCGTCCACCCGCGCGCACGGCGGGCTCGGACTCGGCCTCGCCATCGTGAAGCAGATCGTCGAGCTCCACGGGGGCCGCGTGCACGCCGAAAGCGAGGGGACGGGACGCGGCTCGACCTTCGTCGTCGAACTCCCGCGGCGCGCGGCGACGGCTCCCCTCGCGCCCGGCAGGGCCGAATCCCCGGCGATGGCACCGGCGACGCCGGTCGCCGGCTCGGCCACACCCCTGGCCGGTGTGAAGGTCCTGGCCGTCGACGACGACCCGGACGCGATCGAGATCATCCGACGCGTGCTCGAGACGGCGGGCGCCCGCGTCGTCGTCGCCCACTCGGCGCCCGACGCGCTGCAGGCGCTCACCGAGGCGACCCCCGACGTGCTGCTGGCAGACATCGGCATGCCCGAGATGGACGGCTATGCGCTGATGCGGCGCGTGCGCGATCTCGGCCCCTCGCTCGGCCGCCCCCTGCCGGCCGCCGCGCTCACGGCCTTTGCCCGCCCCGACGATCGCGCGCGGGCCGAACAGGCGGGCTTCCAGGCACACCTGGCCAAGCCGCTGCGACCCGACGACGTCGTCGCACTGGTCGCTCGACTCGTGGGCCCAGACGCCTCAGGGTGAGTCGGCAGCTCCCGCGGGAAGGTCGGCAGCCGCCACCGTGAAACGCAGCGAGTTGGTGGCGTCGCTGAACGCGGCCCGAGGCCCACTGCCGGCGAGTGGGCTGGCATCGTGATCAGCCGTGGCAACGACAGGCAGGCCCATGCGTCCGGCGTCACCCTTTGCACGCAGGGCATCCAGCACCCGGCCCCCAATCATGTTGGCCAGTTCCTGCAGCGTGCCGGAGACGTCCTCTTCCTGGACGGGGCTGTCGCTCTGCAGGAAGGCCTGGGTCATTCGCTCCGAGCACGGGCGTGGTGAGGTGATCCCGATCGAAAGCGCACCGACCGACGGTACCGTCAGCGTGATGAACGCGAGGTCATCGACCTCCGATACGCTGGGGACCGCCACGGAATCCGCGTAGACGGGCAGTCCCAGCATCATCCCGAACACCTGCTCGGTTGCAGAAAGCGTCTGTCGCCACAGGTCCGGTCGTGACGCCAGGACGCCGACTGGCAGGACTTCAGGGGCGACGAGTTCAGCGAATCGCGCCTGCAGCACGGCGGGAATGAACGATCGCGGAATCGTGGCGTCTGCATCGGGCCCGGGTGACTCGTCGGCAGTGGTCGCCGTCAGCACGACGGGAATACCGGCAAGCTCAGGACTCTCCCTCAGCTTCCGCAGGAACGCCGATCGCCCCAGGATGCCGAGGTCGTGGCCCAGCAGGATCGCAGCGGGCGGGTGACGGAGGCAGTGCTTGAGCCCCTGGGCGCCACTCTCGGCCTCGGCCACCAGGTACTCGTGCCCCAGCACGCTCCTGACGAAGTGACGGTAGTCACGGTCGGCGTCGACCAGCAGCAGGCAGTTCCCCTGCTGCAGGCCGCGCAACGTTCGAGGCGGCCGCGACGCTGCGGCCGGCGAGAGGGTCGACACGATTGCAGCCAGGCGCTCGGCGATGTCCGACGGTCGGATCGGCTTGACGATGTAGCCACGGACTCCGAGTCCGATGGCCCTGCGGACGTCCCCCTCCCGACGGAGGCTCGACAGCACGACGACGGGCAGATCGGTGAGTTCGTGCGAACTCCTGAGCCCCGCGAGCACCTCGAATCCGTCGACCAGCGGGAGCACCAGATCGAGGAGCAGGAGATCGATGCGCGTGCGCGACAGGACGTCGAGCACCTCGAGGCCATCGGCGCACTCGATGACGGCACAATCGAAATCCCGGACGAGGAGCCGCGACAGGAGTCGCCGCACGGCCGGGTCTTCATCGGCAATCAGTACTCGCACGTGAGCCCTCTGCTACCCGGCTACGGGATGTGAGGTGCCCCGTCACGCGGCGGGGCCGTGTCGACGACAGGAGCGATTGGCTTGTCGAGCCACGCTTCGATGACTCGCTCCAGGACGTCGAGACGGAGAGGCTTGGCGACGACAGCCTGCATGCCACTGTCCCGACACCGTCGCTGCTCGGCTTCAGACAAGGACGCGGTGACGGCGATGACTGGAGTGACGAGGCCGAGGTGCTGCCGAATCAGGTGTGTGGCGGAGTACCCGTCCATGCCGGGCATGCGGCAATCCATGAGCACCATGTCCACGAGTTCACGCCGGGCCAGCAGGCCGACGGCCTCCGAGCCGTCCGATGCGGTGAGCACCTCGGCCCCGAGGCGCCTGAGGAGCATGGCTGCCAGCAATCGGCTCGAGTGATCGTCGTCGACCACGAGCAGTCGGCGGCCCGTGAATCGACGAGGTGCGTCTGCCGAGGGCGACGGACGGTCCGACGAGGCCATCGGCGGCGAGCTCGCCATCACGGTCGCGCACACCCCGAGCAGTTCACTCGAGACGACGGGTGCAGACATCGACGGCCCGTCACCTGCGGGCATCCCCACACCGAGCCGGCAGATGCCCAGGCGCGGCGCGACGGGCAGCGTGGCCCTGTGGCGGCCGTCGCCGGCGCGCTGCTCACCATCGGCGATGACGAGGTCGAACGGGGCTGTCGGCGAGCTCGTGCCGCTGAGCGTCCTCACGCCGGCAAGCTGGTTGGTCACGACCACGCCGATGCGTTCGAGGCGACTCCGGATGGCAGCCGCGGTCACCGGAGCCAGGCCATCGAGCAGGACGTGCGCCCCGGCTCGAGGCCGACTCGGGCCGTCCACGCCCGCCAGATCCGCCGCTGCGGGCCGAAGGGGCAGTCGCAGGTCGACCGTCGTACCGACACCCGGCGTACTTCTGATGACGATGCTGCCACCCATCGCGTCGAGCAGCCGGCGTGCGATGGCCAGCCCGAGTCCGCTCCCGCCCACGCTCTGGGCCGGGGTCCCGACCTGGACGAACGGCTCGAACAGCAGCGGCACCGCAGCGGCATCGATGCCGCAGCCGGTGTCGTGCACCGTGATGTGGACCATGCCGTCGGGCGCAGGTTCGACAGCGACGCTCACGCTGCCGACGCTGGTGAACTTCACCGCGTTGCCGATCACGTTGGACAGCACCTGCCGCAGGTGTCCGGCGTCGCCCTCCACCACGTCGGGTGCGTCCGGCCCGAGCACCGAGTCGATCCACAGACCCTTTCGATGTGCGGCTGCCGAGTGGAGGCGCAGCGTCTCTTCGACCAGCGCCACGAGGCTGAAGCGTTCGCGACGAACCTCGATCACCTGCGCTTCCACACGTGACCAGTCGAGCACGTCGTTGACCAGGCCCAGGAGCGTCTCTGCCGAGGCCGCGGCTGCGGCCACCTGCTCGCGTGATTCGCCTGTCAGCCCTCCGCCCTGCAGGAGTTGCAGCATGCCGTACACCCCGTTCAAGGGAGTACGAATCTCGTGGCTGATCGTGGCGAGGAACAGTGATTTCGCGCGCGCCGCGTTGACAGCCTCTTCCCGCAACCCCTCCAGTTCCTGGGCCTGCCTCACGAGGTCCGTGTTCTTGAGCGAGATCTCGGTCAGGGCCTGTTCCAGCTCGCTCGTCCGACGCTGCAACACCCGCTCCATCCCGACGAGATCCGTCAGATCACGCAACACCGCGATGGTCAGGCGTCGTCCCTGTACCTCCACTGGGCTCAACGAGATCTCCACTGCGATCTCGGAATCGTCGGCGCGCCGCAACGACAGCACTCGCCCGCCGGCCATGGTCCTCGTATCTGGATCGCCGAAGTAGAGCTTCCTCAGCCGCTCGTGCCTGGCTGCGATAGGGGCCGGCACGAGTATCTCCACGGGCGAACCGAGCAGGTCGGCGAGATCCCGTTGTGCGAGTTGACAGATGCGGGCGTTGGCCTCGACGATGCGTCCGTCGTGATCGACGACGACGATGCCGTCGGGCGCCGCCTCGAGGAGATGCCGGTAGAGATTCTCGTGCGCGTTGCCGGGCGTCGGGCTCATCCTCGCCTCCGTCCGGTCACTCGGGCCGCAGTCGATGTCTGGACGGGTGCCGGCCCGGTATCCGACGACGCCCGGAGCGCCGCCAGTAGTTCGCCCTGACTCGAAACCCGCAGCTTGCGGTAGACCGCCTTGAGATGGTTGCGCGCAGTGTGGACGCTGATACCGAGCGAGGCAGCCACATGGCGCACTCGCGCCGTGGCCTGCAGACTCGTCACCACCTCTCGCTCCCGGGGCGTGAGTCGCTCCAGCGGGAGGCTCGCGCGTGGCCGGAAGCCAGCCGTCGCCGTATGCGCGACGGCTCCTGGAAGCCGGCGGCACGCACCCAGTCCGGCCAGGAAGGTGCGGCGGGCGAGCCGACCATTGAGCATCCACCCGCACCAGCGACGCGGGCGGCCGACGCCGCGAGCCGGATGCGTCCATGCGACGAACGCCACCGCGTGCCCGTCGTGAGGTCCCGCGTCCCGTCTGGCTGGATGGGACCGAGCCGATGGCACGCACACGACGAAGACGTCGTGCGCCGCCACAGCACCGAACTGCCAGGCTTCGCTCGGCGTGAGCACGGACGGATGCACGTCGACGCCGGCGGCGTGCGCCCAGCCGACCACCCGAGCGGCATCCGGTTCTGACGCCCTCACCAGGACCATCACCGATGCACCCGCGAATTCCGATGCGCGCTCCGCGCGCCGACCGCCACGCAGGGGGGACCGCTCTCGCCCCTCCATTGCCCACCTCCAGTTGCTGACTCGACCACGAGTGTCGAGCCTCGGGCGGGCCGTGCGGAAGCGTGGAAGTGACGACCGCAGAACTACGTAGCCGCGCGTCGGCCGGGCCGGCGGTGTCGCTGTGACACTGGCGAAACCTCGGACCGCGCCGGCAGCACGACCAGACCGGCGTGGATGGCCCGAATCAGCAGGTCGACCTTGTTCCTGGCCATCAGCTTGTCGAGGAGGTTGTGTCGATGAGCGTCGACGGTGCGCGCGCCGATACCGAGACGGGCAGCGATCTCCGCGCTGGTCAGACCGTCGGCGATGCCTTTCAGCACCTGGGCCTCCCGCGGTGTCAGCGTGACGGGCAGGCCCTCGGTCTGCCCGTCTCTGAGGATTCGGTGGCCTCGTGTCCGTTCCGGCTCGGGCCGCGGCACGGCGACGTACCGCTCACCGTCTCGAACAGCGCACAGACCCCGAAGGACGTGCTCACGGGCCAGGCCCTTGGCCACGAAGCCGCCGGCACCGAGATCGAGGGCCCGAGTCACGAGTCCGTCCTGGTGATGAATGGAGAGGACCAGCGCCCCCGTCCATCACCCTCAGGGCCTCCAGTACCTCGAAGCCGCTCCCCTGTCCCAGGCTCAAGTCCACCGTGAGCAGAGCCGGCTTCAGCGTGCGAAGGCGCTCGATGGCCTCGCGTGCCGTCGACGCCTCACCCACGACGGTGAAGCCCGCATGCCCGTCGACGAGCACGCGAATGCCCTCCCGGACGATAGGGTGGTCGTCGACGACGAGTACGGTCGAGTGCGCGTTCGAGTGCATGGTCACTCCCTGGCGAGCGGCACGGTGAGCCGGACGCGCGTGCCCTTTCCCGGTGCCGAGCCGACGTCGAGGGTTCCGCCAGCCATGCGAGCACGCTCGGCCATGCCGAGGATTCCCAGCGACCCCGTCGGCACGCCAGGCTCGAACCCACACCCCCGGTCGAGCACGGTGACCTCGAGCTGGCCATTCCCTGCGCATAGCGTGACCGTGGCGGCATCGACCCTCGAGTGCCGTGCCACGTTGGTCAACGATTCCTGCACGACGCGATACACACACAACTTCAGGTCTTCGCCGATGGCGGCCAGGCAGTCCTCGCCCTGCACGAGGAGTTCGACGCGCACGCCGGTGCGACGCGTGTAGTCGGTGACGTACTCAGCCAGGATCGTGGAGAGGGAGGCACCCGTGAACAGGGGCTGACGGATTTCGAACGACAGGGTCCTGACGCGCTCCAACGCCTCGGCGGCGATCTGCTGCACGCGGGAGAGCCGAGCTCTCACAGGCTCTGCCAGTCCCGTCGAGTCTGGCAGCGAGAGCAGCAGGCCCGACAGGAGTTGCCCGAGGTCGTCGTGGAGTTCGCGACCGATGTGACGCCGTTCCGCCTCCTGAATCAGCAGAAGCCGCCCCGACAGGAGTTCGAGCTGGCCCTGTGTGCGGCGCATGTCGTCCACCAGCCTCGACATGGCGAGGCAGATCGCCAGGCATTGAGCCGTCCGTCTGAGGCGATCCTGGTGCAGCGCGGTCCACTGCCAGTCGCGATCGGCCGCCGCGTTGAGGACGCCGACCAACTGCCCTCGGACGACCAGCGGCGCACACAAGAACGTGCCCAGCCCCTCGGACGTCAGGCGACGGATGATTGGATCCGACGAACGGAGGCCGTTGCCGACGACCACGGGAGTCTGCAGGCGCCTGGCCGGCTTGCCGTTCAGGCGCACCTTCATGCCCGGCGTGAGCCCTGTGGCGCGGTCGGTCGAGACCCCAAGCACTTCAGCGACCTGCCGGTCGAATCCGAAGCTCACCACGCAGACACGTGAACAACCCAGAACCTCGCGCAGGCCCGTGGCGGCAATGTGCGCGAGTTGCGTCGTCGACGCGCCCGTCAGCAAGGCTTCCCGCAGGTTGCCCTCGATCTCGACGTCGACAGTGGCAGCGGGCTCCCCGGTGGACCGACCTCGGGGAACCATGGAACCTCTGGGTTCGACGCTGGTGATCCAGACGAGGAACTGACCGGGGCCGCGACCTCCCCCGGACAGCTCCTCGAGTTGCCCCCTGACGAGACGGCCGTCAACGGACCGAAGTGTGATCGGCAGAGGGGCGGCCCACTCGCGATGCGGGGGACCGTCCAGAAGGAACGGCGGGCTCAGTTCGAGTGTGGCGATCGGCCGATCGATGAGAGCCTCGGTGGCGAGACCCACCACCACCGAGAAGTCGGGCGTCGCCCGACGGATGCGTCCGGTGCCGCGATCGACCACGCAGCACGCGACACCGCCGTGACAACCCGTTGGCCTACCGAGTGCCGCCAACCGACGCGCCCTGCCCATGCCGCAGACCCCTTTCCCGCCACCAATCCGCAAGACCAATCGTTGAAGGCCCGAGAGTTGGCTGGGGTCGACACGCGAAACGGGTACGCACGATGACAGCTCGCTTGGAGGGGGGAGGAGAGAACCGCCGAAAACGTGCAGAGGCTACACCACCGCGCCCAGAGGAGCAAGCACTGGGCCGATAAATGTCTCCATAAGATCGACAAATATGGCCAGATCTGGCTACTTGTCAGACCACTTCAAGGATCCGACACGGTCCGATTCAACCCTCCAGCGGCCAGTCGACGTCGAGCACGGCGCGGACGTCGG
>VFQN01003295.1_pt1 | contig 23435 bp, 34 predicted proteins | sample 3512371 | NCBI WGS metagenome assembly VFQN01 (sample SAMN10412370, study PRJNA504923) | tailings metagenome | isolation source: Replicate 2 from Balatoc abandoned mine | place: Philippines: Itogon, Benguet | collected 2017-08-28
CTCCTCACGCAGCAGGGCAGCGATCTTGGGCAGCAGCGCCGCCACCTCAGCCTGGTGGGAGGGTACAGTGCGTGAAACGGGGGGAAACATGTAAGGCGTCAGGGAGTCACGAGGAGGTGGGGGGCAGCAGGGCACCAGACAGAGAGCAATGCGCTGGACAGACATGAGTGTCGGAGGATGGCGGGGCGAAGTGGGATGGGCAACGGTACGTACGGCAGGTGTGAACGTCCGCGAGAGTGGAACGCAGCGTATAGGTCTGACGGTACCGTGTTGTGCTGTCGGCAAATGCGCGGCTTGGAAGGTTACCCCTGCTGTCCGCATTCGCACCGGTATCGGTACGGTACCGATACCGGTGCCGTACCACGCCGTACCGTACGTACCATGCACAGCTGCAGCGAATGATTTCGCGACGTAGCCCCTGCCCCTGTTTTGCCTGCACACCTCCAGAGGACCAGAGCCCTCGCCCCGCCTCACCTTCACCATCCCCTGCACCACCTCCTTGGTCCGCTGCTCCCGCTCCTCCTGCTCCCCAAGCTTCTCCACGATCCGCACCTCGGCGTCCCCCACCTTCTCCTCCATCCTCAAACCAATCCGCTCCTCCATGTCCCCCATCTTCTCCTCAACAGCCTCCGCAACCCGCTCCTCCGATTCCTCCACCCTCTCCTCCATCCCCTCCACAATCCGCTTCTCCATGCCCTCAACCTTCTCCACTACGGCGTCCACCTTCCGCTCAATCTTTCCCCCCATCCTGACCTCCATCTGATCCATGGCCTCCTTGAAATCGTCCTCCATGTCCCCCATACTCTCCGCAATCCGCCCCTCCATTGCCCCCATCTTAACCTCCATGCCCCCGATCCTGCCCTCAATGGCCTCCAGGCGGGGCAGCAGCGCGGCCTCCAGGGCCTCCCGCAGCAGCCGGGCGGCAGCGACAGCGGAGGCGTTGGGGACGGAGGCGGAGGCGGGAACGGGCTGGGAAGAGGACGGATCCACTACTGTACCGGTGCCGCTGCTGCTGCTGCTTACCGCAGCGTCATGCTCCGCCGGCGCGTTAACGCTGCTGCCGGCGTTGCTGTGCTGGTGCTGCTTATTATCAGCAGCAGCAGCCTGCAGCTGGCCCGCCTGAGGTTGCTGCTGCGGCTTTCCGCGCTGCTTAGTTTTCGGCACCAGCCGTCCGCGGGCAGAGGACTGCGGTGGCATCGGCGCTGCCGAAACGCCGCTACGATCAAAATCTGACCAAATATCTGGGTGAGGGTCAAACCAGTTGCCATGGTCAGCACCAAATCCGGCCTCGGGGCCTCCGCCGGCAACCACAGCAATCCGGGGCCTCGGCGCTGCTCCGCAGTTGGCCAGCGGGATTTTCGAGGGCCTTGTGGCAGCTGAGGCAGCTGCGTGGTGCCGAAACGGCGGCAGGCGAGCGGCGTTGCGGCTTCCGGAAGCGAGCGGCCGCTGTTCCGGAAGCCTTCCACGCAGGAACTGCTACCTTCAGCATGGCTACTGCGCTTTGAAAGACAGTTCAACAGGTCGAATATGTTGGAATAGGGAGTTTTAGATACTAGCTTTGATATCTATGTGTGGAGGGCTGTATTGCACCGACTGCGGAACCATGAGCCCCCGGCATCTACCGGTAGGCCAGCGGGTGGACCGTGGGTCGGCAGGTGACGCAGCGCTGCGCGCGGGCCTCTGATGGACTCGGGCTCTGCGCTGTAAGGTACCGCTTGCCTTACCATGCACCTCTTGCAAATGAAAGTCCAGCAGTCACACTACCGGTATCTTGACTGCAGCGAGTAGGCAGTCCACGTCGGTTTGGTGCCATTTTACGTTATATTTCCTCCCGTCAATGGCAGGCCAGCGGCTGCACTGTGCGGGCACGGTGCCCCAACTGGCCCTGGCGGCCTGGCCCCTAATGAGCTATTGCTTCGTGATCCACGTTCCCGGGACCGCTCAGGGCATTTTAAAATTACGGTGCGCCGGCGGTCTACCAGTGAAGGCGTGCTCATGTTGGTGGGCTAGGGCGCGTGGCCGTGGCGTCCAAACCCACGCAGGTCCTGCCCCTGCTCTTCGACGTAGACCCCCGTAATCCACGACACACTATGGTGCCCCTGCTCACTACGTCACTAGTAGTCATTGTTACGTCACAACCCACTTCTAGCGCCGAGCGAAGCTGCACAGGGTACACGATCAGTGGGAATGAACGATGTGCTTTGCTCTCCCACACTTACACAATCTACACTGAGCACTGCAGCTCCCGGCAGCAGTCGCAGCACATCACCTGATCAACACAGCCTTACAAGCAATCAACCAGTCACACACATGCGGCACACAGCTTATGTCATGTTGCAACTGGTTTGGAGTACCGGCATAATGCGCACCATGCAGCCTTACGGGGCGCCAACAATGTAAGCACTGCATCCAGAGTACCAAGCCCACATGCATCCGGGTGCACCCGTTCCCCTGACGACCTTTTTACATAACGGTATCCTTACCCTGAAACAGCCCAAGCCTACCAGGAGAAGCTAGCAGGCAAACATGGGATGAATGCGATTGCAGGAAGCGAGCCCCGACGCAGCCCAACGCCTAGCTACAGTACCGCATGCTACACCTCTAATTCCCCGCCACAAGCCACACCGCACCTCCTTGCGCTTCCCGTTTAGCCTCCAGCCCCCCCAAAAGCTACATACTGCCCGGACTGATACTACATCAATTATCATTACAGATATCACCCGGCCCACATCACCATGGGCGGCACAACGCCTGGTGCACACACCGGCATGGTAACCCACGCGTCCACAGGGGAAATCACCGACCGGGCCTGCAGCGGCTTGGCGAGTCTAACGCTACACAGTACCAGGCCCAACGCATCGCACCGCGTCACCGCGCCTGCAGCACCATTGGCGGCACGTCCACCCCCATCATATGCTGCAGGTCCAACGGCCCGCTGCGCCCCAGCCTCGACCTGGACCGCATCTCAACCGCCTCAACCGCCTCCGCCGTACGGCTCTTCGGCGACCCGGGCGGCGGAAGCCGCGGGAAGCTGGCCGAGCCCGCAGGCATGGGGGACAGGGACCGGCCCGAGCGAGCGTGTAGAGCAGGGGAGGAGGGGTGGGTCCCGGGGGCTGAGGAGGTGGGTGTTGCAGGTGCGCTCATGGCGTACGGGGGAGCACTGTTGCTGCCTCCGTCTGCGAAGAAGGAGGATGCGGCCGAGGACCAGGTCGCCAGCAGCGAGGCAGGCGCGGGAAGCTCGAGTGGCAGGGAGGGGCTGTGCCGGCCGGCCTGCGGGAGGTCGGTGCGGGGGCTGGCGGAGGGCAGCAGCGGCGTGAGGGGCGCGGTCGGGGTGCGGGGATGCCGGGTGCCAGTAGCGGAGGCGCTGGCGGGGAGGCTCTGTGAGGCCCAGGCGCGGGGGCCGTTGCCGGTGCCCCTGCGGCGGGTGCCGGAGCGGGAGGAGGAGGAGGAGGCCATGGAGGCGCGGGCGAGGGAGGGGTTGGCCAGCAGCACGCCGTTGGGCAGGGACTCGGAGGTGCTGGCGCCGCTGCCCGCACGGCCAGGGGTTGGTATGTTGCCTGCCAAAGAGGCCGAGGTGAGGTCGTGTGAGCGGTTGGTGGCTCTGCTGGACTCCGCAAGCTGCCGCGCGGAGGGCGTCTTGAGGGCCGCTGCCACGGCCGGCGGCGGCGGCGGCACGGCGAGCCGCAGCGGGAGGGCCACCGCTGGCAGCCCCTGACCTGGTCCTGAACTCAGAGCTCCCGCCACTGACGCCCTCCCTACCCCGCCGCCGCCGTCCTCGAAATCGCCTTCCTCCCTCGACTGCGGGTGCTGCTGCGCCAATCGCCCAACCAGCGCAGCCACCTTCTCTGGCGGGAAGCTGTGCGCGCCGCCGCCCTCCCGCGCCGCCCCGACCGGCCCCGTCAGCCGTGCCGGCAGGCTGTTCTCAGGCGGCAGCCTGCTCCGTTCCTGCAACACCCGTGCGGCAGTACCTGCACCGTACTCCTCCCCATGCCCAAGCCCCGTGGAGCTTACACCCGCACGCAGTGCGGCAGCGGAAGCTGCTGTTCGTAGCCCCTCACCCTCGCCTGCACTAGCATACCCCTCCCCGTCGCTGCCTGCCCCAACCGGTGCCCGCCCGGCCGCCTGTGTGCTAGCTACCTGGCCAGCCGCCAGGCAGGGGCTGGCCGCATCTGCCCCGTGCATGTTGTGCCTGGGTGGCAGGGAGCTGCCCCCTGATGCTACGTTCCGCTGCACTATGAAAGGGTCTCCGCCGCTCCCCTCTGGCCGTACCCGCTCTGCCGACCTTGCCTGCCGCTGCACCGACCTCTCCCGGCCCAGCACATACGCAGACGCCTCCGTACCCATCAGCAACCCCGCCGACGGCGACGCCATGTCGCCCTTGCCCTCCACAAACCCCCCTGCATCATAGTCTGTGCCTGCCAGCAGGTCCATGATCAGCTGCACCGTGAGGGGAGGGATATCCTCCTCACCCGCCAACGCCAGCTCCAGCGCCGCCGCTGCCTCCGCCTCCAGCTCTGCCTCCAGCTCCTGCCCGTACCCCATCCCGTACCCCAACCCCTCGCCCCCAAACACGTAGCTACTGTGCCCACCAAACAGCCCCGACGGCTCCACAGAGCCACCACCCGGCGTAGGGCTTGCAGACCGCCGCCGGAGGCGGCCCGTGGTAACCGCCACGCCCTCCGGGTCCGTGCTCGCCAGCACGGCTGCTGCCAAGCCGGGCGGCAACCCGCTCATCGCCGCCGTCAGCGCCGCTGCGCCCCAGCCACCAGCCCCGCCATGGTGCGTGGTCCGGTGCAGCGGCAGGCCGTGGCGAGTCCGCACAGGCGAGACGGCGGACCGACCTCCATCTGCATCCCCATGCCGCCCAGGGCTGGAGGTGCCCGGTGCCCTGCGGTCGGGCGGCAGGTCCTCATGCTGCCCCGTGCCCCCGCGGCCGGTGTGGCCGGGGGGCAGGCTGCAGATGAGGGTGCACAGGCGGTACAGGTCCCCCGGCTCGCCTGGGAGCTCGTAGCGCCTGCGCCTGGGGAACAGGGAGGTGCGCAGGGAGGAGCGCACGGGACGCTGGCCGCCGGCGGCTGCGGTGCTGGCGGTCGCGGCGCTGCCGTGGCTAGAGGCGTGGCTTAGCAGTGCAGGGCGGGAGACGGAGGTGGAGGCGGTGGAGCGGGCTGTGGGGGGCCCTGCGCTCGGGAAGGACGCCGGTGGGAAGAGGGCCGGGGTCAGCCTTGGGAGCTCGACCCCGTGGGGACGGGTGTTCGCCTGCAGTTGCTTTTGTTGGTGCTGCTGTTGTTGTTGCCCGGGGTGCGCTTGCTGCGACGGGCTGTGCGCCTGGCCCTTGCGGTGCCCTTTGCCGCCCTCCCCGTGCGCGTGTTGCTGCTGCTGTCTCTGCTGTTGCTCCCTTGCTGCTGCCAGCTTCTTCCGCTCCTCCCGCAGCGCCTGCCGCAGCTGGTGCGGCGTGTGGTGGTGGAACCGCCCCCGGCGCGTCGAGCCGCGCTTGGGGCTGCCCGGCGCCTCCAGGGGCGGACCCGCCACATCCCCCTGCGCCTCTGCCACCTCCTCCTGACTCTCCTCGCTCTCACCTTCAGTCACCAGCTGCACCCGCTTTGGCGAGCGCCCGTTCGGACTCGCACCAGGGCTAACGCTGCGGCTGCCGGCCCCTTCCCCGGCCACCTCCAGCTGCGATCGAGTTGTGCGGAGAGGCGATCCGGGGGTGGAGGGTTCCCCTAAAGCCCCGCCTATGAGGTTCATGATGGCACCCTCTTGGGCCCCCGGTGCGCCCGCGTAGACGCCGTACCCGTTGAAACGAAGGGCCCGCGCCCGCTCCAGCTCGTACTGCCTCATGCGCGAGCGGTGCGCCAGCAGCGCGTCCTGTACGGCAAGCAGCTGCCGTATCTTCTGCCGCAGCGCCGGCGCCATTACGTCATCCAGCGAGTCTATGTGGTCCCGCCGCCGGGCGTTGAGGGAGGACCACGACCGCTCCAGGACTTGGCCACTCGGGCGGGTCGCGCCGCCATCGGAGCCAATGCTGCGTTGCGATCCGTCGTCACGTCGAGGTATCCCATAGACCGCACTTGCGCCACCAGCAGTCCCGGCAGCGCCTTCTGGCCCCGCAGCTGCCACCGCGGAGCCGCCGCTGGTGCCCACAGCGGTAGCAGGGGAGGATCCCCCGAGCCCCCCAGTGTTCGCATCTGCAGCAACCCCGACCGCGGATGCCGGCCCCGCCAGTGCAGCATCTGCCTGCCCTGCTGGCGGACCAGCTTCCGCTCCACCGCTCGGCGCCTCCGCATCACCTGGAGCCCCATCTGACCTCCCCTGCCTGCCAGACTCGGACAGCAGCCTTTCCCCTGTGACAGGTCCCATTGGCACGCCCTCCCAGCCGTCGCTCGCGCGGGTCCTAGAGGGCGCATGGACGGACGGCGGGCCCCCCTGCGCTGCTGCCTGGGCCAGAAGCGCCGCGACGGCTGCTCGGGGCGTCAGGCCGGTCCGTGACCCTGAGGAGCACACCGCTGCCCCACCGCTAGCCTCCAGCTCCGCTTGCCTCTGCTGCTCCCGCCGTAAACGCTCAGCCTTCGCCACATGTATTTGATGGTTCCGGACCTGCGGCCAGGCAAGGTCATGAGGACAGGCAAGCTGAGTGTACCGGGAAGTTGCTGTCATGCTAATCGTTTTGTGTGGTTTCTGCACTGACCGTATGAAAGCAACGGATCATCTTCGCATCTGGAGGAGCCAAATCGTCAGCTGCGTTGGGTGGAACACATACCCGCTGCGCTAGCCCTGTGCCAGCATGCTAGGACCGGAACACGACACCAGACCCGTCAGCCCTGGCAATCATCAGCACGCGCACAGCACCTCCTCCTCCCCACCTCGTCCTCCGTGGGTGCGTGCACGCGCTCCAGCACCCCCGGCGTCCGCATGTTGTTGGCCTTCAGGTGCTCCCTATACACCCGAGCAGTGTAGCTCCCACCCAGCTCGATCGCCAGCTCCGCCTCCTTGCTGCCAGGCACCAACCCTGCCGTCCCCTCCGCAACCCCCGCTGCGACCATGCCCGTATCCGTCGGCCCGCGCGAGGGCGTGCCCGCTCCCGAACCGCCCCCATTGCCGTACACCGTCTTCCACTCCTTGGGCGCGACGTACCACGCGCCGTACCGTTGCCGGCTGCGGCTGGACCCCCTGGCGCTGTTGTCGGCGGACCCTGGGGGCACGCCGGCACCACCGTCGCCCCTGCTGCTGCCATGCCCCGGGGTGCGTGGTGTGGAGCTGCGGGCGGTGCCGCTGCCAGCGGGCTGCCCTGCCGCGGCTGCTGCGGCGGCAGCAGAGCCAGCTGCAGCAGCTGCAGCTGCTGCTAAGGTGTGGTCGGCTACTCCCCATGGGTCGGCTAGCTTTTGCTGGGCACTAGCGGCTTGGAGGTTAAGGGGCGGGATGGGGATGCCTGCACGCACAGAGTGTTGAGCCAGGGCAACGTTAGTGTTTGACTCATGACGAACTTGGTTGAGACCCGTGGATATGATTAGAGCAAATGGTTGCGTTAGATGCGACCCCGGGTGCATGAATGGCGCCGTCGTCCACGGCTCCGCCGTGCAAGTCCCCCTGGGACCATTCTCGTCACTCACTTTGTGGCACCGGCTTCTGGCCCCTGCGCGAGGGGGGCTGCACCTCCAGCAGCTCCGGTGGCACGTCTGCCGCGATCCGCACTTGCGTCGTCTGCCATCTGACACGAGGTGTGAGGGGCAAGCGGAAGGGGTTTAGGTTGCAACTGGGCGCAGGGTGTGCAAAAAGACGCTGGGGAGGGCGGGGGCGCGGCTACGACACGCTGGACGTCGCTGAGGCGAACACAGGCACAGTCGACCACCATCAGCGGCACACCACTGCTATCAAACCAACCTATACCTGTAGACTGGGCACACTGCAGAGCCACGACAATTGGCCATGCTCCATGCCTCCCGTTCAATGTACAGTACTTTCGTGCAGACTTGTTTTTCGAGCAACGATGCCGAATCATTCTTGATATTGCATTTGAACGTGAGGCGTAAGGGCCACTGGCTGGACTCACTTCCCAACAACAATGAGCAGCTAGCCCGAGTAGCTGCGACTCACCGGAAACCCCCAGGTATCCTATCTTGCTGTACATATTCTCCGACTTCTTCCTCCAGGTGCTGCATCCGCCTTAGGTCTTGGCCCGAACCACCAGCTGGCTTGGGACGCGCGACGGACCTCTTAGCATGCGGACGGCCTTTCTCCAATCATATTGTAGTTGCTTAAATGTAGTAATGCACGGCCGTAATTAAACCGGTCTCGAACATGAAAGCGACTAAAGTAATGTTGTGTATGAGCATGTCGTCCAGGGAGAATGCATGTAACCCAAAGGAACGCTATGGCAAGTGTGACAACAGCCTTACAACGCCCATGTGTGGTATGCAACGCCTGCGTCGAGGTGGGATGGTCAAGGCCACGTGTCAGGCACGGTGGTGCACAGGGGAGACTTGGTCGTGTGCACCCCTGCGTATCGATCAGATGACTTATCCGCCACAGCAAGCGTTGTAAAGGCGTGTATCAGTTCGAGCCCCAGGTGAGCTCCCCACTGCAGCTGATCTTCCATGGTCTTCCTGCTTCTCCCTCCGCTCCTGCTACCACTGCGGTATCCTGCATATCCTATACCGTAACCTCTAACCTCCTGCACATCCTTCCGCAACAACCCTGCCTGACCAGTATGAGAGTACGGCAGCTAGGTGCTTCCAACGCCCACTGCGTCAGGATGTTTCTTCCAGGTACATGACTGCGAAGACGGCAGGTTCCGCCTTTGTACGTTGGAGGGACAGTTAGGACCAGGACCACCTAGCCACATAAGGTCTGTCCGGACAGGTGTCCGACGTGTGGACACTGGACAGCCCATGTGCACCTGCTTGGGCGGGGGCGCTGGACAGGCGCAGCAGAATTGTGTAGCACCAGGGGAGAAAGCAGGAACTACAGGAAGGTCAGGTCTAGCACAGTGGGAGCAGGTGGGAGACACCTGTCGCGCACGTGTCGGACACCCTTCGCTGCCCACAGGGTCCCGGCATTGCTGCAAGCATGCAAGCATGTGGTAGCTATCATGAATTGTGCATGCGGACACTCATGCTACGTGACACAGCGTGAGGTGACCAGTGCGGACGCGTCAGTAAGGCGTGGCCTGGAGTTGGTTACCGTTTGATCATGACAAGTTGTTGGAGCGGATCGCAACCGCACAGTGACACTCCTCAAGCTCACTGCGATACCAGTATTTAAGCTCATTTCCTGTTATAGCCTCGCAACGATAAAAAGCCGTTTCAAGTGCAAGCAGACTTACCTGGCGTTGGTCTGAAAGGATGGCTGTCGCTGGGTATCCGAAGACACTGAACTGGCCTGAGGTGTATCATGACTGGCTGAAGCATTTAGCGCGTCTTGCAAGGCAGCAAGCAGAGCTTGCCCGGGATACAAACATGCAGACCCTCTCGAACAAGTTCGAGCATACGCATCTTGGGTCATACCTTGTTGGACTCTTTGTTACGGCATGTGTCATATCGGACTCAACTCAGGTGAGCTGCGATGTATCTAGCAGGGCGGCTCTGGTTTGTTCGTGTGCCTCTCGGAACCACACTTCCGGAATATCCGCCAGGGTACATGCACAGCCAGCAGAAGCACTGTAGCTCAGCTTACTCCCGAGCCACGATGTTCTGCATGCTATTCCCTAAACACTTCACCACCTCTTCACCAATATCAGGACCTGCTTGAAAGGTACCAGCTGACACGCAAATGGCTGTTGCTGTACGGTAAGCAGCTGACGGGCAGTTGTGCGTGTCCTGCCCGTCTGTCGTGTGCTCACGGCCGCCCTGACCAGTCCAGTAGTGTACTACTAAGTGCTTTGCCTCCCCAGCAATTGCCATGCCGACACATGCTTCTCCTGTGCTGGCGAACGGAAGCTGAGCTGCCATTGCTTAGTAAATACCCCATGCATGCCACCGTGGCGACACCCTTGCCACAGGCGCGTTGTGCTTCTTCGCGTACATCTATGCACGCCCCTTCATCCGCGTCGGCCTGGGGTCGGCGAAGAGGTAAGCTGTCCTAGGCCCTGGGTGGGGTAAGCAGACTGCACCAAAATGTTGCTGAACGGTACTACACGTGGATTGGGTTGGCGCTGGGCCCGGCTGGTAGTTGGCTTCGCACCTGGCTTGGCGCAAATAGCGCAGGTGCGGGGCCACGATAGCGCACTAAGTACCGTTCCGATACCTAGCAACCTACACGGCCGACTGCCTTGCAGCACTAGCTGTGCGCAAACCACGACTTTTCCCCTTTCCCCCCTGTGCCCCAGGGGCTACATCAACTTCTCCAGTGCACAACTGCGTACCGGTGCTTATCAACCTCCACGTTGAACTGCCTTGCTAGCCCAAGCCGCGCACAAACCACAAACGTCCCTCCTGTGCACCCCCAGGGGCTACATCAACTTCTCCACCGTCTACATCGTGTGGCTGTGCTCAGCCGTGTTCTACCACCTTCCCTCGCTGGAGCAGCTGGGCATCGACGTGCGGGCCGACGTGTCCATGCTCATCGTGGTCTTCATCAGCAGCGCTGCGGTGAGGCGGCCCAGCGCGTGCGCTTCGGGGCATGGGGTGCGCAAGCCCCCTTGCAAACCACGCCAACACATGAGTACTTGACTCACTGCAAACCCTCCTACCCTCCCTCGCCTCCCTCTGCGGTTACGGCATCCCCCATCCTGCCCCTCCCTCCAGTCTCTGGCTCTGGTGGCGGGGCTCCACGCGGCCCTGGTGTTTCGACTGGGGCTGCACGCAATGAGATGTCCACTCCTACCTTCCCCACTGCTCACTCATCGCATACCCTCCTCCCATCCCCTCGCGGCCCTCCCTCCAGTCCCTGGCCCTTGTGGCGGGGCTGCACGCGGCGCTGGTGTCGCTGCAGCTGCTGCCCCGCCGCCCGCTGCTGGGCCCTGGGGGCGTGGCGCCGGGGCTCAGCTCCGAGGGCGGCACCAAGGAGCTGTTCTCGCTGCTGCTGCTCAACAGCGCCATCATGGCCGTGGCGTGCAGGTGGGGCAATAATAATAACAGTGACGCAGGACATCCGTCCGAGCGTGAATTCAGGAGGCAGGCGTGTAATAGGGTGAAGACTAGCTTCAGCACCATGGCCGTGGCGTGCAAGTGGGGCTGTGCCCGTGTGCGGGGAGCCTTGTGGGGCAGCTTCGGGCCATTGCGCGGGCTGTGCTGTGGCGTGTGGCTGGCGCGTTTCCCATTCATGCAGGGACTCTTCGAGAGGGGCGCACTGCAATTGGTCCTGCCGGCGTTATCTACCCTTGCGTTCTCGGAGAGCCCTCGCCTCAAGGACCGATGCCCCATACCTCGTCTCCGGCTTCCGCCTGCTCCCCTGCATGCCCCGTCTGCCTGTACGCCGCCGCCAGTCACCTACTACTCCTTCCTTGCTGCTTCATGAAAGAGCCATGGCATTGCCTCATAGTCATGCTGTCCTCCTTCCCCGCTCCCTTGCATGCGTTGCCTCCCCCCGCCAGCACGTACCACTCCTTCTGCGGCAACGGCCGTGTGGTGGTGGACCAGCACACGCCCGCCTTCAAGCACGCCGTGTGCGCAAAGTGGCTGCACCCCCTACTGCGGTCCGAGTACCCCCGCTTCGCGTCCTGGATGCTGTACGGTAAGCGCTGCACGCACCCGTAAGCCTCTGACGGCTCATGCTGCATACCCTCCACGTTCTCCAATGTATCCGCCTACTGAGTTGGCCTGAGACGCCTGATCTGACCCTCTGGACCTGTCCCAACTCGCAGGCGAGGGCTCCCATGGCAACGCCGCCCTGGCGTCAGGCCCCGGCCCCATCCCCTGGCCCAGGTCCTACCCCGACGGCCTGCCACCCAACGCATCGCGCCTCCTGCACAACGCCTCCTCCTCCGCCTCGGCCTCCGCCGTCCTAACCCACAACAGCAGCAGCAGCCACATCAGCGTCGACTTCCCGTTTGACGGCAGGGGGGTGGTCAGCGTGCCCGCCGCCGACGTGCTGTCACCCGTGGTTACCATGTGGGTTACCCTACTGGGGTGCTACATTGTCAACATCGTAGTGGGCCAGTTCATCGCAGCTGCTGACGAGGAGAGGGACGAGGCGGCCGAGGATGCGCTGGCTGCGGCCCTGGCGGCGTCCGAGCAGGAGGCGACGGCTGACCTGGGGGGCTGGTCGCTGGGGGCAGGGGCGTCGGGTGGGGGGCTGCAGCAGTCGCGGTCGTTGAAGCGAGCAACGAGCGACAGCTTGTGCGGCCAGGGCAGCAGCAGCAGCTTGCTGATAGGGCGCAAGTCCAGCGGCGGCGGGGACGCCAGGCGGCAGGGGGCAGAGGAGGGCCCGCCGGAGGGCGGCGGCGCGGAAGGGGGCTTTACGACGAAACGGCTGCGGAGCAGGAGCTTGCAGGAGGTGAGGTGCGGTCTTTCTTGGGTTCAGGTAGCCTACCAAAGCGGGGCGAGGCATAAATTGAGCGGTACGATGGCTTCCCGTACATACCAGTGCGTTCACACAGATTCGATGCAGCGCTGCGTGCAATAGGCCCGGCGCAGTGAGGTACCCTTTGCGCCAGCAACACCTTTTTTCCGCCTCCCTTTCCTTCCGCTGCCACTCCGGGCCTTGCCAGGCCAAGCGGCGCACCGGCAAGGCGGACCAGGACGCCGTTCTGGATGCGGAGCCCTCGTCCGGTGCGGGCATGGCCATCAGCCTGGCCCGCACGCTGAGCGGCCTGGCCCTGTCGACGGGCCGCCTGCAGCGCGCGGCAGTGGACTACGTCAAGGAGGTGCACCCCTACCTGCCTGTGCTGCTCGGGAAGGTGCGTGCAACAGGGGTCGTACCGTGGGCGCTGCCAGCACGTACCAGTACAATGGCCGCGACCATGCCGCGCCCGCGGTGTCCGCAGAGCGCCCTTCGCTGCGCGCTTTGCTCTGGATGACGAGTTGCTGTTAATTGACAACCCGTTTGGTGGGCACATCAGTCGGCCGCTGTCGCCGGCCCTTTTCTCCCTACAGACGGTAACAACCTACCGTAGTTGTATACTAGCGCGGCCAAGCAAGCGTGGTTCGGGCTCACACCTCCCCCCACCAGGTTGGCGAAGGCATCAGCGCGCTTGAGCCAAACGCCCTAGCAGCAGAGTTCGCGGAGGCCACTCTGGGTATCCCGCCCAGCTTGGCCCAGTCCCTGGTGCGAGGCGCTTCCTTCTCAGACCGCCCAACGCCGCAGCCACAGGCCCATGCCGTCGGACTCGGCGCCAGCCTCCCCCACGCCCCCTCGCCCTTCGCATCGTGCAATGGCACCTCGACGGAGCTCCTGTCCCCAACGTCCCCGGCTCCAGCGGCGCACCCCTGGTTCAATGGCACAACCAACACTAGCAGCGAGCTACCCAACGGCTCTGCCACAGTAAACGGAGGTTCCACCATCCCCAACGGTGCAATCCCCCTGGCAGTAAACGGCGTCCACACGTCTGCAGCGCCCGGGAAGGGCAGCTTGCGCAGTTCGCATCCCTTTGCAGCTGCTGCAGCGACCGCAGCCCCTCCAGAGCCCTCATCCATACCCCTCAGCAGCTCCGCGGCCGGCGCAGCCCCCTCCTTCCAAGGCCACACGGGGACCGAGGGAAGCAGGCCGGTTCTAGCCCAGAGGAGCATGCGCATAGTCGCCAGCGGCCAGGGTCAGGGTCAGGGCCTGCAGGGACAGGCGTCCGGGCTGCTGCGCCAGGCGTCCCTCCGGCCGACGCCGGCTGCTGCCGTGGCGGCGGCAGCCACGTCTAGCAGCGAGCTGGAGTGCGCAGGGTCGCACCCCAACGCGTCAGAGCCCGAGTTCTTGGACATGGTGCCCTGGTACACCGGCACCAGCGCAGGTGGGCGTGGTTGTTGGGTGTGTGATGCACCATGGTACACGGGCGCCAGCGCAGGCGGGGTCCTGGGGCGTGGGTAAGGGTTTGAGTGACACACTTTGGTAGACGGGCACCAGCGCAAAAGGCGGCTGAGGGCGTGGATAAGCGTTCCCATGGCAGAACCTGGTGTACCGGCATAGGCGCCAATGCATATGGGTTATGGGGCCGTGCGTTGGGGTTTGCGTAACGCACCTTGGCACATAGGCACGAGAGCAGGTGGGGTTTGGAGTAAAGGTTAGGCATGGAGGCATTTCTAGATGCGGATTTCCGGAAGTCACATCGGACGTTAGCTGAGGTTAGCTGCTGCGGTTGTACCACGGCACCCAGCAATGTTGTACAACCAGCCGTACTGCCGTACCACCGGCTGACCCTTATGAGCTCACTGTCCTCCTCCAGATCTGTTCAAGACCATCCTGGGACTGTTCGTCTCGCTCAAGCTTTTCCTAGGGCGCTTCGACATGCGGACCATGCAGGTGCGGCGGAGGTGCATGAGGTGAAGATTGCCTGAACGCAAAGCTCTTACGGTAGCACAAATGATGCCGAGGCAGGCCCAGTCACGCACGGGGGTGCCGCCTTGAATGCCCATGACGCACACGTGCATGCCAAAGTGTAGCGTTCGCACTGGCCCATACGGCCAAAGGGACCGGCCGACTCCTTACCTGGGGGTCCCTTGTCGTGCCTCGTGCATGGCCCCTCTGGTGCAACAAACACGTACCACCAGGGTGGTACAGACCGTGTGCTGTCTGAGGTCACCCCGCCAACCCTGCCAAACCTGCCACCCGAACACTCTGACCTGCGGGATGTTGCTCCTCGTGCATGCCTGTCTTGCGTCATCAACTGATCGATTGGCCTAACCAGACCGTGTGCTGATGCGGCTGTCCCGCTAATCCACCACCCCGGCCAGGCCGTGACGGCCGCCTCCATGGCCGACACCTTCAACGACGTGCCAGCAGAAGGGGACGGCTTCACGTACGAGTTCCTGGACGAGCGCAAGGAGGTAAGCACGCCGCGCATCGCGATCAAGGCGTTGCACACGTGTTACGCCACACATTACAGCATACGGCAGTCAAGTAGTGTTGGCTCTGCGTTGTGGCCGGTGCTGGTGTGTGGGGTGCTGCTTGCGGTGGCGCCGTCGCAGCTAACTCTCACAGGACGGCCCCTCTGGATCGCACAGTAAGACTGGAGATCGCACAGTAGTACTGGTACCTCGACTGCGCCGAAATCACTGTTATCTATGCCCGACACGTCACGTTCTCACGTCGCACTTTGGTGCTTGCCCATGCGCAGCTGTGGCTTGACTTCATGGCGGACACGGGCGACGGCGGCAACCCCACCTACGCGGTTGCGGCGGCGCTGGCGGCCCCGGTGCTATCCGCCTCCGTGGCGCCAGAGGCGCAGGCGGCAGCAGCAGCGGCCGCCGCAGCGGCGGCGGCGGCAGGGCAGTGTGCGGCGTTGGGTGCGGCACCAGGCGGAATCGGCTCCGCTCCTGCCCCCATCCACGCCTCGGGTGCGCCGGCCGCTGAGGCGCTCATGGTAGGTCCACCAGTAACGCCTTCCCCTCCGTTTGCCGTGCTAATAATGGAGTCCCGCAAGTGCACCAGTGACGCTTGCGGGGTTACGGATGTGCAGGCCGGCCGGGCGGTGGTCCTTCCTCGCGCTGACGTGCTGCTCATGGGGGGCGACCTGGCGTACCCCAACCCGTCCAAGGAGACCTACCGCCAGCGCCTCTTCAGGTGCGGCTTGCTAGCCGCCCGTGCAAGGTGGTTGTCGTCGAGGGCCAAGCTGAGCTGCCGCTGTGCAGGAGTCCGCATTTGGCATTTTCCAGGTGCTGTGGTCATACGGTCCTTACTGGTCCCGACCACGCCTATCAGAAAATATTGTCGTAGCACATTCCCACGCGTTATCCTGAGCGCGGCGTTGCATGGCCCTGCAGGCCCTTCGAGGACGCCTTCCCCCCGCCCAGCCACTTCCACCCCGGACGCCTGGTGGTGCACAAGCCGGACCTTCCCCCAGGTATAATCCTTTAGCTGCGCACGGCTACGAGACCAGCTCGTGACCTCGGGGTCATGCGTGCCTGGCAACACGCTGCCGGCGACCTCAGGGTCATGCGTTCCTGGCAACACGCTGCCGGCGATGCACATAGGAGCCCAGCGCTGCCGTACACAAGCAGCGCTCCCGGGGCGTCCTCTGTCTTTGCCCGCGAGTGGGATCCCGTTTACGTTCCTTCACCTTGAACTGGGCTGCAGACTGGGGCGTGCTGGAGGCGCAGCTGCCCAACGAGCTGCGCGGCACCAGCCCCCGCTCCTCGCGCGCTGCAGCCTCCGCGGCGCTGAGGCGCTACAAGGGACCCAGCGCCTTCGCCATCCCCGGGAACCACGACTGGATTGACGGGCTAGAGGTAAGCGATGCCAGTAACCGTGCGTTTCAGTCGGACCCTTTGGTTGTACAGGTCTGCCGTGATACTTGCAGCCCACCGTTAAGCTAAGCTGCACAAAACCGGAGTGCCAAATCGGCCTGGCGTGTGCCGTCCCATGTGCCGTCCCATGTGCCGTTCCAATACCAACCTACTACCGTCCGTCCCATTGTCCACGCTATCCCCTACCCCACAGACCTTTACGCGGGACATCCAGCACAAGGGCTGGATCGGTGGATGGCTCATGCCACAGGTGGGGCTTGTCGCCGCATGCCCTGATGCCGCTTCGGACAATCGCTCACCACCTGCGCCAGCGTGGGTTACAGTGCCTCTCCCTGCGCACGTGCACCCTGCACAGGAAAAGAGCTACTTCGCGCTCAAGCTCCCGGGCGGCTGGTGGATGTTCGGCTTCGACCTGGGCCTCGTGACGGTGAGCCCTTGGCACCAGGGGTACAGTCAATCGCACGTTCATCTTGTATCAGACGTGTTGGAGCTGCCGGAAGCTGTGCCATCACAGCAAGCCCAGGCCCCAGGAAAATTTGTGCCTTTGCTGTACAGCGTCTAGGGACTTGCATTGCTAACGCGGACCGTCGTGCCTGCTTGCGTGCCCCAGGACATCGACATGCAGCAGTACCGCTACTTCGCCAACGTCATCGAGCGGCGCCTGGCCCCCGACGACCAGGTAGGCGCACAGATGGACAGCGCTGGCAGCCGTGGGCGTGCAACGCACTCACCCTGGCCTCGGGACACTACCTCAGGCATCTTGCCCAGCTACCATCATTTCTGCCCGGTGTGTTGGGCCTGCAGCACAAAGCGTGCTCCATCAGCCTAGCTCTCCACCTGGTGTGTTTGTTTCCGACACGCGCCAACGCGCTGGTCATCCTCATGACCCACGAGCCACCTGCACTACACCGGGTGCAACCTGGCCCAAGCTCTGCATCTCGCATGTTAATTGCCGGTACGCTCTAATACACACGCCCCAACACGCCCCAACACACAACGCGCAGGTCATCCTCATGACCCACGAGCCCATCTGGCTGCTGGACTGGTTCAAGCAGAAGAGCCGCGGCCCCAACCTGCGCCAGCTGGTGCGCGCACACCTGCGCGGCCGCGCGCGCGTGCACCTGGCCGGCGACCTTCACTTCTACATGCGCCACAGCTGGACGCCCGCGCAGGCCCAGCAGCAGCAATGCCACCCGCCCCCGGCCCCAGCGCACGCAGACCCCGCCGGCAGCGCCCGCGCTACCCGCGGCCCGGACAGTATGACATCACCCAAAGCTCGCGCAGGCAGCCGCCTTCGCGACCAGCACCTGCACCAGCACCAGCACACCGCTTCACCAGCCCGCGTCGCGTCTCCGTCCCCTCCCGCCCAGCCCGAACCGCACGCCGGCAACGGCCTCCACAACGGCCCCAACGGACCCGACTCAGCTGCTCACGCTGGCCCAGAGTCCGGCCTCCGGCCCCCACGCCTGCAGATGGACGGCCCTGGTGCTGACGCAGTGGAGAGCACGGCGCTCCCGGCGGTGCGGCCGTGCCCCGGGTGCGAGGCGCGGGCAGCCTGGTCCCGCCACCCGCTGGACCCCGAGCACCTGGTGGTCAACGGCGGGGGCGGCGCCTTCCTGCACCCCACGCACGTGTTCGCGGGCTGCAGGTTCGCGCCCAAGGCCGACCCCGCGGCGGAGGCGGCGGCGGGGCTGTACGCCGCCGTGATGCAGCCGTGCACCTGCAGGTGGGCGGGGTTGGCGATAGGCAGGCAGGCGGGGGGAGGGGCAAGGAAGGGGCTGAGAGTAGTTGATGGTATCTGCAAGGGGCTGTACGCCGCCGTGATGCAGCCGTGCACCTGCAGGTGGGGGAGTGGGTACACTTAATGGCAGAACCTGCAGGTGGGGGGAGTGCAGAGATAGGAAAAGAGGCGGGAAAGGGGCAAGGGAGTGGTGGCCTTGACTACCGTACCCGCTAGTGTGCATGGCTGTCCCTTAGCGTCTGACGTGGTTGCGCATGCATGGAACCTGCCTCAGGGTGTACCCGGCGTTCCCGGAGGCGCCCTCCTCGCAGCACAGCGCCGCATGGCCTTCTGCGTCGGCCGGTCTGAGAGGGGCCTTTGGCCCCCACCACGCGGGCCGACCCGCCGGGGCCGCCTCCATGCAGCCCGCCTCGTCGCTGCCGCGGCCCGTCAACGGCGGAGGCATGGGCGGGGGCCTCAGCATGGGAGGGGGCCTGGGCGGCAGGGGCGGCCTGACGGGGTACACGCCCATAGGGCCGGACGGCGAGTACACGTGCCGTGCGTCGTACCCCTCGCCACGTGCCTCGCTGCAGCTGGGCCGGAAGAACCTCCACCTGTTCCGGGCGCGCAACACAAGGTGAGCCGGCAGGCTGCGTGGACCAAGGACTGCTTGCCCGTGTCCTCCCTCGCCCCTTAATGGGGGAGGAAAAGAATAAACGCTGTTCCTATGCGGTCGCCTTGGCATGTGGGGCTTTGCTGGGCTGTTGGTGCTCTTGCACTCCATCGGCGCCGTGGTGCTGCCTGCCGATGGCTGGCACGACACCCACGCCACCCTGCGCCAACCCGCTACGCCTCACTCGCCGGTGTGTACCAACACCAAGCCATGCTCCACCCACGCTGCCCTGTTTCACGATGGCCTGGTGCGCCCCCAGGTTCGATGTCATATCGGTGGCGTTGTTCTTTCTCATTCTTGCTGGTAGTGCTTTCACACTCCGCATGCAAAATACATCACATTACATGCTAATACACCTGATGCACCGCCCGCCCCACGATGGCCCGGTGCGCCCCCAGGTTCGACGTCATCGGCGGCGTGTTCTACTTCCTGCTGGTGGTGTCGGTGCTGCCGCGCTGCAGCCGCATGGCGGAGCTGCTGGAGGCAGACACGCTGGGTGAGGCCCCCAGGGGGCGCGGTGCAGGCAGTATGTGTCACGGTGCACGGGTAGCAGGGCGAAGGAGATAAGCTCCAGGCAGCGAATGCTGCCGTACCAAACTGCGCTTAGGACCTCCGTCGCTACGCTCCTCTGGCCCTAAGCTCAAGGATGTGTCGTGCACGGGTAGCAGTAGGGCTCACAGGTAGCACGCTGCTACCAAAGGTGCTACGTGGGGCCCGCTGACACGTGCTTGAGACCTCGCGGGCGCTTGCATCAATGGAAGGCGACTGGGGCCTGCGAATTGGCCTTGCTGCACACGGGGGGTTGGGACAGCCGTGGGCCGGCGCGGGTTACAGGTACTGCGGCATTGCGGCAAATACGAGGCACGGAATGGTAGCGGCAGCACTAGTACGGCACACGCTGCTAAGCGTCGCACTTGTCGTATCTGCAGGCGGTGCGCTGCCGTAAATGCATGAGTGTACTCTGCCGTACGCATCTCCTCGTTTGTATCTTAAGCATGTGCCGCCTTTTGAACTTGCGTGCTGCAGGCTCAGCGCTGCGGCTGCTGGCGGCTGCGTACGCTGACACCGTGGTTGCCATCCTAGAGCGCTCCTACCTGTCCGCTTGCGCCCTGGTGCTGCTGTTCCTGGTCACGTGGAGCCTGTCCAGCGGAGGTGAGGTGCAGGCAGCAGCCCTCATCAGCCCACGGCCACACATGTATTCAAGCACATAAGGCATATCCGCAGATGCCTCCTCTACAAGGCTGCCTCCAACGCCTTGTCTGTACACGCTCCTTTACCTTGCAGCCGGCGTGGGCGGCACCAAGCCCGAGCCCCGCACCCAGGGCAAGCCCCGGCCGGCCCGCGGATGGCGCAAGCGCCGCTCACAGTCTGCCGCTGCTGCCGGTGCGGCTGCCGCGGGGGGCGCGCAGGGCGTGGTGGATGCTCCCCCGCCGCTGTTTGCGCTGCGTTTCGGCGGCCTGCCCGTGCAGCTGCTGTACGCTGCGCTGCACCTGGCGGTGCACGTGGCGCTGGCCATCAGCCTGGTGCTGCTGCTGGAGCTGGGCGTGGAGACGTGCATCAAGTGAGCCAATGAACCCGAGCTGCCTTCATTGCAGAGCCTGGTTATATAATCATCTCTGCAGATCACTCCCACGTGTCGGTGCATTTTGGAGTGGAGACGTGCATCAAGTGAGATGATGCACAACTGGGTGCAGGGCCCTTTGTTCTCCAGGGCTGTCTTGCAAGCATGCCTGCACCGTTGCGCGGCCACCTGCCGCCACCGTTTGCGTTCTGCGGTATCGTATCGCGTTCCAATGCCAGGATTAGGTCGTGGTGAACACTTTGCGTTTCCGCTTGCACAGGTACGAGCGCTTGGGCGCGGAGGGCCCGCACAGCCTGTACCGCTGGTACCGGCAGTACGAGCAGCAGCACTTCCCCGACCCCATGGTACGGCAGGAAGCAGTACGATGGGATCCACTGCACGTGGCACTGCACGGGAGGTGCTCTGCTTCAGCTCAGAAGCGCACAGTCTGGTGTGAGCAGTTTATGCTTGGCAGATGGCATCTGTTTGGTGCTGTTGTCCTCGTTCCACCCCCAGGGCATCCGTGCGACGCTGCAGCGCTGGACGCTGGGCCTGTATCCGTACGCCCTCAAGGTGCGCTGATGGGTCGTTTGGCCGCACAGGCTTTCACTTCATGCCGGACGACATGCTGACGCTTTCCCTGGACTTGGCGGTTGATGGCATGCAAACGCAAGTCGCATGCAAGAGCTGGCGGCGGTGCCTTACCCGGTATCTGCCGTGACCCTGTTGCCCACAGGCGGCGATGGCTGTGTACGATGTGCCGGAGGTGGGTACGTAGGCGTGGGGCTGCTGGATCAGTGCGGCCTTGGGCGGACGGCCCAGGGCGCGATTGACTTGTTTAGCGCGAGCAGCCTGGGTAGGGCGTACGGCAGATTCCACAAGCCGAACGCGGTGTTGACCTGCGTCCTGCCCCTTGCGGCGTACTGTGCCACCTTGTCGCCAACCCCACTCGATATCATGTTACACTGCATATCATACTACTTTATTACTTGCTCATCAAAGGACTTGCTGATTTTGCACTGCAGGGCATCGCCGTGGCCCGCAACGCCATGTGTGCAGCAGGAGGCTCCTTGGACCCCCTCACCCGCCTGCAGGTGAGCCACACGCTTGCCACTCGCATGAAGGCCGTCTCAGCTCCTACCGGTATCATGCTTGCGGTCGGCCCAGAACCACCCCACGTGAGACGGCGACTGAGGGATGGCCGACTACCCGCTCATGCCTTGGCGTCCATGCCTCTGACACTAACCTCCCTTGCACCATTGTTCCTTGCTTATGCTCTTCCTTCCACCCCCTTAGGCGCTGACGTACTACACCGGCATGCTGTCGTACTACTGGTTGCTCGCCACGCCCACCATCGCCTTCGTCTTCGGCCTGTACCTCTACATCAGCGTAAGGCGTCGCCGGTCGCTGTGTTACAGCTGGGGAGAGGACTGTCGGCTGTGGAGGCGACTGTCAGCCTTGTAATTACCCGCTAGCTACACTCCTGGCGCAGCGAACCAGTCCCCGACAACGCCCAGCTGTACCTGTCCGAGGCCTCAATGGTACCGGCACGCATCAGCGTCGTAAGCATTTCGTGGCACGTGGCTTACCTTGACACCTGCACGGCCATGGCTGCTCGTACTCACCTTGCGCAGGTGTGCTGGTGCCACGTGCACTACGACGAGGCCTTCTCCTCGCTGCGGGAGGCCAGCTGCAAGTCCTTCTGCCGCCTGCACATCGGCCCCGACGGCACGCTGCGGGTGTACACGCTGGCGCTGGACGAGGTGCCCCACAGGTGGGCGGGCCGGGGCCGCGCAGGCGCTCTATAGCTTTTTGTACCTCCCCTGAGCTTCCAAACCCTGGTCTACATTTACCATGTCATCCTTCTGGGTACAGGAGTTCCCAAACAACGCCAGCTGACGGAGGTGTAGCGTCAACAGTAGTTTTCTGTTGGTGCTCGAACCCTTGCCTCCAGGTGGCAAGAGGACCCGCGGTGGCGCGGCCCGTACGGCGGCGGCTCAGGGATGACCCCCTCCCACGAGGCCTTCTTCCCCAGCCGCTGGACAGCCGCCAAGCCAACTGCCACGCCAACACCGCCCAGTGCAGCAGCGGGAGCAGCAGCAGCAGCAGCAGCGGCCACGGCAGTGTTGGGTCCGGGGCTGCGGGGTGCTGGCCGGGGTGCAGAGGACGCCAAGGGGAGCAGGGTGAGGCGGAGCGCGGCAAAGAAGGGAGGGGCTGGGGGCCCACGGCCGGCGGGGGCGCGGCAGGCGGCGGCGGATGGCAAGGGTGTGGGTGGCGGGGCGGGGGGTGCGGCGGCGGGGGCGGCGGCGGGCTGCAGCTGGAAGGTGATTGACTATGTCGAGATCCCGCACAAGCGGTAGGTGGGTGGGGTGCGGTGACCGCGGAGGGCGGCAGCAGTGAAAACGCGATGGGGAGGAGGTGGAGCGCAGAGCGGCCTATTTGAGATGGTGGGAAAGAGCAGGAGTGGACTGGCGTCTGCGGCAGGTGGGCTCGGTGCCTTCCTGCGGTCCAGCAGGGCACACGTACTGCACTGTGAGACGCACTGTGATATATACATGGAGGGAGGGATGTGGACGAGGGCACCGGTGCTTTTGCTGGTTCGACCACGCATGAGCTCCTGGGGTATCCTAGGTAGGGCCTGTCGCCTACGCGTCGCCATCCGTGAACTGGCACTGTGTTGGGCACATAGGCTGTGTAGTTTTCTCTCCCTTGCTGATAAGGCGGCGTAGCATTGTGTTGCCCTTCTGTCGCTTTCGTTCCTTTTACCAGTATCTGCACTACGCTGATGATGTAAGCAGGGGAAGCGAGCGCCTGTCGTTCTTGTGTTTGGCTGTGTTGTGATTTTGGGACGGAGTTGCTGATGCGTTGACGTCCGTGTAGAGGCCTTACCCTGAAGCCCAAGGATGTTTTGAGATGTCTTGTAGAATTTTCGAGGATGAATGAGCCCCTCCGAGAGCGGAACTCGACCCCTTGTGTCCGTCAGTCCTGGTCAGTCCGGTCCCCACGCTGCCGGTATTAGGTGAAGCTCCCTTGCTGACTTTCTGACCGCCGGCCCAAACACCGGATGATACCCTACCATCCATGTGCATGCATAACACCAGTTTAACACGGTTTTGTGTTAGCGTAAAACCAAAACTTAGTTTTAAGGCAGGAGAG
>VFQN01003296.1_pt1 | contig 23434 bp, 32 predicted proteins | sample 3512371 | NCBI WGS metagenome assembly VFQN01 (sample SAMN10412370, study PRJNA504923) | tailings metagenome | isolation source: Replicate 2 from Balatoc abandoned mine | place: Philippines: Itogon, Benguet | collected 2017-08-28
GTGGTGTCCTTGTTTTTTGGTATTTGGGGGGGTTTATTGCATTTGGCAGGTACCCCTTGCGGTGTACTCAGTGCCTGGGCCAAGTGGTACCCGCTTGGTCAGAGCCTGAGCAAATGAGCACAGAGGTGCGCCGTGGCATCAGCTTATCACGTGTCACTGCTGTCACCGGGATGGTCGGTCATTCGGGGAAATCTAGGTCTGAGTAGGCACATCAGGGGCCCCTGAGGCACCAATGGCCAGAACCCCCTTGACCCGCCCCACGCAACGGTGCCACGAGCCTGTCCGCAGCCGGCATGACCTCCCGTGCACAGAGGCAGGCTATCCGCGTGCCCCGCACCAGCTGGGTTCACAGAGGAAGCGCGTGGGCACATAACTACGTGGCAGTCCGGCACCCAGGTCTGAGCAGGAGGCAGGCATGCCTTGGCATGCTACAGCCCCCGGCACCTGGCCCTACACGTCGTCGGCTGGGCAACGGAGAGTGGCGCGGTTAGGCCATCCAACAGGACACCATACCCGGCTGGCACCACAGCAGGTAATATGTACAGAGTAAGTACCGTTCGCACGTCCAGAGGGCGGGCTAGCGCTGTCGCTGGATTGCGGCGGTTAGCGGTTTGGCGCAAGAGCGCGAAAGCTAAACACCACGCCAGCAGAGCACTGGGAGACTATCCCATATGCAGGCCTTTACGTTGAACGCTATTTATACCTGTACAGCTCCACGATCGACTCTTGCCCATAGTGGTCGCCTGCATGCAACCCCTTGAACACGCAAGCGCGCCGACGCATTAGGCTCCAACTAAGTACTCATAGACGTATCGCCGCTTACCGGTATGGTCAAGCAAGCTTTCCTGAGCCGCTGGTTCCGGCCTGCCGGCAAGCCGGCCCCGGCGGAGGTGCAGAAGCGCGGCATCGACACTGGGCATAGCAACCAAGCCTCCTCTGCCACCCAGCCTTCCCGCTGCGTCACCCTGCTGGACGTACTAGCAGCGCTCGACATCAACGCTGTACGCCTCCTTGTCGGCCACCTCGAGGCCGCAAAGTGGTGCGCCCCCGCGCGCGAGGCGTGCAAGGCACTACGGGACGCTGTGGACACGGGGGCCAGCCGCCTGGAGCTTTCACTGAGCGACGGCGATTATCCCGTGACAGCTGCTATCGAAGCCAAGTTTACGTCGCTCCTGCTCCAGCGGCCGTGCTGCTCACGCGTGGTCCTGGACCTGGACGGGTGCCCGCTCATTGGCGACGACGACGATGATGTGTATTGCGAAGACGGCGAGGAGCAGGAAGGGGAGGGGAAGGCAGAGGGGGAGGAAAAGGAGGGGTGCGGCACCAACGACGTGACCAAATGTGCGACGGAGCTGGTGACGTGCCCCTTCCGGGGCCTGCCCCTCGGCCGCCGTGAGCAGATCACCCACCTGAAGCTGCAGTTCACAGGCTGGGACCGCCCCCCCATGCTGTCATACGTGTTGGAGGCACTAGGGCTGCTGCTGCCAGGTCTGCTGCACCTTGACCTGGTGCACTGCGACACGTGTGCTTGGGATTGGCGCTCGTGCAAGGGCGACCGGGAGGTGCCGGCGGTGCTAGCCGCCGCCTTCCCACGCTTGGAGGGCCTCACCCTGGAGCTGCAGGATTCCGCGCGCCTGCTGCCCGGCCTGGTAACCCACATGGGCAGCCGCCTGACCAAGCTGGTGCTGATCGGTGTCGACGATGCCAAGCTGCAGCCGCCGTACATGCTTGAGGCGTTCCTGCCTGAGCTGGTCGCGCTGAAAGAGCTGGTCTTCGACCGGTTGCAGTTCAATGACCACCGGTCCGAAAGCGCCGACGACACGCTCAACGCTGCCGAGACGGCCTTCGTGGACCTGCTGAACGCACTGCCGCCGGCGCTGGAGATTATGCACATCGCGCGGATTGACCTGAGGATGAAAGACGGCCGCGTGGAGTGGATGCGCGGCCGGCGGCTGGAGATCGCGGTACGGGGCGGCAAGGCGTGGGCGTTACGCATGGGCTGGGCTGTACGGCACGCAGAGCTGTACACCGCCGACCTGCTGATTCAGGATTCCAAGCTGGGCCAGGGGGTGGAGCGTTTGGAGCTGCTGCAGCTAGGGGGGCTGAACGAGCTGGAAGGGCGCGAGGAGGAGGAGAGCGAGGACCCCTTGTGGCAGTACGTCAAGGGCCGGTTTGACCGGGTCGACCTCGGCAGGCTGTACATCGCGTACGGCACGCCGGCGAAGGCAGCGGCGGTACTCGTGCAGCGGTACAGGCCGGAGGAGGTGGCGGGCGGGGAGTGTGTGGTGCGGCTGAGGGGCAGCGGGCTCCTGCCCACGGCTGGCCGGGTGGACCCGCAGTGGGGCTGGGAGCTGGGGGAGAGGTGGGCAGAGGGCAGCGAGGAGGCGGTCAGGGCGGTTCCGGCGCCGGGGGTGCGTGCAGCCATGGCGGCGGCACGGCTGCGGCTGGAGACTGCGGCGCCGGGGGCGGCGGCGGCGGTGGCGGCGGCGGAGATTGGCAGGAGCATGGCAGCTGCCATTTCCGGTGGAGCTGGGCAACGGCGGCAGGAGCGGCGAGGGCAGCAGCTGCGTGGGGTCAGGGGTGGCCTTGTGCCGTACGACCAGGCGGGGTTGGAGGACGGCAGGCTGTTTCTGGTGGCGGGGCCCTTCGTGCGCATCCTGGGCTCTGACGGTGTGGTGCAGGCGTGGGTGAAGGGGGTCAGCGAGCGGGCGGCGGCGGCACGTGCAAGGTCAGAGGATAGGCGCCACGGCCCCGTGCAGGACGTGCAGTGCCACGCGCGTGTCACGCTCGCACACGTGGCATCGAAGGTCGGGACGGCGGAGGGGAAGGCAGGGACGGCGGTGGAAAAGGCTGGGCTGGGCGAGTCGGTGCTGCTGCTGCAGGGCAGCCCCCAGCAGAACCCACGCTGGCTGCAGGAGGCACTGGGGGAGCTGTGTGGGGCGGGTGGGGAGGGAGGAGGGGCCAGCGGGGAGGGGCAGCAGCAAGGAATGTCCTCGGCCGTGCAGGCGGTGCGAATGCAGGGGACACACCTCCGGGAGGTGTTACATGACGCCTACCTGTCGCCGGTGGGTGTAGCGTGGCATTGCGTTGCACGGGTGCCCATGGCCGGACTGTATAGTGATGGACGGATGTGCATGATGGCTGCGTTTGTGGGTACTGGGGTATCAAACAACGGTGCATCAGTCTTGTCGCTATTTCCGTGAGCTGTGCGGGGCCGGTATGCGCGGCAGCCATGCGCCGCAGGGGCGGGGGGAGGGGTGGCCGGGCCTGTGGGCATGCGGGTCGCGCACCCCTGCCGCTCGCTTTTCCTCGCTCCCGGTAAACGCAAAGCACTGCCTTCGTGTCGACACTGCTGTACCGGCACCGGTGCACGCATGTTCCGCAACGATGAATTCGCTGTTGCATCGTCACAGCATCATCAACGGCACACCTCACACTTCCATTATGGGCAGGTAACCCCCTCCACATGACAGCCTCACCTCCTGCCTTCCGCCCCGCTGCAGGTGCTCCAGGCGCTGTGGGACGGCTCTGCGGGCAGCAGGCTGAGCGAGGGGGGGAGGCTGGAGAGGCTGTGGGCGCAGTGGGGGCCCGTGGCAGGTATCGTAAGCATAAGCGGTGACCTCGAGGGGCGCTAGTGCAATCAGGGATGCGGATGTCGCACTGAGTGCCACCGGCTGCCGTACCGCTGTCTCTAACCGTGTCTTGGGTGCATAAGGTGAGGGCATGCCGAGAGTTCAGTTGAAGTGTTCGGCGATGCCTCTCATGCGGCAGGGCGCCTGTGGCGCGGAGTGTGCAGCGTCCTGGTTGCTCAGCGCAGCAGCGTTTACCATGTGTCTGGATTTGTGTTTGGATCTGCGTTTGGATCTGAGAGAGAGAGAGAGAGTTCCTGGAGTTGTCTCTGTAATAAGTGTCAGGCCTCAGGCGGCACACAGTGTGTGGTGGTGTAGATTGCGGGGAGTGTGTGTACGCGGCCCGGGTAGGCGTGACTGGGGTTACGTCGGGCAGGAGGCGGGCAGGGGCGCATGCGCTCAGCAGGGATGCAGCATTCGAGGAGCAAGGCGTTGCAGTGGGTGTGCTGGGACCAGAAAAGCTGTGTGCCACACACGCTTCGCAGATGGTGTTGTAGCAGGGGTTGTCGTTTGTTGTTATGACCGTGACCTTGACTAGGAAGGCATTACACGTGTACACGTGTGTAACGGCAAGTCTTGCTGTACACAGGTACACTTGTTCAACCGCCAGGATTGGTTACCGGTGCTTGATTTGCAACCAGATTGGAAAGGCGTGATTTGGGATGTCATGTGGGTCACGCTGGTTTTGCTCTTTAGCCTACAAGCCGGTGAGCGTGTTGGTGTTGCGAAGTCTGGACGGCTGCGCGTGGGCTAATGGTTTCTAGCTTCAGCTGAGGTTTTGCACGGAGTGCCGAGGCTGTTCCAGGCAGCAGGCAGCTGTCTATACGCATGCAGTTACGATACACAGGGTACACGTCGCATGTGTGCATGGTTGGCGGCTGAATGTGGGGACCACTGACGCTGAGCCGTGTGGGGCATGGGAGCAGGGAGGTGCCGTGCAGTGCTGCTTTTCATCAGTGTACGTGATCACCTCTGCGCATTTTTCTTGCACCATCCGGTTTCGCATGTTGAGACGGGAACGTATATTACCGTACTGTCATTGTTTTTGGCACTCGCACATGACCCGGCGTCCTGCACCACGCCCGTAGCAACCACCCCCTGCTTGGCAGCAGTCCGTGCAATCGCTCACTTAATGGGCTCTCGCAAAACCATGTGTGAACTTGGTAAGGGGCATGGCGCGAGACCGTCAGCCGCCGCAGCTCGCCATATCCACCGTAGCCAAGGTGCCAAGCACGCCGTCAGACAGCCTGAAGGTCCACAGGTGGCACATTGGGCAACGGTTTGTGACTGCTTGCGGTTGGAGCTGAGCAAGGACCAAGGAGTGGTAACACCCGGGGATCAGGGTACGCCTTGGAGCGACTCGCAGCACCTGGTCCCAATCCCGATCGCGCGGACAAGCCACTCGTCCCATGGGCATCCTACGGATGGTACAGTTGCCGCCCTCCTTCCCGTAACGCTGCTGCATATGAGCCATGCCCTGACACACATGCAAGTGCCACGCTCCCCCCAGCGCAAGCACTCGGCTTCATGCATTGACATTCGTCCCCCACTGTCCCTACGGCCCTGCCCGAACTCTTGCCCCCATGACCAGCCACCAGCTCCTCCCTTTGGCTCAGGACCCTCGAGCCCTTCCCTCTTCACCGCCGCATCCCCCGTTTGCTCCCCCCTACGCTTCCCCCTGCACCCACAAGCCTTTCCGTGACGATCTGGCCCCTTACACAGGTGTCCTCACGTTCCACACCTCCCCCTGCACCGCTGCCAGCCGCTCCCCCAGGTAGCTGTGCCCTGCCCGCCACGTGTCCTTCCCTTTCCACCGCCCGCAGTGGTACTCCATTGGGCATCGCGGAGCTGGCTGTCAGTCACAGTGAAGCCGTGCCCAAACAGCCATTGAAGGGCCTCCAGGGGAGCCCCCAACCGCACGGCCTCGTACGGCACAGGCCTGCTGGAGCCCAAGGGGCACCCCAGCCGCCTGAGGCACTGCAGCATGTCTGCACAGCCCCCAACCACATGGCCAGGGCCAGCTCTTCGTCCTCGATCATGGGGCCGCGGGAGGTGGCGGCGGCAGCGGCGCACTGTCGCCAGCTGCTGCCGCCGGCGGCGGTGCGGCCGCCCCCCACAGCGTGTTGCTCTGCGCTGACTTGCACGCTGCACCTGACAACATACAACTGGGTGCGCAGTAGCGCACCATGCCTCTGGCAGCAACCTCCCTGCTGACAGCAGTCCTGCTACCGTAGAGTCCGACGGATTTGGATCAGCAGCTTGTGCTTGCACATACCAGTGTCACGTCAGCAGCGCAAGCGCGTGACTACGCCTTAGTCACAAGTACGGTGCATGCTTTCCTGTTACAGCAACAAACGGTGTGCTTGACGCGGGGTATGGATTGGCCGCATCAACTCGACAAAGCCACCAGGACCCAGCACTGTACCCGTCAAGCAACGTGCAGCAGGGAGCACGTCCTTGCTCCCTTGAGTTGCATGCAACAACCAACCACCGTGCCGTAGCGTGCCGTACCACAGGCCTGCCGCGGACAACGGCACACTGCGCTGCCTCAACGGACTGGCCATACAGCAACACCTGTCATCCATAAGGAACACGCCTGTGGTGCCGGCAGCAGCAGCAGGGGGCTCTGCCGACAGGTAAAACACCAAACAACAGTTGGCGCCCGCTCACCGTTCAGCAAGCGGATTTCAACGTCCGGGGGCAGCCACGAATGCACGATATGCAGAACGTGAGTCCAGTCCTTGTGCGCAACTCGGCCACCCGTGCGCATGCACCGACTGCGCCCCTGCTGCTCCTGCTGCTGCTGCTGCTGCTGCCGCGGCTGAGCTACGCTCCGACTGCGGCACATGCAAGCCTCCCCGCCAGCACAAGCGCCGGCTGCAACGCACACGCTCTTCCTCGCCTGTCGGCACGGTTGGACACCACGCCCCAAAAAGGACCAGACACCAGCCCCAGTATCCCACGCGTCAGCGTGTGGTCCATCCCTTCACGCTCAGGTGTCATGCGCAGTACGTTGGAGCGCTTAGCCTGGCCGCCGGTGCCGTACCAGCCTCAGCTTGCCCCGCCCCTGCTCCAGCCGCCCGTCCGCCCTTGCAACCTCAACCGTAAACCCCCTTTTCGCTCCTCAATCCGCCAGTTTGACGTTCAGCATGGCCCCCGCCACGCCCGCCTCCTGCAGCGTCTGGCCCATGTCCGATAGCGGCTGCGCGCCGGGCTGCGCAAACGCAAGCACCAGCCTGCGGGTCCAGCAAGAAAACACAGGGAGGTTAAGCAGGGCCAAAGGGAAGAAACCAGCAGCCACTTTCCCCGCGCGCTTCCCCCTATCCCACCTCAAATGGCACCCTGCGTCCCCTCCCGCCCTTCCTTGCCCCATTTCCTTCGCGCTACGGTACGGCCTCATTGGACTGTCACGCGCCCCGCCCCGCCCCGCCACCCACCCGCGCCCCGCCGCCGCCTCCGGCACCTCCGCGGTGCACAGGTCCGCCAGCGCCGCCAGCGTGTGGCTGGCCAGGAAGCGACGCATGAGGCGCCGACCGTCAGGCAGGCGCAGCGCCACACGCACCGCCCCGGGTTCACCCTCCGCGGGCTCGGGGGGCACACGCGCCCGCGCCTCCGCAGCAACCTGCAGGGAGGGAAGCAGCGTGCAGGTGGGCCACAGCCATGCTCGGCAGACTCGTGGTACAACGTGAGCTTGCGGGTAATACGCCGTTGCGGGGGTGCACGATGAACCCAGGGCACATGCCAGCGCCCCTTAAAGCCCCAAGCACGCTGTGGTCATCCTTTTTTGTTGGGGGTTGCAGCTCAACGTCCTGTGTCTCGCGTGCCACGCGTACAGCTCAGGGTTTTAAACCCATATTCCTTGAACCCACGCTATCTCCCTCAGCCGCCTCATTCTCTCTCTCCCACATACTTCGCGTCCGCGCTATGTACGCCTCACAGTTCCCTGCTCATCTCCTCTCCTCCTCTCCTTCCCGCGCCCAAGCCCCCATACTAAGCGAGGTCCCCCTTCTATCCTCCCCAGCCACGCACCTCTTCAGGGGACTTCCGTGCGCTCTCCTCCGCCCGCTGCCGCTCCGCCTCCTTGATCTGCTCCCAGATGGCCGCCTCATCCAAGTCATCATCCCCGCCCTCGGCCTCGCCGTCCTGCCCCCCAGAGGACCCCCCATCCCCTGCCCCTGCGTCCCCTGCTCCCCCTGCCCCCCCTTCCCGGTCCATGCTCATGGCGAGGGCCAGGGCCAGCTCCTCGTCCTCGGTCATGGGGCCGCGGGAGGCGGCAGCACCGCTGCCGCCCGCCGCTGCCGGCGGCGGCGCGGCCGCCTTTCGCAGCATGTTGCTCTGCGCCAGGCTGGCGGCGCCTGTACGGCAAAGCAGGACCGAGGAGTGCAGCAGAGGGAGTGTTAAGGGAATGTAATGCAGCAGGGGCCAACGCAGCGGCACTGGCACTGCGTGTTGGGTTGGGGGTGCCGAAGGCTTAGGGGGAAAGCGCGGGTGGCCCAAGCCACGGACGGGCACGGGGGACTGCTACCATCTGTTCAGGTGGTTCCCAGGTCTCATACTACGCAACATGTGGCTGCAGTGGCGGATCTCTCCTTTCTTACAGTGCGGACCAGGCGGCATGCACCGGAAGATCACGACCTGTTCACCCGCCCGTCCCCAGCCACTGCGGCAATGGCTGTGCCCACGAGCAGCCCGCCCGCCCTGGTCCCGCTCCAACCGCACAGGAACAGCACCAAGCACAGTTTCGACAATGTCCAACGTCGGACGCTGGGCCGCCCATGACCCTCCCACCCCCAAGAGCTGCTGAATGCCCGTTGACCATGCGCCTCACTGTACCCAGGTTCCCCCGCAAGACGTGACACTTCTATAGGTGTATATGGTGCCGAAGATAACCCAAACCCGAACCCACCCGCGTCCAGCGGCCCGTGGTCCATGAAGGGCACCAGCTCCTCCATCAGCTTCTCGGCGTCCACGAAGCCAATGCGAGCCCACAGCTTGGCGCCCGTGATGGGGTCCACCACCAGCACCACAGGCAGGTGCGGCGCGGGGCCCGAGTCCAGGCGGTACGCCTTAGTCAGCGTACGACCGTCGGGGGTGCTGTCGTACACCTGGGTGCGGGGTGCGGAAGGGAGGGAGGGGCAGCGGGTACCGTACGTAGCTGAGGGGAGAGCATGCGTGCAACGGGGGTCACCGCCTGTTGGCTGCAGTGCAGGCGTGTCAAGCTCAGGGTTGATTGAGATGGCCAAGGGGCGCAAGCAGGAAGGCCAGCGGATTGGAAGTGCGGGAGGGAAGGAAAGTGCGCAACCTACAACCGCTAGCTGCCAGCTGCCGGGCCACGCCGCAATTCATGCTGCAGGACATGACCCAAATGGCCAATATACCAAGTTTATGTTGTGTGTGCGTGCTGCCTTGCCCTGCCCCCGGACCGGGGCTGGCCCCTGCCGCGCCTGTGCACGCAACGGGTGGATGCCGTAAAACGCACAAGCCCTCAGGTTAGGCGCCTGCTGCGCGTGGAGTCCCACACCTGTTGCATATCAACATTCTAGGCCCACCACCCACCTGGTAGAACACGAACATGTGCTTCAGCACGTCCTTGAGCGCCTCGTGCGACCACGTGTCCCTGTTCAGCCGGTGGCTGGCAAACTCTGTCGCCGACTGCACGTTGATCAGCAGCCACTTGCCCTCCGCCGCCGCGCGCTGCTTGGCCATCTCCGCCGTGCCGCTGAAGTGCAGGTCGGCGGGCAGCTTGAACAGACCCGACAGCCCCTGGGCCTGCGCTGAGATGTCAGACGGCGCCCCCGCCGCGCCCGCCGCCGCCGCGCCAGCAGCGGCGGCCCCGATGGCCGCACCCGATGCCGCTGCCATTGCAGCCTGCTGCGCCTGCTGGGTCTCCTGTCGGAAGTCCCGGAACACGTCAATGTGCGCTGCGGAGCTGGGCGGGGCCCGGCCCGCCAGGCCGTGCTGGGCTAGGTGGTGCAGGTGGGACAGCCCGCGTGGGTCGAAATCATCGCCGTACAGGCGCTCCACCTTTGTGGGCAGCGGGGCGCGGATGTTGTCATCATCCATGGCGTGGTCGCGGGGAGGGGAGTTGCTGCGGCCTGCCCCCGCCCCGCCTGCGCCCCCGCCCGCGGTGCCCCCCGCGCCACCGCCGTGCCCGCCCAAGTTCCCATCGGCAGCAAAGTACAGGTTCACAGCGTCCTCGAGGCTGAAATTGGCGGCCTCGAGCCACTGCACTGCTGCAGCGTCATCTGCGCAACCAGTAATAGCGAGGAAGTTGGCCACAAGGTCGCCGTCGTCTGCCATGGCTTACGTTCTCCACTAGCTGAGTTCAATGCGTGTAGGCGCTTTTGGGAAGGCTTGGTGACCGCTGAATGAGATGTCAGGGTCGTGTCAAGGCGCCTTGTGAACGGCCTTTGAGCGTTGTGATCTTCTTAATGCTCTTGATTCTTGCTATTACTCGTCTTCCCTGTTGCGTGGGGCAGAGAAGGCAGGGAGCGCAATGTGCCACCTGATCGCGCCTCTGAACTTCTAACAGACGATGCCCGCCTCAACGGCAAAGCTGGCTATTATTTGTTTTTGTGCATCAGTACTGGTGACACTTATTTATGTTTGACAGCTAAACGCTTGTGACCCAATTGAACTGCTGCAGCTGTCGTCGAAAGCAGAACTGTACACGCCTTTCTGTATTGCTCATAAAGTGGAGCCGATGCTTCCCATAAGCATTTCCTAGAGAGAACTCACCTGAGCAATGGGTTTTGGGTCAAAGACCGAGCTCCCGGACCTCTGCCGGGTCTGCGTGCTGGCAGATGGCCGGGCCAAAGCAACCTTCTCGGATAACACCATCATGGTAACAAACAGCGCTGGCAGCGCCTTCATGGTCATCACCGCGGACGGCCAGTCCACGCGTCAGCTCAGCGAGTACGCACTCGCGCGCCACAGCCCGCTCCTCGCCGCGCTGCTGGAGTTTCGCAACATGCACGTAGACCTTCCTTGCTTCTGCAAGCCTCTCGCTCGGGCCTTGCGCAGCAGCTTCACGCTGGGCTACCTGGTGCGCGATGCCACATGGCCCAGCGCTGCGTCCGACATGGTCGCGTCCGGCCTGGCCCGCTGCCAGCCCGACGGCAAGGTGGTGGTCAGCAGCGAGGACGGCGTGGCCCAGGTGGTGCTGCACGGCCACCAGCGCCGCTTTGCTGTGTGCTACCTGCTCCTGGTGGCGGAGCGGCCGCAGGAGGGCAAGTACGAGTACGTGTGGCAGACGCAGGTGTTCAGCACGTGCAGCTACCCCGCGCGCTGGGGCCCGGCGGTGCAGGCGGCCCTGCGCGCAACCGTACAGCTCGAGGCGGGAGGGTCTCATCCTCTGCAGCAGCAGCAGCAGCAGCAGGTGGCTTCCTCGAATCCCAATGCAGCGCCACAACACTGCATCCCCACCAGTGCACCTACGTACGACGCAGACTCTACCGACCAGCTGACACACAGCACCTCAGACACAGCCCACCCATCCGCACCTAACCCCGTGCTGCTCCTACCCGAGCCCGCCGCATCCCGCTGCTCCGAGCTGCCCCGAGCCGACGACTGCACCCGGACGGGCATCACACAGCCACTCAGCCCAGACGGCTGGTGGGGCGAGCCCTCCCTGTCCCTGCTACCCCAGGGCGAGGTGCTGGCCCTGGAGTGGACCCCCCAGGCCACCTACCAGTACCTGCAACAGCACGACGAGGTGGAGGTGTGGGTGCACGCGGACGAGTCCTGCCTTGTTACCACACGTGGGGGCAGGTTCCTGGCGCATGTGCGGGACCCGACCAGGGGCACCGCCGGCAGCGGAGGCGGTCGTCAGGGCCAGGGGCAGCTGGGCCCGGAGCTTGCCGGTCAGCAGGCGGCGGCGGTCGTGGGGGCAGCTGGGGAGGCGCCGTGTGAGCAGCTGTACGCGGCCAGCTGTGTTCCGGAGATGGTGTGGAGCCGCGACCAGGGCTGCAGGTACCCTCTGGCGGCGCTGGCGGCACACGCGCTCAAGCTCAGGTGGGCTTGGGAGGTTGTGGGCTGGGTGATCCGGGCTGGCTGGGAGCTAGGGGCCAGTCACGCGGGGCCACGTGCTGGTGTCCTGCGGGCCATGCAATGCGGACGAGAATGTGCAAGCCATGTGGGACGCAAACCCGTGCTGCTGCGGCAGCCGGCTGGCAGGAGGGTCGGTGTGGGCCTGGGTAGGTTCGTGTGGACTAGTCACGTGGGGTGCGCGACAGCAGGTAATGTGGGGGCCTTGCATGCAGGTAGGGGCTGCAGTGCGTGCGCTACGCGTACCTCTGCTCACTGCGCACGGCGACCACGCTGTGGCGGCTGGCCGCAAACGAAGCCGGGCGCAGCCGGGCGGGGAAGGGCCCCCGGAGGGCCTATCTGGCGGCTACCGGTTTGTGATACCGCAACCCATCGACACGACACGGTACCCTGGGCAAAATCATTATCTGCACACATGGTCGTAATGCCCAGCGCTTGGGGGTACTCCGCCGACTCAAACCCCTGCCGGTGCGGTACGCGCCCTGCCTGCCCTGCCCTGCCCTCTCAGGTCCCACAACTCGGCGGTGCTGTCATCCGCAGCGGCCGCAGCCACCGCAGCAGCGCACGGCAGCGACGTTGGCGGACCATGGCACTCCACGCCTTGCCCTCCCTTCCCCTCCTCCACCTCCACCAACGACACCCTTTTTGCGGTTGCGTCCACCGCCGTCCTGGAGGAGAGCTGTGTCCCAGGGCACGGCTCCTTTGTGGCTTACGAAGACGGCCGCGTCCGTGTCTGCTTCGACGACCGGGCCATCCTGCACCTGTCCGCCTCCCACACGCACGCCAAGGTGGTGCTGCCCGACGGAGGCCCGCCACGTGTCGTGGCCGTGGCAAACCCGGTGGGGGTGGAGCGATACGTAGCGGCGGCGCTGGAGTTTGCGGCGTGGGCGTTCAAGTCCCCTGCGGAGCGGGCGGAGGAGCTGAGGGCGCAGGCACGTGTCCGGGCGGAGCTGCTCAGCTGCCAGCGCATGGCACAGCTGTGCGACTTCGCGACCAGCGGTGTGCTTCCTGTGGAGGCTGGGGCGGTGTGTGTGATTGGAGGAGGAGCGTTGTGCGGGATGGAAAAGGGGGAGCGGGAGTGGGAGCTGCGCGGAGGGATGGGGGCTGGAGCAGGGAGCGGGGGCGGGGAGATATGGGCTGGGGACGGGGGAGGAGGGGGCGGGGAGGGGGCGGCAGGGGACGGGAGAGTTGGGGGCGGGGGCGGGGCGGGGCTGTGGGGCGGAGATGGGGAGGGTGACATGCAGGCATTGGTGGAGCGGCTGCTGCAGCAGAATGCCCGGCTGCTGGAGCGGCTGTAGGGTAGGGGTAGGGGTTGTACACACGAGGATGGGGACAGGGGGTTAGGCGATCAGCACAAGGAGACTGCAAAGTATGTGAAGGCGGTGAGGTGATCAGGAAGACATGAAACGAGCTGGTGAGCTGCGAAGGGCAGGTGTAGGGCGTGTAAGGTATGCGTGGATGCTCAGCGTTGGCAGCCGGGAGCTGTGGTGAGGCCGGCACGGAGGGTCGGACGCTACGCCGCAGGACAAAGACGTTGTATGCCTACAGTACTGCAGCGTGATCACTGCAACGCTGTGTACACTTGTAAACACTTGACTCAAAGCAGCAGTCACAGCGGTTCGGACGTTTTGGGGAGGGTGCTAGCGCTGTTGCATGCTCGTCAATATAAACCTGTGCATGGAGTGCGGAGGTGTACGTAGGTTCCAGACAGCTGCTTTGCCAAGGGCCGGTCTGCCCCCAAGGAGCAGGCTTTGATAGGCGATACGCATGAAGAGGCCTCAACTTCAAGTTGTGCGTTGCTCAACGTGAACATGACCCTCATGGGACGGTGGACCTGGGTGGACACATCAAGCTTGTGCACTGCAAAAATTTGCATGCGGCTGGCGGAAGCAAACTGCCGGTCGGCCCCCGCCTACGCGCGGGATCGGATGGGATGCAAGACCGGAGGAGCTTTTGCCTGTTGGACAGTGGCCGCACGCGTCCTGAGGGCTAGCGGCTAGGTGCATGGCACGGTACCTTATGAAGCAGCAACGGAGCAGGCTTTGGGTGCCGCCAGTCAGCCACACAAAGAGCGGCAAGCGCTGCAGCCGTGAAGGGCCCTCCACCCCCCAGTGCTGCAGAGTGCAGCGCCAAACTAGGGAACGTCTCGCTGTGAGCGGATGGAACGCAGCCCTACAGCAGCAGCGCCTTCATCACTGTTGAAGGAGTATGGGCAGCCCTCAATGCGAGGCTACAAACTCCTACATGCTCGCCGTGTTAGTCAGCTATTTGGCAGGCAAGCATGCCACCGTGGCCACGACGCAGCGCCTGCGTCCTCTGCACAACCTGATAACCCCCTTAACGTGCATCCTAACCCACCTGTGCCTTATCGTGTTGACCCGTCGTTGCGTGCGATGTTGCAGTATTAAAAACTCTAAAGTGCTAGTGGCATGATGCAAACGGAATACCTTCCTCAGGACCCAGGCATGCTGTCGTGCAAGCATCAAGCTGACACGCACTTGCACCGGTATGTGTGTTGGCATGCAAGCTGATGGAAGGTACTGCACCGCCTACCCAGAAGTTGTAACATCTCAGGCCATTACTGCAACCGTACAGTCGACTGCCCCCTGGCACTGGCACGAAACACCTTGAGCTGATATGATGCGACCATGCAGGTACCAATGCAATGCGTGTGGGACCAGGGACACCGCGCAAGCACTTCCTTAGCGTTGTTTCACATCTTGAGCGGCGAGTCACATGACTCCGCCGCATATACGGTACGCCGGTCCGTAAGCGGGGCAGGCGCACGCCTCATGGCCCCAAGTTGTCAGTCAGCACGGTCAAGAGCGATGCCCTTGCTACGCCCTCACGCTCAGGCACTCAACTCCTGCTCCCACATCTCAAGGCCCAATCAGGCCGACCCGAGACCACCTATCCGTCCTACCACCTCCTCAGCTTGCCAACGTACGCAATTGTGCTACTGTACGCGGCCCAACCACCAGTAAATCGTCCCTACCTAAGGTAACCCTGCTGTTTGCAGTCCTGCCCGCCTACATCCGCCCTAATGAATGCGATGGCAGTGCGTCAACCGAGTCCGGTGTCCGGTCCTGGCCGGTCCGCCCTAACCCCGGTGCCCAGGCACACAAGCGCAACAATGCTAGTGCGATGCATACCAGGCGGCAACACTCTCCTCGCCAACTGTATCTTCCCAGAGTCATGCTTACATGTCAGCAGCAGCCGCTGCTGCTGCTGCCGCCCCCGCCGCTGCTCCTGCTGCTGCTGCAGTGCTGTCGCCTCGGTCCTGCGCAAGCCCCGGGGTGAGTGTGCTACAGGCGATGGCCGGCAGCACCCCGAAAGGCCAAGAGCACAAGCGCTGAACTCCCCCCAGCGGCCCCCAAGCTTCCCAGCTGCGGACTGCTTAATCCAGGAGCTCGTCGTCGTCGTCCGCGGGCAGTGGTTGCTGCGCGGCCTGCTCCAGCTCCGCCTCGTTGCGCTTCTGCTCCAACAGGTCGATCTGCACCTCGGGGGGAGGCAGCGCAACCTCCTCCACGAAGCTGAGGTGGGGGTCACCGGTCAGCTTGCGGGCCAGGTACAGGAAGGGCTTCTCGTAGTTGTAGTTGGACTTGGCCGAGATCTCGTAGTATTGCAGGTTCTTCTTCCGGTGGAAGGTCACCTGCTTAGGCTTCACCTGGCGGTTCTTCACGTCGACCTGCGCGCCAAAATGCCCGATGGGGTGTCGGCGCCCTTCACGCGCCATCGCGCCCCACAGCCAAGCCCTGGCAGAACGAGCCTACCTTGTTGCCGCACAGCACGATGGGAATGTTCTCGCACACGCGGCACAGGTCGCGGTGCCAGGTGGGAACGTTCTTGTAGGTCAAGCGGGAGGTGACGTCGAACATGATAATGGCGCACTGGCCGTGAATGTAGTAGCCATCACGCAGGCCGCCGAACTTCTCCTGCCCGGCAGTGTCCCAGCAGTAGAAGCGAATCTTGCCGCGGTTGGTGGTGAAGTCCAGGGGGCGGACCTCCACGCCAATCGTGGGCTCATACTTCTTCTCAAACTCCCCGGTAATGTGACGCTTAACGAAAGTGGTCTTGCCCGTGCCACCATCGCCCACTAGCACTAGCTTGAAGGCGGGGACGCCCTCAGGCGTAACCTGGCCCGGAAGAGCCATAGATCTGGCGCAATGTGTAAGAGAAAGTTCTTTCCTGGCAAGCGCAGCCAATCACGTACAGTGTTTGCTATTGAACTAACGTTGTTGAAGAGTAAGCAGGGAACCGGGCTCGGTTTGCCGCGCGCTCCCCCATAAGGGCGGCCCATGCCGGCGCCTCAATGCTTCTTGTACGGCAGCACAGTTTGAAGCGCACCAACAGACAACGCGCCAAGTTGAACTACATATGCACTCCAAAGGCCACATAGAAGCTACTGGTATGAGTACCGGGGGTATGGAGCATGACCAAGCCCATTTGGACCCGCCATGGCAGCTCGGGCGACTCTCAGGGAACGCAGCAGTGGAGGCACTGCTTGGGCCTTAATTGAAGGGCGTAGACATTGTTGCTATTCATATAACACCGTTGTGCTGGGAGAGCACCATATGCTCTGCATGCCGAGCTCCTCAGCAACTAGTCCGCATTTCAAGCGCACGCACCACTGCGAGAGCATAGCACGATTTGTTTTCAAATAGCCCTCCAGATAAGGACGCCTGCGGCCGCTCGCCTGGTGCGGGACCTCCCCTGGTTGCTGCCCGCTCCCATGGCTCTTCGTTCCCAGCTTCCCAACCCCTGTCCATTAACAGCTCCCCTACCTGATGCCATCCGACCACACATGCCCCGCACGCTTGGTCAGCGCATAAGCCCTTTGAGACACCAGAGCTTGCGCGAACCTGTTACACACGGTTACACGGTCACACGCTGCAACCTCGCTTGCCCGCGCACCTGCATTCACCCTTAGCCCCACCCATGCTAGTTGCGCACTTTCATGCCATGCTGTCTCAATTGGGGCAGAGAAGCTCCCTATGCTGGCGTTTCCGCCCTGGTCCACCAGGCCAGGCCCTGCCCAGGCCCTTGCCAGTCACAGGTCACAGGTACCGCATGCCAGTTGCCGCGCCTTCCCAGGCCTTCCTTGACGTACACGATTACACCACGCTACCGCGCTCTTGTGACCCGCTGCTGACAAGCCGCGCCCACTGCTCCTGGCAAGCCTGCACGCGAAAGGTTGAGGCCGACCGTGTCAACGTCAGTACTGTTGATGCGTATTGAAGCGCTGCATGTATGCCGAGGGCCAGCCAAGTACGAGAGTACGACAAGTCGACAACCCATCAGGCGAGGGTTTTGGGGCAGGTAGCTCCTGATGTCAGGCGATGACCGCAAGGGCCAACCGCCAAACAGATTGCACAGCCATCCTCACCTGCCAAACCATGCCACACTATTTCTGCATCAGTCCTGTGTCCACAAAACCCACCTGCGGCACCTTGGCGTCCCGCTGCACACGTGCCACATGCACAAGTATCCACCCCCTGGGTGATTGACCCCAGCTTTACCAGGCACCTCTTCTTACCGGTATCGTGCAGGTATCAGCTCACCACGCTCTCGATAGCATTTAACACCATTTCCCTTGCATCTCGCGAAACCTACCCTCCGCCACCTTATCACGCAGTGCCCACCCAGGCCTCTCCCCCACCCATCTGCACACCAACTCCCTTTCCGTTCGCGTGCGGACCTCAGCGCTTTTGTGACTTCTTGATGCAGTACAACATGGTATCCCAGCGCTTCGCGCGTGCACCACCCACCTGCGCCCACCTGCCCCACCCACCTGCACCACGGCGTCCGCCTCCCCCTGCAGCCCCGCGCCCCGCAGCACCGCCGCCACCTCCTCCGCGTGGCCCCGGCCCACCAGCCGGTGGGGTAGCCGCGGGGGACCAGCAGCAGGCCCCCCTGCAACCGCCGCCTCAGGCCCCACCGCCCCCGCCGCCTCATCCGGCTCCTCCGCTGCGCCCGTGCGGCCCGCAGCACCCGCCGACCCACGCTCCTCCCCTGCAAACCCGTCAGCAGTGCCGCTGCGTCCCCTTGAACCCGCCGATCCGCCCCGAGCCATGTCCATTAGCAGCTCCGCCGCCGCCCTCAGCAGCTGCGGGGAGGCCGCCCCCGCTGCCGCCAGCGCGGTGCACAGCACGGCCACCGCCTGGCTGGTGGCCGTGGGGCTGCTGCTGCCCCCGCCGTCGCCTGCTGCCCCCACAGCCCGGGGGCTACCGGGCCCCGCTGGGCCCCCGCCGTGCAGGAACACGGGGGCAGCCTCCTCCTCCCGCACAGCGCAAGCCTCCTGGTGGAGGGCCTGGGGATGGCAGCGCGGGAGTCGAAGCACATGGAAGGTAACTATGAAGAAGTTGGGCAGTAAGACCCTCTAGCTGCTGCGCGTTGCAGGTGTGTAGTCGGATGCATTGTAAATGTTCCTGGGTTGGGCTGGCGGCCACACCAGCATGGGTGGGCGCGTGGGGAAGCAAAGGGTGTGGGTTGGGGCGGCAAGCGAGGGGTTGCACAACACGACGTGGCTTGTCTCAGGGCAGGAAGCATGTCGCTGGTCGGACAATGGTTGCAGACCCTGCCTAGCAGCGACACACTCAGTTCCAGATGCTGGTGCCGTAGTATTGGAGCACGCTGTCAACTTACCAAAATCGCTTTCCATGTGCACCCTGCGCTGGTGCCCCTGCCTCCAGAGCCCACACCCCTCCACGGGCGCAACAGCCTACCTCCGGCTGTCTACTCAGCGCGACCAAGCACATGATGCTCATTGCCTGTGACCACACCCCATGCGCATGACATGCACAGCTAGCCCCTGCGCCGCCTTGCACCATGAGCGCGGCTGTAATAAGCGCACCACCCTTTCTAATCGCCCTGTTTGCGTCCCTCTACGCCCTCTTTTGCGCACCTGCATGGCCGCCGCCGCCAGCTGCTCCCACAGGGGGTGCCGCTGCCGCACGCCCAGCTTGGCACACGCTCCTGCAACCGCTGCCAGCTGCAGCAGCCGGTAGGGGGCGCCACCACCGCCGCCGGGTGCGAAAGGAGCAACTGCAGCAGGACTGTTCAGCGACTGTGTGGTGGGCGCTGGTGATGGCTGGGGAGCTGCTGGTGCTGCTGCAGCTGCTGCTGCCAGGTGGGACGCAAGGGCGTCCAGCAGGCGTGGCGGCGGGGGGTGGCGCAGGCGGGCCAGGGCCCACATGAGGGTAGCCACATCCTGCGGGAGGTGGTGTGGAGGTGAGGAGCACGTAGGGGGTATCATGTGAAGCCGCGCTTTGGTGATATGTGGCACAGGCCTGGGCTATGGGACATGAGCTGGGTGCGCGCTGAAGGTGGATTGCGAACAGGAACAGGATAGCTGAGCGGGTGGGGGCAGAGTGGCGCCCAGTACCCAATTGGCGCTGGCACGTCTCCCGCTTTGTTGCTGAGCTAGCTATTGTGCACTGCCGTACGTGCGCCCACCCATAGGTGCTGTTGTCTTCTCATGGCTTGCGGCACTCCTGGTAGCTGCCGTTGCCGAATTGAGCTAGAGCTATGTAAGGTCCCGTTTCTGTGCAGAGTATGTAGCTCTACCGCACCTGCAATTCCCTGTGTCCGCCACCCAACACGCGACGTCCAACCAAAGGCCTTCTGGTGCTCTTGACACGGGATTGCACACGACGATGGTGGCCATGCGCACATCATGTCCCAACGCCCCCTCCCCATCACGCCGCAACAGAAGGTGCACCCGACTCCTCGCACCTCCCTCACATCGCTACAACATATACCCCATGTACTAGGCTACATAGCCCTCTCCCTGCAGACACGCAAAAACATCATCTTATCACTTTATTGCCCCTTTTCGTTTACCCCCTGGCCCCCGCCCCCACTCCACTCCAACGCACCTGTGGCTTAGCTTCCGGCAGCTGCCTTGCCGCACACTCCGCTGCACGCCTCAACAGCTCACCCAGCGCCTCCCCCGCCTCCCCCGCACCCCCTGGACCCATGTCAACGCGCGCAAAGCCTCCGAGTACCCCCGCCAGGTGCGCAGGGTGAGGACCTCCCCGGCTGCTGCTGCTGCTGCCCCCGCCTCCGGCCCGGCCCAGAGCCGCCAGGGCTGCACGCGCCAACGCCTCCCACAGGCGGGGCGTGCGCACCCCTAAGCGGGACAGCTGGTCCGAGAGCGTCGCAAGATGCTCCAAGGCATCCTGCAGTTCGGGAAGGAAACAGAGGGGAGAAGCCTAGCAAAATCCTACAGTATGGGGTACTACATAGGAGTATCAAACGGTGGCGCAGGTTAGCCGGTCACTGGGTCATAGAACGTGGTCCGAGAGTGTGGCGCGGGTCTCCATCACATTCTGTACCTGGAGGTGATAACAGGGGTGGGGTGGTGTCAGTACTTACCGGCATGCAGTTACGCTGGATCTCAAGCACATATGGCCGCTGCTACATTGGGGCTACGCGGCCGTGCACCCTTGAGGACCAGTTGAGGGAGGCTATGAGGGGCTATTCTGCTACCGGCTTGCCTGGTGGGAGGCGTTGCGTGTAAGGCGGAGGCCGTTGCAGTGTGTATTAAGCCAAGCGTGAAGAGTGTGCTGTTGGCCCTTGTGTGGCGGGACCAGCACCAAGCGCGTGTGTGCATGGTACGTTGGAATGCGCCCATGCCGGCGGTCAGGGATGGGGTGTGTGCCACAACTCCGAGTCTTGGGCCGCAGCCGCCAGCCCCCGCAATTTGCGCCAGTACCTAATAAGAACCGCCATGAGCGGCCTAGGTCTTCATCCCAAGCCCAGTACGAATACATGACAGTAATCGAAAGCTTAATTCCAAAATGGTCAGACCCGCCGCCTGTTGTCCCACGGTGGAACTGGTAGCGCCCGCAATCCAGCCGGCAGTGAGGATCGAAGGCGTGCATATGGGCACCAGTACGAACTGAGGCTGAACCCAGCACCTCATTGCCCCTCGCAAAGCCCTGTACCGGGGTGCCCCGCCCACAGCACGCCCACCGCCACCACATCAGCACCTTACCCACGTAAGCACCCTCTCCAGCGACTCCGCTACCCTGCCCCACCGCACGTGCAATACTAATCCTTGGGGCCGCACAAACCGACAAGCCGTACGAGCACGTCACCGTACACACCTGCGTTAGGCCCCGCTTGGCGTCCGCCGCCAGCCGCAGCTGCAGCGGCAGCAGCAGCTCCCGGGGCACCACCCGGGCCCTGGCGCACGCGCCCGCCAGCGCCGTCAGCTGGCCCAGGTCGTACTGCTCCAGGTGCCTGGCGACGCGGCCGGGAGGCATACAGAAGTGCACACATACTGGAATTCCATGGGCCCAAGTAAGAGGTCAGACATCAGCAGCTAGCGACGGCAGCGCTGCCGGCTGGCCCAGGTCGTATCGCTCCAGGCCGCTGGAGGCAGCCTACGGCGTGCTCAATGAGGTCATAGTGCACACGCAGAGGAACGGCGGGGTTCCCGAGGGCGTGACCGTGAAACACGCGGAAGCTGCACAAGCGGAGCGGCAGGGGTCACGAGAGGGTGGTAAGGCACTAGCAGTTCGCGACGGCAGCACTGCCGGCTGGCCCAGATCGTATCTCTCCAGGGGCCTGGTGAGGCAGAAGCAGCAGAAGCAGCAGCTTAGGTAACAGGAGCAAGGGGTGCTGCGAGCGTTGCGAACGAGACCCTTACTAATACCGGTAGCCTGCATGCGGATGTGTGTCCTTCCTGGTTCCTAGAATGTGGGATGCCTGCCTCCCATCCCACAGTCCCAGGGCCCCGCTGGCGAGCGTCCCTGGTCCCTTGCCCTGCGGCTTACCCTACCGCGGTACACACCCCACGACATACCGGGCAGCTGCCTTCAGCACCGCAGTACTCATTGCCATTAGGCGGAAGCGCTCTTGCGATTGGCGTACGAGTGGCAGAAATATCTGCCGCTATATGGCTTAAGCGCCTTGCACCTAACACGCCTAACACAGCTGTTGTCCATCACCCACATTGCGCACATGGCCGCCAGCTCGCCCATGAGCGCCTGAAGCGCGGCCCGCTCCCGGGGCGCCGCCGGCCACGGCACGGCACGTGGCGCCTGCACCGCCGCCTGGGTCACCAGCGCTGGGTCGGGGCTGGGGCTGGCCTGCAGGGTGAGAAGGGACAGCGTACGGCAAGCGTTAAAGTGTCTTGCATGGCGCGCATAGCAGTAGGGTGTGGGAACAGCAGCAGCAGCAGCAGCAGCAGCAGAGGAGGAAGATAAAACGCATCCAAAGGAGGTTAAATGCCAGGGCTGTAGGCTGCTGGCTGGACGCCGCCAGAGTCAGCACGCCAGGCAATCACCGGGCGCAGCTGCACACAAGCGCACCAGCTCACTTGTTAAGCACATATCAGGGCCTGCCGGCAAAGGGCACACCAGCAAGCTGAAACGTTTATCCGGCTGTGCGGCAAGGAGCGCGCACGCGGTCAGGGAGGGCGCCTGCGCACTGGGTACGCGCACCGCACCACACCTGCAGTGCTTCCACCACCGCCGCCAGCTCCCCCACGGTGTAGCACGACCGGATGCGCTGCAGGGAGTACGATTGACGGCGCTCGGTCCTGGCGTTACGGCTCTTCTGGCGTCCCCGGTCGGGTAGCGGTGGAGTGACCCACTCGGGTAGCTGCGGCTGGTCAGCGGTGGAGCTGGTGTGGAGTGCCCGGGCGTGGTTGGTGTGTGGGTAGGCCGTCAGGGCGGAACTATGCGCCAACGGTCTTTGCTTGTATCTAGTCCAGCTTTGGTAGGGCAGCATACTGTGTGGTACCGCGGCTGGTATGAGCCATGTTGGCTCGAGCGGGGTGGGGCGGGCACTGTCGGCTGCAGGAAGCGACCACACTTGCCCCGCATGTTTACCTGTTCAGCGGCACGCAGCGATGAATGCTTATTGATCGCTTGTTAATCATGGATGGGCATAGCGGGTTTGTGCGTTGGCGTGAGCCTTACCGCGGTGTTGTGCCCCGGCAAGCCATCCAAGGTGGCTGACCCGCGGTGACGCGCCTACGCGCAATGCTACTTCTGACAACGCGGCACGAATCATATTTGGATGTCATCGGTGGCCACCGTTGACCATGGAGGTCGCCTGCGGACCTCCCTTGGCACACAGCTGCAGCTATGGCGTGAACCGAAGGTACCAGGCACGTCTGCAACACGCCGTCTGTGCGCTAAGACAGTATAACTGTATGACTTAGAAGAGCAGGATAAATTCTGGTAAGTAGGCTACACACGAGAGAGAGGGCGCCACATGGGTGTGCACAGGTGTCTCGTTCGTACCAGGGTGTACGGGCCTGGCAGGGGCTTTTGGGATGGTCATTCCGAACCGCCTGGTGTAGGGGCTGCCCTTGCAAATTGCACTGCCCGTGGTAGCATCAAGCTGGTCTTGCCGCTAACGAACACGGAACAACTTATCTACAGGTGTTGCTGCCCAGGAGCTGATGATGACAACGCACACGATGCGCACCACCCGTAGTCCAGATGCTCATGGGAAGCTGTTCTGCAGTGTTGTGCTGCTGCGAAGGAGCCTGAACGTGCTGGCATATGAAGTTCACATAGCTGCATGAAGTTGCGGAGGAGGCACCAACAGCTTTACTTCGACCTTACAAATGAGGTATCTTGTCCGTACCGTCCAGTGTCATCCACTTCAGCACCTGCCGTGCGCACGTGAACTGCCTCCCAATGCTCACGCAGCAATGCCCAGAGCAGAGCAGGGGTGCAGAGTATATCAATGCCATCAGCATCACATGCCCTGCCAGGATGCACCTTGTGTGCTGTCAC
>VFQN01003298.1_pt1 | contig 23426 bp, 37 predicted proteins | sample 3512371 | NCBI WGS metagenome assembly VFQN01 (sample SAMN10412370, study PRJNA504923) | tailings metagenome | isolation source: Replicate 2 from Balatoc abandoned mine | place: Philippines: Itogon, Benguet | collected 2017-08-28
CCCTGCTCCCTTCGCCCCCTTCCCGCCCACCTTGTGCACGACACCGCTGGATATGGCGGGGGCCGCCAGCGTCCCCCCGCACTCCCAGAAGCACTGCAGGAACCCCCGCTCCTGGCAGTAGTCCGCCACCGACTCAGGGGTCAGGAAGTCAAACTCCACCACCTCCACGCCCGCCGCCCGCAGCGCGGACTGGAACCGCTGCCGCGCGCCCCGCTGTGTCAGCACGATGGTGGGCGCTAGCGTCACATCCCACAGGTTGGCATCCTGGGGAGAGGAAAGGAAAGGGGCCCGGGGCAGCGTTGGAGAGGTGTTTTACGGTCGGAACCCTTGGTAGGTTTGGGTCCACGTTTACTGGCTGAGCGCTTAGAACTACGGTGTGAAGACCCACGCCATTCTTCCCTGCCTTGCGGATGACCCCACGTCCCGCCAGTTGATCGAATACCTCTTGTCGCCCCGCTTCGCATCAATTGGCCGGCACTGGGCCCCCACCCTCTGGTAGCGACCTCCAAATCTGCCCCCAGACACCATCTCCCGGAGGACAACCCACGTACCTCGGGCAGGTCCAGCGTGCGGCTCATGACCATGCGCACGGGCGTGTGGCCCCCCTCCCGCCGCGTGGTCAGCCGCGGGTTGTCGCGGCGCACCGTGTTGCCGCCCACGATCACGGCGTCGCTGCGGGCGCGCGTCTCGAACACCAGGGCCCTGCACCACCAAAAAAACATGGTTCCCACGTTTGCATGGGCGAATCCTAGCACTGATGAGCATGAGCATACCATGCAGCAAGTCCGCTTCCACGCCTGCCGCGTGCTGATGTCCACCCCTCCCGTGCCGTTTCCGGGACCCGTAACATCCGCCTGGTTGCATCCTTCGCGCCCGGCCCCACCTATTCTGCGGGCTTTTGACCCTACCCACACCTTTCACCATACCGGTCCCCAAACCGGTCCCACGGCTGCCGGCCGGGCCCCTACCCTGCCCGACCACACCCTGCTTCCCTGACGCCTTAAGCGGCTTCCTCGCGTTTTACGCGTACTCCGGTGCCGCCCACGGCCCACCTGCTCTGCGGGCTGCTGACCCACGCGCTGTGGCCCATGTTGGTGGCGATCTTGCCGTCCAGCGTCATGGCGTACTTGAGCACCGACAGCGGCCGCCGCAGCACCGCGCGGTGCAGCAGCGCGTCGTTGGCGGTCAGGCAGGCGCCCAGGGCCTAGGGGAGCAGCAACGGTGCAGTGTGTACGGTCAAGGAAATCACGGCTGACGGTACGTGACGTCCAGGCTCTGCTTGGTGCCACGCGTAGAAGCACGCCGATGCACCCGCCCTCGCAGCGCGTCAGGTACGTCGGGAGCAAGACACCAGCACGGAAGCAGGTGTCCCGCCGCTGGGGAACTCAGCGCCCGGGTGTGGCCCCCCAGCCCCGCTGCTGCTACGGTGTCCCAGGTCCTGCCCCCGTCGCGGCCGCTTGCCTGGTATGCGGCGCTGCTGCCCCCGTTGCCGTACATGCTGCCGCCGTTGGGCCCCGCGCCGTCGTCGCCACTGCCGCTGGACAGCGCCGCAGCCACAGCCGAGGGTGTGCCGGTGCGCCCGATGGCCAGCTGATCCGCCAGCACGTCTGGAGGAAAAGAGGCCGCGAGACGGGGTGTGGGTCAACGGTCAAGCACAACCAGCCTCTCGCCTTGTCTGCGGCAGCAAGACCCATACTGCCCTAGCGCTCCTCCTGTGCAACACCGTGCCCTGCCACCCCGCGCGGTACTGCACGTGGCCCGAGCTGCGCGCCGCACGCCGCGCGCACTCACCCACTCGCACGCCCGCGTTCCGCAGCATGCCGATGCCCCGGCTGCGCAGGTGGCGCAGCGGGTGGCGTATGCCCACCACCACCCGCTCCACGCCGCCCCGCACCAGGGCATCCACCGCCGCCGCCTCGCCGTGGCAATCGCCGCTTTCCAGGTTCAGGTAGGCGGTGGCCCCGCGAGCAGCGGAACCGGCGGCTGAGACGGCCAGCACCTCCGCGGACACGGTGCCCTGAGAGGAGGAGCGCGGGTGTGAGCAGGGCGACTGAGTCAGGGGTAGGGACGGGTGTGCGCGTGGCGAGGTGGCGGGTGAGGGGAGGTGATGGTGGCCCGAGGTTTGTTTGGCGCGAGGTTGCGGCTGTTGAGCGTGACCCAAATAGCCGGTTGGCCTTGGCGACGGTGCAAAAACCTAACCAGCCAGGCTAGATGGGCCAAGCTGCTCTATGTTGAAATGGAGGACACTTGCTGGCGTGTGCCCTGCGGACGGGCGCGCATGCAACACCCTTTGCTGGTGCGCATAGCCGCCCACCGCACAGCTCGACACTTCCATGCCCCCGCCTCACATGAGCCCGCTGGTACGCCGAGGTAATCTGTCGTCCGTCGGGTCCAACGAGGATGCAAGCAGCATTCGGGTGTGGTTGAGTTTCACCTGAGGGCCAACCATGAGAGGGGGTGGTCAGTGGGTGTAGCGCCTCAGCGTCACAAGCCCTCGTGTGAGCAGCATAGCGTGAAGATAATTCGGCGTAAATTGGCCCCCGTTGCGGATATGTGGCAAAACTTGCTTGGCAAAGGCAGGGGGCCCCAGGGACAGGGTTCGGGTGCAGAGCGTGGACAGGCCGCTGCAAGCTGATACGGCTGAGCAACGCGGCGGGCCAGCCGGTCATATGCCCTGTCAATTTTGAAAAGCTTACCTGCTGCACTTTCTGAGAGCTTTGCTGCTGCCTCCAGGTGGGCACAGTCCGCATCTGCCGCACGTTTAAGGGGCAAAGGGTCTTAGATCTTGCGGACGCAATTGGATGCAATAAAGTCAAGACACAGATTGATAGCGATCTGGGCAGCTGCAACGCTGGCTCGCGACTAGTCGCTCCCACACCCACGCCAAGAAGGGTAAACTGCGTACCTGTGACACCTCTCCCGAAGGCCTTACACACGACCTGACGCAATCCAACAATAATTTGGTGAGATACAAATGGACATGTTGGCATTGACCCCGTTGCACCAGCGACTGAGACCAACCCGTCGAGGAAGCGCTTGATGGGAGCCGCCATATCTTCCGCCCGCACGAGTTCCTTTGTTCCATGTGCGGTGATGCTGTGGAAGCATCTGCCGCCAACACCAGAGCCGGTCAGGAAGTCGGTGCTACCCAGACGCAGTAAGGCATACAGTTATTGGAGGGACGCACGTCCTAATGCAAACTGGAACTACCTACAGGAAGATATGATGCCTATCGCGCAGACTCCGCATACAGCCTCGCGGAGGTGTCTCGTGTCTGCCACACCGTCAGCCGGTGCAACCAACTTCTCAACTGCCGTCACCTAATTGACCTAAAAAACCGCGTAATCAAGGATGGTCAACTGGGAAATATGGACGACTTACTCATCTGCTAGTCTGCAACCATCTTCACAGTGCCAATGCCTCGAAGCATCGTGCCTGAGGCGTTTCCTCCAGAGGCTTAGGCGCCACGGCAGAGGTGTGACCGACTGTGTGGGATTTAGGGTTGTCTTCCGCTAGGGTTCGCTGTACACATACTGCCTAGTGCCACCGCGCTCTGGACGCAAACTTTGCTGTGTAGCCACTAGGCCTTCTACGTTCTAGGCAGGCCTTGGCGCTTGGCTAGGTACTGCCGGATACGTGGCCCCTCCTGCCCCAACTCCCGACGTACAAATGCACCAACCTCCCCACGCTTTCTTGGCTTGTCGACGTGCTGTCCTGATGAAGGCTTTTGCGTCTGTGATTGCACAACCGCTGAACAGCGTTGGATCCTGTGCCCAACCCTCAACCGTTGCTTGCTAGGAACACGTGCAGGTCCTCTCACAGGAAGCTCCCCTGTCCCTACCCGCAGGGAGAGAGGCAGGGTCCACGCTGGTCCACGCTGGACCTGGCGAACACCTCTTACTGCAACGGTCTGGTGTGCCTCCATGTGCGCAGTGGTACAGCACTAGGATGCCGTTGCATGCGTAGCGATGCCGTTGCATGTGTATTTTGGCCTGTTCAAAACGGAAGCCCTCGCATGCAAATGCAGTGGGATGCGGCTCATGTGACGGCGTGCAGTGTAGCAACCACTCGTGCAAGCAGAGAGCCGACCGTGCAACCAGGCGGCCATACATCCTCGGGCTACCGGCGCGGCGTTGGCACCCCAGCCACCCACGCCCTGCTTTGGACCCCTGGGTCATCTGCGGCAGCACTCTGGCCCTCAGCACAAGCCACAACGGACTTTGCGCATGCGTACCCTATCAACACTTTAAGCATTGTAGAAGTAGCATTGTCGGTCAACAACCTAGCGTGCGGGCGGCAACGAAGCGCGCGCCATGCGCGGGCCTCCATTGCCGCAGGCCAGAAGGCTACCGGTTGTGCTGCTGCTGCTTAATGTAGTTCTGCTTTGCGTCATCACATCGTCTTTTGCGCGTCCATCGTCGGCCCCGGGCCGCAAGCAAGATGTCGTCCTTCGCGGCCTCTTGCTGCGCACCAACCAGCAGCACCTGGGCCCTACCGCAGCACAGCTGAAGAGCGAACAACCAGTAACACAGGCTAAGCAGGTGCAAGTGGACTGGGCGACAGAAGGCGGTTCGAAGGCGGTCGATCAGCTCCAGCCACCAGCTCCAGCCCGCACCAGCGCGCGTCACAGCCACAGCAGGGCACCTGGGGGCACCCGGCCGGCCGCACCGCAAATTGCTTCACGGACTGACGCTCGCGATGCCACACATGCAGCAACAGCAGCTGCTGCTTCTGCTGCTGCTGGAGCTCTCATCCACGGCTTCCTGGCCGAGCTGCCGCCATCACAGCCGCGCTGTAATCCCGCACACAGCAGCCATCACCCAGCCCAGCTAGACACCACAACCTCTGCCGTAGCCGGCGATGCACCTCTGGCAGGTCGCCGAAAGCTACGGTCTGCTGGCTCGGAGACACCAGTACCTGGCGGCCTGGCGCAGCATGCTCCTGGTGAAGATGCAAATGGGCAAGCGCCTGGCGCTGGCGGTACGGCGGTACTGGGGCCTGGGGTACCCCGCAGCTCCAGCATGGCGGAGGCGGTAGGGTCCGAACCGTCGGCGTCCCGACCAGGTGTTGTAACCCTGCTAGTCGACGGTCCCCGAGGCGTGTTGGTTCTCCCAGACGCCGAGAACGTCACTGCGGAGACCCCTGGAGCGCCAGCGGCAACAGGAGCCGCAGCTCAAAGACCCCTAGCTGCCGCGGAACAGCAGCAGGAGGGACAGCAGGCTGCGTCCCCGGCGGCCCTGCAGCTGGAGCAGCTGCAGCCGGACGGCAGCCAGCAGCTTCCCGCAGCTCCCCCGGACGTCGCGCTGCTGGCGCTGCAGCAGTGCAGCGCCGCCCGTGACCCCGCGCTGCAACTGCTAGCAGAGAAGGCAACCAACGGTGAAGGCACAGCCGACTCCCTTACACCGAGTATTGGTGCGCAGCCACCGGCGGAGGCGGGTGCAACGGCTGCAGGCGCGGAAGCTCCGCAACCGTCGCCCGTCATGCTGCACCCAATGGCCTCAGGCCCAGCCCCGTCGCCTCCGCCGGCTGTGCCGGAGGGAGCAGCGTCGCCCCTTGACGCCACAGCTGCTCCAGCCACCGACGGTCCTCCGCATAGGAAGGGACCGCAGGGGCCGCTGCTGCAGGGTATGGACGCCGGCGGAGGGACGGAGGCGGTGTTCGGGCAGGGGCCAGGGGGCGGCGGCAGCGGTGGGCAGGCCGATCAGCTATCAGCCCTGGGCATGCTGATGGCCGTCTCACAGCCGGGCAGGTGCGGTGGGCGCGTGCACTGTCGCATGCCGCGTTAGAGGGGTTGTTGCCGCGAGCTGGCCTACGGTATATGCAACCGTGCAGCTGCGCTATGAACAAGGCGTGGCTTACCAAGTACTTTGCTGTCGCATGTTCGGCGTTTGTGTCTTGCGCTGCGTGCCGTTGCGCAAAGCTGTGCCAGTGCGTGTGGGTTAGGCTGTGTGGAGCACTGAGACGGCTGCTTGGCCTCCGTGCGTGCAAGTGACATCCGCTGCCTGGGTATGATTGCCTCTTGTTACAGGTGCACTGGCTCGCTGATCAGCCCGTGCCACGTGCTTACGGCGGCCCACTGCATTTTTGAATTCGCTGGTGAGGGCGACACAGCAGGAGCAGGAGCGTCAGCAGGCACACGCAGTGCCAACCAAGAGCGGACAGCCAACAGCACGGAGGACAGCGAGGGCAGCAACAGCAGCGCGCCGCCAGGAACCAAGCTGATAACGCAATGGGACTTCATACCAGGCTGGGATGGCATCACAGCACCGTACGGCGTGTATCCGTCGCGTACGGCAGTCATCACTGACCAGCTCATGCGCCTCGGGGACCCGTCGTACGACCTAGGGCTTGTCGTACTGGCGGGGAACGTGTCCAGGGACGTGGGGCCGTTCTTTGAGGTTTGGCCCCTCTTCAATGAAAGCGATGCAACCAATGCTACGAGCATGAACCACAGCTCCAATGCAACGGCCGCACCCAGGGTAGGCGCCTACGACGGGGCCGCGTCTGTGAAAGGCACTGATGCGTCCCCTCCGGGCATGGGGGCGGGGTCAGCCCTTGGAGCGGCTGGCGGGTCCAGGGGGCTGTACGGCGGTACGGCGGACCGTACGACCAGCAACAGCCCAGGGCCTTCCTCGACGTACCAAGTCATGACTATTGACGGCGTGGCTATGATCGTGCAGAGCCCGTCGTCGGGTGGTAGTGTTGCAGGGGGTGGAGGCGGTGGCGGCAGCGGCACGAGCGGTGGCGGTGGTAGCGGGGAGAGCCAGGGTGAGTCGGGCCAGCAGCAGCAGCAGGTGGACGACAAGCACCCGTGCCTCAACTACGCCGGGTACCCCACTCCGGACGCGTTGTGGGCCCAGTACTGCAGGTGCGACTTCTGTGAGGCTGTGTGCGGTTCGTAGTAGCGACGTGCAGTGTGCTTTCTGGGTGATGTGGCACAGCCTGGCTTGGGCCATGGGGAGATGCACGTAACGTACAGGTGTTTACAGAAGGGCAGAAACACCTCCACCTGACTGTCTGCAAGCGCACCCCTGCGATCGTCGCTGCCAGCTGGCCATATGTGCTCAACCTCATGCCCCTCGCTTGCCGCCAACAACACGCCGCAGGTACGTTGCGGACCTGGACTCGAACAACTTCGTGGAGCTCAACTGCCGGGGCAGGCCGGGCGTGTCCGGCGCCCCGCTGTGGGTCTACATCCCACCGCAAGGCAACAGTACAACATCGCAGGGCAGCCCTACCGGTACTGATGCACCAGCAGCAGGCGCAGCTGGGGAGGGCGACCTAGGACGTGTGACCCAGAGTACGGATGCAGAGGCACGTGATGTGGCGGCGGCTCGCGAGGCGGGTGACGGCGCAGGGGTGTCGGGGCGCTCGGGGGACAGAGGGCGCCGGGTGGTGCGGGCGGTGTTGACGGCGGGTGTCCCGGGGGGCCCCACAGCCGCTGTGCGCATCGACCAGGAGATGTACGACTGGATACGGGACGTGCAGGCGCGACACCCTTGCGCCTGAATGGTGTTAGCTCATGTTGGCTCTGAGCGCGAGCATGGCGCCTTGTGCGAGACTGCTAGTGCGATGGCCACGCGCCTGCTGAGGTGCTCGTTTGTGGGCTGCAGGGGCGTGGTGGTTGTAAGGCCGACTTCGTGTAGGCTGCACAGAAGTGAGCCATACCGTAAGACTGCCCAGGGTGTTACACTGCGCAAGACTGTTGCTCTTTGAAGGAGCAGCTCAAGCGGTATCGCATCCTTTTGCCAACCATGTATAATCTCGACCGCGCAACAAAGGTGCAGGTGCAGCGTTGTACTCAGTCCGACCAGCACACCTAGCACAAGCCGTATGGGTTCGAGGCCATGGGACGAAGGGGTTTCCGCCCATAACGATACTTCTTGTATCCACACCTGCTGTCAACCAACTCCCCTAAAGCCAAGAGCCTCAAGGCAGTGTACAACACAATGGCCACAGCATCAGGGGAGCACAGCATCCGCAACCAGCAACAAGGCGCACAAGCACTGTAGTTCAGGCCTGTACCTGCAGTACTTCATGCTGGAGACCGGCAGCCGCAGGCGCAAATTTGATGCGTACCGTGTCGAGTTCATCGGCTGGCAACGTGCTAGCCATCGTACAGTCATCATATGGTATCCCACACTTGTTCAAGCTCGTCGCCGCCTCCGCAGCCATAAATCCCCGCATATACACTCCACACTAGGGCACAACGCACAAGCCACGGTATTTAAGCAGTGTACCCGCCCGTTGCACTGGATCAACTCCACGGTCTCAAGCCGACTGCCAATTGCTAATCACAAGCCGCAACCAAACAAATACTAGCAATCAGAGGCACACGATGCGAAAGCCTCCTAAGGGTGCACGGAACAGTCCAAGCACCGCTCATGTACCGCGCAGTGCAACTGTGTTCCGGCGCAAGCAAGCAAGCTCCTCCCGCCTTTAGGCTGCCACTCGGCACCCCCTGGGGTCTGGCCCACTTTGCCCCCGACTGCATCCGTGTTACTCCCATCCGCCCTGCGGCGGCGTCTTTGTCAGGACCCCGCCAACCGGGTCTCAGCAGCCGCCCTTTTTACTTGGACAGCTTGATGGCAACGTCGGCGAAGATCTTGGCCTGGGGGCGCAAGGCAAGGCAGCAACATGCACGGTCACGACGGCACACGCCGACTCAGCACCACCAGACCCCAAGCCAGCGACACGGCAACGGCCCCAACCCTGTGAAACTCCCGGTACACAGCAGTGGCCCAGCCCTACCCTACACAGCACCTTCCCGTGCTTGACGTGGGACAACAGCACGCACCTGCACCTTAGCCGCCTCAAGCTCCGCCTCAATGGGCTGGCGGGAGCCGTCAGGGGCGGCGAGCGTCCCGGCACCCCACGGCGACCCGCCCTTGGGCTCCTCCATGCCGAACATGGCGCCGCCGGCAGCGTACCCAGCGGGCACGTAGATCATGCCGTGGTGGGCCAGCTGCGTGATAGCGGTCATGATGGTGGTCTCCTGGCCGCCGCCCTGGGTGGCGGTGGAGGTGAACATAGTGGCGGGCTTGCCGTGAAGCGCTCCGTTCTGCCATAGGGCCCCCGTGGCGTCGAAGAAGTTCTTCATCTGGGACGCCATCATGCCGAACCTGGCGAGGCAAAGCGGTTAGGGGGCTAGATTACAGGCACAGGACATAGATAAGATCCATGCGCGGCAGACCGCCTACAGCAAAACCACGTGCTGGCTGCGGGACGCATGTAGGCGTGTGGTGCATTTGGCCGGCAGAACGTGAGGTGCTGCACCAACCTGGTGGGGAAGCCGAAGATGAAGGCGTCGGCCTCCGGCAGGTTGTGGGGGTCGATGATGGGGTCGTCGGACTTGGGCGGCGCCTGCATCTTCTCCAGCACTGAGGGAGGAAGGATCTCCTTCACCTGCACAGCACAGACATGCGGAGTGTATGCGGAGTGTGGTTGCGTTCGGTTGCTAGTTGGTTGAGCACGCCCCACGTCCTCAGAAGGTGTGATGATTGCCTGTATGTGCACCCGTTGCTGTTCATGTGAAAGATTGCAGTGCAGGACTCTGCCACCCTTGCCATGTAGGTGGACACACATACCTGGTAAAGTGAGGCTTCGACACCGTCAATCGTGTCAAGGACGCTCTTGCAAGTCAGGGCCAACTGGCGGATGTGGCCGTAAGTGCTGTAGTGGACAGAAGTGGACAAAACACGCCAGCAGGTGTAAGAGGCCCCCCCAATAGGCGTTTCCAGCAACGCAGGCACAACCGTGCTGCTGGGCAGGCAGGGGAGTTCCACCCGGACCACTTGTGCCGCAAACTGGGCGCCTTGCACCTGACAGCGTATCATGCGCGACAGACGCGCTGTCGCCAGCCAGCTTGCCTGTAGTAGATAATGAAGATCTTTGTCTTTTTTGCAGGTGGCTCCGCTTTGGCCTCAACTGTCGGTGCTTGCTCTGGCGCAGGGACAGGTTCTGCGCTGGGAGGCGCAACCGCAGCTGGTTCTTGCTTTCCGTTGGCATCTGCTGCAACAGCTGGCTTGATAGCGTCCTCGACAACATTCACAGCAGCAGCCTTCGCCTTGTCCGCGGTCGTGGGGCCGTCAACGCCCGCGGTCGAGCCAGAACCCGCGCAAACGTTTCCCATGGTCTCTCTTGTTTTGATGTGATACAGGTTCTACGCTCTTTCCTATATGCAGGTGTGATCGGGCAGTGGTGTTGGTCGCGTTTACCCGGTCAACTTTAGGGTGTTGCAAATTGGACGCTGGTGTAAATGAAAAGCGATAATGAAGCTGACTACCGATTGGTGAAGAGATCACTGTGTCCGGAAAGTCGGTACAAGGTCGCAATGCAGCACCGCCAGGAGGTCATCTGATTGACATGCCGCATAACGAAGGTTACGAGCTCTGCACGGCGGCAGCAGGGTGGGACCATTCCATAAAGCCACCACCCGTAAGCGCAGCAATACTTAAAATACACCGTCCTTTGCAGCATCTGTGACCTAGTGTGGCCGTTCCCTTGCCTCGCGCTTCCAGAAGGTCGAAAACCCACCCAGTCCAACATGGCCCCCTCCCCCACGCGCGTGTGGATCATTTATTATTCCAGTAAGAGCATGTTTGACAGTTTCGTGCCATAAGCTCCGTGTATCGGCCGCGTGCGGTCTGGCCTTCCGGCAGCGTGCAACGATGTGGGCGTGTAACAATGCTTGCAGCCTATGGCCACATCAAGACCATGGCTGAGGCTGTGAAGAAGGTAAGGAGCAGCATTTCCTGTGTTGCCGGCAAGGAGAAGCGTCAGCATCACTTACCGCTCGCCCCCACCACCTGAAACCCGTACCGACAGGGCCTGGACCAGGTGGAAGGCGTGGAGGCCACCATCTACCAGGTATGGTGGGCCGGGTCCCAGCCCTTTGCATGGGATGCTGACTAGTATAGTTCAACACAGCTCACGCGCGCACCAAAGCTGGCGTTCCTGCGCGTTTCCGTTGCTCCCTGCGCACCAGACTTTCTGCATACGGAGAGCCACTTGTTCCATGGCCTTCGTTCATGCCCCAGATGGACCACGCGCCAAACTGAACCCGACCGCTGTCTGCTGCTTTCCAGGTTGCCGAGACTCTTCCCGAGGAGGTGCTGTCCAAGATGCATGCGCCCCCCAAGGCCGACTACCCCATCATTGACCCGCACACCCTGGCGGAGGCCGACGGCTTCGTGTTCGGCTTCCCAACCCGGTGAGTTCCCTGGTTGTGTGGCCGTAGGGCCCTCTCCACAGGTCTTGTGTTGCCTGGAGGGGCAAAGGGGGCCGCAGGACTGATCAGCCGCGGGCACGGACAGAACCTGTGAGGGTAATATAGCGTAACCTTTGCCGGTACACCAGTAGGAGAGACTCTTACCTAGGCAATTGTCGCGACTCAACATTACCGGCACGGCCCTCCCCGCAGCTTTGGCATGATGGCCTCCCAGATGAAGGCCTTCTTCGACGCCACCGGCGGCCTGTGGCAGAAGGGCGCCCTGCACGGCAAGCCCGCGTCCATGTTCACCTCCACCGCCACCCAGGGCGGCGGCCAGGAGACCACCATCATGACGGCCGTGACGCAGCTGGCCCACCACGGCATGATCTACGTGCCCCCCGGCTTCGGCGCCGGCAGCATCATGTTTGGAATGGACCAGGCGCGCGGCGGCTCGGCCTGGGGCGCCGGCACGCTTGCCGCCCCCGACGGCTCCCGCACCCCCAGCGAGGTGGAGCTGGCGCAGGCAGAGTTCCTGGTGAGGGAGTCATACTTCTGGATTGCAACCTGTGCTGCTTGAAGCTTCGTGCGATGGTTGGCGTATGCTGCCCGCGTTGCCACCGTCTGGAATGTTTGGGCACAAGCCCATGCGCAACCTGAATGCACGTGCAGTCATGTTGTGCGGCACCCCTGACGATGTGGGTGCTGGCTGTCGGTGCGTTGCTCATGTGTTGAACCGCCTGACAAGTTGTGCGCTCCGTGTCGTGGCAGTAATACTATGCTGACGCCCTTGATTACTTGCTGGCCATGGGAGGCCACGAGCCCGTGCCCAACTGTGCCTGACCGGTCGGCCTCATGGTGCCATTTGTGCGCAGGGCAAGCACCTGGGCACCGTTGCCAAGAAGCTCAAGGCGTGATCAGCTTCAGCAGGGCAGTACAGTGGCGCAGCACAGTGATGGCTGCGTGACAGTCCTGCATAAAGGCGGCCATGCATGGAGACGGCATGGGTGTACTCGCCCGCATTGGGCTTGAACCCGTTTTGTGTTAGGCCGAAGGCGGAGTGAAGAGGCTAGGCCGGTTGCAAGCGTGCTAGCTTCTTTATGTATTCATAGATACGGGTGGTGCAGGCTTATGTGACCTCAAAAACTGTTACTGTACTGCGAGTGAGCAAGCTACATTGGCGTTGGCGCACGATTCCCTTTGGCAACACGTGAACATGCGCACTGCTCTGCTGGAGGGTGCTGCTGCACGTTGCGCAGCCTATTGCTGCTTTCCTGGCTGACCTCCTGAGCATGCTAGGGTCCATGCGCCAAACACGTGCGTGGACGCCTCTACGGCCGCAAGCAAGGCCCCAGGTGTAACAACTCAATGGTGCACACGTGTGCGTGGAATATGTCGCGCTTCCAGAAGGTCGAAAACCCACCCAGTCCAACATGGCCCCCTCCCCCACGCGCGTGTGGATCATGTACTACTCCAGTAAGAGCATGTTTGACAGTTTCGTGCCAAAAGCTCCTTGTATCGGCAGCATGCGGTCTGGCCTTACGGCACCGTGCAGCGATGTGGGCGTGTTTTGTTTTCTGTTTTAATGTGTAACAGTGCTTGCAGCCTATGGCCACATCAAGCCATGGCTGAGGCTATGAAGAAGGTAAGGAGCAGCATTTCCTGTGTTGCCGGTAAGGAGAAGCGTCAGCATCACTGACCGCTCGCCCTACCACCTGTAACCTGTGCGACAGGGCCTGGACCAGGTGGAAGGCGTGGAGGCCACCATCTACCAGGGCCGGGTCCAAACCTTTCGCATGGGTGTTCACTGGTACTGATCAAGCACAGCCCGTGCACCAAGGCTGTTGTTCCTCCGCATTTCTGTCGTTCCCCAGTTGCCCGCGTGGCAGGAACAGGTTGCATGGGGTCGTGGGCAGCAGGGAAACCAGGGGATGTCCTTCACGCCTGCATCGATTGACGACTCGCGTTGCAAGCGGTTGGTGCTGACACCACACTACACAGCAGAAATGACGGATACAAGAACTATGTAAGCACCCTGTGAAGCCGTTCCCTGTTCCTGGAGCTGTCCATCGCAACCTTGGCGACCACCACCCTTGGCGACGACATGACAGATGGCAGCGTTAAAGTATGGATCATATTCTATTCCGGTGAGCGTTTATAGGCGTTTGTGGCCTTGGATTCTGGCTAAGCACAACCAACCATTTCAGCCGGGCAGCTCTTCCGTGCGCATGCAGCATTCGGCCACATCCAGGCCTTGGCCGAAGAGGTCAAAAAGGTATGCAGTGCGCTTGCAAGGGCGTGTAGCAAGTCAATGCGGGCACAGCAAGGGTTGCCAGAGCTTCGTGGGAAGCACTCCGGGCGTGCTAGTCCCATGCGGTGCCTCACCTGTGTTCGTCCCCCGTCACACCCCACCTGAAGGGCCTGGAGTCCGCCGAGGGAGTTGAGGCGACTATCTATCAGGTCAGTCCCAAAGGCAGGGTTGCATAACGCAAAGCCTGGGATGGCAAACTGCAGAACGAGGTGCAGGACGGATCACGGTGTGCATGGGCACCCGGTGGGGTTGGGGGCAGGGAACGTGCCCTCGGATGTGGGAGTTGCCCGGCACCTTGGTCAGGGGTTCCCAGGGTCCTGGGGCCGTAACCAACAAGCGGTTTCAACTCTTCAAAAGCTAATTCCTCATGCTCAGGGGCGTGTGAGTGTTGGAGGCCCACTCCCACGGGCGGGCACAGTGCCTCCGCCTCGTGCCACGTTCACGTGCCACGTCCCCAACCTGCCCCTTGTTGATTCGTAAGTGCACCTAGCCGCTGTGGGAACACGCTATCATGAAGATCCAGAAATTTGCTGCAACATGCGCAAAGCATGTGTCGCCGCCGAACTTAATGAAGAGATGCTATGAATGTTCTACCTCCCACTTGCTAACACGGGCCTGCCCTCCCGTTTTCCCCCTCCTGTACACGTGCAAGGTAGCGGAAACGATGTCGCCAGAGGAGCTGGCTGAGCTGCAAGCACCCCCAAAGTCCGATTATCCTGTAATCGACGCCCACACGCTACCTGAGGCTGACGGCTTCGTTTTTGGCTTTCCCACCTAGTGAGTGCCAGAGCGGGGAGCCAGGTTGGCAATGATGTTTCACACCTAATACGTCAACAGGAGATTGGGTGCCGGGCTTGAGGTCAACCGCGTAAACAGAGGCTGTGGTGCATTTCTTGTCACAAATTTCTGTTGCAAGGCCAAAAACACAAAGGAGGATGCACTGTGCTACTGTCAGGAGGCACGCAGGCTGCTTTGTCAAATGCTCCTTGCGCCTCAACCCCGCCCCTCCCCACAGCTTCGGCATGATGGCTGCCCAGATGAAGGCCTTCTTCGACGCCACCGGCGGCCTGTGGCAGAAGGGCGCCCTGCACGGCAAGCCCGCGTCCATGTTCACCTCCAATGCCATCATAGGTGGAGGCCAGGAGACGGCCATCCTGACGGCCGTGACGCAGCTGGCCCACCACGGCATGATCTACGTGCCCCCAGGCTACGGCGCTGGCGGCATCATGTTTAACATGGACCAGGTCCGCGGCGGGTCGGCGTGGGGCCCCAGTACCATCGCTGGCCTTGACTGTGCTCGCAGGCCAACGGAGGGGGAGCTGGCGCAAGCGGCGTTCCTGGTGGGTTGGGCCTCCCTAGCACGCCATGCTCCAGCCATGCTGTAGCGGCCGCCGCCGTCCTCTACCACACATTGTCGTGACCGTAGCTCCATCAGGTTGCACAGCTGGCTGCAGCTACTTGGTGGGCCGTGTCGCGTGGACAGCATTCCCGCAAGGCACAATCTGGTATCCAGGTTGCATGGTGCCCGTCATGCCCGTCTTCCCGGCCATGCTTTACTCTCCCTTGCACACCGTGTGCCTTGCAGGGCAAGCACTTGGGCGCTGTCGCCAAGAAGCTGAAGGTCTGAGAGCTGTGTGATCAGGCCCTAGACCGGTCGCAGTGGAGTGCGAGCTACCGGTACTCAGTGCTGCGCTTTCCTACCAGGATCAGTTGTTCTGCAACACCGCCGGCAGCCGTGCAGCGTGCTGCCCTAGATAGGTCACGTGGCCATGACAAATAGGTCAATGCGGTACTGGGGAGGCAGTCCTTTGATGACACTGTGCGTCTGTGTGATACAGTTTGCGCCGTGGCCTGTGCGGCGTGCACCAAGCGAGGCCAACAGGCCGTGCACGTGGGATGGGCGCCGGTCAGGCGTTGGCCATGTTGAAGAGGTCGTACTGCCGGAATGGCGCATGGGGAAGGCCGGGGCAAAGCGAGCAGGAGCAGCATCGTCCAGCTACCTCCAGCGCCATGGCTTTCGGTGTTGGATGTCGCACGTGCTGTTGAAGGTCGAGGATGCCGGGGCTTAATTGGTGTGTGCGCCACAAAGCGGTGCCCTGGTGGCACAGCTTGTGCTTGTGGACTGACCGGGACGGACATTTGCCCGTCATATTGAATCATCATGGGGGCGTGCCTGCAATTTCATTGCCAGTAGCGGCTTCGTTGACGGGCGCCCAATACGGATCGACGTGGCGGTGTAGAGGCTACACAGGCTACCGAAGCTTGTGGAGGGCGCCGGTGACACGGGATTGTCGATGGCCAGGGAGCCCTGTCCCTGCCCGCTATCATGCAGGCTTGTTGCGTTCGTTCACTGGTATATGCTCTAAACTTGTGGAAATCTTTTTCTGCTGCTGACTAGGCGGTGGCTTTGGATCGGTTGGCCTTACGCACCGCGGGGAGAGGGAGTGGGAGACACGGGGCTTGAGGCCACGTGGCCAGGCATCTAGGCGGTTGGGTCGTTGCCGTAGCACATTTCCGACATGCCTCCTGTCGTGGCGAGATATACATAGGGCAGCTGCTGTAGAGCTGGCCATTGACTTCTTACGACAATTGTTACCCAAGTTTGGTACCTTTTCCCTGCTCAAGCGTCGAGTGTCGTCACCATGGCTGTGAAGATATGGATCATTTACTACTCCAGTAAGTCCGCAGCGAGCATCACCGTCTTGATCAAGAGCTGCTTAGTTTTGTTGAGTGCTCATCTGGCGGGAGTAGCGGGTTTGAGAAAGGTCAACATCGGGATGGTGTTCCTGACTTGGCGTTATCGTGCTGTTATGGCCTGAGCGCAGCTTATGGCCACATCAAGACCATGGCCGAAGCGGTCAAGAAGGTGCGTCGAGGGTAATGTAGGGTGTCGAACCCCTCGGCAGTTAGGATGGCCCCCACTTTCTGCTGCATAACAAGCTTCCACTCCGCTGCAGGGTCTTGAGGCCGTAGAGGGTGTTGAGGCAACTATTTACCAGGTGAGTGCAGCGATCGACATCAGCCCGATTTTCCGAACCCACCGGCAGCAACTCGGCATGACGTTACCCGTGTCTGCCAACTGGCTGACGAGCTACACCCTCCATCAGCCCTGCATCAGCGCCTTTGCAAGCCACCTGTTGCAGTAGCGTTTCACAAAAGGCTTACTGCTCACTCCACGTGAAGTCCCCAGGACGCACAGGGAGACTAGTACGCTGCAGGTGCATCATCTGACTACTATCTTGCTCACCTGCAGCCGCCCTCCTTGAACCCTTGCTAGGTTGCTGAGACTCTGCCCGAGGAGGTGCTGACCAAGATGCACGCGGCCCCCAAGGCCGACTACCCCATCATTGACCCGCACACGCTCCCGGAGGCTGATGGCTTCGTGTTTGGCTTCCCGACTCGGTGAGGAGGGAAGCTCATATGACGTGCTCCCTGTAGTGCCTTCCCAGGCCCTTGCCTCATGCTGCTCTATGCATTATACAGGGTCATGCTGCTTGCAGACAGCTTCCACAGCAGCGCCGCACGACGATACCCACGCCTGACAATTCAGGTTGTCCCCTGCTGCCCGCCCCTCCCCGCAGCTTTGGCATGATGGCTGCCCAGATGAAGGCCTTCTTCGACGCCACCGGCGGCCTGTGGCAGAAGGGCGCCCTGCACGGCAAGCCCGCGTCCATGTTCACCTCCACCGCCACCCAGGGCGGCGGCCAGGAGACCACCATCATGACGGCCGTGACGCAGCTGGCCCACCACGGCATGATCTACGTGCCCCCCGGCTTCGGCGCCGGCAGCATCATGTTTGGAATGGACCAGGCGCGCGGCGGCTCGGCCTGGGGCGCCGGCACGCTCGCCGCCCCCGACGGCTCCCGCACCCCCAGCGAGGGGGAACTGGCGCAGGCAGAGTTCCTGGTGAGACACCTACACGCGTTCCCCGGGCGGTGTGCTGACTGAGTGACTGTCGCCGCCCTGTTGCCAACACTCTTGGTCCACGCGTGGTTCCATGAAACCGGTACGAATACCGGCTGTTGCACCCGTACAATGTCCGTGGCAATATCTGTGACTGCGGGCCGCTGAACACAAACGGGGCTCTTGGCGTGTTGACCTGCCTCCCTGTGGTTGCCTCTACGTTGCCTTCTTGCAGGGCAAGAACCTGGCCACCGTTGCCAAGAAGCTCAAGGCTTAAGCTTGCGGGAGAGGCAGACCAGCTGCGCTGATGAGCTTATAACGCTTCGTTGCTTGGGGTAGGCTGCTCGGTGCCTGATGTTCATAGCGCGCGTGAGAGGAGAGGAGCCCGCCTGCCCACGGGTGACGCCCTGGCGCCGGTTTGGAGGGACTGCCCACGCCGTCTTACCCTCCTTGCTGCTGAATGCTTTTAAAACTTGTTAACTGTACATGCATAACCATCGGGCTGAACTAAGAAGGAAAGGACTTGGTGCTGCACGTTCGTAAGCGTGTGGGGAAGTAGGCATCGGAGATTGGGCGGGGTCGCAAGTCCGTGCGTGGCCACGTGCTCTTGGCTTGACTCCGGGACAAGGCTGTTTTTGCTGTTACAGGCGCTACCGCATCTGTGGTCGCGACCTCGCATAAGGCGGCCGGTCGCATCGGTGTGCGCGTCACCTTGACTCCGGTCGGCAGAGGTCCCCCTGCTGCTCTTGTAATGCACTCCGATGAGTGCCCCCAGGCCAGGCCTGCCAGTACCGTACGCTTCTGTTCATTGTCATTGATGATGCCTGAGATCAGAGAGTCGTTCGACGGCGGATTGAAGCCTTCTGCAGCCAGCGCCCGGTAGCACAGCGCGAGCCCACACTGAGGTAGGCCAGTCCCATGCCACGTGGTCCATGGGTCATTTGTGTCTGCTATTTCCTTCCACGATGAATGTAGACCGATATATTTGTACATAGCTGTAACCCATTTACTAAGTGTACAATACGGTAGTATTTGCGGCTGTGACGCCTGTGGCCTACCTCGAAGCCCTACAACATGTTGTCCGCCGCGAAGCACACTGCTTCTCCTGCAAAACAATGCACCATTCAGCGCAGTAAGCATCTGATGGCTACAGCGCGCTGCGCGGCGGGAAGTCACCCTCGCGCGATGGTCGTCGGTCGCGCTCTTACCCCTGACGTGGCGCTGCTTGAGACTGTGACGACATTACCTAACGTCGAACAGGTAAGTTCAATAGCGACAAGTCATGTTGCACGGTGACCCTGTTCAGGACTGCTGTGCTCGGCCCGTGGGGTGTGGCGGGCTAGCGTGGGCCACAGGCTAGGCCAGCGCACAAGTTTGGGATATGGGAGGACTATGGCGCCACTCAGGGGCACCGGCTTCCACAGCAGCAGATTTTTGCATCCGTAGACAGTATAGGACTAATCACACGGTCCTGGCTGATCCTGGTTGCCTGACAGCGCTAAGCCGCAGACGCACAGGACGCTACCAGCACGGCAGGGCAGCTCCCGTAGGCACGTGCCGCATGAAGTACCGGTTGCCCGCCAACCGTAAACCCGCCTGCGTCCCGAGCGTCCTGTACCCAACTACTCATGTATCAGGCAAACCTAATTTGGTAAAGCACACTCCTGTGACGCACAACCGCAGGTGTGCGAGTTGGCGTACGAGCTGGACGGCCGTAGCGGGCTGCAGCGCATCAAGTACGAATCTAGTGGTGGGTGGCGGCAGCTGCACAGTTGTTCCACGAGCAGAGGAAGCAGGTTTTGTGCAACTGCGCGCACTGCTGACCTTCTTGCGCGGTAGACCTTGATGCGTACACAGGAATGGCTTGCAAGAATATCTAGGGACTTGGTTCGACACGTACAAGGGCGCCGCTACAAAGGCCGGCCGCTTTGAACACCATGCAACCCATCATCTCCTTTGCGTGGCAATACGGAGAGCTTGCTGTGTGTGCACCTGTTGTGCGCAGGCTGGTACTACTGGGACTGGCAGCAGGAGGGCGGCGAGACGCGCAAGATCCACTACCTGCGGGCTGGCCGCCAGGTGCGCACGCAGCTGCTTCGCACCTACTGTGCTCAGCGTACCACCAGGGTTCTGATTTGCAAATGATGTACCAACAGAACGTTACCGCATCGCACAAAGGGGTGTGGCATCGTTGATCAGATGTGGCTGACGAGATGCTTTGGCAGGGATATGGCCGCGGACCGTCTCTGGCACGATCTCATGCACCCTGAACGACATCAATACTTCTGTGGTATGCCTGCTGTACGTCCAATCCCTCCGGCCAGGGCGACCCCGTCGTACTGCTTGTCCATGGGTACGGCGCCTCGTCGTACCACTGGCGGTACAACGTGCCAGCGCTGGCGGAGGCGGGCTACCAGGTAGGTGGTTACCCCCTAGGTCAGCCGTCGCAGCCAGCTTTCCTGCCATGCCTTTGAGCGTTGGGTGATAGCTCCATCGGTATATCATCCCCCTTCCTACTGTATCGGTGATTACGCACTGTGGGTTGCTTCCTACTGCTGCAGGTGTACGCGCTCGACCTGCTGGGCTTTGGGTACTCTGAGAAGGCCCGCACTAACTACACCAACGGCAAGGTACGGTGCGCGTCAGGGCAAGCAGGGCAAGGAGCGTGCGTGCATTTTTGCCGCCCGACAGGCAGACATCCCCCGCCTCAGCACGGGCCATCGTCACCCAAACACGTTAGCGCCCATGGAAGCCCGGCGCCCCCCATGTCCTGCCACGCCCCAGTCGCCCTCCAAGTGTGGGCTAGCCCGCCCTCCAAGTGGCGACCCTTACCCTCGGGTTGAGCTTGCGCCAAAGTCGATGGGTTGCCCCTCCCTTGCCCCCCATCCCCTCTACCCCTTCTTCCTCCCCCCGCTAGGTGTGGGCCAGCCAGGTGACGTCCTTCATCCGCGAGGTGGTGTGGCCGCAGACCGCCTCCCCCGCCCCCGTGGTGCTGGCGGGAAACAGCCTGGGCGGCTACGTGTCGCTGGCAGCGGCGGCGGAGGGCGGGCCGGGGCTGGTGCGCGGCGTGGCGCTGCTCAACGGGGCGGGGCCGTTCAGGGAGCCGGGGGCGCCCACGCCGGAGCAGGTGGGACTGGGGTGTGAGTGCTAGTGGTAGTTGCTTTGACGGGCTGCCCGATATTGCTTCAGAGTATCATTCTGCTCGATGGGACGACTGGAAGTTGGGAGGCCCGTGCTCAGTTGAGCGGGTAGGGTTGCACTTGGGGGTCAGCCAGTTCAACGGATGCAGGGGAACTGCTGATCGGCTGGCGGGAGCTGGAAAGGCGGTTTTGTGGGCCCGCACCGAACCTGACAGACTTGAACGCTGTCCTTGCTTGCGCAGGAGGCGGCTGAGTGGAACGACGCGTCGTGGTGGGCCAAGCTGAAGCGGGAGGCCTCTGCGTGAGTGGGGGGCTGTGAGCGCACGGGCTGCATGCCATGCGGTACATGCAGCTTGCCATCAACCTTGTGGGCGAACCCAGCTGAAATTGCCCGTTTTTCCGTGGGCAACATGGTATTGGAGCTGTTGGCTCGTATCTGTGCAGCGAGAGAGATGGGAAACCCTGTGTCACTGATGGCCGGGACGAGCGCTACATCGTCGTTGGGACGGGGCAGGGCTCTGGCAGGGGACCAAAACTGTAAAGCCATACATGCAAACCTTGGCACCCTGCACCACATGCGCCGTGTCTTGGAACACACCACAGCTGCATCTTGCCCGCTGACACGTGCCCTAATGTCACCCCCATGCAGCACCGTGAAGCGCGGCGTGATGTGGTTTGCGTTCCAGCGCACGCGGCAGCCGGAGCGCATCAAGGAGGTGCTGCAGATGGTGTATGCGCGGCACGACAACGTGGACGATGAGCTGGTCACCAGCATTGAGGTGCGTGGGTTAACACACACAGTCAACACACAGCAGCAACAGCATGGGTACTGCAACGCCCTGGCGCCTTGCCATTGCGGCAACCGCTTCACGGTGCACCAGCAACAGGTGCCGAAGCGACTGTGTAGGATTGGTGTACGGCACTTACCGGCACTCGGAGTACACGATGCATCTGTGTGCGCAAGAGCCCTTGGCTGCTTGCAGACTGTCCCTGTGCGGGGAACAAGCGCACGCCAGGCTCATAACCCATCAGCTTAACGCTAAGCACTGCCCCCGGCCCTGCCCACATCCTTGCTCTGTGGTTACCCCCACCTTATGGACGTCGCCCCACACACTACTTTGCCTGTCCACAGAACCCCGCGCGCGACCCGGCCGCCTCCGAAGTGTTCTTCCTGGTGTCGCACAACACGGCGCCGCCCGTGTACGTGAACGACCTGCTGGCCCGCCTGCGGGTGCCGCTGCTGCTGCTGTGGGGCGACCGTGACCCGTGGGTCACGCCGGCACGGGTGAGCTGCCTTGTTTCAGGGCTTGTTGATCGTGTAACGTATATGTACCCAAAACATGCTTCCGGGCTGTGGGGGACAGTGACCTGCAGTGTGGGTCACGCCGGCACAGGCAGGTTGCCTCCTGCAGCACCTGCAAGGTTACCCCCTGGTTCCCGCCAGGCTATGCATGCTTGCGGACTGTGGGGCATTCGCGTCTCATGCGTCACCCCGGCCGGGATGAGCGCCCAAAGGGACAACAGGGAGCAGCAAGCTGGCCGTAGGCACGGTGACCCAAACTCATGGGCAGTCCCTGTTCAGTCTCTGTTCAGTTGTGTCTAGGAAAGCGATTGTGACCGGTGTGGACCTGCCAGCAGCCGGGGTATGTCACAGGTGGTTCGGTGTAAGCACTCGCGAACCGCCTTCACAGGGCACATGCAACCCCCAGGCATCACTACTTCACCTTCATTCCACCACACGGTCCGGAGTCCGGAATCCGCCCAATCCCAGCGGCATCCCCCACCACCACATGGCAAATGCTACCCCTCATCCCCTTCCTCCCGCAGGCCCAGAAGATCCTGGACCTATACCCTACCGCCGTCAAGGTGGGGCTGGACAGCGGGCACTGCCCCCACGACGACACACCCAAGGAGGCCAATGAGGCGCTGCTGGGCTGGCTGCGCACACTGCCGCCCTCCGAGGCGTGAGGGGTGAGTGATGATGTTGCCGTCGGGGGAGGTTGAGATGTTGCGGGTGTGTGGCGCTATTGGCCTGGCAGTGGGAATAGCGCCTTCGTACCTCGAGCTCCACCAAATCGTCACACCCTGCTGCCGGCCTTGAGACGTGTGAGGGGTACATTAGGGTGCTGCTGGTCATGAGCTTGAGGCACTTTAGGGTTTAGGGTTTACTGTCGGCCTCAAGTGCTTTTTGGATTGGGTCTATAAGTGCAATCCGTTATGGAGGCTGAAAGGTGCTACGGGGTGGCAAATGCGGTGGTAGCCCGCCAGCTCCCCTGCCCGACATCTGCTGGGCTGGGAGTTCGCGCTTCCGGTCGTTGTTGCGTGAATCGCGCCCTGCATGTTTCATTATGATGTTACCGGGCTGTCCGCTTCATGGCACGAGAATTGCGCAATGTGCTGAACACTAATGAAGTTGGGGTGGGTGCTCGCAGGTAGTTTGAAGCAACTGGTATAGTTGATGTGTGGTGGTCTTGATGGATGGCCGCATTGCGGGGTACGTAGGCTGTGCACTTGTTGGGGACAGGTGGGAACGTGTATTTCGGACCAGATCGGATCGGAGCCGGGTCGTTGCTGTGCGGTAAACGTGAATTTTTTGGCATGTGGCAGCAGGTGGCTGGAAAATGGGTGCGACGGATAGCCAAATAGACATGCTCGCATGTCGTACATGCTGGCACACGTACAGTTGATCGATGTTGGTTGCATTGTACCGCTATGTAGCAGGGTTGGTTCTCGGTCGTTGCAGTGAACGGTGTATCGCACGCCTGTCGGTCAGTCCAGTTTGTGTCAAAAGGGTTGTGCTGCACACTAGTTGGCGTGCCCCTGCCACGCCTATAGTGTTCACGTTCTGACACTTTTGTGACTA
>VFQN01003290.1_pt1 | contig 23417 bp, 27 predicted proteins | sample 3512371 | NCBI WGS metagenome assembly VFQN01 (sample SAMN10412370, study PRJNA504923) | tailings metagenome | isolation source: Replicate 2 from Balatoc abandoned mine | place: Philippines: Itogon, Benguet | collected 2017-08-28
GAACTTGTCGACCAGATACAGGTTCAGCGCGTGCTGGATAGCGTTGATTTCGGTGGGCAGCTTGCGGGCCGGCCAGGACGCTTCAAAGCCGGCTTCGATGATCGCCTGTTTCTGGCGATAGAAGCCGTTGGCCGCGGCTCCCTCGTCATCCTGCGCCAGTCCCGAGGCGCGGACGTCGGCATATTCCATGATCGTTTCGAGCTGCACGTCCTGCAGCTTCGGAAACTTCTTCAACAGGGCGGTCCGCTTGCCGTGCCATTCCGGGTGTTTGTCGTGATCCAGGAACCGCTCGGACAGATCGTTAATGGCAATCACGGTGCAGCACATCACGGCCGCGATGGTCTTGCCCGGGCCGGCCAGACCCAGCACAGCGCCGACCACCAGCTTTTCGCGTTTCTCGCATTGCGGGGGAGAGACTGCGGAGACGTCGGTTTGCGGATCGTCCAGGAGGACCATGCCCGGCCGGATCTTCCGGCCATCCGGCAGCCGGTGATTGAGACCGCGCAGGGCTCCCGTCAGACCGGCCACGCCGATCACGCTACCCGACGCGCAGGAACCGGGGATGTTCGGCAGGACGATTTTGGTTTTCGTGAACGTCATCTTCACCGGCTCGCCGTTGAACAACAGCCGGCGCTGGTTCACCCCTTCCAGCTTGACGATCGGGTAGCAGATCTCCGGGTAGTCGGCCAACAACCATTCGTTCGATTCCAGTTCGTCCTTGATCTGCTCCAGCAGGGCCTTCGCCGCGGCCTGGGTGGAACCAATCAGGACGATGTATTGCTGCAGGCCGTTCAGGATCGCCCAGATACAGGCCCACAGCACGATGGACGTTTTCCCCGACCCGCGGGGCATGGCCAGTGCGTATTGGCCACCGTTCAGCACCGTCGTCTGAATGGTCTGGATCACGTCCAGATGATCCGGCGACCATGCCAGGGCAAACGTGCGTTGGCCGTACCATTCACAGAAGAACTGCAGCGATGCCTTCCCCTTGCCGCGGCGCTCCGGGTTCTCGCACTGCGGGAAGTCCGGGGCGATGTCCCGGGCCGCGGCAGACTTCTCGCGCTGACGTGCCCCCTCGCGCGTACGCTTCCGTGCGTACTGCGCCTCAGCGGCCGTCTGCTCCGGTTCGGCAGCAGCTGCAAAGAAACTCACGCGGCCAGATCCACCAGCTGTTTCAGGGCTCGGAGCGCTCCGGCGAAGTCGCCGATTTCCCGCATCTGGCGGTACAGGTCTTTCGTCGCCTCGAAAGCGAATCCCCGGACCATTGCCCGGTCGACCAGCCCCGAAGCGCTGAAGCTGGCCAGCGCCTCGGCAATCAGCGGGCGGGCATCCCGGCCCGGCCACGTGGCCGCGACGGCTTCCAGCACGTCGGCTTCCCGGGCTCCGGTCAGCACCCACTTCGCGATCTGTTCGACGGCTTGACCGTCGCTACAGTTGGTCAACGAAGAAACGTCGTTGCTCGCGTCCTGCGGCATCGGCCAGGCTCCTGCGTTGTCGGGTCCAGATGTCGTCCAGCAGCGTCCGGAGGAATGCCGCCAGCTCGGGATCGTGCGCCGCGGTGAAATCCTCAAACCGCGGGTTCATGTTCAGATTCATGGACGTCCGGAGAACGAGCTGCCACGACTCGTTTTCGATCAGGGCAAACTTGCTGTGGTTCTGCGCCACCCGGATGCAGTCCAGCCCGAACGTGCGGCGGATCTGGTGCGCCGCTTCCGGGTCACGCCGGCTGAAACTGAAATCGATCAGCCAGCGCATCTGCAGCAGCCGGCCGGCGGTGACGAACTTTTCCAGCGACTGGATCTCGTGACGGGCGGCGGTCCACGTCGACAGCGACACCCGGGCCGGGCCGGTGACGTCGAGCAGCGCGTCCAGCAGCTGCAGCAAACCGAACTGGCCCTTGGTGAATCCGTAAATCTCGACGTCATGCGTCAGACCGGCGACGGCCGCGGCCGCGTTCTGTTTCGATCGCAGCTCGCGGAGTTCCCGCCGGCGGGACGACTTCGGGCGCACAAATACCGTTGCGGCTTCAATTTCCGCGACGTCGACCGTGCGGACTTCGTGCGCCTGCAGCAACGGGTTGGCGGTCGGTGTGAGATTCCCCGCGGCCGGCAAGAAAGTGTGTCGCGCATCCCGATCCCAGCGTAAGCCATCACCCTTCAAACCGCAGGAAGTACCTTTGGAATTCAGGATCTCGGCAGGTGGCTGGGCATTTGGTAACATGCTGGTGGCGGGCCAGACGATAGAAATGCAAGCAAGCCCCCCGCACCAACGTCCATGCGGTGCGGAGGGCTCTGTGGCGGTGTCATGACCGATGTATCAGGTCTGCAGCAATTTCCACCGTCAAGAGCATTTCTATGAAAACTGCACGGAAGCTGATTTCGGCTCGCGTTCCGCTGGAAGACTTTGCCGCCTTGCGCCAATACGCGGCCGAACGCGGCGAGACGCAGGATGCCATCGTGGCCCGCTGGCTGCAGCCGTTGCTGGAAGCAATCAAGCCGCGACAGCAGCGGGACAAAGCGTGTGACGCTTCTTGACGGTCTCTCGAGCCTCTGAACACAATGACAGTTCGGAGGCGACGGCAATGAATAGTTCGGATCTGAATTTTGAGCAGCTGCGGCGTCTGAGAATCAGTCTGGAACCCAAGCTGCGGTATCTGCAAAAGCTGGTAAATCGAATGCAGCAACAGCGATTCCCGGAGACGGACCGCATGCTGCGCGACGCGGCGATTGCAGAGGCAGCGACCCGCAGTCTGCTGGCGGAAGTGACTACCCGCATGGTCCAGCGCCGCGAGTTCGATGAGGCGTTCCGATGAACTGATTTGCGGTAAACACCGCACTGCCTGTAGCATCTCCCGTCTATGTCTTGGTTTCACAGCCTCCTGACATCGGACAAGAATGCAGATTCTGTTTTTCGATCCGGTGCACATCACGGAAGATGCGGCCGTTCTGTTTGGTGCAGTAGCTAACGGCGTGATGGTCCCTTGCGTCGTTACAGTCGACTGGCTGGCGATCCTGGAGCCGACGGCCAGTCAAGATCCAATGGCAGCTGCTACGAAACATCGGCAGCGAATCGAAGCCGCTTTCACCCGCGAACTGGAGCGTAGGGTCCGGGTCGGTCTTGAGTTGCCCGAGAATCTTACCTGGACGTCGAGCGATTTCAGTAAGCCCGACTGAATGCCTGGTTTCGGCCGAAACATCTCACACCTCGATTCCCAGCGCCGCCGCGGCCTGCAGCCAGCGTTTCCACATCGCATCATCCCCGCCGTTGCGGTCGGGGTGGCACTTGGCGATCGCCATGCGGCGGACTTCGGCCGAGGCGTGTTTGCTGCCCCTGGCAATGATGCCGGATTCGACCAGCCACGTGATCGCGGCAGAGCGGTCGGTGAAGGCCGGCGCGGCGGTTTTGTCGGGAAGCGCCGTCCAGCCGCGGTACTGCTCGTTCTGCTGGGTGACGTGGTAGCGGTCGACCGTTCGCAGGGCTTCCAGCGCCAGAGCGATCGCCCGCAGGTTGTCCTTCCATTCGTGGAAGTGATCGCAGGGGAACGAGAGCTGCCCTTGTGGCGACTCAAACGACAGCACGATGCCCGGGCCCCGAAACCTGGCACCAGACCGGAGATTGCCATCCAGCCGGAAATCGGACGCCGCGACATCGATCTGCAGCACGACGTCATGGGCCTCCAGATGCCGCAGCTCGCGTTCCAGCACTTCCAGCGTGTTCTGATACGGTGCGGAGAACTGGGAGCGTTTCCGGTCTTCGGTGGCGGTCGGTTGTCGCGGCCAGCGTTCCAGCGGCCGCAGTTTCAGTTCAAGCGTCATCGGTGAGAGGCTGCCTTTTTTCGGGATTTCAGGTATTCGATGAACGTCAAGCCGCAGTCGGCATTGAGGAAATCGATGTAGTTTTGCTGGGACCGGCTCCGCTTCGGCGGGGACGGACTTTGCTCCAGCATCGCCGACTTGCCGGCAGGCGTGACCCGGTAAAGAGTCAATCCGCTCCAGATGTCGATTGGCCCGGCGGATTCCATCAGCCCCAGCGCCACCAGGGCCTCACAGTCCACACCGTCAGCACAGTTCGGATCGGTGGCGAACTGATTGCGGTACATCTCGCCACGGCCGTACTGGTCGCAGCCCAGCGAATGCTGCAGGATCTGCAGTTGATGAGAGGGGAGAGGATTCATAGTTGATCCAATTCATCCAGGCAGCTCACTGCCAGCCTGATCCCTTCCCGCATTCGCTCCATTGCGGGACGCAGATTGTCCTGGCCCGCTCTGAACGCGACTGCAGCCAGCTCCCGCATAGCGTCGTCGTCGAAGTACTGCGGCGGGGCGATTTCATGCCACCACCGCACAAATGCCGGTTCGTAGGCTGCTCCGGCCTCCCACACCAGCGATTCGTTTGTGGCTGCCAGCATCAGGAGCCCCCCGCGGATTCACGTTTGGCCTTGGCGTAGTGGTCCATAGTTGCCCTTTCTGTTCACGGTTTAGTTGGTCGCTGCCACCCGGCTGGCAGCCGCCTCGAAAAATCCTTCGTAAAAATGCCGCAGCAGCGGAGATTGCACGCCCTCAGTCAGCGGGTCGCTGAACTCGCTGGCGCAGATCATGCCCCGCACCCGGGTCACGGGAGCGGTGGCGTGAATGTTGTGGCGGCGATCGATCGACATGCCCATCAGCAACAGGACTTCCTCACGCCCCGCGAAATCTGCCGGGCGTACACCCGGGGGCGGGTTTTTCGCCAGCCAGGCTTCGCACGACAGCACGATGCACACCGGGATCTGCTTTTCCACGAAGCAGGAACGGCCCAGCGTCCGCAGGGCTGTGCGTTTGCCCTCATCCGAGTTGAAGTCCCCGGCCAGACAGCAGAGAGTCACGCTGTCTCCGGCCGGTCCCCGCAGCAGGATCGCGAGGTAGGGAAACAGGGAATCCTGATCGCGGCCGGCCACACGCTGCAGGAGCCACTCCTGCTGGGCCTCGAACAGCTTCCGCAGATCCGCGGCGGATGGCATCAATTCATCAAGCGTTTTCATGACGTTCCTTTCTGCGACAGTCCCGACCGATGCCGGCCGCGATCGCTGTCAGACTGACGAGCCGACGTCCGCACCGTCGGCAGTACCGCACGGTGGGGACGTCCTCCAGCAACGACCGCTGCCCGTCGCAGGGCTTCGTCCGTCGCCGCTGTGTGTGTGTGTGGACATGACCCCTCATTTCCTCCTCCATGTTTCGGCCGAAACATCAGCAGTCGTCGTCATCATCGCCGGCCGGGAGTTCGGACAACTCGAAGATTGACGGCACCTTGCCGGCTGGCCAGACGGCCACAATCTCCGGTGGGCCGGTCAGCCCCTGAACTTCCTGGACTTCGTTCCGGATCTTCTGCAGGTCAGACTTCCCGCAGGCCTTGATCAGTGACTCCGTTGGCTTGAAATGCGGGTCAGGATCTGAATCACCCAGACGTTCCGCCAGTACCCGCAGTTCGTCTAAATCGAAACTTCCGGCCTGCCAGTCACCGTGCTGCGGAGCTGACAACGCGGCCCGCACGACGTCGACCAGATGAGCGGTGTGTTCGGCCGGCGTCATGGCCAGCAACTCGCGCGGCCCTACGCTGACGTCCGCTGTGTCCTCGTTGTCATAGCAGCTCATCGCCAGCCGGCTGACGACTTCCTTTTCGGACTTGTTCAAGGTGGCACAGGTCCGCGCCAATGCGGCACGAAAAGCGCGGGTCCAGCAGAGCTTCAGATGCCGTTCAAAGCTCCACTTGTCCCGGCCGGCGGATTCCTTCGGTCCCTCCGCCTGCTTCTGCTCCTCCTTCTTTTTCGCCTTCGCGTTCGCCGCATCCTGCAGCTTCTTCCAGAGCGTCACGTTGAACGCCCGCTTCTCCTTGCCATGCCCGTTGGGCACTTCGTGGATATCGAGGGCTTCCTTGTCTGCCGCTGACGGCGTGAAGTTGCACGACTCGCCCCACTGATGCTTTGACATGATGCGGGAGGCCGTTTTGAATCCGGCATACAGCGAGGCGTCGAAGTGATGTTTTTCAATCGGTCCTTCGCGCAGCCCCCGGGCTTCCAGTCCCTTGAGAAATCCGGCGATGACCTTCGGCCGTTCTGCCCACGTCGCCAGCGACCGGGCCTGTTCGATCGAGATGTCGCCCACAGACACGCGGGCCTGCAGCCCCTCGGGCAGCTTGAGCAGCCGCAGGGTGTTGCTGACTGTCGAGCGTCCCATGTTGACGTCGTCGGCCAGTTGCTGCTGGGTCAGACCGGCAGCTCCGTATTCCTCAGCCAGTCGCGCCAGACCGCGGGCCTTTTCGATCGGCGATAATTCCCGCCGCTTGGCGTTCTCGATGTAGACCAGCCGGGCCGCGGTCGCGTCGTCGCACTCACAGACCTGCACTCGCAGCGTCGACCAGCCCGCCTGTTTCGCCGCGGCATGGCGGGTATGCCCGGCAATCAGCTCCAGCTGGCATCGGACCCATCGAGCCAGCGCCGGCGTTGTCTGGCCATCCGTCTTGAGCGATTCCGCCATTTCCGCCAGCCATGCGGCCGGCGGTTCGTCGCGGGTCTGGTAGGGACTGGTGACAAAGTGTTCGAGCGGAGCGTCAATCGTCTCCACGATCCGCAGCCCCGGCGCTGCCTGCTCATTCTCCGGATGACTCACGGCCCGGTTGATGACGGCCACCGATGCCGGACTGGTCGGGCCGGATTGCAGTGTCGCCTGATAGTCCGCGGGGACATCCTCCGCGATCCGGATTCCCAGGTCAGCAGAGCTGGCCTTTCGTGGTACTTCGCCTGTCTGGGTCTTCTTCGTCTTCCGTTTTGCTGTTGCCGTCGCCATCGAGTCCTCCTGAAACAGGTCTTGAAACACCAGGTTGATTTCGTCAGTCAGCACCACATCGCCGGCGGCGATGATCTCACACAGTTCCGAGTCCGCACGTTGGAAATGTTTGCTCAGCTCCCGACGGCGATCGGCGAGAAACCCGATGGCCTGCCGACAGCTGAACGGAGCTCCCCGCAAGTACTCCGGCGGGCAGATCCGACTGGCGGCATAAACCGCCAGGGACTGCCAGAACTCCCGCTCATCGGCAGCGGTGTTGAGTTCATCACAATGCAGGCACAGCTCCTGCAGGCTCTCGATGCGGGGCGTGTCGCTGGCTGTCACGATCCATTTCACTTTCACCCTTTGCCGGGGATGTGGCGGCCATGCCATCATCCCCGGCCTTGCGACCAGCCACGTTTCCAACGCGGCCCTCTCACTTCCGTTGCCGCCGTTCAGCAAACTGCGTCAGCGCGGCCATCATGGCCTCTTTGCTGGTCTGCTGTTCCACCAGCGTCCCCGCATCGAATGGCTCGGCACGTTGCTCCAGCCCTTCGATGGCAATCCGTGCCCACTCCTGATCTTCAGCCCGGCTGAACAGTCGCCTGGCCCTGACGTTGGCTGTGAAGGCTGCCCCCGGATTGTTTGCCGAGCAGCAGCGACTGGCGTGCGCGAAGAAGTTCCGGCGATTGTCCGGCGTCGGGGTGTACCAGCCGTTTTTCACCGCGAGCTGCCACAGCTCCAGCACAAACGTCGGATGTTTCAGGTCGCGTTTCTGGATGTCCCTGGGCCACCATGCTGCCTGGACATGTCTTTGTCTCTTTGTATTTAAGACAGACATAGACATGTCCTCGCGAGACCCCTCCAGAATTGGAGGGGTTGGTGCGTTTTTCACCTGGTTTTTTGATGCCACCCCTCCAGCCACCCCTCCAGCTTTTGGAGGGGTCCCCTCCAGAATTGGAGGGGTACCCCTACCAGAACTGGAGGGGTGGCCTCCAAAAACTGGAGGGGTGGAGGGGACAAGCTGGAGGGGTCCGACGCTGGATTGCGGGGGTGTCACGTCGGGAACTTCTTCCATTGGCAAGTCGAGAACGCGATCCCAGTTGATGCAGTAGCTGTCGGCCTCGCCAGCGGCCGTTGTCACTGCCAGCAGGCCTTTGCCCACCAGCAGTTTCTTGATGTCGCGTGTCGTGTTGAGGGATCGTCGCAGATAGGGACTCTTGCCAATGATGGCCAGACCTCCTGAGAAGGTCTGGCCGTCCTGCGCCTGTCCGTCACCATAGGTGGCGGAAATCAACGCGGTCAAAAATGCCTTTTCATTCGAGGAAAGATTGGTGCGAGTCACGAAGGACCGCAGGGATTCAAACTGAAAGTTCCACGCGCCCTGACCGGGCAGCGGATGTCGATGTGGTGCCACGTTCGGGCCTCCTTGCTACGGCCGAACGTCACCTCACAACACAGCGGACAACGGCTCGTCAGCGAAGTCGAACACATAGACCGGCTCGTCCCGCCCCTCAACGTCGACGGCGATCGGCGACACGCGAAACAGTCCGCCGCCGGCATAGCTGCACGGCCCCGGACCTTCGCCGAAGGCGTCTCTGGCTGGCTCCTGTTGCCACCGTCCGATGCACGAGAAGCCGACACGCGAGGCGGCGTCATCTGGCGTCATCCCCAGATCGATGAAGTCCTGCCCTGATTGCAGGAATCCGCAGCAGGGGCACTTGAAGCGGACATTTCGCAACGACGTCCCATAGCGGCGTTCGGCTTCCGCCAACCATTTAGCATGAGGCAATCTGATCAAGGTCAACGCTGGCATCATCAGGCCCTTTGCAAAAGTGAGGAAACAGGTTCAGTCAAACAGTGGTTCGATCGGCCGGTACTCCAGTTTCCGGCTCTCGGAAGTCAGCTTGCGGAGCGGCCGCTTCGGCGGCGGGAACAGGACGGGAATCGCGACTTCGATCAACCAGCGGGCGAGGTTGGCGAGGCTGTGCGATTTCTGTTCGATGCTGTGCCCGTTGTGGGACAGCTCGATATTCATCTGGAAATTGTTTATCTGGTGTCCCTGATCGCGGTAGTACGATCGCGACACCCAGATGTAGACTTGCACCTGGTCGGGCACCGTCTTCGCCACCCACGCGGCAAAGTCGTCGGTCGATTTCGTCGGGGCAGGAGACCGCTTGGGCATCGGGGCGGCTTTCAATAAGGGATGACGTTTTCGGCCGCGAACCGGCGCACCTGGAACTCGTTGATGATCCATGGATCGGAGCCGCTCTGGACCATCTCGAACGCCAGCAACGGGGCCAGCTCCGCGGCCCGGGCATCGTCGCCCAGACAGTCCGCCAGCAGGGACGCGGCCACGCGATCGAAGATCGTGTCCTTCGGGTGCGTGACCAGGTCCGGCCGTTCCACAAGGGACCGCTGGCTCTCACCGGTAATCCGGGGCGACCGGCCTGTGCGATCCATGACCAGCTGCCGGGCACAGACCGTGAACGCATCGCTCCCCAACATCGTCTGATAGACCACCATCCCGGGGCGGAACGCCTCGACGCAGTCGTAGCAGTGCGAACAGAGCGTCGGGCTGATCCAGTGGCAAGGCGTCAGCTCCGCATCGACGCAGGCATGTTCATTGTCACACCCGCAGCGGTAGCAGCGTTTGCCGCGTTCCGGGATCGACGGCCGGCACTTCTGGGACATGGCGAATCCTTTGCGGTGTTGCATCGCTAGTCGAACAACAACGCCGATCGGGCCGCGTGCAGCCTGGTCTCGGCGACGACGGGGGGCCGGGCTCGCCGTTGCCGGCGGCGGCATCATGGGCGGCGACTGGGACCGCTGAGCGCTGAGCGCCGCCCGGGCCGCGTCCTGGTCCATCGGCTCGATGATCGACAGGTCGGTCAGTGCGCAGAGATTCCCGCGCCGGCCCTGCAGCGTCATCGAGCGGACGACGACGACGTCACCGGCTTTCCATTCGCCGCCCAGGGTCGGCACATCGCGGGTGAGTCGAAAATATCCGGATTGCATGGTCATACGGTCTCCAGGTGGTACGGATCGAGAACCACGGCGCCCAGGGCCTGCATCAGGAACAGCACGTTCCCCTGCGAGCAGATCGGCCGCGGCACCGCGGCCGCAGTCCAGAGGCCTTCCACGACGTTGACCAGCTCCGCGGTCCAGATGCGACCGCCGGGATAGGTCGGGGCAACCAGCTGGAGATAGCTCTGCACGTTCGGCCTGGCATCGTCCTGCAGGGGAAACAGCCAGGCCAGCGACCGCTCGCCGTCCGGATAGAATCCGATCAACTCCAGCCACTCCGGGGTGATGCGTGCGCTCATGGCTGATCCCCTGTCACACGCGCATCGGTCACACGGCGCAGCGACCAGCCGGACTCCCGCGAGTGGTCGAAATGGATCGTGTCCGACAGCAGGAACAACGACGGGGAGCCGAACGCGGTGAGGCCATACAGCAGCAGCTGCTGGGCGACGTCGCGGGTGATCGGCACCGGTTCGCCACTGTTGGAGCTGGCCAACTGGCTGACCGCTTCGTACGGATCGTTGATGCAGACGTCGGACATCGGGCACTCCGTTTCGGGCGAAACATCAGGACGTGATTCGCACGCCGGCTCCCGATCCCGCAACGGTCCAGTGAGAAACCGATACGGATCGGAAATGAGAGACCGGCGCACCGGCGGCAACACACCGCCGACTCGGTTGCTTTCAGTGAACGCGATAGTTCGACGTCCACAGCAGGACGCCCAGCTGCATCTCGATCAGGGCCTCGGCCTGGCTGCCGTACGTCTGCCGCGATCGCCGTTCCCACAACACCCGGGGATTCCCGCGCATCCGCTTTCGCTGCACGACGCGCACACCATCCGCTTCGGGCAGAAAGTTCAGATCGAACACGTACCGACACGCATTGCGGTCGACGGGCTTCGGTGACCGGTGACGGCGCTTGGTGGTGCTCACGGGTAATCCCCCTGAGCCAATCGAGTGGCGAAGTGGTAGGCCGCTTTCAAGGAACCGGGGACGTCCGGATATCGCATCTCTTCAACAGCGGAAATGAACATCTCGACGCAGTTTTGATAACCCGGGAGTTTCACCTGGGCGAGAAGTTCTGCACGTCCCTGATCTGCCTCGGGAAGCTGCTGTCCCTTGACCGGCATGTCCGCTGTCGGCTCGGCATCAAAGCCGGCCAGCATCATCACTTGCCGTTCGATAGCTTTGACCAGAGATTCAGCGACGTGAGAGGCTGCTGAGGAGTCGTCCCCGCACAGCTTTGATTGCCCGGTCACAGCCTCCAGAGCGGAGGTCGACGCGCGGACGATCTCCAGCTGACCAGACAAATCACGTTCACGAAAATGGATCGCCGTCACACCACACCTCCATGCCGGGAAGAAAATCCGCGACCGCGAAAAGAGACCCTCGCGGCCGCGGCATCGGGTCAACGCGACCCGATACGCTGTAAGGACGCAGACGGCAGAGTCAGACCGCATCCCGCAGTAGTGCGCGCGGGGGATGCGGCGCGTGCGCTGGGCCGCAGCTCACGCACGCTTCGGATATCCGACTTCTGCCGCCTGCTTGAATTCAGGACAGCGGGCGCAGTCATGCCGCGTCGGGAGTGGCGACGGAGACATAGCCCGCGGCACAACGCGCCCGCTGTCGTTGGAAGAATCCGCCGGCCGGTTCCCTGGTGATTGTCAAAGCACCGGCCAGCGGGATTGAGCGGCGGAAACACTCCGCCGCCCGCGACGTCGCCTGCAGATTCATAGATCAGGCGGAAGCTGACTGGATCGCAGCCAGCAGCTGTTCCGCGCCAAGCCGGAAGGCCCGCGGTTGCTTCAGGTGATAGATGGCCTTGAACACCCGGTTCGTGGGGTTCTGGTAGTTCTCGGCGTTGACTCCCCGTAAGCCGTGACCCGTGATCCACTCGCCGGTTCGGGGCACGCAATCTTCGTGAAGGGTCGAACAGGTTTTGCGGAACGACTCGAACGGCACCTGCACCCCGGCCTTTTCGCAGATCCGCTTCCAGGCCGCATAAAACGACTTGTTCTTGCTGAACCCCGGGAAGACTTTCTCGGCATCGAGTTTCAGCGACCGCAGATGTTCCAGATGAGCGCGGGCGCATTTGTTGAGGGGCAGCCGCTGCATTTTGGCGGTCTTGCGAGCGCTGAAGAAAATCGATCCATATCGGAAGTCGTTCCAGCGAACGTCCTCCCATCGGAGTTGATACAGATCCCACGTGCGGGGACCGGTGTTGAGCGCCAGCACCATCGCGGCCCGCCAGAGCGCCGGGTTGTAGAGCGGGGACTTGCGGAACTGTTTCGGGGGGCGGCAGGCGTCGGCCGACTCGTACAGCAGCGTCATCTCGGTCCGGTTGAACACGAACGGCAGCTTCTTCACCTTGGCCAGCGGCCGGGGGAACTTGCAGAACTCGACGAAGCCGCGTCCGCCGGAGTTGTGGCGATCGGCCGGCCACAGTGGGGTGATCGCAGCCTTCAGCGTCCGCATGATCTTGTTGACCGTGGCCGGGGAGCGTTTCCGCTTTTGCTTGCCGCGCTTGTAAGGCTTCTCCACCAGCTTGGTCCGGAAGGCTTTCAGCACTTCGCGATCGATCTGGCAGACCGGCGGATTGGCGGTGTAGTTCTCCCAGTGACTCAGCACGATCTCGTATTCGCCCAGCGTGGTCGGGGCGCGTTCCTCGTCTTTCAGGTCGGGGAGAATCAGAGACTCGAAGCAGTACCGCAGTGTGGAATTCGGCCCGGCCTTCGCGCCGTCGTCGGCGTGAAACAGTTTCAGAGTGGCGGGAAGTCCGGAATCCGCGCCAGAGACACCAGCAGCACCAAATGACATGGCAGAATCCTGTGCGAATCCCGCACCCGCGCAGCGGGTCACAGTCCGTCGTCACCTCCGTGACGGGATCGCAGAATGAAACAATCCTGAATCTGGCAAACAGGGAATCGGCTTCTGCCACAGGCAGAAGCCGCGAAGGGAAAATGAACAAATAGCACATCTGGCGCAGCATGCGCGTACCTTCCACGCAGTTAATGCCGGGAAGGAGAAAGCAGGACGCCGTCGCGGGTGTAATGGAGACCACCCGCGACGGCGCGGAAATCCTCGGCGGCGGCGACCGGACGAGAACCCTGCGCGTCAATCCCAGCCGAGCCGGTGAGAACCCACGAAACAGCAGGTAGGCCGGCCCACGAAATAGCTCAAACAGAACTTGAGCGTTCCGGGGCCGCGGCTGGCTGAGAGTAAGCAGGCCAGATGCGAGTCACGAGAACGCTGTTTCTAACATCACCCTTCTCACGGGGTGGCAGTTTTTGAGACTGCGGGGGATAATAGAACGGGAGTCGGCTGGATTGTCAATCGAGAAAAAGGAGTCTCTGGCATGGATGCTGTGAAAGCTGCAAAACGATCAGCGTTGTCTGGCAATCGCTTCAAACGCCTTGGCACTCCCGAAGGCAGCTCGTGCCTGGGAATTGATGTTGGTATATCCATTCGCAGCACACCACCTGGCGAAAGCTTGCGGGTGAATTTCAGCCCTGACCACTTTCATTCCGCGGCGTCTCATTTGTTCCTCAGCCTCTTTCGCGCGGACAAGCCAATCCTCATATGTAGCGGGGAGCTGGTCGGCATCCGAAAAAAGTGACATGCACTCATCATAGGTTTCGGGCTGGAACCAGCAGATTCCAGTGGCTTGGGGCTGAATCGATGAGCTTCGGGGCGGAGCAGCTTTCTTTTTCAACGGGTCATCTCCACAGAAGGAACAGAACTGTCGATCCGGGGCTTAAAGGTTCGAGCCCCGTCCGGTGCCGGAATGCGAAAAACGCTCACCGGACGGTGTGTCCGGTGGGCGTTTTTCTGTTTTCAGTGAACAAACGGTGACGGTTTCGGCGTCGAGCAGCCGGGGATGGGCGGAAAGAAACCGGTCGAGAGCGACGCCAGCGGAGGAGCCACCAAACGCCGTCTGCGGGGCAGACCTGGCCCAGGCGGTCCAGTGTCCGCGATCCTCGCACAGGACGATCTGTGGCCCGTCCATGCACCATCCCGAGAAGAGGCGCGAGGAGAGGTTCAGAAACCTAAGGCGGTCGGAAAAGCGGAGGCCGAAGCCTCGTTAGAACCCGCCTGAAGTCCCCCAGCCCTGACGAATGGGGCCTCATCCTCGTGTTTCAAAACACGAGCGGACCCGCCCGGGGGATTGCAAATTGTCCCCGGACAGATTAGCTCTGTTCACCATGGGGACGAGGAGAGGTTGAGAAATTCAGGACGGGCGAAACAGCGGAGGCCGTGGCCTCGTTAGAAACCCGTCTCGAATCCCCCAACCCTTACGGCTGGGGCCTCATCCTCGTGTTTCCGTTCAAATTACCTTTAGAAGCCGTAAGCGAGGCGGACGGGGCTCGAACCCGCAACCTCCGGATCGACAGTCCGGTGCTCTAACCAATTGAGCTACCGCCCCTCATGTTCCGTCCTCGACAGGACCGCGGAACCGGGTGCTTTCCGTGGCAACGTGACCGCGATGCGGACAGTGTTGCGTGGGAGAGCGAGATTGTAGCAACTGAACCGCGCGCGTCCAGTCTAAGGGCCTTCCTCAAAAAAATTCTGTTGCAGGAGCTGTCTGTCACAGACGCTCATCCGCTGCGACCGGTTCATCAAGCAGGACCGGTGTTCCCGGAATCCGCCGGATTTCGGCAGCATTCTTCGTGATGGTTTCTTGCGTAAGTGATTGTTTAGAAATGATTTGTGGATGGACGTCTCCGGGATGCCTGTTGCCAGCGAAATTGAGAGCTTAACGGCGACGATACAGCCCCGAGACCGGCACTTCGCTGATCCGGAGTTCCTCGACCGGCTCCCAATCCGGGGAAGGCCGGAGAAATTCAGGGGGCAAGTCTGCCCGTCGCTGGAAGAGTAGGACGTAGGCGGTGTCGACGTGATCCTCTTCATAGGGGACGAGTGTGATCTCATGGCGACGCAGGATCGGGGACTGTCGCCAGAGTTCCTCGACCTGGAACTGATGCAGGACCGGGGTGACGGCGATGGTGGTCCCGCGGGGGACATGCTGCACCACGGCTTCCAGCAGGCCCCGCGTCACCGCATCCCCCCAGTAGTTTCGCTCCAGATCCCATTGGGCGGCACCGGCCATGCCGCCCGCAACTCCGGAATAGAAGCTGAGGTACAGCGGCGCGATTCGGGCCTGCCAGCCGATCTGGGTCAGGACCAGCACCAGCCAGGTGCCATAGATCAGTTGGGGCCGGGCGGGCCAGCGCGTCTGGCAGGCCTGGGTGATCAGATTCGTTGACCGACCTGTCAGCACCAGCCAGAGCGGAAACATGGTCAGCCAGAGACGTTCGCCGTCGTAGACCGGCACCCGCGGCAGCGAAAAGATGAGCAGGGGCCACCAGGCAGCAAGGATCAGCAGGACGTCGCGTGGTGTGCGCCGCCAGGCAGGGTTTTCCTGCGTCTCTGCAGACTGACGCCGGAACCGTCTGCGGCGATGACTCCAGCAGCCGACGCCGCCGAGAACCAGTATCCACAGCGGCACCGTCCAGCGAAACATGGTAAAGACGTACCAGAACGGCACGGTGCGATCGGTATATTTCTGGCCGCAATACCAGACACTGATCGCAATCCGGTCCGAGGCGCCTTTCAGATACTGCAGCAGGTGACCGACCGGGTCCAGCCACAGCCAGGGCCAGCCAACGAAGAACACGACGACGCCCGTCAGGCCCCACAGCACCAGTGGTCGCACTGCCTGAAGTCGCCACATCCAGAAGGCCCACAGAATGATCGGAACCGGCAACAGCACTGCCTGAATCTTGGTCAGCAGGGCGAGACCCAGCAGGAACCCGGTGCCGAAGATCACGCGGTTCGACGGCGGCTGTTCTCGCGGCCACCAGGCGGCGACGGACAGCGTGGCGGCAGTGCAAGTCAAGTTGGTGACGGTCTCCAGGGCGGCCAGATGTCCGTGACCGATCACGCGCGGCAGCAGCCAGAAGCCGAGCGCGGCCATCGCCCCGGCCCAGCGGCCGTACCAGGCAGTCACGGCGCAGCCGACCAGCAGAATCGTCAATCCCAGTGCAGTGGCAGAACCCGCACGGGCACACGCGGTGACGAACGGTCCTTCCGGAGCCGCGGGCGGTGCCAGCCACCAGACCAGGTGATGATGCAGACCCAGCCAGAATCGGCCCAGCGGCGGATGATCGGGCAAATGCAGCGGCGGCTGGAAGACTTCCTGCAGCGATTCCGGCAGCAGCAGCCACGGCCCGTAAGACCGCACCGCTTCCACCATGATCACGCCCTGCTGGACGTTGAACGTCTCGTCAATCGTCAGGCCCGGTCCTGCCGGCATCCCGGGATAACTGCCTGCGGGATCGAGATGGCAGAGAATGTACGCCGTCGAGAGGATCGCGATGGCAATCACCCAGGCATTGGTGACGGTCCAATGTGAGACGGCCACTCGCAACCGGGAAAGCTGCCCATCATGCGATGTTGCGGGGCGTAAGGATTTGGTGTTCATCAGAGGATTCTGGCCACAAACGGCACAAAAGTCACAGGAATGGGGAGGGGAGATCGAACGCGGTCGAAGTTTTGATACCAGGCGGTGGAGTTTGTGCGTCTCGTGGCCGGAATCGGGCCTCGGCTTTGCCTGTGACAGTTGTCGACGGGATTCAGGGGCGATGGGCCGTGGATTGCTTTTTCACGGTCTGGTCGAGGTGTTGCACCAGTTTGGTGATGACCTGATCCGGACGGATGCCCTGACTGGTCGCAGCGAAATTCGTCACCATGCGGTGCCGTAACACGGGCGTGGCCATGGCACGGATGTCGTCCGTGGTCACGTGGAACCGGCCTTCGAGCAGGGCGCGGGCTTTGGCCCCCAGAATCAGAAACTGGCCGGCTCGCGGACCTGCACCCCACGAGACCCAGTCTTTCACAAAGTCCGGAGCATCGGCTTCCTTCGGTCGCGTGCAACGTACCAGATCGCGGGCATACACGAACACATGCTCTGCCACCGGCACCTTGCGGACCACTTCTTGCAAAGCCAGGATCTGGCGACCCGACAGCACGACATGCAAGTCCGGCTGCGCACCGCCGGTGGTCTGCTTCAGGATGCGGAGTTCCTCCGCGGCGGTGGGATAGTCCACCACCACCTGGAACATGAAACGATCCAGCTGGGCTTCCGGCAGCGGATAGGTGCCTTCCTGCTCGATCGGATTCTGCGTCGCCAGTACAAAGAACGGCACCGGCAGCTTGTAGGTATTCGAGCCGACGGTGACATGCCGCTCCTGCATCGCCTCCAGCAGCGCGGCCTGCGTCTTCGGCGGGGTCCGGTTGATCTCGTCGGCCAGCAGCAGGTTGGTGAAGATGGGGCCGGGCAGGAACTGGAACAGCCGGCGGCCGGTCTCGGGATCGTCCTGCAAGACGTCGGTCCCGGTGATATCGGCCGGCATCAGGTCGGGGGTGAACTGGATGCGGCGATAGGCCAGTTGCAGGATCTTGCCCACCGTGCTGACCAGCAGCGTCTTGGCGAGTCCCGGCACGCCGACCAGCAGGCAGTGGCCGCGGCAGAACAGCGCGATCAGCAATTGTTCGACCACGTCTTGCTGACCGATGACCGACTTGCCGATCTCGGTTCGCATCCGGCCATACGCTGCCGACAGACCCTTGAGGGCCTGTATTTCACGATCCTCGGCCGATCCTTCTCCGGCAGCGGCTTCAGCAGCGGCAGACATCGAAACTCCGATCGTCACCGGGACCACCTGACATCACGCCCCCATCGTCAGCTTTCCCCGTACGATTGTCCAACGATCGCTCTCTCAGGTATCCGGCTATCGCTGGCGTTTTCGCGATTCCCCTATCCCTGAGTGAACTCACCACCGCTCCACCGGCCCATTGGGCACCTTGATCAGCGCGGTCGCGACCATCGTCGCGCGTTCCCCGTGTCGCGCGCCAATTTCTGTGGCAATCTCGTCGAATTCGGCCGGCGACTCGAATCGGCGCAGGCGGTCTTCCAGGTCTTCCGGAATCCCCAGCCGGGCTCCGTACCAGGCAGCGAACTTGCGAAACAGGATACAACTCCGTTCGCCGTGCTGTTCGCTCATCAGGGCGAAGTGACGACGCAGAAAAGCCAGCTGTTCAGCGGCGGTGGCCTCACGCGGTTCCTTGCCAGCGGTGACATCTGCCAGCTTGCGAAAGATCCAGGGATCGAGCATCGCCCCGCGGCCGATGGCGACCGCTGCACACCCGGTGTACCGTCGCATGTGCAGGGCATCCTCAACGGAACGGACGTCACCGTTGCCGATGATCGGCATCGACTTCACCGCTGCCACCGTGGCCGCAATGCCGTCCAGATCCACGTGGCCATGAAATCCCTGTTGCCGTGTGCGGCCATGAATGGTGACGGCTGCCACCCCGGCCTCTTCAAACTGCTTCGCCAGCACCGGGGACGTGATCTGGTCACGGTCCCAGCCCAGCCGCATCTTTACGGTCACGGGCACAGCGACCGCTTCCACCACGCGGCCGACCAGCTGGCAGGCATTCACCGTATCACACATCAGACGGGCCCCGCCGCCCTGACTGTTGACCTTGGCCATGGGGCAACCCATGTTGAGGTCGATCCCCTCATAACCGTGGTCAACCAGCCATTTCGCCGCGTTCACGAGCGCGTCCGTCGAGCCGCCGAAGATCTGGATCGACAGCGGCCGATCCGCCGGATGTGTCTCGATCAGTTCGGTGGAATGCCGATGCCCCGACAGCAAATGGGTGGCCAGCACCAGGTCGGTCGTCGCCAGCCCCAGCCCGCCCGGTTCCCGCAAGACGCGCCGGAATGCAAGATGTGTGTAACCTGCCAGCGGCGCGAGGCAATACCGTGACGGCAGCACGCGCGAACCGATCGCCAGCGGCGGTTCGGTGCTGGTATTCGCCGAGACAGCAATGTCCGCGGTGATAGCAGAGTCGAACGACATTTCCTGGCCACGGATTGAACACGGATGAAATACGGATTCGGAGGGAGAGCACCGGGAATTGTAGCCGGTCTCCTGCTTCCCTGCCGATGCGGGCGAGTTTGTAATGGGAATCACCAGGAATTGCGAGCTGCAGCGGCTTTGAGGTCAGTGACAGCACCAGGCCGCGTCCAGCTTTGAAATTTGCGATCTGGAGCTTGCTTGAGCTTTGTTGTTTGTGATTTGTCATTTCATGCGAAGATCCCCGGATGGCAGACGACGGCCTGGTCAGCTTAATCCACATCCACTCCGTGCCGAATGCTGTTTTCGAGACCCGGAGACGTCTGAGTCCGCAGTTTTTCACGAAAGTGCTTCAGATCCGCGACCAGAATGAAGCTGATGATGGTCAGCAGGAACCAGGACGACAGGATGCCCCACGAGACCGTCTGCCACCCCGCCTGCTGGTGAGGATAGACCCACGCGCCCAGGAACGTGGCGATATTCTCTGCCAGCCAGATGAAGAAGCCGATCAGGGCGAATGACAGTACCAGCGGCATGTGACGGCGCCGGCCGGGAATGACCGTAAACCAGACGGTGCAGGGGCCAAACACGAGAAACACGGCGAGGATCAGCCACCAGCGCAGATCCACCCAGTAATGGTGCCAGAAATAATTGCCGTAGATGGCAAGGCCGAGCGGCACGCTCAGCCAGTAAGAGGGATAGCGGGTTAACTCCAGATCGAAAATCCGCCACGCCTGACACATATAGCTGGCCACCGAGGCGTACATGAATCCGCTGTAGAGCGGGACCGTACCCAGTTTGAAGAAGGCAGGCTCGGGATAGCTCCAGCTCTGGATGCCGGGACTGGTTTTGAACAGTTCCAGGCCCATGCCAACCGCGTGGAAGGCGCACAGCACCAGCAGTTCGTCCACCGTTTCGATCCGTGTTGCCAGCAACACGATCTGGAGGGCCACGGCGGCGAGGAACAGAAAGTCGTATCGGGGAAAGTCTCCCAGTGGCAACTGCCGCGAGATCAGCAGCAGCGTCAGGAACGAGCCGGCGAAGATACAGGACCGGGCCTCCTTGAGGCCGAAGATGACGAACTCCCGACAGAACTCGTAGACCCGTGAAGACCGCACTGGCTCAATCCTTGATGGCAGAGGCGAGAGGCAATTCCAGCGCAGGGGGAATCGTGTGAGCGGGATTCCGGTCCCCGCATCATGCCGGACGGGTGAGCAGGTCGCCAGCCCGACATGATTCACCGCTCAAAGCGCAGGCAAGGAGGGCCTGTCTCGTGCCTCGCTTGCGATCCCGTTCAGCGTTTCCAGCTGATTCGGGTGCGTTTCACTCCTCGATTGGAACAGTCTGCCTTCCGGGTAAGTCGGGGCGGGGGAATCATCGAGGCCAGAGGGAATCACCGGCTGTGGCAGGTGGGGGAACATGACGGCCGGAAACCGGTGCAGCCGCAGGGATGACTCTGGATGAGTCAGTGAAGCGGGGTCTCATTACCGCGAGGCATGAGTCCTGATAATGGTCGAATGAGAATGTGTTGAAGTGTCGTTGGTATCTGTGGACAGGGGTTCCTGGTCGCTTGTGCGCTGTTGGGGGCGGGCGGCTGGAGCGGTTGGTAGAAGTACTAGGAAAAGCGGGGAGTTTTTCCTTTTTTTGCTTGAACACTTAATGCCGATTCATAGATTAGATCCACCTATCTGCACGTTCGTGCGATCGTCCGGGCCTCACTTCCCCACTTCTTGCAGGATGATGTCACATGCGTCGACGGTCTGGCTTCACGTTGATCGAGTTGCTGGTGGTGATTGCCATCATCGCCGTACTGATTGCCTTATTGTTACCAGCAGTGCAACAGGCGCGGGAGGCGGCGCGCCGTACCCAGTGCAAGAATCACCTGAAGCAGTTCGGGCTGGCGTTTCACAACTATCACGATACGCATTCCGTCTTTCCACCCGCCTATACACTGACGAAAGGGCCGTGTATTGATGCGAGTGACTTCGGATCAGGGATTCCCAATCCGACCAGCGATGACTTCAACTATCACCTCTATACAGAATACATCCTGCCCTTTATTGACCAGGGCCCGCTTTACAACCAGATCAACTTTTCGGCTCCGATTGTTTCCCCGATTTCCTCAGCCCCTTGCACCGGTGTGAATTACACGGCCAATAACCAGGCGGCTGCGAAGACATTTATCTCCATGTTCACGTGTCCGTCAACTCCCCGGTCGGCGACCTCACTGACGTTGACCTTCAACGACTTCGGGACACCGGTCACGTTCACGACCGGCCCGCTCGATTTTGGCCCCGTGGGCGGATTTTACAGCACGTTCAGCAGCCTGGTACAGGCCCAGAAACCGCAGGCCGAACGGAGTGGAATCTTTGCCGACAGCCGGCCGCGCCATGGCATTCGCGACGTGACCGACGGGACGAGCAATACGATGATGCTGTGTGAACAGGCCGGGCGCAACGATGAATACCGACGCAGCCGCCTGCATCAGTCCGGTAATATTGTTGGCGGCGGCTGGGCCGATATCAGTAATGCTGAAAACTGGCTGCGCGGTTCGACGGTGGATGGCTCGGCCGGTGGTGGTCCGTGCGTGATTAATTGTACGAATCGGCCGGGAGAGGGAACTTATAGTTTTCATACCGGTGGAATTCACATGTTGATGGCCGACGGAGCTGTCCGGTTTATCAGTGAGTCGATTGCGATCACGACCTTCGCCGATCTCATTACTCCGCGCGGCGGAACCGTGACTGGCGAATTCTGAAACTGGTGAATCGTTCGCGTCCGATGACATTGGCAACGTCTCACTTTCATCAGGCCGCCCAACCGGATGATGACGGGATTGTCGTTGCCGGAACTCTCCTGTCCCGGACCTGGTTCACTCTTCGTGCCTGTTGCAGAATGGCCTGCCCATACCGCTGATGTGGGCAGGCGTGCGCTCTTTGCATGAGTTTTACTTTTCATGAGAAGTGAAATTCATTCCCGACAGGCTTCACATCTTCTATTGATACGGCACACTACGGATTTTGTTTATGAAACTGTTCCGGATCTGGATGATGATCGGAATGATTTTTGGATGCGGCGACAGCGGGATGACGCCCGAAGAGCGGCTGGCGCTTCTGGTTCCCGATGCGAAGCAGACTGTCCCGGTCTCGGGGCAGGTGCTGGTCGACGGCCAACCGGTGAAAGATCTCTGGGTGTATCTGATTCCCAAAGGCACCACGGTCGCGAAGGGTCAGCAGCCGGAAAGCCGGGCATTGACCGACGACAGCGGAAACTTCAGGATCTCGACCTACATGGACGGTGACGGTGCTCCGCAGGGTGACTACGTGCTGTGCGTCGAATGGCTGAAATTCCGGCAGACGGGCGGTCAGTGGATTGGCCCGGATCGTCTGGGCAAGCGCTACTCGGACTCTGCGAAGTCGCAGTTCTCGGTAACGGTGACTGATCAACCGGTGGTCGTCCCGGTCATCGAGCTGAAATCGAAGTAAGCCTGGCGTCCCGGGACCAGAAGCCGGCGGCTGCATGGTTGCCTTTGCGGGTTCCAGAGAAGGTCTGCACGGACATGACGGAAGCAGCCATGACGACGCCGGTCGTGACGCTGACAACGACGCCGCGGCAGCGACTCACGTCGCTGGACCAGTTTCGCGGCTACACGATGTTCGGCATGCTGCTGGTGAATTTCCTCGGGGGATATCTTGTCTGCCCGCCGATCCTGAGGCATCACCACGACTATTGCAGCTATGCCGACACTATCATGCCGCAGTTCCTGTTTGCGGCGGGCTTCGCCATGCGGCTGAGTCTGAGCCGCCGGATCGCTGCCGGCGGCCAGTTGCCGTGGGGACGAATTGTGCGTCGCATCCTCGGCCTGGCGGTGGTCGCGATCGTCTGGTATTCGATCTGTGACTGGAACAGTCTCGTCGAGCGGTTGCAGTCGCAGCCGTTTGCGGAAGTGCTGGGACAGCAACTCAAGCGGGGCTGGTTCCAGACCCTGATGCACATTGCGGTGACTTCGCTGTGGATCGTGCCCGTGATCGCGGCCGGCATCCGGGTGCGGGTCTGTTACGGAGTCGCGTCCGTCCTGTTGCACATCGTATTGTCCTGGGCTTTCAATTTTGCCTGGGTCAATTCGTCTCCCAACGGCATTGACGGCGGTCCGCTCGGCTTTCTGACCTGGTCGGTGCCTGCTCTGGCAGGGACCATCGCCGCCGACTGGGTTCATGCCGCGGGGCTGGCGGCGACCCGCCGGCTGGTCCTCGGCGGAGGCAGCCTGATGCTGATCGCCTGGCTGGCCTCAAATCTCTCGGTGCTATACGACGTGACGGAGAATCCTGCGACTGCTGCCACAGTCGAGTCCCGGTTTCCGAAGTTCGCGAGCGATCCGGTAGTGCCCGCCAGCGAACGCTGGAGGCGCTGGGACGGTGATCTGATCGAACCGCCGTTTGTTCCGCCGCCGCCTGCCGAACGGCGACAATGGAATTACTGGATGATGAGCCAGCGCAGCGGCAGTCTGACCTACACGACGTTTGCCGCCGGTCTGTCACTGCTGATTTATGCCGTCTTCCTGAATGCGGCCGATGGCCGGGGGTGGCAGATCGGAGTTTTTCGCACGCTGGGCAAGAACTCGCTGGCGGCTTACATCCTGCATGACATTACCGGCTGGATCGTGTCACCGTG
>VFQN01003299.1_pt1 | contig 23412 bp, 30 predicted proteins | sample 3512371 | NCBI WGS metagenome assembly VFQN01 (sample SAMN10412370, study PRJNA504923) | tailings metagenome | isolation source: Replicate 2 from Balatoc abandoned mine | place: Philippines: Itogon, Benguet | collected 2017-08-28
TTTGTTCCCCCTCCCCGTTTCCGTGCTTCCCTGACACCTCACACGGTTTCCTCGCGTTTTACGCGTTCCTCCTCCCCCCCCCCGGCCTCCCCATCCCCCAAGCGCACGTCCCACGCGTCAGACCTCGTCTCAACAAAACACATGCGGACAGCCGGCCCCTGAGTCACCCCGCATGCCAGCCCCCATCCCTACCCGCCCGGCGTGGCAGCACCGGCGGCAGGTGTGGCAGCTGCAGGTGCAGGAGCTGGTGCAGGTGGAGGAGCAGATGCACATGCGGCTGACTCGGCCGCCGCCGCGCGCGCCTCAGCGGGCGGCGGCATGTTGCGCAGCAGCTCCATCAGAGGTGCACCCATGCCAATCCCGCGCACCACTCCCCACGCCTCCTCTGCCGACGGATTCCAGCCGCGCAGCACACGCACCACGACCCCTGGCTCCCCGTCACTGTCCACCCCAACGCCCGCCAGCGCCTCAAGCGTAGCAGCCCATTCCATGTCCCGCGCGTAGCTAGCTTGCGCGCATCCAGCCTCCGCTGCAGCCCCACCCCCGCCCTCGCCCCCGCCCTGCACCGCCGCCCGGAACTCCTCCGGGAACGCCACCGCCGCAAGCGGAAGTGTGGCACCTAGGCGATCCGACATCTCGCGCCACAGAGGGAGGGCCCGGCCGGCGCAGTGCAGCTCCGCCGCCGCCCCCAGCAGCTCCATCAGCCGCACGTCCCGCAGCAGCAGCTGCCGCCACGGCGTGTCCACACTGCCAGCTCCGTCACCACTACCACTGCCAGCAGCCGCAAAGCCGCCACCGCTGTCTTGCCGCTGCTCCGCTGCCGCCAGGCATTGCCGCGCCAGCAGCACCGCCGCGCAGGACAACGCGCTGGCTGTGTATTCGAGGCTGCTGTTGGTAACATCCCGTAGCACGGCCCTCAGCGCACCCCGCGCCACCGGGCCCGCCCCCTCTCCTCCGCCGCGCTCCTCCTGCTCTACCCGCAGGTCCACCACCCGCACCAGCCCGACCAGACGCGCCAGCTCCGCACACGCCCGCACCCCGTTCGACAGGGCAGGCAGCAGTTCCGCCGCCACGACGGAAAACCGCAAGGCCGAGCCTGCCGCCGCCGCCTCCCTAGGGCCTCGCACCAGTTGCATTAGGTGCAGCGCACCCGACAGCACGTCCTCCATGCGGGCCCAGGCGAACTGGAGAGCCGCGTGCGCCACGGCCGCCAGCCGGTCCACGCTCCGCCCTCCACGGCCCCCTCCTGATCCGCCCGCTGCCGCCACGGCCGCCGTGCGCAGCTGCTCCACCGCCAGGCGCAGCCGCCGGCCCAGGACCGACGCCAGCTCAGCCACCTGTTCCAGCGGCCCGAAGAGGAGCAGGTCCGGCCAGCACGACAAAACGCCCGGGAAGTGGTCAGGCGGGTACCACACGGCCCCGCCGCCGTTGCCCGCCCCCATGCGGGTCACCAGCCGAGTCACGCAGGGCAGCAGGCCCGCCTCCAGGGCCGCGACGGAGTCAGCAAAAGGCTGGAGGAACAAGCCTGGAGCATTGGATTGGTGGAGTAAAAGGGCCGGGGGCTCAGTGTAATGCAGGCTCCATGCAAGGCGTTGAACGTGGGCTCGGCAGCATGGGTCCGCTGGTTCGGGTCAGGTTCTGGGACCAGGCGGTGGACATGAGTGCGGCAGCATGCGGGCAATGGCAAGCAAGACCGTGATAGGTCCGTTCGTGCAAGCTGCAGTGCGTGCAGTGCCCAGGGCTGCGTGTTATGGGGCTCTGCATGGGCAGCTTTCGTGCGCAGCTCCAGAGTGGAAGCCATGCCAAGCTTACCCGGGCCCCTGGCGATCCAGGCAGGGCACGTTGGCAACTCAACTGCCGAAAGCAGCAGCGCCTCCGGGTGCTGCGCCGCCGCCACGTACGTCTCCCACCACGCCCGAAGCCGCGCCCGCGTGCGCCCCCCCACCCTCATCCTACCGGACACGTCCGGCAGCAGCGCCAAGCGAGCGCAAGCCAGCGCATACTGCAACACAGCCGAGGCGCTCTCCGGGAGCAACTGCACGCTGTCGTACACGTGGCCGCTGCGCGCCGCGCCCACCCGCACCCCCGGGATGACCGCCCCCCAGTTGGCCAGCACACCCTTGGCCAGGCGCAGGCACAGGTCGAAGGTCGCGCCCCGGTTGAGCGGGGGAAGGCAGCGAGGGCTGGCATGCCCCACGGCCAGCTGATCCGCCTCCTCACCACAGCCTGCCTCAGCCCTCACCTGCGCCTGCCCCTGCTCCGCGCCGTCCGCATACACGTCCCGCCCCACGCGCGCAGCGCCTGGACGGTCGTCAGCTGCCTGGACCTCCACAGCCGCCGCTGAGTGCCGTGTGGCTGGCCTCTCCTCGAGGTTCTCCAACGAGCCCGCCTGGGCCCCCACCAGCCCCTGCTCTGTGCTGCCCCTGCACACCTCCTGCCCCTCGCCTGTCCCCGCTGAAGCGTCACCACCTGCCAGCACCCCCGCCTCTGCCACATCCGCTGATGAGGAATTCTTTCCGAGCTCCTCCAGGCCCTCCCCCAGCAGCACAGCCCACGTCCTGAGGGTCAGCAGGGCGGACGCCAGGCTTAATGCCTTGCCGTGCTGCCTGGCCACGGCGATCCCCTGCCCTGCAGCTTGGCCCGTCTGCGCCAGGGACGCAGCTCCGGAAAGCGTCACCACGTCGTGCCGCGGCAGGCCGTGCACGTCGGCCCCGTCCAGGGCAGCGCACAGCCTGGCCATGTGGATGAAGGCCAGGGAGCAGCCCCAGGGGCGCCGCACAAAGTCCGCCAGATCGATCCGCATCCAGTTGTGCAGTCCGCACAGCCGGTCGAACAGGTTGGTCTGCTGGGTCTGCGCCTGCAGCTGTTTGCTGTTGCCGCCCGCCAGGGCCGGTGCTGTGGCCAGCAGCAGCACGCGCGCCCAGTGCTCCAGTAGCCACGTGGACTGCAGCTGGGCGCGCACGTCCTGCAGCAGGGCCTGCGCAGCCGCCTCTGCGGGTGCGGGGCTACTGCTGCTGCTGCTGCTGTTGCTGCCGACGGTGGTGTTGCGAGGCTGCTGCATGCCGTTGCACAGCACACTCATGACGCTGATGACCTCACAGAGCAGGTTCTCCACCAGTTTCGGGTCGACTTGTTGAACCCTGGGCCCTTTGGCCTGCACCCCTGGCGCCGACGGCCGTTGCCGGCCCCCCTGTCGCTGCCCCCCGTGCCCCTCGCTCCGTGTTGCTGCAGACGCTGATGCTGCACTTGCAGATGGCCCAGAGGCAGGTGCCAGGGCCTGCGCAGGGAGCGCTGCAGCTGCTGCTTCCTCAAGCTGCTTCGCAGCCTCCGCCAAGAGCCGGGCATAGCACCCAAGCGTGTCTGTCTTGAGCAGCAGCGGTCCCACGGTTTCGCGACAGATGCTTTGCCATTTGATCGGGTCGGTCGTTACAGCGGGAAAGTGCACGCTCAGGTTCTCGCGCATGCTCGCAAATGTAGACGGGATACCGCCGCCAACTGCGAAAGGGCTGGACCGGCGCAGTGCCAAAAAGATGAGCATCACGAATTTGGAGGTATCCTGGCTCGGATGTAACCAAAGCATGTCAACATCGTCGAGTGGTTCCATGCCCTGCGCAGTAAGCTGGTCCTTGAGCTCCCGCAGAAGGCGCTCTGCAGAACAGACGTCTGACACTGTAAGTCCAACGCCATTTGCGATGACCGCGTGCTGCTGTAGGCTTCCTGCCAGGCGCAGCAGCTGCTGGAGGGTCGAGCGGCGGCTTGCCGCAGCACTTCCACGCTCGTTTCGTCGTAACATAGCTCTAAGACCGGTTATGCTGTTTCAGGGTGACAGCATGGCACGCAGCGTGCTGCGGAACTGCGGCTAAGCGGGACATCATGCAACGACATGCAGCATAATGACCGTCGTCATCTAACCAAGGTCATACATCGCAATTTAAGACACAGTCGACTACGTAGTCATAGTATCAAAACAGACCTTACAGAGCATGCCTCCACATCCATGGCAGACCTCCCGCGCCGTATTTGCACAGGGGAGCCTGCACGCCTTCCAAACGAGCCGTCAACGGTTTCACAGCACAGGCACAACAAAGACGCAGCTGGCCCATTGTGGCGGCCGCACACGCACACGTAAACATGCCGGCACACCACGCATTCAAATGCCCCTGCTGCCACGTGTCCTTGCTGCCACGTGCCATGTGTTTACCCATGCCAACGCACACGTCCCCCTAAGGAAGTCACACCATGGCCACCAAACTCCAGTACCGTCTGTGGCATAGCCCTCAAAGTCAGTTAAATTTTAGATTAGATCTAGCTTTGGCCTAACGGTCATCACTGTCCAACCCCAAGGAATTCCGCACAGCAAGCACCAGGCACGTAGCACCCACCAGCCGTGCAACGTGCACCGTTGCCGTCTGCCATGCATGGCACCTGAAAGCCATCGCGAGCCGTCCCTGCACACCGTGTGGTCCTGGATGGTGCCATGCTGCTATACGGAAGCACAGCAACCCCAGTACGTGCAAAACAAGCGTGCCATCAGCACGACACCTAACATCCGGTCCTTCACAACCTATGGGTACAGGTAGACAACAGGCAGCCGATGCTTTGCAGGCTCGGCCCGCGCACATAGCATGCTGCACACAAACGCGCCAGGCGCCACTCAGCTACCGGTATATGATTCATGCTACATTGGCCCGCACCATCGCAAGCCCCGCGTGCGTCCACCAGAGATGCCACCACCCTCCACCAAGCACCGTACAAGTACAACCTTCGCGGTTGATGCCAACCTCCTTAGTAAGTAGTGCTTCATTCCTGGACGAGGTATGGCGTGAAAGGCATTGTATCCTCCAGCGGCGTGCTCGACCAGCTGTGAGGCGTGTGGGTAGTGGCGAATAAGCCCCGTCCTCCCGCACACTAGTTATTATACCGCACTATTCGTCCTTATGGCCCCCTGGCTCTCCGGACGTACCCCATCGGGGTCTGTAACTGTAACTGTAGTAACTGCCCGTGCGGCTAGTTTCACTTCACCCAGTACCTGTTTATTCATGCCCATGCCATCTCAGCAACTGCACCGCTACCCACCGCCCCGCCTGGCGCTCCTCAACACACGCTTCAAGGCACACACCGCCGTCCCCTAGGCGCATCCCCCGCTACCTAACGCCACGCCGCAACGCATGCCCAACAACCAGGCACACCACCTGTTGAACACTCCCACTTCCTCACCCTTCCTTGCCGACCAGGTCACGCCTCCCCAGGCGCCGCCGCCGCCGCTTCTACTGCCACCCTCCGCAGCCACCCTGCAGCCTCCATTTGCCCTCCACTGAGCGACTGCTCCGCCGCCGCCGCCACCACCTCCACCTCCTTCGCACTGCCCACCGGCGCCCCCTGGTCCCGCAGCCAGCGCAGGGCCGGCATGACGCACCTCCGCCTCACCGCCTCCGCCAGGCTATCCGCCTTACCCCAGGGCACTCCCAGCCGCCGCAGGGCGACCAGCGTGGCCCTGTCGCCGTTCTGAGCTGCAACTGTGTACAGGCACCCAGTGAAGGGCCCCTCGAGGCAGCGCGGCTGCTGTGCCAGCCACTCTATCAGCGCCTCGCAGCCCGCCTCGGCAGCGCCAGAGAGCAGTTCCCGGGCCATGCCCCCGCGTGGCTTAGGCGCGGACTTGTGCTCCGTCAGGTACCGCACCAGGGCCATGTCGCTCCGTTTCACGGTAACCGACACCGCGTTCAGGCCCATGTACGAGTTTGCGGTGTCCAGCCGTACACCTGCGGACTGCTCGCCCGTGCCAGCTGCCCCCCGGCCCCTACGTTCCGCTTCCTCCAAGACCCACTGCACCGCCTGCAGCAGACTGCGGTTGCCAACGGTCCGCCGTTCGGGCCAGTGTTGGATCAGTGGCAACACGCCCCGCATGGGCACCCCAGCTTCAGACACGCCCGCCTCCCGTGTCAGCCACTGCACCATGGCTAAATCGCCTGCCATGGCAGCACAGTCGTAGGCGTCACAGGTGAACATCAGGCCCGCCTGCCGCAGCACCTCCATCATGGGAATGCTACCGGACATGGCTGCTGCCCGCTGCCAGGTGTCTGGGTCCGATTGCAGCGTTGCGCCCGCCCCACAGGCAGACATTAGGTAGCGGACCACCTCGACCTGCCCTGCATACAGCGCCTCGATTGCCAGGTCGTCCGCTGTGCTGCTGCCCGCTGCATCCAGCGGCGGCGCACCACGCTGCTGCAGCCACTGCAGCTTAGCCACTCCGTCAACAGGGCAGCACGTTGCCACCCGCAGCAGCGGCTCCCAGCCCGGGTCCGCCCTGGCGGGCAGCTCGCAACCCGCCTCGTCCACCAGCCACTGCGCCACGGCCAGGTCGGCATGCCGCAACGCGCTGAACAACACACTTTGCTGCCGCATCTGGCAGCCGCGGCCCCGCAGCCACCGCAGCCGGCCCAGGTCCCCCGATCGGGCTGCGGCCATCGTGGTGCTCTCAGTCAGGCGGCAGGTGATCGGCGCAGCTTCCATCAGCCATTGCATCTTTGCCACAGCGTCCGGGGTGGTGGAAGCCGCTGCTGCATTAAGCACCGACTTGCGTAACGAGGCCTCGGGCCTGCTGGTTTGGATTGCCTCCCACGCTGCCTGCAGCCCCGCCAGGTCGCAGTGAATCGCCGCGGCCTCAAGCACCCGGTCAGGGGTCAGCAGTGAAGCTGGGCAGTGCTGCAGCAGCCAACCGAGCAGCTGTGGGTGGCCAGCCTTGATTGCCACGGCGCCAGGATCGGGGCATTGTAGGCCCTTACTCCAGCAGTGGGGTCGCAAGTGCAGCACCTCAGAGAAGGTGCTCGGCTTCAGCAGCGCCAGCGCCACCTCCAAGTTCAGCTCGCTGCCGCTGGAGGCAGCGGCGCTCAGCATCTGCAGCTTCTTCCCGAAGGGCAGCTGCCGCACTTGCTCCTGCGCTACCTCCATGGCCCAGGGCACGGCGTGGGGCGGCAGTGGCTGGGAAAGGGAGGCGGTGCACAGCTCTACGTCGCTGGCGCTGGCAGCTACCCTCTTGCACATTAGGCGGCCGGCTAGGGCGCGGTCGTTGGGGGGCACGAGCGATAAGATGTGCAGCTGGATTGCGGTTGGCAGGAGGTCCCACGACGTGTGGCTGACCCTTTCGCCGTCTTCCATGCTTGGATGCCGACGCAGAGCGCCTGTTTGGCAGCGGGGCAAACCAAAAGACGTTGGCGTTGGTGATGTGGCTGTTGTGAGCATGCGGCCTTTAACCGCGGAAATGCTTGTTCTGTAATGCACTGGCAAGGCACCATAGAATCCGGTAAGCTAAGCGACAGCGTCGCGGGTTTACGAGAGCGGTCGCGATATCCCGTTGGACTGAGTGTAAATGCGAGGCTGGCGTAGAGGAGATGTCCGCTTCTGGAGTATCGCACCTTTCGGAAATCCCTTGCGAAGCAAATACCGAAACAGGAGCGGAAGGCGAGGGCCGATGGGGCCTGGTTGTGCCGGTATGGTGCTCCAAAACAGATTCGTGGCCGCAGTGCAGGAAGGGCGTAACTGAGCCGTAGCGTTCCATCTAGCCGCAAGAGGGCTGAAGGCCGCAGAAGGTCGCTCGGCGTGCTGTACGGCATTGCGCCTGATTGATTCACTGCCTCAGGGCATCAGGCTCAGGCTCATGGTACCGGTAGTGTCAACCATTTGGTATCAGTCCAGGCCTCTCTTTATGCATGACACGGCCTTTCGAGTGCCGTCTCATAGTAGATACGGTCTTGCTGTTCGCTTCGTTGGTGTTCTGCGTGGCCCTTCTGCCGTTCACGTCCTACCACGTACCAGCCAAGTTTTGCGGGCGCAGGACAATGGACCCTGCCTGCGTATGCTTCTGCGGATGCTTCTGCACTGGCCTTCCACCATGCACTCCCCCAGCCAGCTGCCGACACGGCTTGGTGTGCTGGCGTCGCCGGTCCCGCCTGACATGTGAGTTCCACCAGGTCCCACACACCCCACAGCACCACTGCTTTGTTTTCCCCTTCACCGCATCCTGCTACACCCCAGGAGCTGCAGCCCCCACTAGCCCGCCCTGCAGCGTGTTTATAACCTGTCCATGCTACTTTGGATTAGACTATCAACTGCTATTCGGGCCCTTTACGCCAAGTAAGGGAGGGTGTAAAGCTACCAAAAGCTTACCATCTTCCTGCATCTTCACACCGCCGTATTGGTATCCATTCCTGTAAACCTTTCCAGTTTCCACAGAAAAAAACCGCACTCCTGGTCAAAGTACTCGTGGGCGCCGTAATGCCCGCCAGAAGTCCGGAGCAAGGGCCACGCACCCTACACAAGTCCAACCACCTCCCGACACGAGTGCGGCTATCCGCGCCCAACGCCATCCCACCTCACAATGCCAGAGTGCCAACCGTCGCCGCTTCGCAGCCAGCAACGATGCCCGTTCCTCCGCCCATCGTATCCAGGAGCACAACCGCGCGGCATTGAAGGCCACAGTCATCAGACAGTCATGCCTCCTTGGCTCCACTGCAATCCCAACCATACCTGCACCACTCTGCCGTCCACGAGCCGTGCCCCGCTGACCGGACTGCACAGGAGGACGACCTCCAATACGCCTTAGGCATGTTTTGCATGGCGCTGCCGCCCCACGAGGCATGACCCGTGGGCCAGTCGATCATGCACCAACGCAGCCCAACGCCTTCGCCCGCACGACTTGTGGGTCACGCTCTTCCCCTTGCACAGCGCTGCCACCCCACGAGGCATGACCCGTGGGTCAGTTGCTGCTGCCCGGCGACCAGCCGCCCCACTTGGTGCGGTACCAGCCCTCCTTGATGATGCGCCGCTTGTCGCGCTCGCGCCGCGGCAGCCAATGCAGCTCTTCGTGCGTCCACCTGCGGTGCACAAAGACAGCAATACTCATCAGACGGGTGCTGCTTAATAATCCTTTGGACTTGCCACGAGCGAGTAGAGGATAAGTCGTCTGTTTGAGAGCAGCACGGTATCAAGGCAGGGGACGTGTCAAGGCGGGGGATTGGAAATGCAGGGAACAGACCGGGGTACTGGTGTGGTATGGGTACCCACGGACAGCACTAGTACACATGCAGCACCCACCTTGTATTCACAAGAGTCCATCACATTTAAAATTTGTATCAGGTATAAGATGATAAGTAACATTGGTTACACAGGTACCGTAGTGAGGCCCACCTTGTGTCGTAGTGCATGGATCGGGCGTCAGGGTCGTCCGTCATGAGGCGCGACAGCGCAAAGTCCACCTCCGCCTTGTCGGTGATGGACCGCGTCTTGCCGTACACCGCCTTCATCAGCACCCTGCCGTACGGCGAGCAGTACCGACACCGTGCAGCGAGTGTCACCAACTAGATTAGGGTAGGGGCAAGCACACGTGCCGCGTGCGCGCAAGCGAAAGCATTTGCTGCCCCATACCACTACCACACCAAGCTCTTGTCCCGCACTGGGAACACACTGCCCCACGCACGCAGGACCCTTTGTGCCTGACCCTCGACAGCCAAGCGCCACCCCCAATTCCTGCATGTCCCACCAGCAGCCACGAGCCCTGCTGCCCTTGCTCGGCTGTCGACACCCCCAACCATGCCGCTGTAGCTCCAAGAAGCCATATGTTCCCTCGCCCTCCAACTGCACCTCCTACACTCGTCGTCCGTCGCCACCTCATCCCCCCACCTCCCCGGCCCCCACACCCAGCCGCACGTCTGCTTATGGAGCCCCAACCCCTTTCCAACCACTCTTGTCTCCCCCACCCCGCCTCCCCTCCAGCCGTACCTCTTTCTGTACTCCTCAGTCCGCCGCCAGCCCAACGTACATCCTTGCACCCATGACCATTCAACAACAAGCCCTGTGCCCCTTCCTCAACACGGGGTTAGTTCCAACGCAACTCCCCCGTAAACGCACCTCCTGTACTCCTCGTCGGCGGCAATCTCCGCCCCCAGCCGCATGCCCGCCAGTCCGCTTATGAGGCGCGCCAGGTCCCCCGCCTCGAAGTCGCCCTCGAACTCCACCAGCTGATACCGCACCTCGCTGCTCAGCGCGCGGAGCAGCTGCTTGTCCAGCACGAAGCCGCACCCCGGGCTGGTGGTGGCGGTGGTCGGCGAGCCGCCGGAAGCTGCGCATGATGCGAATGGGGGAAACGGAGCGAGTGCTTATGTTTTGGGTTTCAAAAAAGGCAAGGCCGCACCTCGGGGCTGGTGGCAGTTGTGGACCGCCTGCAGCAGCCGCGTACGATGGGATACGGAGTGCATGCGCGTTGTGTTATAATGAAGGCAAAGCCGCACCCCGGGCTGGTGGTGGTGCTGGTGGTGGTGGGGCCGCCGGCAGCTGCACATAATACGGATGGGGCTTACACAAGTTTACACACGTTTGCATGACGGTGCCTTCATAGCTGTCAGTTGCCTTCCATCACATTCCCGTTGCACTTACGAGCCCCTAACCACGGTGCTGGGCACATACCAGTCGCTTGGGTTGCCGAGGCGGTGGGGCCATCGCCCGTTGTGCTCCTGCGGATGTTCGCGCTGGCGGCGGCGGTGGCGGAGGCAGCGAACGCGCCGGCGGCGGAGGCACCAGCCGACTGAGCCGCGGCCGTGGAAGAGGAGGATTCTGAGCTCGAAGTCGAGGCAGGTGCAGAGGCCATGCTCCCCAGCGCGCACGCAGCCCGGCAGAGGTCGGGTGCCAGGAAGTCTTGCTCCTGCAGCCGCCGCAGCACAGCCCGCTGCAGCGCCGCCGGCGCAGCGTGCGCCACCGCCGCCGCCAGGCCAGCTCCCCCTTCCAGCGGCGCCTCTGCGTGCTGCTGCTGCTGCTGCTGCTGCTGTTGTTCCCAGGGCAGCTCACTGTCAGGGAGCTCCGAGAGCGCCCACAGGAGGTCCGCCAGGTGCCGGGCGGAGGTGGACGGAAGCTGCCCGTCCCCGACGCCCCCACCTTGCCCTTGGTCTTGCCCTTGCGCTGTTGGCCCGGCTCCGGGCTGCTGTGGGTCGGTATGTTGCTGTTGCTGTTGGTGTTGGTGGTGGGGCAGGGCCAACAGGTGTCCCAGCACCACAGCCACCAGGCCCGGGGCTGAGGGGTCTCCGTGGGAGTTGCGGGAAGCTGCAGCCGCCGCCGCCTCCGGCAAAGCCATCGGTACGGCATCGTTAGTCAGCCTGCCGTACGACTCGAGCAGGCTGGCGGCCTGGGCTGTCGTACAGGTGCTGCTATCGCTGGAGAGGGCCCGCTCCGTTGCACGGGCGAGGGCGGCACGTGAGGCGGGGGTGAGGGAGGCGCGCGGGGGCGCGGACGCAGCCGCCGCTTGGAGGGCAGCGGTGAGGTCCTGTCAATGGTGGGCATCGGGCGCAAAGGCGATAGAATCACGTACGAAAATCAGGAAGGTGTGAGAGAAGCTGGTCTTGTGCTGATCTGTGCCAGTGCATGGCACCGCTTGGCAGGTTGGAGCATACCAGTACACGGGCGGGGTGCGCGGGAAGCTGCACAGCCCCACGACTGAGGGCGACAACCCCAGGAGAACCAGCTCACACACATCCCCCACACGCATGTCTTGCACGAGCAGTGTGCACCCCAAGGCGTTCACCCCCGGCCCTCTTACATCGACGCTTCCTGCCGCGCCCAGCACCGCCGCGTCGAGCTCCAGGGGAGGCCCGGCGACATCCCCGGCCTCCTCCGGGCTCCAGGACCACTTGTACGGCGTAGGCAGGGCGCTACTGCCCCCCACGCGCGCAGTCACGTTCCTGCTGCTGCTGCTACTGCCACCACTGCCGCCGCCGCTGCTGCTGCTATTGTGCCGGCAGCTGCTCAGCTGGTGAGGCACGAAGCCCTGGTGGCCCCAGCCGCTGTGGCCGCCTGTGCTTCTGGCCACCAGGGACAGAGAACGCAATTGTGCGGTAGCTGTTGATGATGGTAGTGCTGCTGATGCTGATGTGGTGGGGGGAACTGCATGCCTGGACCTGACAGGAAGGTGTGGGGGCCGCTGGGGGTGTACTGCGTTAGGGCAGCTTGGGCCGCCAGCCTGGAGGAACAAGGAACACGACCGTGCACACGTAAGGCGAGGTGAGGCATTGATAGCATTGCCAATGGATGGACGGGGCCATGTCGGGGTTTGGTCCAGGCTGTTGAAGGGCGTGTCGGGGCCCACAACGCCTGGGAGGTGGTCCACGGACCACCCAGGAGATGACCAGAAGCCAAAGCTTATCAGTATCATTCATTTACTGCTATATCAGCTTTTGTAACATTACATCCTACTAGCTGTGCGATAACCAAGACCGTGGTCCTCCTCACCGGCGGCGTGTGTCGCGAGGCCCACGCAGTCGACATATTTTGCCGCTATGCTAACATGTGACTTGGGTTACTGACTGCACGAGCCTATGCATTGACGACAAAGAGCCAATTGTTGGTTTGTACGGATCTGGGCTGTTCGGGAGTCTCCCAGGGCTTGGGAGTCTCCAGTGCACAAGTACTCTAGTAGTGCGACATGCTTTTGTAGCAATGCAAGTGGAGCCTTCCCGCATAATTGCAAGTCATCAGCAGAAACACGTCAGCTCAAGGGTGTTCGCGCCCGGCTCGGAACCATGCAGCTGTCCCTCGGTGGATCGTTCCCGCTGGGCCGAATAGCGGATATCCCAATTCGGCTGCATAGTAAGTGCTCAATGCGCGTCGCGGTCGGGGCTGCGGACAGTCGCGCGCAACGCCTCAGTGAGGCTTCGTACCCTGGGCCCTGCGACCGTGCCCTACGCTCGAGAGCATGCAACGCCAGCTGGTGCTTATAACACACATACTGACATACACCTGCACAACTATACGCTCACAGGCCAGCACTCTTTGCACTCCCCATGCCACACCATGCCTCTCCTGCGCCCTCTCCGCAGCCATCCTTCGTCCCCTACCCCTCACCCCACCCCCACTTCCTCCCCACCCCTCCCACCTTCTCACAGTTACCTTGTTCGTTGTCACCCCACCCCACCCCTATTTCCTCTCATCCTCCGTTTTGTAGTTACCTTCTTCGTGGTCCTGGCCGCCCAACTGCTTGGCAGCCTGGCGTACGGCGGCAACATGGTACTGCTGTGGTTCCTGCTGCTGGGCCCGGTGCTGCTGCTCACCGTGCTAGTACACGAGCTAGGCCACTGCCTCGCCGCCCGCTCCGTGGGCTCGGAGGTGCAGGGCATCCTGCTGTGGCCCCTGGGCGGCCTGGCGTTCATTGGGAAGACCCCCGGGCCCAAGGGTGGGTGTTGGGATGTGGGTGGTGGGCGGGTTGCGGGACGGCGCGTAGGAATGGGAGGGGTGGTGGGCGGAATTGTTACTGGGAAGGGGTGTGATTTGGCTTGGTGGGTATATGGGGGCATGGGATATTGTCAGAGCTGCTTGTGTGTTCCAGGGATGCGGTGGGAAGGGTTGTGATGTGGTGCCTAGGAGCCAGGGTTTGCAGTGCTTCGCGAGTGGGTTAAGCGGGGCTGGCCGGCAGGTGCTGATGCTTATGCGCCCCTGCACGTGAGCATGAAGCTACTGGCACCCGGCCCCTTCACTTCCATCAAAATGCCCCAATGAACATGCGTTTGCCACAATCCTGGTCGCGGGAACTCTCAAACCTTGACAATCCCATGGTTCTTTTCGCCCCGGGCCTCCACTTGCTCCACTTCCTTACCTTGCTGGAATGTGGGTTGCCGAGTGGGCACGCCACTCGTACCCCTCCCAGTGCAGCATACGAAGCGCGTGTCCTATTGGCACGGTACTTGTGGTGTTTTTCAATTGAAAATGCTCTCGTGACGATGTGTTTTTTCGACTGAGCCAATGGGTTCTGCTCCTGCACCCCTGCAGCCGACATGTGGGTGGCTGTGGCGGGCCCGCTAACCCACATCCCCATGGTGCTGGTGTGGCTGCTGCTGCTGCTGCCCGCCTACCACGCCGAGACCGGCAGCTGGGCGGTGCGCCTCACCATGCCCTACCCCACACTGCCGCACATGTGGCACGCGGTGTGCGTGGGAGCCATCTACGTGAGTGGGAGAGGGCGTGTCAACTCAGCACCTATTGCATACCGTAGTTGTCATCAGGAAGCTATAAAGTTAGGTATACTTAGGTGTGCGTGGGAGCCATGTACATTAGTGGGAAGAGATGTGGAGAAGAGAAACATGTATGCGTAGTTGTGGTGGCATGCTTGTGTGGGTGGCGCGCCGTGTGCAGGGGGGTCGTATTCGGGAGTGAGGCAACGTGCTTGGGTCTGGTGGCCGCAGTGGTGGGGTCGGGTGTTGGTGTGTGTGTGGATGGCGGGGCGGGGCGGTGGTATGGGGCGGGGCAAGACGAGATGGAGTGGGTGTGAGGCTGGTGGACGGAGTAGGGTACCTGTGAATGAACAGGAGGTTGCGCTGTAGTCAGTCAGGCGGAAGTCGCGGGTTTAGGGCTCAGGCGGGTGCATTGGGGTACTGCGGGGCGCGACTGGTACCGTTAAGACACATGAAGGGTGCCATACGGGCGGCCACTGGCCTGCGTTAACCCACGCAACAGGACCTCTGCTGGACATTCCGTTCCTCGGCATGGCCCTGGATGGCTGCTGCCTGACCCATTCTTGGCAGCGACAAACAGTATGAGCTCCTTGTGCACGCATGTATGTGTGTTCCTGTGTGACAGGTGTAAGGTCGAGCATTCACCGTACCCCCGCAGGTGCACGTCCCGCTGTTTATATTCTTTTCTTCTGGTGCCCGCCAACCCCGTCGGTGGCGGGCAGCTGCTGGCGGGTGGCCTGTTGACGACCAACAGTTACCGGTAGTGCCTATGCGTATATAACTCTAAAGCTTACCTATAAAGTAATGCTGTGATGTTGCGCCCCTGCAGATGAACATATCGCTGTTCGCGTTCAACCTGCTAGTGCCCGCCTACCCACTGGACGGCGGGCGCCTCCTAGCGGACGGCCTGCTGGCGGCGGGTCTGGCGCCGCGTACGGCAGCCATCGTGACGGCGGCGGTGGCGGCTCCGCTGGGGGCGGGCGTGCTGGTGTACGGCATTATGGTCTTCCAGATGGTCACCATCCTGGTGAGTACGGGTATAACCATTCTGGTGGGTGTCCCTGCATGCAGTAGCAGGGGCCGTGCGGCGCGGTGCGGGGAGCAGACAGTGACAATGTGCCTGCGTGGGTTTTGGCGAGCAGCATGCATGAGGCGTGCGGCGCGTGCGCGTTTTGGGTGGGTAGCACACATGGGCTTGGTTCGCTGTGCTGCGGCCTTGTGCTCCTGCCATACTGCACAGTCACCTCGCTGCCAGGCACGGGCGCGGGTTTTGCAACCAGCCTAAATCGTTCGCAGTAAATTGCTGCTTCGAAACAGTCAGGAAGGCGGTGGCAAGTAGGCGCGAAACGCAGCACCAAGGGCAGGCAGGGGACGGGGATTGTGCACCTTGGTCCAGCCCAGCCTAGCCTCCCGCCTTGGCACGTAGCAAATGGGTGCCCCCCGGTTGCAACAGGATCATCCAATGCCATGCCTGTTCCCACGACAGTACGGCTTATACACTGTGCGACGCTCTGTAGCTGTTGCGCAGTATCCCGACCTGCCTAAGACCTTCAGCCGTGTCTTGCCCCGGTATGTGGATTGCCCCCAGGTCGCCGCATTCATCCTGTTCGCCACATTCCAGTTGATCATGGCCATCCGGAACGACACTCTCCAACAGCACCCGCTCTTCTCGGACAGCAGCAGCAGTGGTTTCGGAGAGGGGGGCTTGGGAGGTGGGCCGTACTTCAAGTTTGACGGGTTGGCTGGGCGGCAGGGCGGAGTTTGAAATGTGAAATTGTAAGACTTGAGGGCGAGGTAGCTTGGAGGGGTGGTATCGGTGGTGGCGCTAACGACGGTGGGCAGGGAATGGCGTACGTGAATGGCGTAATCACGCACACAGTTGTGGTTGTGGCATGCCGGGGGTGTGCGGGGGACGAGAGCAGGAGTGTGACGTTCGCTGCAAAGTGAGAGCGCATGGTTCCGATCCTTTTTCTGGCCTGGAGTGCTGCACTGCGGCAGGCAGGGAGCGGGGGTTGCATGGGACTGTGACGTTTCCCGCCGGGGGCCTGCTCGGGACACCACTAGACAATCGTGCAGTCCGTAATCGTGGAACGTTGTGTTGAATGTTGTCCAGCCTCGTCGCGTCTGGGAGCAACCGTTTAGTCCTACGTCCTGGCCTCAGCGCTCAGGTGTGGTCTAGCCTCGCGCGAACCTTGGCCCCGCTTGGACAGCTTGTGCCGTACCTAGCATAGCATGCAAGCCACAGGTCTCCGCAGTATGAACGTGTAATCACCAGGATGCAAGCACCTTTGTACTGTTTCATACTTTTGCATAGATTAACAGGATAAATAACAGGATGAGCCGACCTGTAAACAGCTTCCTGAACACCTTGTTCGGTAGTGCGGATGGCGCAGACTGCTACATTCGCTTTCAAGCTGTAGCTCGGGATGCAGGAAAGGACGCCAGTCCAGTGAACATTGGAGACCCGCTGCCCGCGCACCAGCTCATCTTGCGCGGAGGCTCGGAGCGTTTTCGCGCCCATATTGAACGCTGGGTTCCGCTGGGACCCCGCCCAGATGATGAGCAAGGAAACGCTGCAAAGAGGAGATGCGTTGAAAAACCTGCATGCGAAAACGCAAGCAGCGTTGAGCAGGGGCCTTCACTGGTCGGTCTGCCCAGCATCGATGCTAGCTCGCGCTCAGAGCTTCCCGAACTCCTGGTGCCGCTGGACAGCGGAGACGAGCTACAGCCTTCGGTAGCCGCGATTCGCTTCATGTACACTGGCAGCGTTTTCCACCAAGCAGAGGCGCAGCCGCGACAGCAGCATGCGAGACAGGGACAAGCGCAACAGCTGGAGGATGGCACTTTGCCTGTGGGCGAGCTGCTGCTCATCCGACGCCAGGCGGAGTACCTGCAGGTGCAGGGCTGCGCAGAGGCATGCGATGCGGCGCTGGAGGAGTGCTTCAAGCGTTCACCAGTTAGTAGCAGCAGCAGCAGCTCCACCGCTTCTCCCCTGGCCCCCGTCCTGGAGATGTACAACCTCCAGCACCTGCTGCCCAGCGAAGACGAGGAGCCCCGTATCAAACTCCTTCTGACCGCCTGCCGTAAGCGTCTGGTGCAACACTGGGAGGCGCAGCTGCCGGAAAGTCCCAAGGGCACCGCACGGGCATCCAGAGCGAAGATCCTTGCGTGGCTGCTGGGCGGTGGGGACGCGGTGCGCATTGCCAACGACCCGCAGCTCACCTCAGCATGGCTGCAGCTGCCGGCGGCGGCCCTGGAGGAGCTGCTGCAGTTCCGCTACCTCAGCACGGACGACGAGGCGACGGTGGTGCTGCTGGTGGAGATGTGGGTGGCAGCCCAGGGCAGTGCGGTGACGGAGGCGGACAAGGCGCGCGTGCGAGGGCAGCTGCGGCTGGTCAACTGCAACACGGCCTACCTGTTCAACGTGCTGCCCAAGCTGCCCTGGCTGGGCCCCGACCCGGGGCAGCAGGCGGCGTTCATGGCGCGCTGCCGCCTGTCAGACCGGCCGCAGTGGAGGCAGCACGGGCTTGCGCTCGGAGGGTACGACACCAGCACCCCGTGGTACAGCAGGCCACGGCCGCAGTCGGTACCGGAGGAGGGCGTGTCGTACAGATGGGAGGTCAGTCGAGAGGACCTGCTGGCGGGGCTACGGAGGGAGGGGGACTGGAAGCACGCGGTTGCAAGGTTCCAGGGCGCAAGCACGCACAGCGGGGACGGGTCGCGGGTTGTGGCGCTGGGGTTTGAGTGGAAGGTGTGGATTGAGTTTAAACGGGGCAACGCGCACGCGGGACTGTACCTCTTTTGCTACGCGCCGAAGGCAATCGAGGCGCAGGCGGGCAAGCTGCAGGGTGGGTGCAACGTCTCTGTGCGCCTGGAGGTGCGTGGTGACGGGGCTGTCGGCAGGGCGTGCAAGCCGGTGGCGCTGAAGGACGAGGTGGTTCCGTTTGGCTCGGGCCGGGGCCAGACAGCACTCCTGCCCCTGGAGCAGGGGGCGGGGGGGCAGGCGGCGGGCGGCGGGGAGAAGACGGAGGCGGAGCTGCTGGCCCCGTGGGCCAAGCTGCTGGGTTCGGAGGGGAAGATACGGGGGGTGCTGACCTTTGCTAGGCCGGCGGTGTAGGGGTGGTGTCGGCAGCAGCAACATAAACAGCAGCGGCAGCAGCAGCAGCGGCGGCTGCGGTGCAGTGGCAGCAGCTGGTTGGACCGGCGGCTGCGGTAAAGTGGCGGCATAAGTGTGCAGGCCGGCTGGTGGTGTAGTGGTACCGGTATGCTGTACAGCGAGAGTGGCTAATGAGTCAACGTGCGGTTCGCGTGTGCTTCTGGCTTCTTAGTCCTGGCGCAGGGTGGTCGTTGGGGGCAGGAGGGCAGCAGCGTAGGGCAGGAAGGATGCGGTACGGCTGTGCAGTGGATGCCACTGACAAGTGCAGAGGGCTGTAGACGTCGTAGGGGTACCTGTGCTTATGGCACAGCGTTGAGCACGCACTAACGTGGTGCTGTGTACCGGCAGTGCGCAATAGCTTCTTGAACGAGCAACCACCTGGCTTGATGCATGGTGCAGGTGTTGGTAATTGCATGCTGCTTGATCGGCAGGGAAGCACACTGAGCGTGGGTTCTCGACAGACGTAGATGCCATGAGCAAGAAGCGCCGTTCGTATCGAAGCGTTGCGCCGGCATTCTGTTCTGTTGCGTGCTGCAAGGCCGTGCAGCACAATGGACAAAATGCATGGTATTCGGTCGACAAGGTACTGTTGAGCAAGGAAGGCCAAGAAGCATGTATGCTGCAGCGCAGCGGTCGGCCAGAGTCCAGTTCGCTGTACCGTGCAACCGGATGCCCTGTGAGGTTCAGGCTTGCCCCCAGGCTTGAAGTGTACGGCTGACGCCTGCCTTTTACCAACATAAAGCTGTGGGTTAGAGTTACGGATGTACGCCTCTGCGCCGCTGCTTGCAAGCGGGCCAGAGTACAGGAGATTGATGGGAAGTACGCATCATGGGAAGACCGCAACAGTACGGCAGTACCTGGAGGCGTCCACTCTGCAGCAACAGCATGCTGTGAAAAAAGTCAAAACTGCTGCATTGCACACAACTACTGTGCTCTGTGCAGAAGGCAAAACCCCATGCACACACTGGCAGTCCACAGCAGTACGGTACTGCGTTCGTTGCCGGTGTCGTGCTACAGCACATGTCACAGCGCACCTCTACAACGCAGCAACCCACTGAAGACTAGCTACTACGCATCGCTAGGCTGCTTTGGCAATTGCACATGAGGCGCCAGCATTGCTGCTTTGCTGGTACGCAGCCTTCCTGTCGGCCGAACCACTGGAAGTATGAAAGTTCGAAGCTATCCTAGCAGATCAACGCCAATGGGCGCCAGCACCAGCCAAGACAGCGACCTCGGCGGTCAGTGGCACCTGCTCGCTCGCAGCGCACCCAGCAGGCAAAGCATGCTGACAAAGCGCCTCAGAACAAGCCTGTGACCGATACTGCTGTGCTATTGATAGTGACGCAGTCGTGCATACATTTCGCTAGAACGCAGTGCACGATGCAACACCGTGCAGTGATGTAACAGTCGTTAGCAGTTAGCACTTAAGGCCGCGTTGCAGGTGTGCCTCCGAGTGGTCAGCAGAGCTTTAGTGCTTTGCACAAGCGGGTTGTGACCGCGAATCGGGCGAAAGGCACGCGAACTCACGATTCTTGCCGTACATTTAGACCAACCTAGGATACAAGGAGATACCCGTGCTCTCGAAATTGTAAATACTGTGCAATAGCCCGTAGGATTGAAAGATGAGCCGACCCGTAAACACATTCTTGGGCACCTTGTTTGGGAGCGCGGACGGTTCCGACTGTCATGTTCGCTTCCAAACCGGTACTCGGTCTGCAGGGAAGGCCGCGCGACCTGCTTACATCGGAGACCCATTACCCGCGCACCAGCTAGTCTTGCGCGGAGGCTCGGAGCGCTTCCGCGCCCAGATTGAGCGTTGGATTCCGCTGGGACCCCGCACGGACGATGAGCAAGGGACCGCTGCAAAGCGAAGGCGCATTGAGAAGGAAGCTACGCAAGATGGGCTACTAAGCAACGGTGCTGCCAGCAGCTCGCGCTCGGAGCGCCGCGAGCTCCCCGAGCTCATGGTGCCATTGGACAGCGAAAGTGAGCTACAGCCCGCGATAGCCGCTATCCGCTTCATGTACACCAATAGCGTGTACCAGCAAGCAGAGGCGCAGCCGCAGCAGCAGCACCCAGAACAGGTACAGGGACAAAAGCCGAAGGCCGTTGGCGTGTCTGTGGGCGAGTTGCTGCGCATCCGGCGTCAGGCGGAGTACCTGCAGGTGCAGGGTTGCACCGAGGCGTGCGATGCGGCGCTGGTGGAGAGCTTCGCAGCAGAGCCAGATGGCGGCAGCAGCAGCAGCTCCTCCCCTGCTTCCCCCCTGGTCCCCGTCCTGGAGCTGTACAGCTGCCGGCACATGCTGCTCAGCCCCGAGGACGACCCACGGGTCAGGGCCGTGCTGGCAGCGTGCTGCAAGTGCCTGGCACGGCACTGGGAAGCGCAGCTGCCGGAAAGTCCTAAGGGTACCACCAAAGCCAAAGTCCTGGTGTGGCTGCTGGGCAGTGGGGACACAGTGCGCATTGCCAACGAACCGCAACTGGTGTCGGCCTGGCTGCAGCTGCCTGCAGCAGCCCTGGAGGGGCTGCTGCAGTCCGACCACCTCAGCACGGATGACGAGGCGACGGTGGTGCTGCTGGTGGAACAGTGGGTGGCGGCCCAGGGCGGTGTGGCGACGGAGGCGGACAAGGCACGCGTGCGGCGGCAGCTGCGGCTGGTCAACTGCAGCACGTCCTACCTGTTCGACGTGCTGCCCAAGCTGCCCTGGCTGGGGCCGAATCCGGGGCAGCAGGCGGCGTTCATGGCGCGCTGCCGCCTGTCAGCCAGGTCGCAGTGGGCGCAGCACGGTACTGCGCTTGGCGGGTACGACACCAGCACCCCGTGGTACGGCAAGCGCCGGCCGCAGTCCGTACCCAAGGAGGGCGTGTCGTACAGTTGGGAGGTCAGTCGTGAGGACCTGCTGGCGGGGCTGAAGCAGACGGGGGACAGGAAGGGCATGCATGCAAGGTTCCAGGGCGCAAGCAAGCACGACGGGGACGGGTCGCGGGTTGTGGCGCTGGGGTTTGAGTGGAGAGTGCTATTTGGCTTTAAACAGGGCGACGCGCACGCGGGGCTGTACTTCATGTGCCACGTGCCGGTGGCAATCGAGGCGCAGGCGGGCAGGCTGCGGGGCGGGTGCAGCGTCACTGTGCGCCTGGAGGTGCAGGGCAACGGGGCTGCCGGCAGTGCGTGCAGGCCGATGGCGCTGAAGGACGCGGTGGTCCCCTTTGGCGCGGGCCTGGGCCTGGGCTGGACAATACCTCTTGCCCTGGAGCAGGGGCCGGGCGGGCAGGCGGCGGAGGGAGGGCAGCAGCCGCCGCAGCAGCAGGGGCCGGGCGGGCAGGCGGCAGAGGGAGGGCAGCAGCAGCAGCAGCAGCAGGGGCAGGGCGGGCAGGCGGCGGGGGGAGGGCAGCAGCAGGGGCCGGGCGGGCAGGCAGAGGGCGGCGGGGCGGAGACGGATGCGGCGCTGCTGGCCCCCTGGGCAAAGCTGCTGGGGACGGAGGGAAAGATACGGGGGGTGCTGACATTTGCGAGGCCGGCGTAGGGATGGTGCCGGGGACGGCAGCAGCAAACAGCAGCCGTCGCAGCCGTCAGTAGTACCGGTACTGGTGGTTGCGGAGAAGCGGCGGCAGTGATGTGCAGGCTGGCTGACGGCGTAAGCGCGTAACGGATTGGTTTGACCGCGAAAGCGGCGTACGGTAAGAATTAAGATGTGGGGCTCTGGATTGTTGGTCCCTGTACAGCGGTGGGGGTTTGGGCTTGTTGATCCATGTACAGGGTGGGCGTCGGGGGGCAGGAGGGCAGCAGGGTAGAACTGGGGTGCGGCTGGCAAGTGCGGAGGACTGCCGAAGCCATAGCAGAACGTGTACTTGTGGCACAGCTTGGAGCACGTAAAAACGGTGGGATGTGTACCCGTGGTGCGCGATGGCGTCTAGGGTGAGCAACAACGAACGTGGCTTGGTGGCGCTGTGGCATGTGGTGGTGTTGGTGGTGGTGGTGGTGGTGGTGGTGGTGGTGGTGGTGGTGGTGGTGGTGGTGGTGGCGTGTGTTGGTGTTGAATGTTGCGGAAAGAGCCAAAGCACACTGGACTGAGTTTCCGACCGACGCGTAACGGTCTGTTGTACGTAGCACTCTGTTGCATGTTGCATGTTGCAACTGGTTACAACTGGCAACCGGGTTCCACTCCCTAAGGGGCACATGTCCACACTTTGGCTGGATACCTTTTTCCCAACATGGGTACCGTACTGGCTTACGCGACTCTACATCCATTTCCGACTCCTTCAGCCCACTTCAAAGCTGTGGCTTGAAGTGACAGATGTATGCCTCTAGGCTGCCGGTTGCAGGCAGGCAAGAGTACAGGGGCATTATAGGAAGACCGCAGCAGTACCTGGATGGACGCGTCCACACCCGTGCATGGCAACAGCATGCTGTCTGCAAAATCGAACAGTCGCACAGGGAATGCTGAGAGAAAGGCACGATGCATGATGGTAGAGAAAAAGGGTCAACCGTGTGCACAGCTACATACATTTCCGTCGCACCATGTCCCCCACAGCCGTTGCCACAAACTCTGTACGGCGTGCTGAAAACAGTCGCGGTGAGCTGTGCAGGTAAAAGTAGACGACAGCCTCGTGCATGCGTCAACTTGCGTCAACAAGCAGCGCTAAGCTCTGCATAGCTAGGTATACCAGCAAGGATAAACTACAAATAAGCCGCAACGGGGTCCGGGGGGGGGGGGGGTAGAAACTCAGAAAGTGGACATATGCTGGAAATTAAAGAGCTCAATACGAGCATTACAATGGTCTTTTTAAATTTGAAAACGGTGTACGACACAGGTAGTTACGGGGTGTCAAAGTGGGTTGGACGGCAGGGGCCGGTGGGGCGGGGTCGGGCCCCCTGGAAGTAAGTTGGACCCCCCTTGGAACTTTGTCCTGGAGCCGCCTTTTGCAACGCCAAACACATCAACAGATAGCTTGTAACTTATATAACATGTACTTGTTGTTGGGCAAGCGATAATCTGCCAGGGGGGCCGCAAATGCTGTCAGACCCCTTCGATCAGGGGAGACCCCAGGTCTCCCCTGCCCACCACGGGCCGGCTGACACCCAGCGAGGTGCCGTGTCAACCTTACTGCGTGCCGCGGCAGAAACAAGTATGAATGGTTAAGTACTTCAATGAATGTAAGTGTGTAGGGGGGATGGCCTGGTTGGGCCTCCGCTGTCGGGCATGACAGGCCTGGGATGACAGTTGAACGGCTGCATCGGACGAAAGTTACGTCTGACAAGCGCAGATAATC